>Ga0302120_10000002_pt1 | contig 146531 bp, 126 predicted proteins | sample AG5_Bottom_MG_FD_203118 | JGI IMG/M metagenome (GOLD analysis project Ga0302120, IMG submission 203118) | Marine microbial communities from Western Arctic Ocean, Canada - AG5_Bottom | ecosystem: Environmental > Aquatic > Marine > Oceanic | place: Canada: Western Arctic Ocean | collected... | reverse complement strand
TTACCCTCTGACTTTATAGCTAATGAGGTGACCATGGCTCCATCAAACTGATGGCGTTTAGAAGGCGCTTGGAGATCCTCGATAGCAGCCACATCTAAGCCCGCTAAAATCGTTGCCAAGACATTGAAATTGGTCTTAGTTAAAAGAGTTTGGAGTACTTTTTTATCGTTTAAAAAGTAGCTATACCTACCCTTGTGCACAACGATTAGTTCCGATTTTCCTCGAGTAATCGCCGAGTATTCAATCTTTTCAAAGTTTGTCACCTTCAAGGGCACAGGCCGTTTCACAATCTTATGAACTGCCTTGTGTAACAGTGCAGTGTCATAGCCCAACGACCTCACCTGGGATACTAACGCGCCATAGTCTTCATCAGAAATTTGCGCTGTCCGCGCCATAATCCAAACATAGTCACGACTGGTACGCCCGATAATTGTTTGCTGGTAATTGTCATCCAAGTAGACGATTCTGTAGTCAGCCTTAATAGGCCAGATAAATTGCATTCCCCAAATCGCATTGCTATTCTCAGAGACAAAGCCCCGCGGACGATAGATCTTCTGCTCTCCATCAAGGCTACCATCGTTAAAGGTGAAGGTGGTTGCAATAGTGCCATCAGTATCCCTTTGATACGATTCCATCGGATTGTATGCGTCCTTTTCAAGAAAAGTAGGAATGTTAGCGATCACATACCAGTCACCCATGAAACGATCCAAGTCCACAGAATCCACTACAGGCATTGGCGCTGGGGTACTGCAGGCAACACCCGTTAGTATCATTGTGATGAGTAAGGTAACTCTAAATACTTGCATTTGATTCTTCCTCCGATTCATCGACCCGTTCGTATCTTAGTTTCCCGGCAACTTTCACGTCAGACTCCAATGATTGCCACGCGCCTGATTCACTATATTGAAGACGGATATCGGTCTTTGGTAGTCCAAGCGTTTTATGTGTCATTCCCGTACTCGAGTCCTGTTGTGACTGAAACGTAATCGGCGTGTATTGGCCCGTTTCTACATTGAGTAAGAATTCATTGTCGAGCCATTCGGGTCGCCAATAGGCAAAACTTTTTATACAATTATTAAGACTCAGGTCAACGCCCGCCCTGGTCACTACAAACTTCCCGCCTATTATTTTGGCGCTGATCGTGGTGCTTTTATTGTTACGTTGGGTGGAGCTTTTTACACTTTGCAAACAGCCATCTTTATAGACTTCTTTGGCCACGTGTCTATATTTAATCTTTTTAACCAACAGTACCTTAAAGTCCATTGAGGCCTGTGAAGTGACGCGAAGGTCACTCCCATCCTCAGTCAGGGTAAAGCTGTGTTGCCCCACCTCTTGATCATTTAGAAACACTTTAAATCTAATAATCTCGCTATCAGCTCTACAAATGCCTGTCGGTATTAATAGTAATAAAAATAGTAGCCGATACATGGTAATTCCCTTTGCTATAACTATTTAATGACCGATCTCGACATCGAATCAACGTTTCATGCGCTTAGCTTGATTAATTTTATCTCCAGTCTCTCTGCGAGCGGAGCTATCTTTTTTAACCAAAATATAAGTAGCGCCGACTCCCCCGTGCGTTTTTTGAGCACTATGAAAAGCCAGTACCTGATCAAATTGTCGCAACCAATGATTAACGCAACTTTTCAGACGAGCAGGTTGCTCTCTACCTTCGCCTTTACCGTGCGTCACTAAAGCGCACCTTACCCCATGTTTGTGACAATCGTCGACGAAGTGCCACAACGCATTACGGGCCTGCTCGACGGTATGCCGATGCAAATCAAGCCGCGATTGAATCTCATATTTCCCCAAGCGTAAGTTTTTGTAGACCCCATGTTGAACACCTGGTCTCACAAACTCTAAATACGCAAGGGGATCTACCTGCTCAATGATACTCGCTGGATCAAGAATATTGGACTCAGCAACCACCTCTTCCTGTGCAGCTTTACGTCTCTCCAAAACGCCTGGCGTAACCTGAACCGGCTTGGCAATATGCGCAGAACCCTTGCCGCTCAAAGGCTGGATGTCATCTCCAACCATATCAACAAATTGCTTATCACTTAGCTCGTCTAATTCTGATTTTTCCCGACCATCTGTCGATGACATATTGCTTATCCTAGTCTTGACCAACTGAAATTAAAACTTGGGTAGTCGCTGAGAGACTCATCGTTGATGTATTATACCCGCCCCTTAAAGGAGCCAACCATGTACGTTTCCGCCCACCACGTTATTACCGTTCACTATACCCTCACCGATGATGATAATGCATTGATTGACTCAACTTACGATGATAACAAGCCAATGGTTTACCTTCATGGTCGAGGGCAGATGATTATTGGCTTTGAGCAGGCAGTCGCGAAGGCTGAAATCGGTGAAAAAAGGAATTTTACTGTAGCCCCAAATGAGGGTTATGGCTTACGAAATGTTAATAATACACAACGTATTCCCATTAAATACCTTAAACACGAAGGGAAATTGTCGATAGGTAAAGCCATACATGTCAATACTGACAATGGCGTTAAGCCAGGTACGGTCATTAAAGTCGGACGCTTCAATGTCGATGTCGACATGAATCATCCCCTCGCAGGAAAAAACCTTACCTTTGAGGTCGAGATTGTAGATATTAGAAAAGCAACCAAAGAAGAAACCGACCACGGCCATGTTCACGGCGACCAAGGTTGCAACCACTAATGGAGCTGTACTGGTACCAATACGCCCTGATTGCATTGGTCTTTACCTGGAGTGGCTTTGTGCGCTCTGGGCTAGGGTTTGGCGGGGCACTATTTACCATCCCTTTTTTGCTACTGATTCACGATGATCCGGTATTTTTTCTACCTATCATCTCTATCCATTTATTATTGTTTGCCCCTTTAACTATCTTACTTAGTAAACAAAAAGCAGCTGATGCTGAAGGCAACCCTGTTACAGATATCCATCGTATTAACTGGCGCTTTGTGCGCTTTGCGCTGACGATTATGTTTATACCAAAATTGGCCGGTGTCATCGGTCTCATCGTGTTACCTACTGATCTTATGAATAGTATTATTTTCTTGCTGATCGCTGGTTACTCCATGACCTACATCTTGGGTCGCCCGCTACAAAGTAGCAGTCAAACACTGGATATTGTATTTTTGATAATTGGTGCCTATATCAGCGGAACATCGCTGGTGGGAGGGCCAATGGTTATTGCCGTTGCTCTTCGTCACATTAAGCCTTATGAGTTTCGTGACACTCTGTTTGTTATTTGGAGTGTTCTGGTGAGTATTAAATTAGCAGCCTTTGCCTGGGTCGGTGTCAGCCTTAATCTCGTTCCTGCTTTATATCTGCTGCCCTTCGCAGCTATAGGTCACTTTATTGGCTTGGGTGCCCATGAAAAGCTACTGCGCCAGGATAGTAAAAAATTCTATCAAATACTGGGATCAATATTGCTCTGTGCCTCGGGTGCGGGGTTGTACCAAGTACTGAACTAAAAAAAGAGCGCTATGATCATTCTCATAACGCCCTTTTTCGGGGTAAACCTGTTTAGATTAGTCGTTAAGTAGCATCAAAATACTCTGTCGGCATAGCCATAACACTATCGGCACTAGCCTTCATGGTTTTAGCATGCATATCGGCACGTGGCAGGATGCGTTCAAAGAAAAAATTCGCGGTATGAAGCTTTTCTTGTAGAAATACGGCGTCTCCTTCTCCTGCGGCTAATTGGGCGGTCGCGACCGCACTCATTTGAACAAACATATAGGCCATATAGGCATAACCTGAAAACATCAAAAAATCTACCGAGCCAGCGCCAACAGAGTCTGGGTTTTTCTTGGCTCCAGCACCCAACTTATACGCCAGCATTCGCCAACGAATAGCCAGTTTGGCAACTTGCCATGCTTGCTTGCGAACAGCCTTGTTCTTACCCGCTGCAGTCCACGGCATAAAGCCCTTAGCAAACGACAACATTTCCCCAGTGAACGCATTAAGCTGCTTGAATTTATCCATAAGTACCTTGCGACCCACCAAATCAAGAGCCTGAATACCCGTAGTGCCCTCATATAAAGTGGCAATACGACTATCTCGGAGTATCTGTTCCATGCCCCATTCTTTGATATAACCATGGCCACCAAACACCTGAACACCGTGATTCGCCGCCTCAACACCTAGCTCAGTAATAAAACCTTTTAGTATTGGAGTACAGAATCCTAATCGAGTTTCCGCTACCTTTTTTGCATCCTCTGTTTTACCGGCACGATAAACGTCGGCGAATTGGGAAGCATAGGTCACCATGGCACGACCGCCTTCGGCGATAGCACGCTGAGTTAGCAGCATACGCCGCACATCGGGATGTTCGATAATTGCATCTGCTGGGCCATCAGGATTTTTAACACCTGAAATAGAACGCATCGCCAACCGATCCCGGGCATAAGCTGATGCGCCTTGATAAGATCGCTCAGCTGCAGAGACCCCCTGACTAGCAGTGCCTATACGCGCCACATTCATGTAGGTGAACATGGCATTCAATCCATCGTGGGGCTCTCCGATTAGAAAGCTCTTCGCACCGTCAAAATTCAGCACCGCTGTACCGTTACCATGAATACCCATTTTGTGTTCAATAGAGCCACATCTGACCCCATTTCTTTCTCCCACGGAGCCATCTGCAGCAGGCAGAAATTTAGGGATAATAAATAAGGACAGCCCTTTTGTCCCTTTGGGCGCATCGGGTAACTTGGCTAATACGATATGGACAATATTTTCGGTGAGATCATGCTCGCCAGCACTGATAAAAACCTTAGTTCCATCGACGCTGTAACTTCCATCTTCATTAGGCACAGCTTTGGTCTTCATCTGCCCCAGATCAGTTCCGCAGTGCGGCTCAGTCAAGCACATAGTGCCACTCCACACGCCACTGATTAATTTGGTCAGGTAATCGCTCTTCTGCTGCTCTGTACCATGATCTTCCAAGGTCGCAATAGCACCCTCACTAAGGCCCGGATACATTGCCCAAGCCCAGTTGGCCGTCGTTATCATCTCAGTGACCGCTAGCCCAACAGATGACGGAAGATGCTGCCCACCCGCATTTTCAGTGCCTGTTAGAGATGTCCAACCTGCTTCTATGTACGTCTTATAAGCTTCTTTGAATCCTGCAGGTGTGGTCACTACACCGTCATCCCAGACACAACCTTCATCTCCAGATTGGTAGAGCGGTGCTAGTTCATTCTCACTGAACTTTGCTCCTTCGGCAAAAATTGCTTCGATCATATCGGGGGTTGCCTGATCGCCACCCTCTACTTGCTGATACAGGGTTTGCATATCAAAGACATCGTTAAACAAAAACAATACGTCTTTCATGGGAACTTTGTAGTTAGGCATTGGTTAAATCCTGTGAAATAGAACCTTCTAAGTGAGCTTGCTCACCCGTTTGGTTGAAAAGTGAAAACTGGGTCTGCCCCTGATTTTGTTTAGTATAAAACAAGACCTTTGAAGGTAAAAATAATGGGCGATGAAAATTGACATCAACCGTGTATCCGTCATCCGGTAAATACTCAGCGAGCATAGCGAGGCAACGAGCCTTGCTCCACATGCCATGGACTATGGCTTTTTTGAAACCAAATAGTTTGGCCGTAACATTGGCTAGATGAATAGGATTGTAATCGCCAGAAACTTTGGCATAGCGCCTCCCCATATTACTCTTTACCTGCCAATCCTGTGGGGCACCCTCCTTCATTACTGTGAGTTTTAGTTCTCGGTCTATATTAGTTTCACATCGATGTAACATGGTAGAAACACTCGACCAGACTATTTCTTTATCAACTTTCACTGACCCCTCAACTGTCCACTCAAGTCCTCTGGAGGTAACTTGGCTTTCACCTATCATCGAGCACAAACTCATCGGTTGCCTGACATCAAAACTTTTATGAACAGTTATTTTGTTCGCCAAATGGACTTGCCCCATTGCTTTCATGGGAAAATTTGAATGCGTCATAATGTTAAGCACCATGGGGAAAGTCAGCATATTGAGATAGGTCGCTGGTAACTTTTCGCCCACAGGAAAGCCACACAAAACTTGGTAGGCTCGTAGATGTTTTTGATCAATATAAACATTATCAACAGAATTGCTTAGCAGAGGTATTGTCTGACCCAACTTATACCTATCGCCTTTAAGTGCCGCCTTACAGAACAAGCCAGCCATACTGGGTAATCGCTCTAGCTGAGCGGTTAACAAATAATCGTCAGAGTCGGGCGTAGATGCGTTCTTTAGTTTATTCATGTACTAACATTAAACATCTCGTCAGCGTAAGTCACTAGCTATAAAAATCACAGTTTTGTCATTTGGGTCAATTGTGTATGATACTACCTCATCTTAGGATTTTTTATGACAGGCTTAACCGATTCTGGAACCTTAGTTCGACTTGCCTATCAGGGATTACGGTCGCTGGGCGTCGATGCAGACGAAGTCTTACGTCGATCAGGCTTTGACCCGGAAAAGCTGTACCAAGAAAATCTACGTACTCAGTTTTCCGCACAACCTCATTTTTGGCGAGCCGCCGTAACCCTCTCGGGGGACTCTTGTATTGGCCTGCACCTAGGCGAGAAAATGCCTGTCTATAAGGGTCAAATTCTCGAATATCTATTATTAAGTAGTCAAACGTTTGGCGATGGACTAAAGCGAGTCATTAACTATCAACGGTTAATCAGTGACGCTCTGCATGGACAGTTGAGCGAATCGCCTCAACCTTGTTTGACCAGTTATTTCTCCAGCCATCAATACGCCACATCACATCTCGCCGAGGCCATGGTTTTGGGTCTAATTAAAGTCTTTCAGTCAGTCACCGACGGTACGTTCAAGGCAGAGAAAGTGGTCTTTAATCACTCCCCGAATACCAATATTGCTGAATATGAACGCATATTTAAATGTCCGGTCGAATTTAACGCTGAATCATTTCAGTTGTTCTTTTCTGAGTCAGTCTTAAATTATAGATCTCTGTATGCAGAGCCACAACTGCTAACACTTAACGTCAAGGCCGCAGACCAACATATAGCGATGCTTGAACAGCGTGATTTTATTGATAAAGTTCGTGGTCAAATGGCTGCCCTTTTGGAGGCTCAAGATGTCACGTTGGAAAGAGTATCAGCTAATATGGGAATCAGCTCTCGGGGTCTGCGCCATCAATTAACTATCGCCAACACTAGCTTCCAGAAGATATTAAACGATCTCAGACACCGACTTTCATTGAGACTATTGTCAGAAACCAACGAGGGCATCAGTGAAATCATCTACCTCACAGGATTTTGTGAGCCAAGTACGTTTTATCGGGCATTTAAACGATGGGAGGGTATAACACCCATTGAATATCGTCGAAAACAGCAAAATAAAACATCATAAGACCTGATGCTAAGCATTGGGCTTCTAATACATTAATATTCAAGTAGAATGAGCGGCCGCTAAATGGGAATAGAAGTCAGTATAGGACTTCGCTTTGGAGCAAAAACCAGTATGACTACAAATACACACCCTGCCTTTGAGCTTTTACGTGAACAATCTATTCCCTCTCTGAAATTACATTATCAGGAGTATCGGCACCGCGTGACCGGCGCTCAGCATATTCACCTAGCCGCGGACAATAAAGAAAATGTGTTTTTAGTGGCTCTGAGAACCGTACCTGACGACTCTACCGGCGTGGCCCATATTCTTGAACATACGGCTTTGTGTGGCAGTGAAAAATACCCTGTGCGCGATCCGTTTTTCATGATGATTAGACGCTCACTCAATACATTCATGAATGCTTTTACCAGCTCTGATTGGACGGCTTATCCTTTTGCTAGCCAGAATAAAAAGGACTTTAATAATCTTCTAAGTGTCTATTTAGATTCTGTTTTCTTTGCCCGTCTTGATCCCCTTGACTTCGCTCAAGAGGGTCATCGGCTTGAGTATTCAGACGCAACTGATACCACGTCCGAATTAACTTTTAAAGGTGTGGTCTACAACGAAATGAAAGGCGCCATGAGTTCGATCAATTCGACCCTGTGGCAAACCATGTCCAAGCACCTTTATCCGACCAATACTTATCACTACAACAGTGGTGGTGAACCGGCTGATATTCCAGACTTAACCTATCAACAATTTAAAGATTTTTATAAGGTTCACTATCACCCTAGCAATGCTATTTTTCTTACCTTTGGCGATATACCGGCCATTGAGCATCAGACACAGTTTGAAGACTCAGCACTGAGTCGATTTGAGAAGTTGGATTGTCACATCGCGGTAGAAAATGAGCAACGCTATAGCAGCCCACAGTATGTCGAGGAGGATTATGCCTTTAACGAAGAGGGTTCAACTGACAATCAGACCCACATTATTGTGTCTTGGCTCCTTGGCGAGTCCACCGACTTAGAAGTCACGATGCAAGCTCGACTACTTTCAAGCGTGTTATTAGACAACAGCGGTTCGCCATTGCAGCAGGCGCTTGAAACAACCGATCTAGGAACCTCCCCTTCACCTATGTGTGGTCTTGAAGATTCGCAAAAAGAACTTTGTTTTGCTTGTGGTATCGAAGGTTCTAATCCAGAACATGCTGATGCTGTGGAAGCGCTCATTTTAGACGTTTTGGAAAGTGTTGCTAAAAATGGATTACCAGAAGATCAGGTAGCCGCAAGCCTTCACCAGATTGAGTTATCACAGCGTGAATTATCCGGAGGTGGCTATCCTTATGGTCTACATCTGATCTTAACCTCACTCACCAGTGCCACTCATCGAGGCAATCCACTTGATCTACTCAACCTAGACCCAGTATTGGAAAAATTACAGCACCAAATCAAAGATCCTGATTTCATCAAATCATTGGCTCGAGAGCTGCTACTGGACAACCAACATCGGGTACGTTTGGTAATGAAACCTGACACCGAACTGAGTCACGCGAAAGAGCAACAAGAAAAAGATCGTTTGGTAAGTATTCAAGCTAGTTTAAGCGAGGCCGAAAAGCAGCACATTGTTGACTCGGCACTCGCTCTTAAAAAGCGTCAAGAGATGGAAGAGGACCTCGAGATATTACCCAAGGTAGGTATAGAGGACGTTCCCTCTGACATTATCTATCCCGAAAAACATCAGGTTAAGAAAACCCCCCTCCCGTTGACCAGCTACAGTGCCGGCACCAATGGCTTGGTGTATCAACAAATTATTATGCCAATGCCCTCGATGACCGACCAGCAAATGGATCTGCTACCGTTATACAGTACCTGTGTTACTGAGATGGGTGTGGGAAAGCGTAATTATCTAGACACACAACTTTGGCATTCTAGTGTTGTCGGTGCTTATTCTGCATCGGTGAGCGTGCGCTCGGACAAAGCAAGTTTGGACAAATTGTATGGCAATATAAGCTTTTCAGCTAAAGGATTATCATCCAATCAATCCGCAATGACAGACCTTATGCAAGAATCTTTGCAACAGGCTCGCTTTGATGAATTGCCTCGATTACGTGAACTGATTGCCCAAATTCGCAGTCACCGTGAATCATCTGTCGTTAGTAACGGCCATATTATGGCAATGACGGCCGCAGCTAGTGGGCTATCAGCCAATGCCAACCTAAGCCAGCGCTGGGGGGGCCTAACAGGTCTTTCATTACTTAAGACGCTAGATAATGGCTTAGATTCTGATGAAGGCCTTTCAATTTTAGCAACTCAGCTTGAAACGATTCATCAGTTAGTCCTCAAACAACCGCGGCAATACCTACTAGTGGCAGAAAAAGAACGTTTAAATACTTTTAGTGGGCAAATGGAAACAAGTTTCGCGGGCTCACCCATAGGCGCTTCCGACGATAATTTAATCAGCTATCAACCCAAACTATCTTCCGTTAACCATTGCTGGACAGCCAACACTCAAGTGAGTTTTTGCGCCAAGGCATATCCTACAGTACCCGCTGCACATCCAGATGCTGCTGCTCTGACGATTCTTGGTGGTGTTTTGCGTAACGGTTTTTTACACCGAGTCGTTCGAGAGCAAGGCGGTGCCTATGGTGGCGGTGCATCTCAAGATAATCAGTCGGGTACTTTTCGCTTTTACTCTTATCGCGACCCCCGTATCGCTGGTACTCTGGCCGATTTCGATCAATCTATTGAGTGGTTGCTCAAAGAACCTATAAGTTTCGACAAAGTTGAAGAGTCTATCCTTGGTGTAGTGGGTAGCCTCGATAAGCCAGGCTCTCCTTTTGGTGAGGCAATGCAAGCCTTTCACTCAGAACTAAACGGGCGCAATAAAGCCTCAGCGATGGCATTCCGTCAACGTATTTTGGCCGTTACTTCTCACGACTTAAAACGCGTTGCTGAGCAGTACTTGCGCCAAGATTTAGCGCAAACCGCAGTCATAACCAATGTCGACTTAGCCGCTAAGACTGGGCTTGAGATAATGGCGGTTTAATCAGTATGCCAGACCCAAAGCACGATAATTTATTTGCTAATCCGTTAGGGGATGTGCCCGGCTTTGTCTTTGATCAAGCCGTGGTTGACGTATTCCCAGACATGATTAGCCGATCGGTTCCAGGTTATCAAACAATTCTCTCCCACTGCGGAGAATTGGCCGCGCGCTATGTGCAACCACAAACCCATTGTTATGATCTAGGTTGCTCTCTTGGCGCCTCGACACTCGCAATGCGTCCCCATATTGAAGGGCGTGATACAACCATTGTTGCCGTTGATAATTCAGCCGCCATGCTAAGTCGCTGCAAGACTATCCTTGAAACCACATCATCACAGGTTAAGACGCAACTCATCAATGCAGACATCTGTGATGTTGACATTAGTAATGCGTCATTAGTGGTCATGAACTTCACCCTACAATTTGTGCCCTTAGATAAGCGTTTAGCATTGCTAGAAAAGATTTATCAAGGATTAAATCCTGGCGGTTGCCTGATTATTTCTGAGAAATTATGTTTTGAACCAGAGTCACTAAATTCACTACTAAGTGACCTACATCACCAGTTTAAAAGAGCACAGGGTTATAGTGATTTAGAAATCAGCCAAAAACGAGACTCCATCGAGAACGTATTAGTGCCTGAAAGCTTAGATGCGCATATACAACGATTAAGGGCTTGTGGATTTCTCTCCGCAAGCCCTTGGTTTCAATGCTTCAACTTTTGCTCGCTGGTAGCCTTTAAGTAAGCCAAACAGCATTTAAGGTTGATTATGATGTCATCTTAATCGCCATTTTGATCAACTTCCTGACCTTGGGCGTATACGGCGGATGCATCATTGATGCAGAACTAAATTTATCAGTTAGCACGCTTCGCTCATGGGTAAAGGCGTTAAAGCCCCACACACCACCTGACTTACCAATGCCACTGTTGTTAACCCCACCGAACGGCAGGTTATGGTGTAAGAAATGCATCATCGTTTGATTGACGCAGGTATCACCAGCACTGGTTTCAGTAAGTATTTTTTCAATATTGCGACTATCTTTGCCATAAATGTAGAGGGCTAAGGGTTTAGGTTTACTGTTTACATATGAGATCACTTCATCAAGATCAGTAAAGGTAATAACCGGCAATAAAGGACCAAATATTTCCTCATTCATGATCGCTGAATCCCTCGACATTCCTTCAATCAATGTTGGCGCTATAAATCGTCCCGCATCGTCCGTTTGGCCACCCGTAATCAGCTTACCACCCTGCGCCTGCGCATCGACCAGTAGACGGCTAATACGCTGATAGTGGCCATCATTGACGACCTGACAATAATCACCGTTATCCTTAGCGTCAGTGCCTAGCCCATACTGCTTATCAACACAGGCCACCATTTCTTTAACGAATTCGTCTTTAATAGACTCGTGAACATAGAGGTAATCCGGTGCAATACAGGTTTGCCCGTTATTACTAAACTTGCCCCAAGCAATCGACTGCACAGCCTTTTTAATATCCACTGATTTGTCGACGATTACCGGGCTTTTACCACCCAATTCTAAAGTCACCGACGTTAGATTTCTCGCGGCCGCCGCCATCACATGTTTACCAACCGCAGGGCTACCTGTAAAGAAAATATGATCGAAAGGTAAGCTAGTCAAATAACTAGCCACATCTGCTTCTCCTTGAAACAAGCAAACTTCCTCAGGGGTAAACGCTTTTTCGACAATTTCACTGATCACAGCCGACATGTTAGGTGTCATTTCCGAAGGCTTAATGATGACTGTATTACCTGCCGCAATAGACCAAATCATAGGGCCAAAAGTCAGATTAAAGGGATAGTTCCAAGGTGAAACCACCAAGGTAACTCCCTTTGGTTCCTTAACAATTTTCGATGAAGTACCAAATAGCGCCATGGTTGCTTTAACTGGCACTGGCTTCATCCATTTTTTTAGGTTTTTACGAACATGTTTAAGCTCCGCCAGTACTGCCATGATCTCTGACATGTCCACCTCAGCTTGAGGTTTTCCAAAATCATCGGCGGCAGACTTATATATTTTTTCTTCTGAATCGCGAAAGGCTTGTTCAAATCGATCGAGTACCGCAACTCTTTTTTTGTAATCTGATTTTCGCAGCTCTATGGCATAGCTCTGTTGGCGCGCAAAAGCATTATCAATATCTTGCTTAACTTGCTCATTTAAATCTGACATTTTAAACCTCTATTCTCTAATTTAATTCGAATGACGGCACATGTCTCTGGTTAATAGTGCGGTGGTCTCTCGCCCTCTTCTTGATCGCCCTGGTCGACCGTATCTTGCAGAGATTCAATGCGCTGCAATAATTTACGATGAGCCTTGGTTAATGTATCAATCTCTTTTTTCTGACGGAAAATCTCATCACCTAATTCGGCATTGGTCATCTCAAAAAATGCCAGTTTTTCCTCAAGCTCCTGAAATCGCTCTTCACTCATTATATGTTCGTCCTAGCGGTTTGTTCAGTATCACCATTGTATATAACACTTAATATTTAGTATGTTTGGTATATTAATTTTAATCAACGATACTCAATTAAGTATTCGAGTATTCGATCCCCACCTGAAATCTCAAATGAGTAAATCAGATTGGCAGGTTACACCCTATTTAATCAAAAAACTAACCGGTATTATAGGGCGCAAATTTGGAAAGATCCTATTTTTAATGGTAGCCAAAACACTTAGACCAAACTAATAACTTTAAACGCTCGCCCTGTAATTAAAGCTTAGGGAAATTAAGGTGCAAGGATCGAAAATTTGAATTTTCAGCAATGATGACTTCGAGCCTACAGTCCTTTAAGGTATACCCTCAATTAAATACTTGATCGCGCTGAGGAGCAGAAGATATGAATGAATATTTTGCCTAAAACAAGAAATTCAACACAATGCACCATAGAAAAACCAAGACCAAGGTTGAGCAACAATCAGCCATGGTTACTTCTATGTCTTACATCTTTGTTAATCTCGTGCTCTGACCAACAATATTCCCCTTCCGATAGTGCAACCCTACCCTACGCCATCGGGTCATCAACGCGGTTTATACATGATGAATCTCGACCCTTTGATACCGTTGCAGGGGTGAATCTTGGGATCCGCACATTGATTACTGAGCTTTGGTATCCGATTGATCACCTAACCATTAGAAAGCAGCCCACTGAATTTCGTCGGGCCACTTATGGGGATTACGTTTTCGGCAATTTCAGCATGCATCAAAGGATGATGACTGATACCACTTTCTTCCACTTGACCCCAGCCACAGTGCGCGCCGGCGTGACCCAAGATGACATTAACCTAGCTATTAAAGAATTATTTTATCGCCCACGACAGAGCTATATCGATGCGCCATTGACCTCAACACCAAAGAAACTACCGGTGATTGTGATGACCCATGGCGATGCAGGTAGTCGGTACAATATGGAAACTGTTTGCGAGTACTTGGCCGCCAATGGTTATGTTGTTATTGCACCTGAGCACACAGGCAATTCACCCTATTCAATGACCGGCAGTGATCCAGCGCTAGCCATACAAGGAGGCGATAAAGCTTTTCGTCAAGCAATGATCGACATAATTCCACTGCTTGACGATCAAGGTGCGTACGGCAGCAAAGATAATTATGGCCAGAGTTTTACGCCACTATCCGACTCCCCTGACCCACTCCAAGCATTAGTGGATCTGGATAGGTCTTTAATACAACGTTTAAATGACTTGCGGGCTGCCCTTGACGAATTGGAGCGAATGAATGCAACGGGGCCGTTTGCGGGACGCCTAGATTTAGATCGTATCGGGCTAATTGGCCGATCCTTTGGCGGCTCTACAACCCTCGCTGGCCTTGCCATGGAAGATCGTTTTACCTCGGGCTTTGCCGTAGTGCCTCCAGGCTGGGTAGACCAGCGCAGCTTAGTACCGCAAAAGATACTCATTCCTGCTGAGAAAGAATCTGTCTTGCTCAGTATCCAGGGCAACCATCCATTTACCCATTTCCGAAAACCCACATTTATACTAAGCGGTAATGAAGATTCATTAATCATAGGGCTTGCTGCACAGCAGGCGGCCCTAACAGGTACCACAGAACCTAGTGCGTCCAATCCACACCCAGCGATGCGAGATGCTTTTGAACAAGCCAGTGTGCCTGTTGTCTGGGGGCTCTTAGAAAACTCCAATCACTCCACATTCGGCGTTTCAGGTGGGTATTGGTGGCCCCAACTAAAATCTAATACGCAGAAACGAACCTTTGACCCAAGCATAGAATTCACGCTGGCTGAACCTAGTGATGGTCATAAGATGCAGAAAGAAAAAGCGTTGGCGTTCTTTGATCTCACCATACGCCAAGACTCATCCGCCCGTGGCGATCTTTTGAACCAAGACTACCGATCTCAAGGGCTTATTTTAGAAGCACGAAACTTCTAGGCTATCGAGCACAGATAACCAGGTAATTTCACCTGATGACATAAGGCAAACAAACCATGGCACTTATTCTTACTATCGCAATGAGCGCTGCCCTTCTAACGGCATTTATCATCGCTGTATATTGGCGAAACGTAGAATGTGTGGGAGAGATACCCACATCTTTCTTCACCTTTATGGCCATCCTCTTCACCTCAGGTTTAGATGTGGGATTAATAATGTTTCCGATACCTGATTTTAATGTCTATGCCAACGAAGCATCCTATGCATTTACAAACCCACTGGCGCTAGAATTTGGGTTCTGGGGGTTTTTAGTCTGGGGGTTCTATTTCACCACAATCTTTTACTTTTGCATTGTAGAGCCCAAATTAAAATTGTTTGAAATACCTCTGATCAAATGGACAAACAACATCGTCATTATTGGAACCTGTGCCTTTACTGCCTATTTGTTTTTAGTCTACCTGCCGGACTACATCGTAGCCATTAGCGACCCTCTAAAATACGGACTGGTTGGCACTGTCGTTCTAATAGCTGCCGCATCGAGTACTCATATCCGTTATGTGAAAATATTAAGCATTGGGTCAACTTGGTTATTTTTCGGGCTTATTTTTGGCATGTGGTGGTCAGGTGACATGGGACTTGAGGGACTCGCAAGCTCAATGATGAATATCGGAGACTACTTTTACAATATCAATCATTATCTCGCGCCTATCACTGATTATCACCAGTTCTACCTCTACTGGTGGTTTGCTTGGAGTATCATGATAGGTCAGTTCATATCTCGGTTCGTCAGCGGATTAAAGGCCTGGCAACTGTTGGCAGCCCTTTTAGTGGTGCCTTCTATTCCTATCGCAATTTGGTTTTCAGTGCTCTACTTCTACTTTGACAACGGAATAGATATTGCCAGTATTTGGCGTATTGCCATGGTGGGCGTTGGGGTAATATTTGTGATCAACTCACTTGATTCACTGATGCGGTTATATACACGTAATATTGGCATGACCGTAGAGCGATTAGGCAGACTGAAATATGTCGCCAGTAATTGGTTGATTATGGTTTCCTTAGTCCTGCTCTATCAGTTCACACCATTACAAATTGAATGGATGGGGCTCGTGGTCATCGCCATTTATGCAGTTTGTTACTATCTAGTTGCTCAACGCAGACACCTACTTAATGAGAGTTAGCGATGCCTCTAAGCGTGTTGCCAAAAAACCATCTCGGACTGAGTGAAGTATGGAAATAGACAGTTAAAGTAGTAAACCTAGACGATTAGACCCATGAAATACTTTATAATTACCGCTTAACGTTACAGGTAAAATAATGTTCTCCTCAGCAATAGACTACAAGCCATTTCTCGACTGGCTACAAACCTCTGACCTGAAAGCTTGGTACGAAACCCTACCCGATCTGGTCGAGGAGCGTCTGGATGGTCGTCGCTGGGGAGATATGCCAGGTTGGCTGCAGGCATTTGAAAGCCTTCCAGAGATTAGCGCGCAACATTATGATTTTAGTTCTGGAATGACTATTGGCAACGCCGCAGATATTACCCCAGAGGTGCGTCATCAGCTACAACAAGCCCTTATGGGGCTGCACCCCTGGCGCAAAGGGCCCTATCAACTGTTCGGCTTGCCTGTTAATACTGAATGGCGGTCAGATTGGAAATGGGATCGCGTATTGCCTCATTTACAGTCATTAAATAACCGCTTAATTCTGGATGTCGGCTGCGGCAATGGTTACCACTGCTGGCGTATGCTCGGCGCTGGCGCCAAGCGTGTAATAGGCATTGATCCCTCAGCCAAGTTCGTTTTTCAGTTTAACGCGATTAAAAAATATGCTGGGCCTGAATTACCGGTCGATGTGTTACCCATAGGTATAGAGCACATGCCAAAAAAACTAGCCGCCTTTGATACGGTATTTTCAATGGGTATTCTTTATCACAGACGCTCACCCATGGACCACTTGCGCGAATTACGCGAACTACTTCGTCCTGGAGGACAATTAGTCTTAGAAACTCTTGTTATCGACGGGCCTGAGGGTCAAGTATTAGTGCCTGAAGGGCGTTATGCCAAAATGCCCAACGTCTGGTTTTTGCCATCGCCAGACACCCTAACGAGTTGGATGCGAAAGCAAGGCTTTGTTAATCCCCGAGTCGTTGACATAAGTACAACCCGAGTTGAAGAGCAGCGCAGTACCGACTGGATGACCTACGATTCACTCAGGGACTTTTTAGACCCCAACGACATTACTAAAACGGCAGAAGGCCACCCTGCACCCCTTCGCGCAGTAGTGGTTGCAGAGGCGCCCTTCTAGCGTGTTTAATCGCTTTATAGCTAGGCTTTTAGAGCCTCATAAGCTGGGACATAGTCATATCCCAAAGCATCAGCAACCGCCTTATAGGTAACTGAGCCCTTGTGGACATTCAAGCCACTTTGTAAATTAGCATCTCTAAACAACGCACTAATAGGATCATCAGCTAATGCAAGGGCATAGGGAAGCGTGGCATTGTTGAGCGCCATGGTGGCCGTTCGAGCCACGCCGCCGGGCATATTGGCGACACAGTAGTGCACTACGTCATCAACCACATAAGTGGGAGTCTGGTGGGTCGTTGCCTTGGATGTTTCGAAACAGCCACCTTGGTCAATAGCCACATCAACGACCACTGCACCTTTCTTCATTCGACTAATCAAATCTCGGCTCAGTAACTTAGGTGCTGCCGCACCAGGAATTAGCACCGCGCCAATCACCAGGTCAGCTTCCAGAGAATACTCTTCTATCGCTGTATTAGTAGAATAAACACATTTCACTCTGCCTTCATACTCATTATCCAACTGGCGTAAACGTGGAATAGAACGGTCTAAGATAGTCACATCAGCGCCCATACCTACCGCCATGGATGCCGCATTATCGCCGACCACGCCCCCTCCAATGATTAACACTTTTGCAGGTGCAACACCTGGCACACCCGCCAGCAAAACACCTCGACCACCCTGAGCTTTCTCTAAATGGTGTGCGCCAGCCTGCACAGACATGCGCCCAGCCACCTCTGACATAGGCGCTAGCAAGGGTAACCCGCCTTGAGCATCGGTGACTGTTTCATAGGCCACACAGGTGGCACCTGACTCTACTAACAGCTTGGTCTGCTCTGGGTCTGGTGCCAGATGAAGGTAGGTGTAGAGAATTTGCCCCTCGCGCAACATTTTGCATTCATGGGCTTGGGGCTCTTTTACCTTTACGATCATCTCTGCCCGAGCAAAGATATCTTCAGCCGAACGGCTTATCTCAGCACCCACAGCAATATATTGATCATCGGTAAAGTCGATGGCAGCACCAGCGTCTGCTTCAACAATCACTTGATGACCGCGTTTAACTAACTCAAGTACTGACGCTGGTGTTAAACCGACACGGTATTCATGATTTTTGACTTCCTTAGGAACTCCTATTAACACAACTGTACTCTCCATTTTATTAGGGTATTAAATATTAATTATTAATTATTAATTATTCTGAAATTTTAAGCTTATATAAAAATATTTATTAATTATTTGCCGTAATAACTAGATTATTTCTCTATAATACGTAAAATAACGATATATTTTTCTGTTTAAAGGTTATTTTCTAAAATGGCATCAAAACCGGACGCTGAAGGAACTGACAAACTTGGCAAAATTGACCGTAATATAATGCGAATTCTGCAAAAAGATGGTCGCATAAGTTACACAGACCTAGCCAAGCAAGTGGGCTTATCTGTAACCCCCTGTATCGAGAGGGTAAAGCGGCTTGAGCGGAACGGTTATATCTTGGGTTACAGCGCCCAAGTGTGTCCAGAAAAGCTAAACGCAGGACTAGTCGTTTTTGTTCAAATACGCCTCAACCACACCTCACAAGAGAACTTTGAAGAGTTCCATCGCTCGGTCATCGACTTGGAGAATATTCAAAGCTGCTTTTTAGTCTCTGGCAACTACGACTATTTACTTAAAGCGCGCGTTGCTGATATGGCAGCCTATCGCGAACTTCTGGGCCACAGAATCTTAAAACTACCTGCAGTGCAAGAGTCCACAAGTTATGTTGTTATGGAGGAGCTTAAGGAAACCATGTGGGTGCCCATTAGTTACAAACACTAACCCGCACAGTGCTACAAATATAATAAGGAACGCACCACAGACTAGTAGACTTAAGACTGCACTTTAAATATGAAAAACCCACATTCAACAACAGGGATTTGTTGACTCAACCACGCCCCTCACCTATAGTACGCGGCCTCAGAAATGAGAGAAAAAATGCACTCGTAGCTCAGCTGGATAGAGTACTCGGCTACGAACCGAGCGGTCGGTGGTTCGAATCCACCCGAGTGCACCATATACGTAAAACCTCACCCCAAAAGGGTGGGGTTTTTTGTTATAGGGTGACAAAGAAAAAAGAGAGAATGACAGGCGTCGCAATATGCATAATTTAGGATTTTGGCGCCATGAATACTTTAATTCATCACCATTTCTTTTAGTAAAATCAAGTGTTAGCATAACCTTAGGCTATTGCAATTATACGGTGTGTTATGCGTTCTCTGATTTGGTTAATCTGCATTATATTGATGACATCTTGTGGTGGTGGTGGCAGTTCTAGCGACCAACCTGCACCCGTACCTGTATCACCAACAGACCCCTGCGCGCAGTCTGACTGCAACGCGTGGCAAGAAGCTACGCCAGCGTCAGTTGGGATGGATTCTGCAAAATTAACTGCCGCATTTGATTATGCTTTTGGTGACGGGAGCTTCACGCAAGCCGCTGTGGTTATTAAAGATAATAAGCTGATTGAAGAGCGCTATCGCGGGATTCTTGACGGCGAGTTGGCTACTGTAACGGCTAGTCTTGGACTCGACGCAACAACAATTAATGGCATCTTTGGCACCAAAGACAAAGACAGCCTGGCATCGTCTTGGTCCACGGCAAAATCATTTGCTAGCGTCTTAGTCGGTATTGCTCTGGAACAGGGGTTAATAACTTCTTTAAGTGAAAGTGCGTCTGTGTATATCACCGAGTGGGCTGATGATGAGCGAGCGACTATTACTCTTCGTCAGTTGCTTGATATGCGCTCTGGCATGCCGACAGTCTGCTTTGATCAAACAACGGGAAGTCTTGGAGTCTGTGCAATCGCAGAGGGCTCTGGTGGCGATCTGGTCTTCTCGAGCAACCAGATGGACGCCTGCCTGGCACGCGAGCTGGCAGAAACCGGTGTCATACAACCCTGGTACAGCAGTACTGTGGTCTATCAGGCCGGTGCTTGGCTGTATTCCAACTGTGACACCATGGTCATTGGCGAAATCTTATATCGCGCCACGGGTAAAGACCTTGAGACCTATGCCGACATTAATTTGTTTTCTAAACTGGGCATTACCGCGCAGTGGTGGCAGGATAATGACTCAACTGATCAGGTTGATGGCAACTATCTGGCTTACTGCTGTTTAGATATGACCCCGCGGGATTTTGCCAAATTTGGTCAACTGCTCCTCAATAATGGTGTATGGAATGAAGAACAGGTTTTACCTAGTTCATATATCGATAAGATCAAAAACATCACCGCTGACTCACAGGTCGCCGAATACAATGGCGCCTTTAGTTACGGCCTAAAATTCTGGACTATCGGATCCATAACGCAGTCTGACGGAACAATATTTCCTGACGCCAATACTATTTACTCAACTATCGGCTTTGATGGGCAGTATATTATGATCGATTTTGAGAACAATATGGTTGTAGCACGCAACAGTCTTTATCAACCTGTTCTCAATGGCAGTGGTGAACGCAAAATGGCTATTACCGCAGCAGGTATAGCTCAATCTGACTTTGTTGCGACTCTGCCCCAAGGCACCGGCGTGTCAGCCAACTCAAACTTTAGCCCGGCTAACTTTCTCTATCGAGTAAACCAAGCAATACAGTAAAACAGTCTCTCCATCGCACTTAGATAGCGGCCTTAGGCTCCACGGGACACCTAACAAGCGAGGTCGCAGCGCGTAATAGAACGGCATAAGCTATTAGCTCAAATACCTCTTCAAAGAACACGTGATGGGTAAACGAAACTTTCTCACATATGTCACCAACAATTAGTAGTACGCCTGATGCTAGCGTCATGACTCCCGGTTTACTCACTAGAAACTGTTTAGCCAAACCAATATAAAACCTTAACCGCATCAATGCTGATATGACCATGGTTCCGAAGGCTAGAGCCAACAATAGGTTACGGCCCGAGCCAGACCCCCATTGAATCAAAAATGCCGGAAGATCAAGCTCGTCAATATCGATTTCACGAAGTAAAAATCCTACCGTCAACCACACAAAAAATACGCACAATAGTCGATCGCTCCTATGTGACTGGAGCATGGACACCATATATACAGCTAACACCGCTAACAGGGTTAAAGCCTGAAGATTTTCCAACAAATGATTCTCGCCAAAAACCTCAAAATCTTTAAGTATAAATACAGAATACCCTGACCAAACAATAGCCAAGGTGATTACACTCTCGGTCAACATTGCAAGTGGTGTTAATAACTTCAAATTAGCAACTCCCTTGTGATCCTTTTCTGTATGAACTATAACCGAGCTTGGACCGACTATTATTATTCTTCTTAAACTCAAAGATTTTGTCTAACGCGACTAATGGGTCACCATGATCCTTTACTTTAGGTATGCGAGGCACTATTAAATCGCTAGAATTCACGCCAATGATAATTCATTTTTACTTAATAAGTTACTAGGATTTGACCATGGCTTTACCCGCAATACTTTCACAACGCTTAAGATTACCTGTCGTCGCGGCTCCTCTTTTTATTATTTCTAACCCAGACCTTGTTATCGCCCAGTGTAAAGCGGGTGTTGTGGGCTCTTTTCCTGCGCTTAATGCACGACCCGAGGCTGAACTAGACCGTTGGCTCGAAAGAATCACCACCGAATTAGCAGAATATGATGCAGCCAATCCAGACAATCCCTCTGCTCCCTTTGCAGTCAATCAGATTGTCCATGGATCCAATAATCGGCTGCAACATGATGTTGAAATGTGTGTGAAATGGAAAGTTCCTATTGTTATTACCTCTCTTGGTGCGAAAGAATTTGTAAATGAAGCAATTCATTCTTACGGCGGTATTGTATTGCACGACATTATTAATAATCGCTTCGCGAAAAAAGCAATCCAGAAAGGCGCTGATGGTTTAATTGCTGTCGCTGCAGGAGCCGGTGGTCATGCTGGAAGCCTATCGCCTTTCGCGTTAGTCCAGGAGCTAAGAGAATGGTTTGATGGCCCGATTTTACTGTCGGGATCCATAGCCAATGGAGACGCAGTATTGGCCTCACAAGCCATGGGTGCTGATCTAGCCTATATTGGGTCAGCCTTTATCGCCACAACTGAAGCCAATGCCGAGCAGCCCTACAAACAGTCTATCGTCGATAATAATGCAGATGACATTATGTTAAGCAGCCTATTTACCGGTGTGCATGGCAACTATCTAAAACCCTCTATCGTCTCTGCGGGAATGGATCCAGATAATCTCCCAGAGAGCGATCCCTCTAAAATGGACTTTGGCTCTGGAGGCAACTCTGATGCAAAGGCATGGAAAGATATTTGGGGTTGTGGGCAGGGTATTGGCGCTGTGAAAGCTGTTCTTACCACTGCGCAGTTCGTGGACCAGCTGGAAAGCCAATATAATTCAGCCAAGTCTAGACTAAACAACATCTAGCGATTCTATATAGATCGGGGTCGAACACTGCCGTCCTACCCCGATTTAATAACAAGCCTCAAGCGTCATTGCTTAACGACGAGCTTGGCCGACTAAATTCCATATCTTTCTCTTTGACCGACCCAAAGCGCAAGCCCAGCAGATCTAAGAAGTAATTTTGATGGAGTCGCCAAGGAGCAGCGACGCCCTCTTTGGGGAATTTATCTATCGAGCGGTTAATATAGCCTGAATCCAAACCGATAGATGCCACTCGCTTTAATTCTTTGTTGCTATTGCGCGGAACACAAATCGACAATTTTTGTTTATCTAAATGCGTCAGTAACCGACAGACGTATTGACTGCTGAGATCACACTTTAAAGTCCATGAGGCGTTTGTATAGCCAGTAGCAAAGGCAAAATTAGGCACATCGCTCAACATCATCCCCTTATATTGTAATGTTTCTGATATATCGACAGACTTCCCATCTACACTGATATGCATACCCCCCAAAGCAAGCAACTCAAGGCCAGTGGCGCTAATAATAATATCCGCATCCAAGACTTTACCTGATTTAAGTTCGATGCCGTCAGCGGTAAAGCGGCTAATATGATCTGTAACGACCGAAGATGTCCCTTTGCGTAATGATCGGAATAAATCACCGTTTGGCACCAAGCATAGCCTTTGATCCCAAGGATTGTAGCGCGGCGAGAAATGTGTGGCGACATCAAAGTCTTTTCCTAGCCAGATCTGAGTCCATTCAATTAATTTACGCCTAATATAATCGGGACGTCTTTTGCTCATTCGGTACAAAATCATTTGTGATAGTACATTTTTCCAGCGCGTCGCCCAATAAGCGACTTGATCCGGCAAATAGCGTTCCAATTTTTTTGCAGTAGAGTCTTTCTCAGAGCGCGAGATTACATAGGTCGGAGAACGTTGCAGCATGGTGACGTGGGCTGCGCTTTTAGCCATCGACGGCACCAGCGTTATAGCGGTGGCACCACTGCCAATCACGACGACTTTCTTGTCGCTATAGTCTAGATTTTCAGGCCATTGTTGAGGGTGGATAATCTCGCCTTTAAAGGCACCAGCCCCGGGGAATTCGGGCATATAACCTTGATCATAGCGATAGTACCCAGTGCAACTATAAACAAAATTACAGGTCATGCTCACACTATCTTGGCCATTAACTTTCAATACTATTGACCAGGTTGCGGACACACTGTCCCATGAAAGGTGCTCGACGCGATGGTTATAGCGAATGTGTTGCTCAATACCATATTCGCGGGCAGTTTCATGAATATAATCAAGAATTGCTGGCCCGTCGGCAATCGCTTTTTCATGCTTCCAGGGTTTAAAACTGTAACCCAAGGTATGCATATCAGAATCTGATCTTATCCCAGGATAACGAAAAAGATCCCAAGTTCCACCCATTGCGGCGCGACTTTCAAGCACAGCAAAGCTCTTAGTCGGAGTGTGTTTAGTGAGATGACAGGCCGCACCTATACCTGAGAGTCCGGCCCCTATAATAATTACATCGACATGTTCAGATGACATAGACATCACTTGTGAGATATTTCAGTAGCGGAATTGTACGGTAGACGACACTTTTAAAATGTCCCCTGTGTGACAGATACACATGGGTCTTAAAACCATCCTTTCACCGCATCTTCCAGCTCTGGTCTACACCTGACCAGCTGGGCATTATAGATCTCAGTCTGCCCTTTCACCTTAGCCGCAATATTCAATAACTGTGGCTTTTTGTTAAAGCTGCCACGTGAATAGCCCCCCCAACCTTCATGATATGCAAGATACTGACGAAACGGGTCCGATTTAGAAATACCAAGTCTTCGGTGGCTTTTGTTGGTATACCAGCCAATGAAATTGATCGCGTCACGAAAATCATCTCGGTCGTGACCCCGGTTTCCCGTCGCCTTTTTATAGTCATTCCACGCCGGATCTTGAGCCTGCGCATAACCATAAGCCGACGACTTTCGCGGTAAAGGAATAAATAAAAATCTAGGCCTGTCCGGTCTTACATCAGCTCTAAAACTAGATTCTTGCTTCATGATCGCCATCATTACCGTGATTGGCGTGCCCCAGCGGTTATGGGCTGCACGAGCATCTTCATACCAATCCGTTTCACCCCAAAATATTTTACAAATATCATCTATCTTTGTGGGCTGGTAGGTTGAGCAACTGCTCAGCATCAAGGCAACAAACGAAAGTATCAAAGGAGATTTATACGTCATTCAAGGTTACCTATCCATTAATCGTTATTAGGCCAAACGCTAAAGAAATCGTCCGCAGCTAAAGGCCTGACATGTCTGTCTCGGTTGGCCGGCGTGCCAACATACAGGAAGCCTATGATTTCTTCACTTTCGATAAGACCCAGCCCCTGCTTAACAACCTGTGAAGCTGCATAAGCGCCCGTACGCCACACTGAGCCAAATCCATGGGCATAAGCTGCCAACCCAATGTTATTCATTACCCCGCCTGTAGCAATAGCCTGCTCTATATCTGGAACCTTAGGGTGACTTTTATAAGCGGCAATACCCACAACGATTAGAGGAGCTCTAAAGGCTTTGGCGTAGGCGCCATCCACCTCCTTTTGCTCAGCACTTGGATTGCTATCTTTGCAGTGATCCACAAAAAGTTCCCCAAGGTCCTTTCGATCGTGTCCCGATATCGTCAAAAAGCGCCAGGGCCTCAAATGCATATGGTCAGGTGCTCGCAGAGAAGCCGAAAAAATAGACTCTAAAACATCAAGATCTGGAGCCGGCTCCTCAAGCCGCGGGTGCGACCGCCTATCACCTATCAGTTGCGTGACTTGCTCACCTATTTTGGTACCGAGAATCATCCCAAAAAGCCTTTCAGTAAGAGTCAAATACCATACAGTATGAGACCAGAATCTTAATTCTTATGCCCTAGCCAATAGGGCGATCTGTCTGCGTTTAATAGCATTATAAGCTGGACAGTCTGTAAATAAATTGTAGCACAGGAGGCTAGTTGAAAAATGGTAATCAACCTCATTAACCAGCATTAGCAGTTTCGAAGATGCGCAGTAGTGTTGCTTATCTTAGACTTAGCGTATTGACGATTTTATGCCTACCCATGCATCATAAGCGATTAGAGAAGTCTCAAAATTAGTTCGGCAGTAGACATCAAAAAAAGTTAAAATTATCGCTCACAAAAACACCTCTAGGTCGCTCTAATGACAACGATATCCGCCAACAGAGAACGTTATATTTTTACCGGAACATGCCGTGCAGTAACAGGTGTAGTCGCTGCGGTAACTAGCTTTCTGGCTGACAGAGACTGCTACATCTGTGCTCTGGAACAGTTTGATGATGAGTCTACTGAAAAATTCTTTATGCGTGCCGTTTTCCGCCGACAGGAAAATGCGCCCAGCATTGTCACCATGACGGAAGAATTTGCCAGCATATCAAAGACATTCGGTATGGAATGGGATTTTCACCGCCCAGCTACACCTGTGAAAACCATTATTTTAGTGTCCAAATACGATCATTGCCTAGACGATCTTTTGTATCGCAAGCGCAAAGGTGAAATCAACATGGATGTCACCGCGGTTGTATCCAATCACCAAGACCTTAGACCTATGGTTGAGAGAGAAGGTATTCGCTTTATACACCTTCCTGTGACACCAGAAACCAAATCTCAACAAGAACAACGTTTGCTAGAAATTATTGCGGAAACCCATTCAGAACTTGTTGTGTTAGCGCGCTATATGCAAATTCTGTCCGACGAGTTAACTAAAAAGCTGGCTGGTCGTTGCATTAATATTCACCACTCCTTCTTACCTGGTTTTAAGGGGGCCAAACCGTATCATCAGGCTTTTAATCGAGGCGTTAAGGTGATCGGAGCCACAGCGCATTACGTAACCTCTGATCTAGACGAGGGGCCCATCATTGAACAAATGCTCACTCGCGTCGATCATAACTGTGGTCCTGAGCAATTGGTGGGTGTAGGCCGAGACAATGAGAGCATGGCATTGGCAAAGGCGGTTAAATATCATATTGAGCGACGCGTTTTCTTGGACGGCAATAAAACTGTGGTTTTCAACGGCAGTTAACCTTTATATTTAAAGAGAGCAGACTATGCCTTTTGGCCTTTTAAAATACGGATTAAGCAGTCAATATCCTGCCAAGCACCACTTTACGCCATCTAAAGATCTTAAAAAACACTATGACGTTGTGATTATTGGTGGCGGTGGTCATGGTGCTGCGATTGCCTATAACCTGGCCAAATATCACGGTATTACCAATGTTGCGATCCTTGAAAAAGCCTATCTGGGTGGTGGGAACACCGCGCGAAATACAGCCGTTATTCGATCCAATTACTTAACCGAAGCAGGCGTTAAATTTTACAGTGAATCAGTCAAGCTCTATAACAACCTAAGTAACGAGTTTAACTATAATGTGATGATGGAAAATCGTGGTCAGCTAACGCTGGCCCACAGTGATGCCGCTATTCGTAGTTTTCGCTGGCGAGCTGAGGTGAACCAGCACATGGGGGTGCGCTCAGAGTTGGTCGACCGTCAAACCATCTCCGAATTAGTCCCTAATCTTAATATGTCCGAAGACAGTCGATATCCTATTTTAGCGGGACTTTGGCATGCCGATGGTGCTACCGCACGCCATGATGCTGTGGCATGGGGTTACGCAAAAGGCGCTTGCGATCGAGGTGTGGAATTACATCAACTAACTGAAGTGGAAGATATTGAAATAACTAGCGGCCGAGTCACTGCCGTAAAAACCAATCGCGGCAAGGTCGAATGCGGCTGCGTTGTCCAAGCTGTTGCCGGCGCGAGTTCCATCGTCGCCAAAAAAGCGGGCATTCCGCTACCTATTCACTGCTACCCTTTGCAGGCGATGGTAACTCAGCCCTACAAACCGATTTTGACCCCTCATGTCAGCTCCCCACAGGTGCACGTTTATGTGCATCAGACATCCCGGGGAGAATTTGTTATTGGTGGTGGGTCAGACCCCTACCCTCTCTATAACACCCGAGCGACATTAGATCAGCGTGAATCTCTGTCAGCCGCCGCAATGGAGTTGTTTCCCTTTCTATCGCAAGCAAGGCTGTTACGGCAATGGGCTGGCACTACTGACATGACCCCTGATTACAGTCCAATCATGGGGTTAAGCCCCGTAGAAAACTATTACTTGGATGCTGGATGGGGAACCTGGGGGTTTAAAGCCACCCCAATTTGCGGTGTCACTATGGCAGAGCTGGTAGCCACCAAGAAAGTACCTGAGATTATCAAACCCTTTGAACTAGAGCGATTTTATCGCTTCGAACAGATCAATGAAGCCGGCGCCACCGCCGCTAGTCACTAGGAGAAGGTCGTTGAAACTACTAACATGCCCGCTCAATGGTTCGCGTAATATTGCAGAATTCACCTATGGTGGAGAGTACCACGCAACACCGGACCATATCTCAACATCATCGCGAGATTGGGCTGAGCACGTCTTCTTTCATGATAATGCTGCGGGCATGGTCACGGAATGGTGGTGCCATACGGCGAGCTCATTTTGGTTTCTCGCTGAACGTAACACCATCACCGACGAGGTTATTCGTACCTTTAAGGCCGATGAAATATACACCGAGAGAATCGATTTTAGTGCGGCAAAGCCAGAGAGCCTATCATGAAAAATCGACTACCCTCACCCTACGGCACATTGATTAATCGCGAAAAACCCATTCAGTTTGAGTTTGAGTCAAAAACCTACAATGGCTTTCAGGGCGATACAATTGCTAGTGCTTTGACCGCTAACAACCAAACATTACTCAGCCGCTCGTTCAAGTACCACCGACCCAGGGGTGCGCTAACCATGGCTGGTCAAGATGCGAATACCATGGTGCAACTTCCATCTAATCCTAATGCATTGGCCGATCGAGAACTTATCAGCGAAGGACTAAAGGTCACCGGCCAAAATTATTCTGGGAGCCTAGAAAAAGATCGAGGTCAATGGCTTGGCCTTTTCTCACGGTTTTTACCGGTGGGATTTTATTACAAGGCATTTTTTAAGCCCCGTGGTATTTGGGAAAAATGGGCGCCATTAATTCGTAAAAAAGCCGGTCTGGGTGTTATTGACCAGCAATTGGTGCCTGACTATTACGATAAACAATATAAATTTTTTGATGTCGTTATTGTTGGTGGCGGTCCCGCGGGGATGCAAGCCGCTATAGAATCTGCGGTAGAGGACTGTGAAATTCTGTTGGTCGACGAGAATCCAAGTCTCGGCGGCTCCCTCAATTACAGTCGCTTTGATGTCGAAGGTACTCGAGGCAAAAATCAGCTTAATGAACTACTTGATGCCATTAATGCTAAGCCAAATATTTCAGTAATGACTAACGCAGTCTGTAATGGTTGGTTTGCCGACAACTGGTTGCCCATTGTCACTAAGAGGCGTTTGTATAAGGTTCGTGCCAAGCAAACTATTATGTGTACTGGCTCGCTGGAACAACCCGCCATTTTTCATAACAATGATCTACCTGGGGTCATGATGAGCAGTGCCGCGCAGCGACTCGTGCACCTTTACGGTGTCAGCCCTGGGTCTCAAGCAGTCATTGTCACTGGCAACAATGATGGCTATGGCACAGCACTAGATCTTGATGATGCTGGCATTAAGATCAATGTCATCGTCGATTTACGCGATGAACCGATTTATGACGATATAGCTAAGGCGGCAGTGGCTCGGGGTATTAGGATTGAAACCGGAACAACCGTCTATGCGGCCCACAGTAAAGGTGCCAATCATGTTGCCGCGGCAGAGATACGCAAAATTGTCAGCCAGGGTATCTGTGCCATGCAAGGTGAAGTAATCACCTGCGATCTACTCTGCATGTCAGTGGGCTACACGCCGACGTATCAACTTGCTTGCCAGGCGGGAGGACAGCTAACCTATGATGATCAGTCAGCCATGTTTAGTCTGCAAAATTGCCCCCAATCACTCCAATTGGCAGGTTCAGTGAACAGCTTATGGTCACTTGATGCCGTTTTATTGGAATCCAAAAGGGCCGCGATGATAGCCACTAATGCGCTGGAATTTACCAATGAGAAGGTAACTGATAGGGTTACTGAAAATACTCTCAGCCCCAATCACCCTTGGCCTATATTTGCCCACCCAAAGGGTAAAGAATTTATCGACTTTGACGAAGACCTAACCATTGCCGACATTATTAATGCAACGGGTGATGGCTATGAGCATATTCAATTAGTTAAGCGGTATTCAACCTGCGGAATGGGGCCCTCCCAGGGTCGCCATTCAGCGCTTGCTGCGGCTCGCTTGGTCGCCGCAGCGACTAACCGGACTGTCGCTGAAACAGGTGTTACTACAGCACGACCCCCATTTTCCGCTGAGCAGTTAGGTCATAGTGCTGGGCGCAGCTTTTATCCTGCCCGACGCAGCAATATGCACTATCGTCATCTCGAAGCCGGTGCCGAAATGCTCCAAGCCGGTGCTTGGTACCGCCCAGCCTTTTATCACTTTAACAATAACGACCGGCAGACCTGTATAAACAAAGAAGTTAGTAATGTGCGTGACAACGTTGGTCTAGTCGATGTCTCTACACTTGGCGGCATTGAAGTCCGCGGTGCCGATGCAAGCGAGTTTCTAAATCGTTTCTATACTTTTGGGTTTCTAAAACAACCCGTCGGCAAAGCACGTTATGCTCTGCTTACCAATGAAGCAGGAGTGGTTATTGATGATGGCGTAGCCTGTCGTTTTGGCAACAATCATTACTATGTGACCGCCACCACAGGTGGAGTCGACCGCGTCTATCAGAACATGCTCAAATGGAATGCTCAATGGCGACTGGACGTAGATATTGCCAATGTCACCTCAGCTTATTGCGGTGTCAATATTGCAGGACCTAATGCTCGAGCAGTGCTCCAAAAGGTCTGCTCTGATGTTGATTTATCAGCAAAGGCATTTCCTTATATGGGTGTTCGTTTAGGTAATGTCGGCGAGATTCCCGCAAGACTTATTAGAGTCGGTTTTGTCGGCGAATTAGGTTACGAAATTCATGTTCCTCAGCAATATGGTGAGGCCCTCTGGGACGCTCTCATGAGTGCAGGCAATGAACACAATATTCAACCGTTCGGCATAGAGGCACAGCGGATACTGCGACTTGAAAAAGGCCATATTATTATCGGTCAAGATACTGATGCAATGTCAAACCCGAATGAAGTACAGATGGGTTGGGCTGTGTCTCGAACTAAACCATTTTTCGTTGGCGGGCGAACGATCGCTGAATTAGAGAAAAAACCTAGCCTGCGTTGCTTAGTCGGTTTTGTGATCGATGATAGCAAGGTACCAATGCCGCAAGAAAGTCACCTAGTCGTAGATAATGAACAGATGACAGGACGTGTCACCTCTTGCAACTTCTCTCCAACCCTAGGCAAAGCCATTGGCCTTGCCTATGTGCCCCCTCAAAAGAGCGACGCGGGAAGTGTTATCGAGATAAAATCATTGGGTGGCGTACGAGTACTTGCCAAGGTCGTAAATTTGCCCTTCTTCGATCCCGATAATGCGCGGCAGGAGCTATAGCCATGACGACACTAGATCCCTCTAAGGGTATACGACGTAGTCAGCTTTATCGCCGGCATATCAATAATAGTGCGGTGTTTAAACAAATGGGCGCCCATTTCATTGTCAGTCACTATGACAATGGCAATTCTGAGCAAATCCAAGCGCGCTCTATGGCCATATGTGATTTATCAACGCTACCAAGAACTGGCTTTAAAGGCGCCGGCGCTCCTAAATGGGCAGAGAGCCAAGGGCTAAAACTACCCAATAGTGCCAACATGGCTGCGATTCAACCTAACGGCTGTCTGGTGGCTAAATTATCCGATCAAGAATTGTTAATTCTTAGCGATATTTTTTCTGAAAGTCCTCAGGTGGCCACCCTGACAAAAAAGTCTACTCAGGATCATGCTGAGAATGACACTCAGACATACTTTTTACCTAGAGGTGACAGTCATTGTTGGCTCGCAGTAACTGGAGATCAGGCAGCTGAAATGTTCTCAAAAGTCTGTGGTGTAGATTTACGACCCCATAAGTTTGGACTTGGCCATATTGCCCAGACGTCAGTTGCCAAGACCAATGCCATCGTCATTCGCCAAGATCTAGGCCAAACACTCAGCTATTTTATTTTGTGCGATATAAGCGCCACAGAGTTTCTGTGGGACTGTCTACTGGATGCCATGCAAGAATATGCCGGAAGCCCTGTGGGTATTCGTGCATTAGAGCAACTAGTCGCTAGCCAATAAGTAACCATCTGGCTGCATAGAACGCGTATCGAGTTTAGTTTTTTAACCTTGATTTTACGCTACACTAACCTAATGAAAAATAGTAAAAACATTGAAATAAGCGCACTGCGTGTATTCGCCGCTGTCGCTGAATCTGAAAGCTTAACTCAAGCCGCAGAAAGACTCGGCATCACCCAATCGGCCGTATCCCAAACGATCAAGCAACTAGAGATTCATTCTGAGTCTCAGTTAGTTGTGACTCGTTCCAGACCCATCAAACTAACTCCCAGCGGTCAAGTATTAAAGGGTTATGCAGAAAGCATAATCAATGATACTCGACGCATGCTGATCGATATACGCAAGGTATCCAAGGGAGGGAGCCTGCCACTAAGCGTGGGAATGATCGATTCTTTTTGTGATGTTGCTGGACTGCAATTTATGCAAAAAGTGAAACCTTTTACGTCAAAACTAGCACTGCGAACTGGGTTGGTATCACCACTAACGCAGGCATTATTAAACCGCGATCTCGATATGCTTGTGACCAGTGATCCGATTGATGAACATCCAGAATTACAACGTTATCCCATTCTTAGAGATCCCTTTGTGATGATTGTACCTGAACAGTTTGCGCAGTCAGGTAAGGTTAGCTACGAATGGCTCTCGGAGAACCTGCCCTTTGTGCACTATAACCGACAATCTCGTCTTGGCACACTGAGTGATCTAATTGCTAGACGTCTTAATATCGAACTTAATGTCAACTGTGAACTAGACAGTACACAAACACTTTTACGTTTTGTCCAATCGGGTCAGGGCTGGGGTTTTGCCACGGGTCTTTGCCTAGTACCTTATCCAAAGTTACTAGACGGGGTTGCTGTGATGCAGCTGGCCAATGGCGCCAACGCTCGATATTTGACATTAGTGTGCCGGAAAGATGAATTAGGTGATTGGCCGGAGCAAATTGCCAATATATGCCGATCCATCTACACGGAAGAAATTGTACCTAAAATGACCCCTATAGCACCTTGGCTCAATCAACAAGCCTACGCTATAAGTCAAATGCCGGCCATTTGAGTCAGTCATGAATAATTTAATTGCTGAAAATTTCCGTCAAGCGCTACTTGATCTAAGAACCCAGCTTACTGAGTTAGAAGCTATCTCCAGCGAGGCCACGAAACCTGTACAGTTGGATCAGTCTATGATCGGGCGTCTTTCTCGCATGGATGCCATGCAAGGTGTCGAGATGGCCAAAGAGGCCTCACGCCGCCGCAAGCAACAACTAGCAAGAATACCCGTCGCACTAGAACGCATTGCTTCAGGAGATTACGGACGCTGTACCCTATGTGATGAAGATATCGTCATCGGCAGGCTCCATATCGATCCAACCTACACTCGCTGTATCAACTGTGCGGATCAAACCGTCTAACTGAGGCATGGGCTGGCCTAGATTATCCCCAGGCAAATGCGTTAAACCCCAGCTTAGGGCTGCAATACCGCGCTCCAGCATTGACTCTATTTCTTGCTCACCATATCCTACTCCGGCAAGCACCTCTCGAGTCGAATGACCATGAGCCTCGGTAGGCGTTACTGCAAAAATACGCGACGAAGTAGGTCGAATAGCATAGTGATCAATTTGAGTAACACAGTGACCACTTGGGTGATCAGCATAGACTGAGAAGGCAAAACTGCCACGATCTATGCCAACCTCGCCATCAGCAACGCGGCTGTACTGGTGTCTAAGTGTTTCAATTGAATGCGGTACTGCCGCGGCAACGTCGGCAGCATGCAGTTTCTGCATCCAGTTTGCAGCCGACAACTGCTGGAAAGCAACAGTGAGAAAGACCTGAATGTCAGCAGTGCTATTGATTCCCTGTAGTCCTGGTATTTTATCTAAGGTGTCTAAATCTTCTTCGCTCGCATCAAGAAAAATCCAGTCATCTGCGGTAGCATAAAAGTGCGACAGAGCATTATTACCCATCGCATCTCGCCCAGACGGCTCATTGAATTCTTCAAGACCTGCGTAATCAAAACAAAACGGCAACTGAGCCAAATTAGTGACGGCCGCCAATGAAGTGCGAGCACGACTTGGCTGCCCAGTTCTGGCCTTATGATAGATCGACAACGCCATACCCAACCCACCGGCAAAACCACAGTTCACATCTAGAGTACCTAAATGAGCGTGCTCTTCTGGCGTCTCACGGCCACCAAAGCGACTCATAATGCCGCTATTGGCTTGAACAATATCGTCATAGCCAATGTAATCACTTTTATGTCCTAATGACGGACCTCCCAGACAATCAAGACGGCAGAACAATACCCCGGGGTTAATCTCCTGCAAGGTATCATGGTCTAGCCCAAGTGATTTCAGTTGACGATCGGGAGCATTAATAACCACAAGGTCCACCGACCGAACCAAGCGATTAAAAACCTCACGTCCTTCTTCGGTATTAATATCTACTAGGGCGCTGCGCTTACCCATGTCTGACTGGAAAGTGAACAATGTTCCTATCAGCGGATCATACATTGCCTCAACGGGCTCTAACTTAGTAATCTGCGCCCCAAAACGCCCCAAAAATGCTGTTGAATGAGGGCCGGCAATGACATTAGTTAAATCTAATATCCGCAAACCATCCAACCAGCCGGACTGCTCATGGGCGCTGCCATGGATTGGTCCTAATCGCGGCCTATAAGAATCAGTCAATGTTGCCAACGCCGTATCAAAATTGACAAATTGTCGCGCCCTTGGCGCTAGCATCTGGCCGCCTGACTCTTCTAGCCAAGCAATCGGCCCAGGTTGTTTCATTAGGCCAAACTCTTCATCATCGACCTCTACAATAATACCGGCATCATTACAGTGCCTGCTGTTAACCCACTCTTTAGTCGTTCGATGTGGCGCGCCTGGGATTTGATTTTCACCAAAAATAGCGCCCCACTCACTTGAAGATTTAGTCAAAAAAATCAACTTCATCTTAGCCGAAATAATATCAGCCCATTTTTTAGGTAGAGGATAAACGCCGATGGCCGTCTCAGCATCCCATTCACTAACAGGCAGATGTAAGTTAGCAACATCGGGCAAGCCCTCAGCTAACAACTCTTCATAAAGACCCAGAGCATCTAGACAGCGCCGTGCATGCTTACGGTGAGATGGACAAACCACATAAAACATTCGGCCATCGGCACATTCATAAGTTCGGTAGAAGGGGTCTAAGTACTCCTGCAATTTATCGTAGCTCAAATCAAAAGCTATGTTGTTAGCACGTCGATGCTCAATTTCCTTTTCACGCATGGTTTTGTAGCGCTCAGGTAGATCATCAATTTGGTAGGAGTTATAAGACAATCCTTCCATAATCGATGCAATCACGGGCACCTCGATATGATCGCCAAAACCTGACCGCTCTCGAGCCCCCAAGGCCAAAACGACCGAACTCGCCGCTAACGTCGTGGTGTATGACGACGCCAAGGGCAATGGTGAAAAGCAAGGATTTAAACCCATTAGGACTCGGTTAAAACCCATATCTGTGTAGGCGCCAGCAGTGGCAGCCACAACGGCTTCAGTCGCTTTCCAATCACGGCGCAGTTGATCGTTACTCGCAAACCCGGGGATCGACAAAGTAATGAGTTCTGGACGTACCAAGCGAAGAGCTTGAAAGTCAATGCCCAGATTTTGCATGACCCCAGGTCGAAAAGACTCAATGACCACATCAGCCTTAGCGATCAAATCCATCGCTTGCACTAACCCAACGGGGCATTTCAAATCAAGAGTCAGGCACTGTTTATTTCGATTTAAAATCGCATTTGCCTGATGTTTCCACTGCGGTCCAGTAGGCGGATCAACGTGTACCACCGTAGCCCCCAAGTCAGCCATAATCATGGCGACGGCTGGTCCTGCTATTTGCTGACCGAAGTCCACTACGGTGACGCCATTAAGAGGCAATTGAACTTTATTACTCATTCTTTCTTCCCATTTCGGCATGATTATTAATACCGAAGAATTACTCATTCATGTCTGTTTAAGGGCTTCTTAAAGCACCCGTCTAATGGGCGGCATATTAAGAATCAAGAACACCGAGCACCAGCAAAAAATACAACCCCTGAGGCATCAGTTTTTTTATCACTAAGGAAAAAATAAATTGCTTGCAGGCCCTGCCATTACTGCTTTTATCAAGAGACATGATTTTTTTTATGACGGGCAAATACTGGACTCAAAAAGCCGAGGTGAAGATAAAAACGTAAGTAAATTTAACTAAAAACAATATGATTCGTATCAGTTTAAGCGTATAGTGATTTCACTGTTAATTTAAGACATTACGAGCCAGAAAGATTAGAAAAAGTCATAAATGACCAGAACGGCCACTTGTGACTTCATAAATAAATATTATCGGAGTAGTCATGTCAGCGAAAATAATTCTTCCTCAGACTTTACAGGTCGGCGCGGGCGCCAGTACTGAGATCGGCAACATACTAAAGAGCATGGGCTTGCATCGACCACTCATTGTGACTGATAAAATTATGGTTCAACTCGGCTATATCAGTACTGTTAGAAAGCACTTAAATGAAGTTGGAATCAGTTCCGAGGTGTTTGATGACACAGTTCCTGAGCCCACCGTTCGCTCCATACAAGCGGGAGTTGATAAAGTTCGCAGTGGCAACTTCGATGCAATTATAGCTTTGGGAGGTGGTAGCCCAATCGACAGTGCCAAAGCTATTGCAATACTCGGGACATACGGGGGCGAAATGCGCGACTACAAATTCCCTCGCATAGTAGACGAGCCAGGCTTACCTATTTTTGCTATCCCCACCACTGCGGGCACCGGTTCTGAGATGACAAAATTCACCATCATTACCGATGAGACCACCGATGAGAAAATGTTGTGCTTAGGCACTGGATTCATGCCCTCGGCTGCTCTAGTCGACTTCGAACTTTCCCTAAGCGTACCCGCACGGACCACAGCAGATACGGGTATTGATGCCTTGACTCACGCTATGGAATCCTATGTAAGTAAAAAAGCCAGCGCCTATACTGACACTCAGGCTATTACCGCTATGAAGTTAATTGGACCTAATCTACGCCGAGTATTCCATGATGGCAGTGATAGAGAAGCAAGAGAGCAGATGATGCTCGGGTCTACCTTGGCTGGAGTTGCATTTTCTAATGCCTCTGTAGCCCTAGTGCATGGCATGAGCAGACCCATAGGCGCGTTCTACCATGTGCCCCATGGCCTCTCCAATGCAATGTTGCTGCCTACGGTGACCGAATACTCTATTCCCGCTGCGGCAGAGCGCTATGCTGATTGCGCTCGCGCGATAGGTGCCGCTGATTACAGCGACAACACCAAGCAGGCCAATCAAAAGCTGATGGAAGAACTATACGCCCTTAATGATGAGCTACAGGTGCCCACATTAGAAGCTTTTGGTGTCGACCGCGAACACTTTTTCAGTAATCTTGAAACCATGGCTACTCAAGCCTTAGCCTCAGGCTCGCCAAGCAATAATCCAAGAATTCCCGATGTGGATGAGATGATTGAGCTGTACAAAAAACTTTGGTAACTAAAACAACGAATTCAACATTAATATTATGAGGAACGACAAAATGGCCACTATAGGACATTTAATTAACGGTCAATCAATTGAAGCAAACGAACGCACTCAAGATGTATTTAACCCATCCAATGGTGATGTCAGTAAGCAGGTCGCCTTGGCGTCAAAGGCCACTGTGGAGTCGGCTATTGAAGCCGCTCAAGCAGCGTATCCAGCCTGGCGGAACACTCCCGCTATCAAACGCGCTAGAGTGATGTTTAAGTTTAAAGATTTACTCGAACAAAATGCCGATAAAATTTGCCAGCTAATAGGAGAAGAGCACGGAAAAATATCTCACGATGCCGCTGGCGAACTGCAGCGAGGTATTGAAAATGTAGAATACGCATGCTGCGCACCGGAGCTTCTAAAGGGAGAACACAGCAAAAATGTGGCTCCCAACATTGATTCTTGGAGTGAATTCCAGCCTCTAGGCGTAGTTGCAGGCATTACGCCATTTAACTTTCCCGCCATGGTACCCCTATGGATGTATCCCATGGCAATCGTTTGCGGTAACTGCTTTATTCTAAAACCCTCAGAGCGCGACCCAAGCTCGACACTGTTTATTGCTTCGCTATTGAAGGAAGCAGGTTTGCCTGACGGTGTTATGAATGTAGTTAATGGCGATAAAGAGGCCGTAGATACCCTGCTCAATGACGAACGCATCAAAGCCGTTAGTTTTGTTGGCTCTACTCCTATCGCGGAATACATATACACCACAGCCAATGCTAACGGCAAGCGTTGTCAGGCTCTGGGTGGCGCCAAAAATCACGCTATTGTGATGCCAGATGCTGATATGGATAACGCTGTTGCGCAACTCCTTGGCGCTGCCTTTGGTTCTTCTGGTGAACGCTGCATGGCACTATCAGTGGCGGTAGCCGTTGGTGATGCCGCAGCAGATCAACTGGTCAGCAAGATGAAAGAAGCGATGAAGACCTTAAAGATTGGCCCTTGCCACGATGCTGATAATGACTTTGGTCCAGTGATTACAAAGCAACATCAACAAAAGGTATTTGGTTATATCGACAGCGCCGAAGAACAGGGTGCAGACATCATAGTTGACGGTCGTAATCCAACTATTGATGGTTATGAAAATGGCTTCTATGTTGGCGGCACATTGATCGACCGCGTTACCGCAGACATGGATAGCTATGATGCTGAAATCTTCGGCCCCGTGCTACAGGTTGTTCGTGTTGATTCCATGCAGCAGGCAATGGATCTCATTGACGCACATGAATATGGCAATGGTACCTGTATCTTTACCCGTGATGGGGAGGCAGCAAGGTACTTCTCTGACCACATTCAGGTCGGTATGGTCGGTATTAATATCCCTCTTCCTGTACCTGTCGCTTATCACAGCTTTGGTGGATGGAAACGTTCACTATTTGGTGATTTACATGCCTATGGCCCTGATGGTGTTCGCTTTTACACCAAACGCAAGACAATTACTCAACGTTGGCCGTCCGCTGGTGTTCGAGAAGGTGCCCAGTTCTCCATGCCGACACTAAGCTAAGACTGAGATAATCATGGCCACTAATGGGAGAGAAAAAGGTTCAGCGATTGCCAGAGTGATGGTGATCATTGAAGCTGTAGCCAAAGCTGAGCGACCTCTGTCACCAGCTGATCTCGCTATTCTTCTGGATATACCAAAGCCAAGTATCCATCGTCTTCTCAATCAGCTAGAAGACGATGGTTTTGTGCAGACAAATATGCGCGGCTTAATTGTTCCCGGCAGCCGAATGCACGGTGTCGCTTGGGGTGTATTGCATAGCGAGCGTTTTAGCGCCGTTCGCAGAACCATTCTTGAGCAACTAACTGAGAAAATTGGTGAGACATGCGGCATCGCCATTCCCAATGGCAGTGAGATGGTCTATTACGATCGAGTGCAATCCGACTGGCCGCTGCAACTTAATCTGCAAGTGGGCAGCCATACACCGGCCTGGTGCACAGCTAGCGGTAAGCTATATCTTAGCTCCCTGCCCAAACAGCGTCGCCAGAAAATTATCAACCATTTACCCTTACATCAGTATGCGCGCAATACCATTGTGGATCCCGAGCATCTAGAAGAAAATCTTTTAGCGGTAAAGGCGAGCAATATGAGCACCGATAATGAAGAATTTGTCGATGGTATGGTCGGTTGTGCAGTACCTATTCTGGATAGTGAGCAAAGACTTTGTGCCTGCTTATTTATACATGCGCCTGTGGTTAGAAAAAGTCTCGATGAATTAATCAGTTTTAGTGATATTCTGCATATCGCTGCTACTGAATTGGGGTCATTGATTGACGGCCCCGACAGTACGTCGAGCTAAACATTAGAGATAATTACAATGAAAAAAAGACTTCCTCCTTTAAATTGGTTGCGCTCATTCGAGGCCTCCGCTCGTCACCTGAATTTTACTCAGGCTGCGGCGGAATTACACATGACTCAAGCCGCTATTAGTCAACAAATTAAAGGGCTCGAGGCTCAACTCGGCACATCCTTGTTTAAGCGCCTTCCCCGAGGATTAAAACTCACCGACGCAGGCCAATCCTATATTCCAGGGGTGCGTGAATCAATAGAACGTCTAGCCATGGTCACTGATGAGGTTTTCGGCAAAGAACGCAGTCGCACATTGACAGTTAAAGTTAATTTGGTGTTCTTTAACACTTGGTTAGCACCTAGGTTATCGAGTTTTAGAGAAGAGCACCCTGAAATAGGCTTGCGCTTTACCAGCAACAACTGGGTGGGTGATCTGGACAAAGACGCTGATGTGGAAATTCGCTACGGCAAAGGCATGTGGCCTGGTTATACCAGCAATCGACTGACATGGGATTCTCTATTTCCGGTATGCAGCCCCGAACTCGTCGGTGGTGATGTATCACCTGAAAATCCGCCCACAAAGCCAAAACAATTATCCGACCATACTCTCCTGCATGTCATGGGGTACGAAGAAGGCTGGGCTTTTTGGCTTAACCAATTTGGTTATCACAGCGTCGACCCCTCTCAAGGGATTCACTTTGACTCATCGATAACAATGATGGAAATGGCGGCACTCGGTCATGGCATCATGTTGGGTCGTACTTGCCTAGTAACCAGCCTATTAGAAAGTGGCAGGCTGGTTGCCCCGTTTGAGGAGTCAATCGCCTCATCTGAAGCTTTCTTTCTAGCCACACCTGTGAACCAATATAGTCACCCTGATGTTGAGGCTTTTCGCTATTGGTTAATCAGTCAAGCTGGAGGTGATGCAGTCTCGGCCGAGTAAAATATAAAGATGACTCTCGTTTAATCGCCTGCGCCCGCTCTAGAGCTTTCGGTGGATTCAACCAGTATTCTGGCAACTAAGTCGTCAAGGGTTTGCCATAGAGCCTCGTCTATCTCGATACCCTGCTCTACTGAATCTCGGTAACAGGCCAGCATTTCTGCCGAAGAATAGGTTTCAACTAGGGTCCCGAACTCTAGCTGTACTGCATATTGCTTTTCAATAACAGCTAAATCCGTGCCGCAAAAAATTCTTAACGATTGCGGCTCAACAGCTTCAATTATAGTAAAAGTCTCATACTCCGGAAGTTCGGCACCTGCCTCAATAGAGACTTTCACGCAGTAATCAAACTGCCGCCAATAAGCAACAAACGCGAGATTACGCTGCGCAGCTTTAACCAGTCGCTGTATGACAAATGTGCGGTTATAACAGTTAATGAGCTCTAAGCCTGCGCCAGAACCCTGCATTACTTGCGACCTAATCAGATCCACCGCTTCACTACCGCACAGCAAAATAGAAGTGCCTCTGCCATCTAGCACAGAATTGTGCGCATCTTCTTGCACTAGATCGGCATGGATAGGCGCTGTGGTATTTAAATAGGCCAAGGCCGCCTGCAAACGGTCAAAACCATCAAAACCATGCGTCTCTAACCAAACCACCATATCCGCAGCGTTGTAATAGTCACCAGGCTGGAACCCCAAACCTTCAAATGCCTTCTTTAACGAAGCCATTAATTCATTCTTAGATACTTTCATGATGCTTAACGAGACGCCAATACTGGTTTGATAGGGAACTGCCAGTCATCAACAAAGGGTTTGCCAAAATCGCTGATCAGCGGAGCACCCTGGAACATAGTATTACGTACCCAGAGGCGTGAGCGCGGGTCAAATTTACTGACCCCAAAAAATGACAACTTGCAGCGTAGTAAATGAATTGGCAGCACGTCTGCATGTACCAGATTCTCTCGAATATCACCGTAATGACTCTGGGCCATGGTTTGAATACGGGCAACGATGCCACTATAAGTCGGGTTCTGCATTATAAAATGCGCGACATTCTGTTGCCCACGAGCTTGATTGTAGCTATCGATCTGGTCGTAACATTCACGTACTCGGCGACCAACCGCCAAAGGCATTTCTTTCTCCATACCCATATCAATATTGGTTTGACCCAGACGTGGCTCCATTTTTTCTTGAGAGCGATACCAAAATGCCCCCATAGACTCGTACTTGCTAAAGTCTATGGCAAGCGCCCACTCATATTTATCTTCAATAATCTCTAACAGCTCAGCGACCGGCATTTCAGGCGTTATCTGATGAGATTCGTCTACCCCCATCTGCTCTTCTAAGCCATCAACTAGTTCGGGATAAAGCTCAATCAACAGGGTATTGATGACCTCTTGAGTTTCTATATGCCAGTGTTGCTCCGCATACTGAGTGAGAGAGGCCCACACATAGTGGTTACTCGCTAGTACTGCGCCCTGCTCTTCCAGCCATAGGTGCAGTAACTGTAGTTCTTCCCTCAGTAGTAAATTTGCGTTATTTTGCCGCTCATCAGCGGTGACAATTTCACCTAAATGCTGAATAACTCGCTGAGTCGCAGCATCCAAACGCGCAAGAGTGGCTTCATCAACACCAGATTCACTGGCGGCAACAACAGTGGCCAATGCGGTTTCACGCATTTCAATCCACTGATTGATTAACAGCGGGTGATTAATTAAAAACGGCGCCATACCCAGACCCGTGGAATTACCAATACCTATATAGCGTTTAATATCTTCATGCAGAGACACTGCACTTTTTGGTGCGCGCTGCGCGGCCAAATAATCGGCCTGTTGCATACTAAAGTGGCGCAACATATAACAGGTGAACATCTCTGCGGCAAAGGGTCGGCCAAAGTCGCGGTGCTTAGTACGGACTTTCTCCCAATCCGCCATGCCCAACTTACCGCTACCATAGGCTGCAGTAGTACGATACAGATAACCCACTTCGGCAATCACATCAACATTCGGCTGACGGCCACTGGCCAACTCATTAATTACATACTCAAAGGTGCGTGCACTGCGGTTAGCGCGAGATAAAACTAGGACCCTCGAGTCAACTCGCCCCGCTTCCTGCTTGGGTACATTGTTACGTAAAAAGTCGAGCTGTTCGGTATCCACTGTGCCCTCGCAGAGGGCCATGGTCAGGTCCCACTGATCGGCAATAACTCGATCATTGCGATTTTCTGGATCTAAATAATGAGAGAAAAGCACATAGCTGAAAGTGCCGTATTTAGCCTCGATTTGATAGACCACAGTACCATAACCCTGCTCGTCGAGATCAAATACAGAGCTACTGACCTGCCAGTTTTCCACCACCATGCGCCGAACCAGCGTGCGCATAAAGCTCAACCGCGATTGATGAAAACTGCCAAGACGCTCCAACTGCATAACCTGACTGGCAGGCCGCATCGGCAATGGCGTCAAGCCATCAGAGTTATCTATCTTGTGAGTGCGGTTATGCATGAATTTTTCGCCATCTAGCCAATTTAGCCCAGCTACAAATTAAGTATATAGAACCTAAGCTTACCGAAGCATTACGTTTTTTCTATTACTATGGTTCAGTATTATCCCGACTTCTTGGTAAGTCAATTTCCTAGGAGTCTAGCAGACTCCCCGAGAATGATTTTTCAAAAAACGACAACCAGTTTTCACCCATAACCTTGGCGATGCTGTCATCGCTAAAGCCTTGTTTTTCAAGACCCTTGGCGACAATACTGAGGTCTTTGGTGCCGCTAAACCAGCTTGGCTGGCCAGGCCAGGCCGGCTTTTCAGCCGAACCCTCACCGTGATCAACCCCCGTTGTCCAGCGTCCGCTACGCATCCATTCTAGGACTTTATAATCCCAGTTAAGACACAGGTCAGAGCCAATTCCAACGCGGTCAATACCAATCATTTCAACTGTCTGGCCAATCATTTGGCAGAACTCTTCAAGGGTACAGTCGGGGCCGTTTTTTAGATGAAATGGATACATACTAAAACCTAGCATCCCCTCTGACTCTCCAATAGCACGAATGACCGCGTCAGACTTATTCCGTAATGCGGCATGAAAGAAACTTGGGTTGGCGTGAGTAATGGCGATAGGACGCTCTGATAGTTCAATAGTTTCTAGGGTTGATTTTTCTGCGCTATGAGACATATCAATCACCATGCCTACTCGGTTCATTTCTTTAATAACTTGCTTGCCAAATCGGGTAACACCGCCGTCTTTCTCTTCATAGCAACCTGTCGCCAACAGACTCTGATTGTTGTAGGTTAACTGCATAATACGCACGCCTAACTGATGGAGAATTTCCACCATTTTGACGTCATCCTCAATGGGCGAACAGTTTTGGAAACCAAAAACAATACCGACCTTACCCAACCGCTTAGCCTCGAGAATATCCCTAGCTTGGCGAACCGGCATGATGAGATCGCCATGATTGATAAAATGACGGTTCCAGGTGCCTATGTTTTCTAGGGTTTCACGGATGTTTTCCCAGTAAGCAATAGTTACGTGAATACAATGCACACCACTTAGCTGCGCGTCTTCAAATAACTGACGATTCCAGTTGACGTACTGTAATCCATCGATCATGAGCATATCTTTGTGCATTAAAATCTCCTTAACGCCCAGCCAACTTAAATCTAATACGGCTTGCTGTAATTAGTTTTGATAATGGTATAGAAGTCACGCGCATACTGACCCTGTTCTCTTGGGCCATAGCTGGATGATTTACGGCCACCAAATGGCACGTGGTAATCAGTGCCTGCCGTGGGTAAATTAACCATCACACAACCCGACTTGGAATGGCGCTTGAAATGACTCGCATGCTTCAGAGAAGCCGTCATGATCCCTGACGTCAAACCAAAATCAGAGTCATTGGAGACCTCTAAAGCCTCTTCATAGCTATCGACTTTGATCACACAGGCAAGAGGTCCAAACACCTCGTCCCGGTTAATTTGCATTTTATTATTAGTATTAATGAAGAGTGCTGGAGACATAAAGTAACCTTCGGTCTCAAGCTCTAATCTTTCACCGCCCTGAACTAATTCAGCACCTTCTTGTTTAGCTAATTCTACGTATTTAAGGTTTTGTAATAGCTGCCGCTCGTCAACGACCGCGCCTATATGCACCCCTGGGGTCATCGCGTTGCCCACGACCAACTTGTCCACGGCCTCAGTCATTTTGGTTACAAATGCATCATGTATACCTGACTCGACAATGATACGTGAGGACGCCGTACACTTTTGTCCGGTACCAAAATAAGCCCCTGCTACGGCGCAATCCACTGCAGATTGAAGATCCGCGTCATTCAGCACCACAAGTGCATTTTTACTGCCCATTTCAAGCTGTATTCGCGACATATTTTCGATGCAATTACGAGCAATATGCCGACCTACATCAACCGAGCCTGTGAAGGTAATTGCATCAACTCCGGCAGAGCTAGTCAGTTTTTCGCCTACCTCACGACCCGAACCCATCACCAAATTAAAAGCGCCGGCAGGCAAACCACTGCGACTAATTATCTCCGCTAAAATCCAGGCACTAGCGGGTACAAGTTCCGCGGGTTTGAGCACAACGCAGTTACCATAGGCCAGTGCTGGAGCAACTTTCCATGCAGCAACAGCCATCGGAAAATTCCAAGGCGTAATAATTCCAACCACGCCCAATGGTTCGCGATGCACTTCGACATCGACTCCTGGCCGAACTGAGGCCGTGTTCTCACCCATCAAGCGCAACACCTCAGCACCGTAATATTGGAAAAACTGGCCTGACCTGCCCACTTCGCCAATACCTTCAGCAAGGGTTTTACCCTCTTCACGGGCCAAAATGGCACCAATCTCCTCTTTGCGCTCAATAAGCTCATTACCGATCATATCCAAGATCGTTTTTCGTACTTCAAGAGCACTCTGAGACCAGCCGGTGAAGGCTTCATTCGCTGCAGTAATCGCAGAAACACAGTCATCTTCGTTGGCCTTTGAATACAGACCTACCACATCACTAATATCCGAAGGATTCAGGTTCGTAGTGACGCTCTTGCCCTCGAGCCACTGACCGTTAATATAATTACGATAAACTTCACCGCTCATCTTCTTCCCCTTGAGTAAATATAAACTGAGTAACCAAGTCTGGTTATTAGACCTGTATATTAACGCGTTCAAATAATAAATCTATTTACAAATTTATATAGATATATAAACTTAGCTAATATATAAAATTTTGAAGATTACATACTGTCCCAACATCAAGACTAATGATAAGGCCGCGTTCATGAAATACCTTAATATCACCCTTAAGCATCTTCGAACGTTTGTGATTGTGGCCCGTTATGGCAGTTTTAATCGAGCCGCCGAGGAGCTATCTAGAACCCAACCGGCAATAACGCTAGCAATTAAGCAGCTGGAAGAGTTTATCGGCTTAAAACTTCTGGATAGAACAACTCGACGCGTCACTCCTACGGCAGAAGGCGAAAACTTTATTCCTATAGCCGAACGCTTAGTCCGGGACTTCGACACGGCTATTTCAGATCTCAAGGCCACAGCTGAGCGACGAGTGGGCAATATTAGTATGGCGATAGTTCCATCGGTGGCAACGAACTTACTGCCTCCGATTATAAAAACCTTTTCGGCCAATTTCCCTGGAATAAATCTGCTCTTAAATGATGACACGTCCAGAGGGGTGCAGCAAAAGGTCGAACGCAATGAGGTAGACTTTGGTATTGGCAGTGTCTGGCAACAAAATAAACTTCTGAATTTTCGACCCTTATTTGGCGATAATTTAGAGTTAGTCTGCCACCGTGATCATTATTTAGCTGCTAGCAATGATCCAATTCACTGGAATCAACTGGATAACGAGACGTTCTTAGACACTGGCATTACCAAAACCATGCGCTCAAGGCAGTCATTAGGTCCATCTAAGTTTGATTTTCCAAATATAACCACCCTGATCGCCATGCTTAAGTCCAACTTAGGCGTCAGTATACTGCCATCACTGGCCATCCCAAGAGAAACTGGCGAACTAGTATCTAGGCTTTTGATGCCGGCCGAGAAACGAGAGATATGTTTGATTACCCGAAATGAGTGGACCCTATCGCCAGCCGCCGATGCAATGATTGAAACCGTTATTGCTGAGATGCCCAACCAAATTATGCGACTGGGACTATCCACTCCCAGAGGAGTCACCTCAAACTAATTTTGCCCATCCAGCGGAAAATGCTTATTGGCTAGTCTGGCAAAACTCTACGCATTTAGCATGAACTGTCTGTTTCACTGAAATACCCTCAAGAGCATGCCTCTCTCGATTGGTGTACCGTCGATTACCCGGTATATGGGCGCCCTCCATTCCGCCCAACAGTTGCAAGAAAGATTCTGAATGCTTTAGCCAATTATCAGCATCACCAAATCGATTAGGATCGATGGCAAGCATAAACTCACCACCATTAGGTGGACCCCCATCATTGTTATCATTCTTCTGAGCTTCAAAGCTAAAATCTTGACCCGTGAGGCCTGCAACTAAAAGCTCTATCATCATGGCAATGGTTGAACCTTTGTGACCCCCAAATGGAAGTAAAGCCCCACCATTAATGATTTTGTCGGCATCAGTGGTCGGTACCCCATCAGCATCGACTCCAGTCCCTAACGGCACCGGATGGCCATCACGCGCAGCGATCATCACCTCACCACGCGCCATTGACGCTGATGCCTGGTCAAACACAAGTGGTGGCTGATCACCTCGAGGCCAGCCAAAGCACATTGGATTTGTACCAAATAGCGGCTCCTTAGCCCCAGCAGGAACTACAGCTGGTTTATATGTCGTAAAAGCCATCGCCGCCAATCCTGCTTCTGCGATAGGCTCAACTTCCACCCACAGAGCAGCAAAGTGATGCACATTAACTAACGCCATGGCTGCTATACCATTCTCTCTGGCAGCTTCAATCAACGCCTCTCGACCCATTTCCAAGGCCAGTGGCGCATAACCGTGATCTCCATCAACTTTGACAACGCCTGGGGATATACGCGTGACTGTCGGTTTAGCCTTGCCATTCACCTTGCCACTGCGCAGAGATGCGACATACCCAGGCATACGGAATAATCCGTGCGCTGCACAGCCATCGAGCTCCGCAGCAGAAATCGTTCTACCTACCGCAGCTGCATTTTCTTTATCACAGCCATTCGATTCAAGCGCCAGCTCAACGATTGATTGAATTTCTTGTTGAGACATCCTTACATCAGTCACTTTACATCTCCTCGCCTTGCTTATTTTTACGGCTACTAATTAAATGGGGTATCGGCCTAACACTGGGCCTAGGGAATCTTTAAGCGGGCCTAAATAATCTTCAAAATTCCTCCATTGCTCAACACCGCTCTGATAAATCGGCTGGCGTACCTGCTCTGAACTTGGCGTTCGCACTGAGCGCTCATTTTCATGAAAACTAATACAGCTCTCTTCAAAGTCTAGTCCACAGTAGTCAAGTATGCGTCTCACCTGCGTATCAAGGTCCGCAACAACGTCCTCATATTGAACGCGTAACACTTTCCCCGGAAATACTTTATCCCAGTGATCCATAAGCTCGACATAATCTTTGTAATAAGTGCCTACTTCCTCTAGGCCATAGGTAAACTCTTGACCTTCAGCGAACAACTGCTTAAATCCACTAAAGCAACAACCCATGGGATGCCTACGTGCATCGATAATCTTGGCATTGGGCAACATCAGGCGGATTAATCCGATATGCCTAAAATTATTCGGCATTTTATCAATGAAAAATGGCGCTGAGCCACGATGAATGCGTGTTTCTTTAATGAATTTCTCACCAAACTCTGCAAAGCTCTGGGGCTCTAATGTTTTTAGCACCGCCGGATAATGGTTCGTCATGCTCATACGCTCGCCACGGCGTAATTTTTGCGCCAAGGAGAGCATGTTAGGTAACTCCATGGTTCCATCAACCTGACTGTGCGATGCAAGAATTTGTTCAAGTAATGTCGATCCCGCTCTGGGTAGCCCAACAATGAAAATGGGGTCCGGCGCATCGTGACCTGTGTCTGAATGGAGAGCTACAAACGCATCATCAAAAACGTCCGCCTGAGCCTGAAACTCATCAGTTAATTCGTTGGACTTGTAACGACTTTGAGCCTTTTTGTAAGCATTTCCTCGCTCATAGTGCTCAAACGATTTCTCAAAAAGGCCCTTATCTTCGTAAGCCTTACCCAAGGCAAAATTGATATACACACGGCTCATATGTGAGATACCAAGATTGACTTTCTGGGCTTCCATAATGGCTATCTCTTCTTCGCTAAAACTAAAAAGTTTGAGATTGGCCAAAGAATAATAGGCTTCGCCATGGCCCTGATACTTTTTAATCGCCCTGCGGTAAGAGTCAATTGCCTCATCGGTCTGACCTTTCGTTTTTAAGGCCGTGCCACGTGATGTGAGTGTTCCAGGGTCTTCAGGGATGATCTGCAAAATAGAATCAAAGGTTTCTAACGCAGTATCATAATCGCCCGACTGCATAGACTCAATCGCAAAAACCGACTGAAACTGCGGGTTTTTCGGGTCTTTTGCCAATAGAAGTTTGGCTTGGGCCAAGGCCTCTTCATATTTCTGCCTTTTCCTAAGCACCTGAATATAGTCGATCCGCACCTGTATGCTATCTGGAGAGAATTCAATAGCACTCTCTAATAAGAACTCTGCATCTTCTAATACGCCGAGTCGATTTCCAATATCCGCCAGCAGACGCATACCTTCAATATGTCGAGGTACTTTCTGCATAAATCCTTTGCAGAGTTCCTCTGCCTTGACTAGCTTGCCATGAGCAATGAGATCCATAACCACAACTAGCACTTTTGGCAGTGCCTCTAGAGACTCCAGTTGCCGCTTTAGCGGACCAGTCATTGATTCTCTGCCCGTGGCTGAAAGGATCTCTATTTGCCCTCTAAAGCTTGCGAACAGGGCAGGATTGATTTGTACAGCTCGGCTATAGGCGTTAAGCGCTGCGTCTGCATTATTCATCGCCTTGTAAACATGGCCAGTTTCTTGATGACCGCGACTATGATCAGGTACTAGGCTCTTTAACTTATCTAGATTACTCAAAGCAGCAGAATATTTTTTCAAATAGCGCTGACATACCGCAAGCATGTAAAACACTTCATCATGGTCTGAACCTACTGAGACTATGTTCAATAGCTGTTGTTCAGCCTTGGTGAAATCACCAGCACGCAAAAGAGCTTTAATCTCCTCCATCAACTCTTTATTGACAATGTCATCTGATCGCGATTTGTTGTCCAATTTTTTCTCCGTATAAAAATAATGCCCCTCGAAAGGGGCATTATGATCTAGCTTTTTTAACTACTTTACAATGTTTAGAAATTGTAAGTCATACGCACACCCATAGTACGGGGTCTTGCATATGAAACACGCTCTCTATCATTGATGTAGTTCCGCGCTAATTCAGCACGCTCATCTGTGAGGTTATCAATATATAGCTCTGCTCCCCAAGTGTCACTAGTCACACCCGCTGTAAGACCCATCAAGGTCCAACCCGCTATACGGTCACGGTTGATTCTAATGATATCACTGTAAGAAGAAGCTGAATGAGCAAGGTGCGGCATAATGTGTGCGGTCAGACCAGAGTCTGTCGTCCACTCATAACGCGCTTGCAGATTCGCTTGACGCTCAGGAGCGAAAGCCAAGGAATCACCTGCCACAACATCTTTAGACGTGGTTAGAGTTTTGGTTATCTCGGTATCAAGAATCGACAAACCAGCGCTGATTGTTAAACCTTCTATGCTCTCAGGCGCCCAAATCAAGTCAGCCTCTAGGCCAGTAACTTCGGCATCTGCAGCGTTATCCGAGAAGAACAAGTTAGCAATACTTGGATCGAAAATAGTGGTTTGTAAGCCGTCAATCTGAGCCATAAACACACTACCGTTGAAACGCATACGTCCGTCCATCATGTCAGCCTTCCAGCCAAACTCATAGTTCATCATCTCGTCCGTGTCGAACTGATAAGGAACTGTGTAAAGACCGTCTTGACTAGTATAACCACCGGGACGGTTTAAGAATCCAGCTCGGAAACCTTCAGACACTGTTGCATAAAGCAGCATGTCTTCAGTTGGTGTGTAAGACGCTGTGAACTTAAAGATCGTTCCATCGGCTGTAGCTTTATCGATACCTGAGGTAGGGTTGTCTCCACCGTAAAGTGTCGCAATGTTAGTACCAAAGACCTGTGCATCTACACAAGATGGGTTTGAGCTACCACAGAAGTTGTAGAACGAGCCTGCAGCACTACCATCGAAGTCAATCTCGATATCGTAGTAACGTGCCCCTAATGTCACAGAAAGTTCGTCACTAACATCATAGCTTAACTCTCCAAACACACCCATTTGCTCATCAGTCCGCTGAATATCGTTACGGAAGATCTCACCTGGTGCATAAGGATCATTGCTTGAAAGGTATCCATCACCATATGAGTAGTTAGGATTTGCAAAACCTGGGCCTGAGCCTGCTCCACCCCAACCCTGAGCTTTAATGCTGCCAGGATAAGTAAAGGCCACTCGCTCTTGGAGTGTAGTATCACTAAAGAAGGCACCAGCAGTCAGGCGTGTACGCTTGTCTTGGTCTGTTGTGATGCGAATCTCATGTGTTGATACTTCAGTTTCTGAGTGGCTAGGTGCTGACATGTTTGGCTCGTAACAGGTACCTGTTCCGTTGCCATAAGTCACCGAATAGTCACATACGTAGTAAGGCAGATACTGGCCTACAAACATATAATCTGAATAACCAATATTTTGATCAGCAGTACGCTCTGTGTAAGCACCGGTATAAACAACGTCTAATCCAGCAACACGACCTGTCAGGGTCCAGCTTGTATTATCAAACTCATCTTGCAAAGAATCATCAATATAGCTTTGGATCTCAAGGTCACCTAAATTAGGGTCAGCAAAGAAAACGCCGTCAGCTTCAAGCTCTTGAGTCGTGTGCGAAAGTAAAAGTTCCCAATCATCGCTCAAACTAATCAAAGCGCTTAATCGAGCACCGGTATACTTAGATTGGTTAAAATCTTCTTCTAAAAGATCCGTATTATCCGCAGCAACAAAAGTAACACCAGGCATATCAACATAACCATTGCCATCCGCATCAACTCCACCACCCTGGAAACCCGTACGAGCTGCGCTCACAGGCACACCATTAGTACGCATGAATCCTTCGACTCGGAAACGGGCACTTTCTTCTAGCGTTCGCGATCCGTGGACGTTATCGATGTAACCGCCCTTATCATCGCTATAAACAACACCACGCAATGTGACCTTGTCACTCACTGGCAAGTTGTACATAGCTTCGAAGTTGTTGCTAGTTCCGCCTGAGTTAGTTTGCGAAAAGCCCATCTTCAGCTTACCGTATGCTTCAGAAGGATCAGGCTTGTTAGTAATTAAACGAACAGTACCTGCCTGAGAGCTAGAACCAAACAGAGTGCCCTGTGGTCCAGCTAGAACCTCAACACGACTCAAGTCAGCTGCATAAACGTCAAGATTACGGCCAGGCTGTGCCAATGGCTGCTCATCTAGATAAAATGCAACATTAGGTGCAAGACCTGCAACACCAGCAATAGAAATAGCCGGAGTGGTAGAGGCTACACCACGAATATAAATAGTATTTTGACCTGGGCCACTACCACCAGCTGTTACACCCGGTAGTTGGATAAGGTAATCTTCAAAATTTGAAATACCCATTTGGTCAAGTTTTTCTGACGTTATTGCAGAAACGGCAATTGGAATATCCTGTGTACTTGCTGAAGTTTTTGTAGCTGTTACGATAACTTCTTCGATCTGAGCTGCCGCTAAACTTGCGCCTGTAGCTGCGAAGCCGGCCGCGATAACTGATACTACCGCACGGTTTACTTTAGTCTTGCGAAACATATGTTTCTCCCCAATGTAGAATTAAAATTCAACGTCACACGTGATCTAAATAGCACTGATTGCGCTAACTCTATCACTATACAGTTTATTTTATATTTTTTATAGCGCACCCAACACTGCACGTATTAGATGAACGCACACTGATGGTCGCTCAGTAATAGGCTGGATACAAATTAAAAAAGCATATACATTAATAAATATTTATTATAAATACGTAAGTAAATTGATCCACACAACAGCATAACTGCCACAAAATGCCTGTTTATAGAGGATACAAGGTGATAGCTAACAAATTAAAATCCATAAGTAAAAATTATAAGCCTGCTACTTGAACTCTTTTTCTGTTACGCGAGTTCGATTTTTCCCGGGGAGATGACAATCCTTTTACTCTTATAAAGGGTCCCTAAAGCTTGTTTGTATTTTTTCTTGGACACTTTAAAAGCACGGTGTATAGCATCTGGGTCACTCTTATCAGTCAATGTGGACTGCCCCCCCTGATCCGTTAAATGCCGGATGATTTGCTCAGACAAGTCATGGTCTCCTTGCAGCGTAGCCTGTGATATTAATAAATCAACTTTTCCATCACTACGAATCGTCTTAACAAACCCGGGAAGTCGCTCGCCAATTTTTAATGGTCGATAAGCATCAGCGCGAAAAAGAAGCCCAAGATATTTGCCGTCAATGATGGCTTTGTAGCCTAAATCTGTTCGCCCAGCAATTTGTAAATTAACTGCCTGACCCGACTTTAACCAGACGGGGGTTTCATCTAGATGGTGGTTTAACTTTGTTGACGCGGCGATACGATCTGACTGTTGATCATGATATACATAGACAACGTAGGAATACCCTACTTCCATTGGTTTTTGCTGCTCGTTATAGGGAACCAATAAATCTTTGGGTAAGCCCCAATCCATAAACGCGCCAGCATGGTTTATATCAACGACCGTCAGCATCTCGCAACTACCCACCTCAACTTTTGGCGTCTCTGTGGTCGCAATCAACAAATCGTCTGAGTCAAAATACAAGAAGACGCTAATCCAATCACCTATTTCACACCCATCTGGCACATAGCGTTTTGGTAGTAAAATAGAATCTAGGTCATCGCCGTCTAAATAAACGCCAAAATCCACCTGCTTAACAACTTGAAGTTGATTGAATGTACCGACTGTTACCATACTATTAGGCCAATTAAAGGTTTGTTGATTGTGATTTTCTGAGTTCGGTAATTATACAGGACTTATGCAAAGCAGAGCACAGAAACAAGCTACGCCAGTGAACAATTTAGTTTATGCTCCGTCGTTACAACCAATACCTAAACAAAAAACCAATCAAAACAAGGACAATCCGATCAATATTATTTCGCATAAAGACTTTAGAAACGTCTGGATACTTAGCATTAGTTGCGCATTGGCCGGATCAACCATGCCACTAATGGTTTTGGCCGGCACCCTGATTGGCGCGCAATTAGCCCCCTCAGTAGCGTGGGCTACAGCGCCCATAGCCTTAATGATAACGGGTACCGCCATTAGCGTGGTCCCAGTAACCCAACTCATGCGTAAACTGGGCCGAAAGAGAGGAATGCTCACCTGTATGGGTGTTGGCATATTGGGATGCATCCTCGCGATAGTGGCATTGCAATCAAAAAGCTTTGCGCTTTTTTGCACGGCCTCTGTTGTTTTGGGCTCACTAAGTGCTGCATTAATGCAAGGCAGATTCGCGGCAATGGAGTCGGTGAGCATGCAGCATCACGCTTCCGCCACGTCAATGGTAATGGGTGGTGGCATTGTCGCTGCCTTCATCGGCCCCGAGCTAGCCATTTTAGGCAGAGAGATGTCTGCTATTACCTATCAAGGTTCTTTTTTACTAGGCATCGGATGCATAGTTGCTGCAGGCATTGTGTTGAGCTTTTACAGCCCCACACCCATTGCATCAAATCCCGCAGCACAAAAGCAGACGCCAACAATCAATTTACTGCGCAGACCCTCTTTTGCGCTGGCACTAGCCAGTGGCGTCATTGCCTATACGGTTATGTCATTTGTGATGACAGGCACACCAATCAGCATGCACCATTTTCATGGTCATTCGCTCCTTGACACTAAATGGGTTATCCAAAGCCATATTGCTGCTATGTTTATGCCTTCATTTATCGCACCACTATTGTTTCGCCAGTTTGGCATTAGAGCAATGATGCTTATCGGGTTGGCCTGCTACTGCGCCACTATCGCCATTGGCTTTTCAGATACGAGTGTTACCGGCTTCTGGTTGCAGTTAGTGTTACTTGGCATAGGTTGGAACTTTTTGTTTCTTGCCGGCACCACGTTATTGCCCAGCACGCATTTTGACAATGACCGCCACAAGGCCCAAGCCATTAATGATTCAACAGTTTTTTCATTTCAGGCGATAGCAGCACTGTCAGCCGGCTGGGCTATAAATTTGATTACCTGGCAACAGATGCTACTGGGCTGTCTTATTCCCATCATAATAATGCTGGGCTTTATCATTTGGGAAAGCGCAAGCACAAAGCAAACAGGCCATTCGATGACTAGCTAACCGTGATAAATGCATCCACTAGTGCAAGTCTCTTTTATCTCAAGAGCACTTAACAGAGGTAACCGAGGCTTTAGTTGAGTCCATATCCAAATAGCTAAGTTTTCACTGGTAGGGTTCTCCAGGCCTATGACATCATTGAGGTAATGATGGTCGAGCTGCTCATAGATAGGCGCAAAAGCCGCCTTAATGTCACCAAAATCCATTATCCAACCTGTTTGCTCTCCAACAGGACCATCGACATGGATTGCTACTTGAAAGGAATGACCGTGCAGCCGGGCACATTTGTGCCCTTCTGGGACATTTGGAAGTCGGTGGGCAGCCTCAATACTAAATTCTTTATAAATCTTCATTTTTGTTCAATAAAATAACGTGAATTAGGCCGTTATATTAGGGCTGTGAAGCTGATATGTATATAGGCTCAGAAAATGTTTGACAGTCACCCCCAGTTCGGTAGAATGCGTCGCTCTCTCAGGGGGTGGTTAGCTCAGCTGGTAGAGCATCGCCCTTACAAGGCGAGGGTCACAGGTTCAATCCCTGTACCACCCACCATTAGAGAATATGCTTTCACGGACCGGTAGTTCAGCTGGTTAGAATGCCGGCCTGTCACGCCGGAGGTCGCGGGTTCGAGTCCCGTCCGGTCCGCCATAAGCATCCAATAAGCCTCTGTTTTTACAGAGGTTTTTTTGTGCCTCTGATTTTAAAGAGCATTTACTTTTCGCGCCCCTGTCTTGGTCAGCAACTAGTTAATTAGAGTTACCAGCCCCGTATACACCGTCGTTAATGCCCTTGAATAGACACCGTCAAAGTGACAGCACATTCCCGCAAGGCCTTAAAACGATATTTTCCCTATTAAAATATCTTTTAACATAACCCAGTCGCACGCTTTAGCCCATAACGGATTGGAAAATGCAGCCGGGGTATTCTTTTCAAAAAAATAATGTCCACTCCAAGCAAATGGATAAACGATAAATGGACTTAGCGCCAAAAGTAACCAGAGTTCAAAATGAATCACTAACCCTACGAAGAATATTGTCAATATTTGCCCCACAATATGGAGCCTTCTATTCCACCTATTTTGGTGAAGCGTTAAATAGAATTGATAATATTCGGTAAAGCTCATGTATGGTCGCCCTAAGCTATTCAGCCGATTGTGTGGAGGAGCTTACATCGAAGGCGTCAGGTTATTAAGGTAAGCCTCGATCTCTACCGCACTTCTTGTTGCGTCTGAGGCTATAACCCCGCTCACTAATGCATCTCCTTCCAAACCAAATAGGTATCGTAAAGTAAGCAAACCATCTGTTAAGGCATCAATCTGCCCGTTGCCATCAATATCAATCAAATTACCCAACTTCACAATTCTCGATTCGACATCTTGCGCAGAGGTATAGGTTGCATTCGACGCTACTGCTCCATCAACTAGTGTAGTTCCATCTAGACCAAACATGCTTCTCAACAACAAAAGGCCATCTGTTAAGGCGTCATATTGTCCATTGCCGTCTATATCTAAGGTACCTGCAGGAGGTGTCCCAGCCAAAAACTCCTCTAAAGCGCCCACACCGTCATTATCTTGGTCACTTGTAGTATCCGAAGGATCATTTGGATTTAGACCATAAAGAGTCTCCCAAGCATCAGGCATACCATCGCCATCAGAATCGACACTATAAAGTCCATTGAGAGGGAAAATATCAGTGGAGTCATCAACACCATCGCCATCATCATCAGTATCGGCACTCATACCCGCTGCAGTACAAACACTGTCACAGTCATTTGGGCGACCATCAGAGTCAGTATCAAGCCGGCCACCGAGACTGATCAAGGGATAGACGTCAGTACTATCGGCAACACCGTCACCGTCATCATCGGTATCGGCATTATTACCCGTTCCATCATTATCGGTATCAATGGTTTCATTAACATCTAGCGGGAACACATCAGATCCATCAGCAACGCCGTCACCATCATCATCATCATCGGCGTTATTACCCGTGCCGTCAGAGTCGGTATCCAGGCTCTCGGCTGAATCTAAAGGGAACGCATCAGAGTTATCTGCAACACCATCACCATCATCATCGGGATCTGCATTATTACCCGTACCATCAGAGTCAGTGTCTATGATTTCGGTCCCGTCCAGCGGGAACGCATCAGAGTCATCGGCAACGCCATCACCATCATCATCGGGATCTGCGTTATTACCCGCACCATCAGAGTCGGTGTCCAGACTCTCTGAAGAGTCTAGAGGGAACGCATCAGAATCATCTGCAACACCATCATTATCATCATCATCATCTAGATAATTGGCGACACCATCACCATCGGTATCTATATCATCCGCAATGATGATGATTTTCCTAGATGCCGTAGCAGTATTACTCTCACTATCGGTAACTGAATATATTTGCTCATAGTCATAAGTTTGAGACCCAGTAGCGGCAACTATTTCGGCCACGACAGATAGGGTAATGTCCCCATCTTCCATATCAATTGCTCTGGCTATTAATGCAGACGCTAAATTGGCATCAGAAAGGTATACCGGGTCGTCACCCACAATATTTATAACAGGTGGCAATCCATTCGAAATAGCACTTACCTGAAGTGCTGTGGTTTGCAGAGACTTCACCACATAAGCTCCATTTAGGAGGTCTGAAACCTCTACCCCACAAGGATACTTGTCCTGTCCAGGCGCCGAGCACTGCCTATCTGGTGTTGAGAAAAAACGCATCCCAGTCGCATTAAATGATGACTCATAGGCCATAATTGTTGCAAAATTATTTTGAACTCCATGACCAACCGACCAAGGGAAAGCCCCACTAACAGGCCCTTCAGATTGTTTACGTGAATGAGTTACCCCCATCAGGTGGCCTACTTCATGCGCCAAGGTAAGACTGCTATTGTCGATTGATACAACGCCAATATTAGTTCCATTTGCATAGATGTTTTTGAAGTCAATAATGCCATCATTTGTACGCCCATTAAGGTACGCAATCCCACCAGTATCTGCGACTGCCTTAGTACTGTAGTGAATAAATAGGTCTGGTTGCCTAGTCAGCGAGGACTCTAAATTTGCAAAAATACCACTTCGGTCTGCCATTACATCGAGTACTGAGGACCCAGTCAAGGCACTATCATCCCCTACTAAATACATGCCCACATCTTGGATTATGATCCCTAGCCCAGCCGCTTTAAATGCGGTATTGGCGCTGGTTACCTGCTGTGCAATGCTGGCCTCTAAATTAGAACCTCCAAGGGCAGGCGCAGAATTAGCGCTTGAGCCAACCGTGAATGCTACCTCAATAATGTTATCCCCTAAGGTGTTCGCCTTTGTTAGGGATGACCCAATAACTCTTTCATTAAAATCGGAAGTGCCATCATTATCAGAATCTATTAAGGTATCGACATTAGTCCATTTATCAGCCGGCGAACTTACAGTAGTTTCCCCTATTGTTTCTAACCGATAATACACAACAAAATCATCCCCGCGAGATAGGTATACCTCAATGTTGTTAAAGTCAGGATCAGTGACGAGATTACTATCTAATGGGTAATCTAGACTGCCAGAAAGAACGAGTGGCCCCTCTCCATTAGCGTCATAACTAATAGTGACCTCAGTAAGCGCCTTTTCATAATAAGATCCCTCGTTATTTGCAACTGCAATCCGCAGGTTCATAGTTTCGCTAGTAGATTTTAGGTCAGTACTACTTATACTCGGCATATTGAGTGAAAAACTAGTATCGTCGTACTGAAATTCAGCCTCAGAATTCACCATTAATCTTGATTCTGTAGAACCTGTTGAGCCGCCGGGATTGTAATACTCTGTAACTCCCTCGACAAAGTTAAGCTGATCCAAACTTAACCCCTCAGCATCACTTAGTATCAAAGAAATAAAGGTATCTATTTCAGTTCTATAGTACAAAGGAATAGCGACTTTCACGTCGACTGGCTCAGACGAATACACGATACTATTCATATCGGCTTCACCCAACAGGTAGTAACTCCCACCCCCAAAAAGATCGATCGTTGATCCTCCAATCATCTCCAAGACTAAGCTATCGGTCTCTACAATTTCTTTTTGGAAAATAACGGAGAAACTGGCTACTGCCTTGGTCTCATTAATACGCTCGATCTCGCAGGGACACTGCATACTAATAGCCGGATCTGCGCCTCGGGCATTGAATGCCACTAAGGTTAGCAACACGAATGCAAATAATGAGATCTTTGAATTTTGAAAAAATAGGGTCACTCTATTACTCCGGTATTTTGTTAGGCTTAAAGTCATCTTTAATAGGTATTGCTTTAGATTTTCTGACGTGAACATCATCAGACAAATTTAGGCGAGCAACCTGATTAAGAATGCCTTGAAAGTCATCCCCAATATACTCAAAAATATTCGTCGAGGTTTTTAGTAACATATTGGTCAAGGTCGGTGTAAGGGTTATAACAGCAACATCACCGTTGAGCCCTTTACCTTGAATTTGGGTGAACTTAGAGTTTTTAGCCACGTCAAAGACTCTCAATAAAATGGTATCGCTCTCACCATTAAATTCAGTGCGCAAAGAGAAGTTGGCCCCCACAGTAAGAGCCAGCATATCTGTAGAATTATTTATTTTCTTTATGTTTGACATAGCCATGTCATTTTGGATGTCAGAGGTTACAGCTTTGATTTGACCTGTTTCATCTGTTTGTAATAGCAGATTTTTACTTGCTACGGTGCCATCTACACTGTGCAAAAAATCCATATTGGTCCACAGGAACCAGAGAACAAAAATCAAGCATAACCCTAAGATTACCTTGCCTAAATTACCAGGAAGTCTAAAAAGACTCATCATAAAATCCCTCTTGAATTGACTACCAATAACAAATTAATTTCGATTTGGCACAGGTTAGTTGATTACAATTAATAAATCCAATCCCTATACAGTCAAAGCCGCGTAGCGCGCAAGCTACAGCATTACACACAGGAATTTAAAAATGGGCGCTCTGTACAAAAATGGATAGATCCTAGCATCTATAAGCACATAATAAAAACCAACCGAAGAGGGAGATGGAAGAATTTCAACGCTTTGATTTAGTGCTGAATATATCAGATCGCTTCTCCCTAATTGAAAGTGCACTCTAATCTTGATAGCCTGACAATAAATGCTAGGAGCCTATGAAAGTAGGCCATGGAAATCTATAGTTAAGACTATATAGAATATATAAACCCGACACTAACAATAGTTAAAAATTATGTTCTCATCAAAAACTACCGATTTTATTTTTACATCAGAGACAACACCTGCGGTGTCGACAAATCTTAAGCAAAGCGTCGACATGGTTTTACCGCTTGTAGGTGTTGCTGACGCGGTCAATGTTACAGACTCTCCAAATTCAAAACCCAGATTATCTAGCCTGCTTGTTGCTGCAGGTATCAAAGAGCTTGGCTTAGATGTCATCTTGCAGTTGACTGGGCGAGACAGAAACAGAATCGCTATAGAATCTGAGGTGTTGGGTGCGCTTTCGCTCGGCATTAATAAGGTCCTGTGCTTGACTGGCGACAAACCCAGAGAAGGAGGCCCGCAAGTTGTCAATGAGTTTGATAGCGCCGGAATAATGGGGCTCTTGAATGTAATGTCAAATGGCAAACTGGCGGATGGCACTGAAATCAAAGAGGCCTTGCCTATATACCCCGGCGCGGCTGATGACCTATATTTTCAAAAGGACAACCCTCAAGCCATTGATTTTTTTAAAAGAAAAATAAGTAATGGTGCTAAATTTATTCAAACTCAGTATTGTTTTGATGAAGACATCTGTCAATTTTATTCCGACTTGCTCATTGCCAATGGAAAAACAGATGGCTTAAAAGTGCTTGTGGGCATGGGACCTTTAAAGTCAGCAAAGCAGGCTTTGTGGATGCGAGAGAATCTGTGGGGGGTTAATATTTCTGACGCGATCATCTCACGATTAGACGCCTCTAAAAACTCTAAGAAAGAAGGGTTAATGATCTGCCAAGAACTCATCAGTAAACTGATTGACCTGCCAGGTATAGACGGCGTGCACCTCATGGGGCCAAGCTGTGAGAGCGACGCCGCAGATATTATCAAACTATTTCGTTAAGTAATCTCTTAGTCCTTAACGCGTAATCTTGATATGCCATATTGAGTGAAAATATTAAACGGCAATTCAAAGGCAATATATTTGTCAGTGCAGGACTTATATAGAGACCATAGATAAAGTCAGGTTACTCAAGAATCTAACTATTCCTCATAAGACCTTGTACAGGGCCTTTGATAGATTATTGGCTGTCTTGTATAAATTACCGATATTGTGCTGTCGATTATTGACAAAAGAAAACCCAAGATTGTTGTTTAAATCACCAAAAGTCACTTCACCGCCAATACCCGTATGACCAAACATCCCTGGCTTGACCCCAATGGGCGTCAAGGGTGCATTAACCATATAACCCAGACCAAACTGATAAGGCAAACCAAACAGAACCGTATCTGGACCACATGAGTGGACACTAGTCACGTGCTTTATCGTCTCTGGCTTCAATAAATGCTGTCCATTTCGTGATCCGCCGTTGGAGAGAACTCCATACAACTTAGCAAGGCTTGCAGCAGTGCCGTGCCCGTTTGCTGCAGGGACCTCTGCCAAACGCCATTCGGCGCTATTGACGGCATCATCTCCGTCCAATCCCCGGGCAGCAAATGCAGCAGCGTAATCACCACTTTTAATGGCACCTTTGGCGCCACGCATTGATTTAGATAAGAGTATGTCAGGAACATAGGTCATTATTTTTAAGACTGAGAGCGCAGATTCGTTGCTCACCATTAGCGTATCTGCGCAGCGAGACAGATCGGACTCATCGACACCAATCTTGAAGTCGAGACCTAAGGGTTTAGCTATTTCTTCACTAAAATAAGTGCCCACCGAGCGCCCATCTACTCGACGAATGACTTCGCCCACGAGCCAACCAAATGTGAGCGCATGGTAACCCTGAGACGCTCCCGGCGCTCTAAAGGGAGCCTGCGCAGCCAAAAGGTCGGTGAATTGTTGCCAATCCCTCCATTCATCTACAGGCAGTTCGCCCTGAAACCCAAACATTCCTGCCCGATGACATAAAAGATCAATGACCTTAGTATCTTGCTTACCATTACAGCCATATTCAGGCCAATAATGAGACACCTTTTGATGGATATCTAGCAAGCCTTGCTCAATGAGTCTTGCAGCACAGGTCGCGACCACGCCTTTAGTTACTGAAAAAACATTAACAATAGTATCTTCCTGCCAGCGTTTGGTCTTTGCTTCATCTTGATAGCCACCCCATAGGTTAACCACCATTTCGCCTTGATGCTCAATGGCTAAGGAAGCCCCTGTTTCATAACCACTATCAATGGCTGAAGAAAAGATTTCAGCAACCTTTTCAAAGCGAGGGTCACAGTACCCAGAAATACCTTCAATATTCATTGATTTCATCCTTGTTATTTTATTGCGTTGAAATCCAGTGTTTTTTGATTATATCGACTCTTAAATATAGCTCATCTCAGACAACACCTTACAGGGTTACCGCAACAATAAAGGTATAATTTTTCCCGGCATAGGTGCGGTAAAAAAATCAGCTGCCTGACCACTTTCAGCTACCGCTTTCTCCAGCGCTCTGCGCGGCGCTCCAACCGGCTCGTCAGTGAGAATAAACGTGCCCCAGTGCATACCAAATGATCGCGGAGCCTTTAAGTCTAAGGCTACCTGAACAGCTTCAACTGGATTGACATGCTGGGTTCGCATAAACCATCGAGGCTCATAGGCACCTATAGGGATAAACGCAACATCAGGTACGCCCAGTGTCTCTCGAGTCTTCACGAAATCCTTGGAGTAACCCGTGTCCCCTGCATGGTAGAGCGATAAGCTTGGACTCTTTATAAACCAGCCACCCCACAGACTGCTATTGCGGTCAGTAATGCCACGACTAGACCAGTGCTGAACAGGCGTAAACGTAAGCTCCGTTTTACCAAGACGAATATTTTGCCACCACCGAAATTGATGCACGTTTTGTAGGCCTTGACCCTCGAGCAATGTTTTATCGCCCTGCGGCACCAAGATCGTCAGTTCAGGGTTAATCTGTTGCAACGCTTTTAGGCTTGGGAGGTCAAGATGATCATAATGATTATGACTTATCACGACCACATCAATCGGCGGAAGATCACCCAGAGGAATAGCAGGTGGAATAAGTCGTTTGGGGCCAGCCCAGGGGACTGGAGAGGCTCGGTTTGAGAAAATTGGATCAGTGATAATGGTCAGCTCACCATTGTTTAACAAATAGGTGGCATGGCCTATCCAGACAGCGTAATTAGTCGACGAAGGCTCAAGATTACGCCACTCATCAGATGACACTATCTCTACCCTTGGAGGAGGTTTCTCCTTGGTCATTCGCCATTGTACAAACTCACTAAACGTCTTCTTAGTCGCGGTAGAGTCGTTATTAGTAAATGTTTCAGCTAAGGAACATGACTGTAATGTCAGAGTAAAGAAAAACACCCAAACACTGTGAAGCCATTGATCCAATTTCAGCGAGTTAACACGCAAGTCCACCCTTTATCCCTATTTTTCAACAACACTCTGGGGAAGTGATACGACTTGAATAGCCTTGTTGGACTTATCGCCACCGGTCCACACCAAAATCACTCGGTCATCGAATACCGTCATTTGGGGGAGCCCTGCTCGACGAGTAAAGTCAACATCTGCAACAACAACCGCGGGTCCAAGCACACCATCGGCATCAGCATGACGTAGATTCAAGTCTCCTTTGACACCCTCGGAAAAAGTCAGCCAACTTACGATGAAACCATTATCTTCGGTAGCGGCCAAACCCACCTGCCCGAGTACAGAATCACCACCGCTTATCTCCAGAGCCGGCATAAACGTATCTGAATCTTTTTCAGACAGCGCCAATTTAACCTGACCGTAGCCCTTGCCCTCTGTATACCAAGCCACTGCCGTTTGCGCTGAACTTGCTGCGACCGAAGGTCCATTTACTGGACATCCAGCAATCAGCCATTCATCAGATGCTACTGGCTTTGACTCAGACCAACGCCCATTGATCAACCGCGAGTAATAGATATCTCTGTGTTCGCCCTCAGTGCGATTTCTGAACACTAAAACCGCACCTTCATCGACCTGTGCAATATCAGTCTGACAACAATCGCAGACCAATCCATCAATTATTTGTGGCTCGAAAAGCGCGCCTTCGGTGGTTATCTTTGTAGAGCGCAACGTCATGCCACTATCAGACGGCATTGGTTCCATGTCGTGCTTTGAGTGGCCACCGCCAGACATATTGCGGCCGTCTAGCCAGACTAGGCCGACATCTTGATCGTCTGCAAAAAAACTAACGAATCCATGTTCGGTTAGGGTTCCGTCGGTGTGAGGCTTAAAAGGGGTATTCCACGTTACCCCGCCATCAGTCGAGAGCCCTACCATGACGTCATAAGCGAAAACACTAGGGTCTGTCATCACTAACCAATGGGCCGCCCAGAGTGACTCTGACAACTGCACTACTGAGGGAAAATCGGCGCGATTAACTAACCAGTTACTACCGCTTGCGACCTCGACAGCATCTGACCATTGCGTTTCATCCCAGCGTGAATACTCTAGTGCAACTGAATCTTCGCTGACTTTCATCCAACTTAAGATTGGCACGCCCTCAAGGTCAAGACTCAAATTAGGCGATACGGAACGTGCCCCTGCCGGGGAAGACCAATCTGCAACGACCGTCTTGGACGTCTGAGATTGGTCGCTGCAGCCAACACCCGCAACAACACACAGTAGCGTCACAACGCTCAAGAAGCGACGGAGCTTAACGACTTTCAGTAATAATTGACGACTCAAGATGAACTCCTTTTGGCTAAGCCATGATCAAGATCTACTACATATTATTCTCTTATTAAAGGGCGAGTCAAACAGGTTGGCCCGCCCTCGCCTTTGCGGCTAATCTCCATACCTCGATATGTTAGCACCGAACAACCCGCCTGCTCTAGCCCAGCCTTAACGCCTGGCAGGTTTTCTAGCATCACGACTGATCGCGGAGCAATGGCAAGAACATTACAGCCCATGGGTAGATATTCCTCCTCTGGCACATCGACAAACTCGACCCCTCTTGCTTCAAGCCATGAAATAAAATTCTGTGGCATAAAGGGTCTATAAATCAGCGCTAAATCCTGGTCAACGGGTGAAATAATTGACATCAAATGTAATACATCATCAGGGTGTTCTGGGTCCGGCAAGTCAACTACATGAAGGTCGACCTCGCCCCCCAGAATTGCCTGCAACTGCTTAACACCCTCTTTGTTTGTCCTTGGCCCCAACCCTACCGCGGCGTGTTGTTCATCAATCCAAATAAAGTCCCCACCTTCAAGGGTACCAGGCGCCTTAATCTGCCCAGCTATCTTATGACCAAGAGCCTCATAAACTGCAACATTTACCGCAGCTTCTGGTGTTCTGCTGGCCCGCCCCATATTACAAAGAATTAATCCTTTGGGGCTGACTAAAACATTATCGCGCGGGTAAATACTATCAATTGTGAGACTGTCATTGGCAGGCAAATCAATCACCTCTGTCCCAGACGTCAGCAGACACTCTCTAAATAGCGCAAATTCTGCATGGGATTTTTCAAGATCAGGCATAGCGTGAAATCGCAAGGGTTGCCATTCCTGCGCTAATTTTTCTTGGTTAACAAAGGCGTGCTCGGGATTGCGTACCGCAACCTGAACTAAGTTCGAATATTCGTTAAATTGTGGCATTTATTTAGTCTCTGGAGTCTTCTCGAACGAGGGCATAAAAAGGCATGCCAATCATTATCAGCATAAACGAATAAAATACAATCTCTGTACCCGCTCCCCATATCGCAAAAAATGAGTACAGGAAGGCTGCACTTGAAAGAGCGATTGCGCGATTTCTCTCGGGACTTGCCCTATCTCGCTTGAGGAAATAAAACTCAGCGACGGCTGAAAAAGCATACGCCATTAAAGTAGACAAGGTTGATAGCATTGCCATAAAGGTAAAGGCCGCCACCAAACCTTTGGTGTAGTTTAAGAATAGTAGCAGTGTCATAAAACCACCCGACACAAGAAAAGAAAAAACTGGAGTGCCGGCCTTACTCAAGGTTAAAAATTTAACCGGTAAAAGGTGATCTTTGGCTGCAGCCAGAGGTACCTGTCCCGCAGTGAGTGTGTTCGCGTTTAAACTCCCTAGCGTTGATATTAGCGCACCTATAGTGATAATAGCGCCGCCCACAGGTCCCATTATCTTGGTTGCCGCAACCGCGAAGGGCGCTGTTGATCCGATCAATTCCTCAGCAGGAACCACCAGTGCAATAGCCAAACTAACTAGGAAGTAAATGACCAACACGGTGAAAACCGATGCGATCAAAATACGTGGAATCATTTTATCCGGCTCAGCCATATTGTCAGCCGGCACAGTGGCAGTCTCAAGGCCAACAAAAGACCACATAACCAAGGTGGTCACTGTTGCCAAAAGCGCTATAGGATGCAACTCAGTAGGGTTAAACGGAGGTAGTATGTCAGGTTCCATATTTGCAAAACCCAAAACAATCATGAATAACAGTGGCAATATTTTTAATATGGTTGTCACTACCTGAAAGGTCCCACTGCCCTCAATACTGCGTATATTAAGCCCAATAACGGTCCAAATAAGAGCCAGAGACACTAGTAGCGAAAACACACTCGAGTCAGTAATAACAGGTAAAAATACGCCTAAGTAACCTACAAAAGCAATAGCGATACCTGAGGCGGCAGAGATACACGCAATCCAATATGTCCATGCGACCAAGAAAGCAGCAAAATCACCCAATCCTGCTTGCACGTATGCGTATGGACCACCAATTTTTGGGATCCGTCTAGCCAGTCGTGATAAAGACAACACCACTAACAAGGTACCAGCGCCGGCCACTAACCAACCGGCAAGGCCCAACATGCCATAGGGCGCGAGCAGGGTCGGCATCATAAAAACACCAGAGCCGATAGCGCAGCCTACGGCAATAGACCAGCCGCGCCAGAATCCTATTTCGCTACCCGATGCTTTTTTTGCCGCTGCTTGCATGCTCGTGGTCTCTTATTTTTAGGTTACCGTAACAGGGGTGAAGAATAATACAAGCATGGCGCCCCTTGCTAGATAACCTGTCGACGAATACTCTATAAACATAGTATTTCTCACGTCACATTTTTAATCCAGGGACTCTAAAGATTAACCATTAACAAATGTTTACTAGTTTAAACACTTGTTGATTTTTTTAAGTTTACATAACTAGAGTATTACTGCAGTTTTGCCGTTCAAGTCGCTAAAAAGAGCATGTTGTATATGGAAATATCAATTATTCGAATTTGCTTTTCTATGCGGTTTTGATATCTTTAGCCTACATTTTGATAAGTACGCTATAAAAATAATATGTCTCACACCAAACTTTTTAATCCAGGGAACCTAAAGGGTAAAAATCAACAAATGCCTGCTATGTTAAACATTTACTAAATTATATTAAGTTTACATAAATAGAGTATTACCGTCGTTTGGGGTTTAAGTCGCTAAAAAGAAAATCTTGTATATGGAAATATCAATTATTCGAATTTACTTTTTTATGCGATTTTGAAGTTTATAGTCTACATTTAAGTATAAGGGCTATTTTATGTGGAGAGGGTTACTTCCACTTATGGTCTTTTTGATTGGCTAAGCAAAGTAAACAACAATAATTTATCTAAACGGGGTTTATATCGCATGAAATCATTTCAAAAAATCATCAGTAGTATCGCCATTGGCGTTGCCGTAGCATCTAGCGGCGCCTATGCAGCAGAGCTAGAAGAAATTATCGTAACCGCCAACAAACGCGCAGAGAGTTTGCAAGACGTTGCCATTTCCATGAGCGCTCTTGATGGCAGAAAAATTGAAGAAGCAGGCCTACACAGTCTTACGGAGCTAAGCGCTTACATACCTAATCTAGCAGTCGCCGAAAATTCCGTAAATACCATTATCGTTATGCGTGGCGTTGGCATTGGCGCTAACCAATCTTTTGAACAGTCGGTTGGTGTCTATGTAGACGGCGTGCACTACGGCAAAAGCCGGCAGGTCAAAACCGGTCTATTTGATCTACAGCAACTTGAAGTACTACGAGGACCTCAGGGTATTTTGTTCGGCAAAAACACTCTTGGTGGAGCAATTAATATAACCTCAGCAACACCAACTGTGGGCGACGAGTTTACCGGCAAAGTGTCGGTTAACAAAGAGTCTAACGGTGGTGAGATAATCGAAGCAAACTTCTCAGGCTCACTGTCCGATACCTTAGCGGTTCGATTTGCTTACAAAGATCATCAAGACGACGGCTATCTAAATAACTCTATGGTTCCTGGCGCTACTTTTGTAGGTGAACCCACACCAGGTGCTTTTGCCTCGCGTTTCATCGCTACCGATGAGTCCATGTGGCGTCTAAGCGCAGTTTGGGAACCCACTGACAACACTAGTGTCGAGCTCAAACATGCACAAAGTGACCATACTCGCGTTGGCGGGGCTAGCTTAGTAACGACCTTCTCACCTGTAGCTAATATGCCTAACACGGGCTTGATGATGTATGGAACAATGGGCGCGATATACCCACAATTAGGGCAAATGGTTGCCGCTGGCACCCTCGATGGCTTCCGTGATGCTACTTCTTTTGGTGGCTGTGATCTTGCTGCCTATATGGGTCGTTCACATGCGGTTTGTGACAACGGCGGAGAAATGCCTGAAGGAACAATGACAACGACTGACGACACCTCATTAAATATTGATATTGAGATGGCGAACGGTTACACCTTTAGTTCGGTTACTGGATTGAACAAGTACGAATACGAAGATGGTATGGATGCAGACTGGTTACCCGTTCGGTTTATTGGTCGCTCTGATATTTCAGACTATGAGCACACGAGCCAAGAGTTTCGTATTTCGTCCCCTACTGAAGGTAAGTTTAGCTACGTAGCGGGTGTTTATTACGACGAGCAGAAACAAATAATAGATCGTTTCGTGACAGTTGATGGCACCTTTGGTATTCCGGGTTCAATGCCTTATATCATCGGGGGAGATACTTTCATGGCATTTAGCCAGGCTCAAGTTGACGGTGTTAATGCAACTACCATAGTTGATACCCCATATGGTCCTTTGAGCTTAACCGACCTATATAACGCTACCGGAGGTGCCGTGGACTATCGAGTTCCTTTCGGCGTAGAAGGAGTGACTAAATACCAGCATCTAGGTCGTTTAGGTGTGTGGGAGCAAGATACCGAGTCGTGGGCAGCGTTCTTCCAAGGTACGTATCAGATAACTGATGATCTAACGCTAAAAGCAGGTCTTCGCTATACCGAAGAAGACAAAACAGCGCATGCTAAAGTGGACTTTACAACCAACTCTACTGGTATGACAACAATCAACACAAGTCCTTTATTTGCCGCTATGGCAGCGGCTGTTAGTGGCTCTTATGCTCATGACTTTAATGAAAAGCGGTCAACAGATCAGTTAATGCCTGCTGTAAATTTAGAGTGGGCACAATCTGAAGACAGCATGTTTTATGTAAGTTACGCAGAAGGCTTTAAGAGCGGTGGATTTAATGCGGTAGATTCCCAAAATCCTACGTTTAATGCTGATGGAACAACCAACCCAACGGAACCCGGACTTGGTTTTGAGTATGATGATGAAACCGCAAGTTCCATCGAAATAGGTGGCAAACACAGTCTGATGGACGGCGCTATGACCGTTAACTGGGCTTTGTTTGACAGCGAATACAAAGACCAGCAAGTGTCGACCTTTGTTGGTTTAGGCTTTGTGGTCACTAATGCTGCAACAACCAATATTAAAGGTTTGGAAGTTGATGTGAATTGGCAAGCCACCGAAAAACTAAAGTTAGGTCTTAACTTTGCACTCATGGACGGCGAGTACGGAGGATTCCCAGGTGCTGGCTGTACTGCAGAGCAGGCTTCAGGGTTACTTGGATTAGGAACACTTACCGTTAATGATGGACAAAACCACACATTTGACGGCTGTACTGCCCAGTTCAACGGTGCTGGCAACCAAGTCGGTTCTGGCGCGCAAGACCTAGCAGGTGCCAGCGTGGGAGCCGATTATAACGGTTCACTGTTTGCTGATTACTCCACTCCGGTTGCTGAGGGAGTTCTGTGGTTTGCCTCTGTCGATGTTAACTTCGCCGATGGCGTCAATCCTTCAGGAGACCGAGATCCGATCGAGTTTTTACCCGCGGCTGAGAAGATCAATGTTCGTACCGGATTACGTGGCGATAATTGGACCTTAATGCTTTATGGTAAAAACGTCACTGATGAGATGACAAGCTCAGGTGGCTTTGATGTTCCTTTGGCTCCAGGATCTCATGCAAATTACATGTTGCCCGGTGAGGTATATGGCGCACGATTCAGCTTCGACTTCTAAGATTTTTAGAAGAGCACTACAAAAAAGGACGGGGCGACCCGTCCTTTTTTATTACATGTTATAAATACTTGTAAAAAGCAGCCTGTGGCTCAGTTGAACAACTTTCCTTTATCAATATTCATGTTAAAAACCTAAGAAATCTTCGTCAATAACCTATTCATAACTGATCCAAAGTTATTCATTTATTAGATAAAGTCTGCTGTAAAGTAGATTTTGATCATATCTATACCCTAAAAACTTGAATACATACTGGTTTTGATAGGGCTACTAGACTATATCGCCAGCTTTAAGTAGCAAAATGAAGCGAAGCAGTAACGAAATATCAATATAAGCACATAAAATATGAAGGGAAATATCAATATAAGCACATAAAATATAAAGGGGTTTATTATGCATAAGACATCATTTCGTAAAATCATCAGTAGTATCGCCATTGGCGTTGCCGTTGCATCTAGCGGCGCCTATGCAGCAGAGCTAGAAGAAATCATCGTAACAGCCAACAAGCGCGCAGAAAGCTTGCAAGACGTTGCCATCTCCGTGACCGCCCTTGATGGCAGTAAAATTGAAGAAGCAGGTATGAATAGCCTTGCAGATTTAAGCAGCTATGTACCAAATCTATCAGTCTCCGAAAATGCCGTAAATACTATTATTGGTATGCGCGGAGTTGGCATTGGTGCTAACCAATCATTTGAACAGTCTGTCGGCATTTACGTTGATGGCGTGCATTACGGCAAGAGCCGGCAGGTCAGAACAGGTCTATTTGACCTACAGCAGGTTGAAGTGCTTCGAGGACCTCAGGGTATTTTGTTCGGTAAGAACACCCTTGCAGGTGCAATCAATGTAACCTCAGCATCACCAACTGTTGGCGATGAATTCCAAGGTAAAGTGTCTGTTAACAAAGAATCTCATGGCAGCGAAACCGTCGAAGTAAGTATGTCTGGTTCATTGTCTGATACCTTTGCGGTTCGACTTGCTTTTAAAGATCGGAAAGATGATGGTTACATGGTCAACTCTATGACTTCTGGGGCTACTTTTGTAGGCGAACCCCTACCGGGCGCTTTCGCAGCAGGCGCTCCAATTACTGATGAGTCTATGTGGCGTCTAAGTGCACTCTGGGAGCCTAATGACAGCACTAGTGTAGCGTTCAAACATGCAAAAAGTGACCATACTCGCGTGGGTGGAACAGCCGTACTAACAACCTTCTCGCCTCAGGCCAACATAGCAAACTCTAACGCTCTGATGTATGGCACCATGGGCGCTATCTATCCGCAATTCGCTGGAATGGTTGCCGCTGGCACCACCGACACTTACCGTGATGGCGTTACATTCGGCGGTTGTGCTCTCGCCGAAAGACTGGGTCGTTCTAATGAAGTCTGTGCAAACGGTGGCGAGATGCCTGAAGGAACAATGACAACCACCGATGACACCTCCTTAAATATCGACATTGATATGGCTAACGGTTATACCTTTACGTCGGTTACTGGATTAAACAAGTACGAGTACGAAGATGGTATCGATGCTGATTTCCTACCTCTTCGGTTTATTGGACGTTCTGATATATCCTCGTATGAACACACGAGCCAAGAGTTTCGGATTGCATCCCCCAGCGAAAATAAGTTTAGCTATGTAGCGGGTTATTATTACGACGAGCAGGAGCAAATAATTGATCGTTTAGTGGCCGTGGATGGCACCTTTGGCATTCCAAGTACAATGCCGTACATCCTCGGAGTGCCAGGACTGGATACTTTCTTATTTTTCCCGCCGGCCACCGCTGCCTATTTTGGCCTTCCCTTTGGTTTAGAGGGATATACCAAATTTCGACAGCTGGGCACCATATCCACATGGCGGCAAGACACTGAGTCTTGGGCCCTGTTCTTTCAAGGTAAATATGATCTGACCGATAACTTGACGTTAACGGCTGGTGTTCGTTATACCGAAGAAGACAAGAGCGCACATGCCTGGGCGCAGCAGACCACTAACTCTACTGGCATAGCTAACCCAAACCCATCTCCCCTGTTAGCCGGTATTAGCGGTGCTAGTTTCGCACGCTATGCTCATGACTTTAATGAAAAGCGGTCAACAGATCAGTTAATGCCAGGTGTAAGTTTAGATTGGCAGTATTCTGAAGACAGCATGTTCTATGTTAGCTACTCGGAAGGTTTCAAGAGCGGTGGCTTTAACGCAGTAGATGATCAAAACCCTACGTTTAATGCTAATGGAACAACCAACCCAACAGAACCCGGACCTGGTTTTGAGTATGATGATGAAACCGCTAGTTCCTTTGAACTTGGTGGTAAACACACGCTGCTGGATGGCGCTATGACCCTTAACTGGGCGTGGTTTGATAGCACCTATAAGAATCAACAAGTATCTACCTTTGTTGGTTTAGGCTTTGTGGTTACCAACGCTGCGTCAACCGACATTTCAGGTTTGGAAGTCGACATGACATGGCAAGCCACCGACAAACTGAAGTTAGGTGCCAGCTTCTCATTCATGGAAGGTGAATATGGCTCATACCCAGGTGCTGGATGTACCGCGGCACAAGCTTCTGGATTGCTTGGATTAGGAACACTTACCGCTAATGATGGACAAAACCACACATTTGATGGCTGTACTGCTAAGTTCAAAGGTGATGGCACGCAATCCGGTTCGGGCGCGCAAGATCTTGCAGGCGCTAAGGTAGGCGTTGATTATAACGGTTCATTATTTGCTGATTACTCCACACCGGTTGCTGAAGGAATCCTTTGGTTTGCATCTGTCGATCTTAACTTCGTCGACGACTACTTTCTAGCAGGTGACCGAGATCCAATCGATTATCAGAACGGTTTTGAGAAGCTTCATGTTCGTACCGGACTGCGCGGGGACAATTGGACCATAATGGCTTATGGTAAAAATATTACTGATGAGATCACTGCATCAGGCGGCTTTGACATTCCTTTGGCTGCAGGATCTCATGGTCAATACTTAGCGCCAGGCGATGTATATGGCGTGCGACTTAGCTTTGATTTCTAATATTTTAAGAAGGGCAATAAAAAAAGGACGGGTAACCCCCGTCCTTTTTTTATCTATCCATTTTTAATAGCTCAGCTAGACGCTATTATTATGGAAATTCAAATGCCATCTTATGAAAGCAATACCCACCAGTCACAGGCCAACCATTGCATGTCATCCTGAAATGCGCTATTTTCCTGCGGTTATAAAATAAATAGCAGTCACAAAACTTAAATTATCAGGGGTCTATGTATGAACAACATATCATTTCGTAAAATCATCAGTAGCATGGCCATTGGCGTTGCCGTAGCATCTAGCGGCGCCTATGCAGCAGAGCTAGAAGAAATTATCGTAACAGCCAACAAACGCGCAGAAAGTTTGCAAGACGTTGCCATTTCTATGAGCGCAATTAGTGGATCTAAAATTGAAGAAGCCGGCCTCCATAGCTTCGGAGAACTTAGCGCCTACATACCTAACCTAACAATCACTGAAAATGCTGTAAATTCCATTATTGGTATGCGCGGAGTTGGCATTGGTGCCAACCAGTCGTTTGAGCAATCTGTCGGCATTTACGTTGATGGTGTGCATTACGGTAAAAGTCGCCAAACGAGAACAGGTTTATTTGATCTGCAACAAGTTGAAGTGTTGCGTGGACCTCAGGGTATCTTGTTTGGCAAGAACACTCTTGCTGGCGCAATTAACGTAACATCAGGAACACCAACTGTTGGTGATGAGTTTGCCGGTAAAATGTCGGTTACCAAAGAGTCTAATGGAGGGCAAACAGTCGAAGGCAATATATCTGGCTCAGTGTCAGACACCTTCGCATTGCGATTTGCCTACAAAGACCATCAAGATGATGGCTTTACAAACAACTCACTTGTCGCAGGAGCAACGTTTGTTGGTGAACCCACACCAGGTGCTTTTGCCTCGACTTTCCCCTCTACCGATGAAAGCATGTGGCGCCTAAGTGCAGTTTGGGAACCTAACGATAGCACCAGCGTTGAGTTAAAACATTCGCAAAGTGACCATGTTCGGGTTGGTGGAACAGGCGTAGTCACCACCTTCTCCCCTCAGGCTAATATAGCCCCCTCCAACGCTCTAATGTATGGCACGATGGGCGTTATCTATCCGCAGTTAGCCACATCGGTTGCCGCAGGTGTCCAAGATGGCTACCGTGATGCTATTTCTTTCGGTGGTTGTGCCCTTGCAGCGTCAATGGGCCGTTCGCATGATGTCTGCGCCAACGGTGGTGAGATGCCTGAAGGTACAGACACAAGTACCCAAGACACTTCATTAAAAATTGAGATGGAATTGGCCAACGGTTACACCCTTAGTTCGGTTACTGGAATGAACAAGTACGAATACGAAGACGGTATGGATGCTGACTGGTTACCGGTTCGGTTTATTGGTCGAAGTGATATTTCCGACTATGACCACACGAGCCAAGAGTTCCGCATCCAGTCCCCTGTCGAAGATAAGTTTTCGTTTACAGCGGGCATTTATATTGATGATCAGGAACAAATAATTAATCGTTTAGTGGCCGTGGATGGCACCTTTGGTATTCCAGGTACAATGCCTTACATCCTCGGACATCCTTCGTTGGATACTTTCTTATTTTTCCCGCCGGCCACCGCTGCTTATTTCGGCGTTCCTTTTGCTATGGAGGGAGTGACCAAGTTCCGATCAGTCGGTTATATCTCCACATGGCAACAAGATACCGAGTCTTGGGCCGCATTCTTTCAGGGTAACTATGATCTGACTGACAACTTGTCGTTAACGGCTGGTCTTCGTTATACCGAAGAAGACAAAACAGCTCATGCCAAAATGGACGTGACCACCGGTTCTACTGGATTGGCTAACCCTAACCCATCTCCCCTGTTAGCCGGTCTTAGCGGCGCTAGTTTCGCACGCTATGCTCATGACTTTACTGAAAGCCGATCAACAGACCAGTTAATGCCTGCTGTAAGCTTGGAATGGACACGGTCTGAAGATAGCATGTTCTATGCTAGCTACTCGGAAGGTTTCAAGAGCGGTGGATTTAATGCGGTAGATTCCCAAAATCCTACGTTTAATGCTAATGGAACAACCAACCCAACGGAACCCGGACTTGGTTTTGAGTATGATGATGAAACCGCAAGTTCCATCGAAATAGGTGGCAAACACAGTCTGATGGACGGCGCTATGACCGTTAACTGGGCGTGGTTTGACAGCACTTACGAAGATCAGCAAGTATCGACCTTTGTTGGTTTGGGCTTTGTGGTAACCAATGCCGCGTCAACCGATGTTACTGGCATAGAAGTCGATATGAAATGGCAAGCTACTGATAATCTGCGATTAGGTGCTAACTTTGCAATCATGGATGGCGAGTACGGTTCATACCCAGGTGCTGGTTGTACTGCAGCGCAAGCTTCCGGGTTACTTGGTCTAGGCACACTTACCGCTGATGATGGTCAAAACCATTCATTTGACGGATGTACTGCCAAGTTTAATCCAGGCAATGGTGCACAAACCGGTTCTGGCGCACAAGATCTTGCTGGCGGACAGGTAGGTACTGACTACAACGGTTCATTGACTGCTGATTACACTCGGTCATTGTCTAATGGCATCATCTGGTTCACAAGTGTTGACGTTAACTTCACCGATGGCTTCTTTATGGCCGGTGACATGGATCCTGTTGATTACTCAGATGGTTTTGAGAAGGTCAATATTCGTACTGGACTTCGTGGCGACAATTGGGACATGATGGTTTATGGTAAAAACATCACTGATGAGATTACACCGCAAGGTGCCTTTGATATTCCCCTGGCTGCTGGATCTCATGCGAGATACATGACACCAGGCGAAGTGTGGGGCGTGCGTCTTAGCTTCAACTTCTAGTCTATATTTTAGAAACCTAGCGACACAAAAAAGGACGGGCTTGCCCGTCCTTTTTTGTGTTCGGCGTTTTATTTAAAAAATATTAATTCTAAATCTATCTGGCCAACAGATGCTGTCTGATTTTGTGACTAGCCTGTCATGTTGAGACAGTGTTATAGCCTTCGGCTGAGTTATGATAAGCACAGGTATCTTTCGGCGATAAATTGATAAGCTATGACGCAAACAGCTAACAACTCAAACCCTATTTTCCGTGGTATTTTTGCGATAGCAGGATTGATATTGGTTTTAGTGGGCTCAAACACCCAAATCGAACACCGAAATTACCCAGCCCACACGATGGTTCTGGTCAATCAAAAACCGATAACAAAGGCAACATTAACCGTTGCCCGTCAACGCTCTAACGCCCTAACTAATACCCTACAGCAACAACAGGACCCATTGCTCATGCAACGGCTGATCGATGATGAGCTGATCCTTCAACGCGCTGAAAGTCTTGGCGTGTTAGAGGCTGACCCTGGGATTCGTAAACTTCTGGCCCGTTCTACGATCAATAAAGTTAACACTGAATCTCAATCTTTACCCATCAGTGAATCTCAATTAAGGGACTTCTACGATAACCATCAAGCCGTCTTTCAAACGCCCGCTAGATTCGCTATTCAGGCGGCTAGATTTTTAACGGCTGAAGAGGCTATGACCGCTCGACGTCAGATTTTGGCGGGCTCTAGACTGTCAGAGACTGTGTCATTTGCAGACGGCGCAGTGCTGATAGAAATGCCTAGATCTCTTCTTCCTACTCATATGTTAAGACGCTACCTCGGCACTGGCTTGACCGATGCTATTTTGCAGTTAGACCAAGATCGACTGTCGCAGCCAATTGCCCAAGACGGTGGTCTCTATCTTTTACATCTATTGAAACAACAGCCAAGTCAGGTCATTCCTTTTCAACAGGCCCAGTCTGACATCATCATCGAATTTAGATCCAGGCAGCGACAAAGTGCTCTTTTAGAAGCTTTAGTCCTTTACAAAGAAAGAGCCGACATTCGGCTCAATTCGTCATTGCTGGAACAATTGGCGAGGGATGAGTAAAGGTATATGACAATATTCTCTAAACAGACCGCTAAGCAACAATCGTTAACACTATTACTCGTTGGTGCAGCCGTTGGCATCCTAATGGCTGTGAGTGGCCCTTATAGGTCGTTAACCCATGATAATGCTGTGGTGGCTTGGGTTAATGACACTGCAATAGGAAAGATTCAGTACATTCAGGCTCTCGAACTATTGAGTCTAGAAAGACGCAGTCCTATTAATGATCAGGATAGAAGCCTGATATTGAATCGATTAATCGAAGAGGAGTTATTAGTCCAAAAAGCCATCCAAGATGGCGCCCTGCGGAACGATCTTGATGTCCGTCAGCGCACATTACAAACCATGCTGGATAGCATCCAAAGTGAATCCATAGCTCGTGATGGGGATGATGGTGAATCTAGTTACAGCGCAGTCGCAGACTATATCGAGCAGCTTCGAGACGACGCCGCTATAACTTGGATTGTAGAGCCCACGACAGAAACGCCTGCCACTAAACAGGTTGCACAATAATGAGAAAGTTAACGCAAATGATTATTAGCCTACTGCTGTTAATCGGCTTAATGGTGATCTCACTTGAGACTCAGGCCCATAATCGTAGCCAATCTTTTTCTGACTGGGTAATAACCAACGATCGTACTGAAGCGGTATTTACCGCGAAATCCAGAGAGATCACGCGTCTTCAAACGCTGACAAATCAGCCCCTAGATGCCCTATTCTCCGACCACTTGGTCGACACGGTTAGTGTTTTTCAAGGCGATCTGCCCTGTTCACCCACTGATTCAGCCAAGTCACTACCGTCAGCGCTGGGGTATGTTCGTGTCAGTTTAGATTTTGATTGTGACCCTTCCTTGGGCAATATTAGCATTAACATTAATAGTTTTTTTAATGCTGCTAGCTCCCATGTACATTATGCAAATGTTGCTTTCGATGGACAGCAATCCCGCCAGTATCTATTTACCGATAAGCAACGACAGCATGAGATTAGTCTCTTAGTAACATCTAGTAACAGTTGGTTTGACAGTGCCCGTCAATTTGTCGGTCTTGGCGTCGACCATATCTTTGGTGGCCTTGACCATATCGCCTTTCTGGCGGCTCTTATATTGTTACTGCGTAGATTTAAGGACTTAGTCTGGATAATCACCGGCTTTACCTTAGGCCATAGTGTCACTCTTTACTTAACCGTCATGGGCTGGGTCATGCCAGATGTTCCTGTCGTTGAAGCAACCATTGGATTTACTATCGCCCTTGTTGCCGCTGAGAATATCGGCACTCTCACGGGCTACCATCGTTATATTGCCTATTTTTTAGCCTCCGGATTGGTGGTGATGGGGCTTCTAAACCTAATGTTTGGGGTTGGCCTAACGACGCTTAGTATCCTTGGTTTAATACTGCTCACGTTCGCCTATTTACCCCTTTCAGTTACTAAAACGGCGGTAGCCGATCTTAGACCGCTAATCACCGTAGGGTTTGGTCTGATTCATGGGTTTGGTTTTGCCAGCGCACTGATCGAGATTGGTTTATCGGATACTCAATTATGGCCTGCGCTATTGGGTTTCAATGTTGGTATTGAATTAGGTCAGCTATTCATCGTCGCGAGCCTATGGCTAGTGATGAAACAAATGAGCCGACTAACACCTATAATAAATCCGAGATTGGCCATAGATTTATGCTCAGCATTACTCTGCGGCTTAGGTTTTTACTGGTTTGTTGGGCGCAGTTATGGAATTATCTAATAAAAATGGGGTTAAAAATGTTTAAAAAGTTTAAAAAGTTTGCTATTGCTGTCGCTGTTCTGGGAATTGTTGTCGCCCTTATATTGACTAACCATGCTCCGGAGCCTGTTTATCGGCTTTTCCCTGGTTACTTCGAAGACCCCAATCTTGCGTGGGAAACCTCCCCCTTATCACCAGAAACGATCACCAAAGAACGACTACCAGAAGTGGTGATAGAGGCTCGCACAAACAACAGAAGTAATGAGAACAAACCAGAAAAACAGATACTTTTTGGTGACACCCATGTGCACACGACCAATTCTGCCGATGCCTTTATGTACAGCCTGCCGATGATGCACGGCGCTTCGGGAGCTTATCCGCCGGCATTTGCTTGTGACTACGCACGCTTTGTCTCACAGTTAGACTTTTATTTTCTAACTGATCATGCTGAGAGCTTCACTTTGAGTCAGTGGCGCGATGGCATGGACTCAGTCCGCCAATGTAACCGTACCGCGGGTGACCCCATGAACCCAGATATTGTCGCTTTTCTAGGGTGGGAATGGACTCAGGTAGGCACCGTCGCTGAAAATCATTATGGCCATCACAATGTGCTGTTTAAAGATGATGACCCAGCCAAATTACCCAGCCATCCTATTGCCTCAGTGGGTGTTGGCGTAGCCACCATTGCAGCGCGCTCAAGCGATGGTAAGCAATCATCCATTTTAGGTGTCCTAGACCCACGGCATAAGGACTATTACGCCTCCTACAACACGTGGGTTGAAAATATGGCGGGAACACCCGTCTGTGATCCATCCCTTCCCAGCCCTTCGCTCCCAGCAAACTGCTATGAAAGTGTCGCTACGCCGGGCGAGCTATTTAAAAAACTTGATGAATGGGGCTTTGATAATATTGTCGTTCCCCATGGTACTAGCTGGGGCTTTTACACCCCCCCCAATGCCAACTGGACGCATCAGCTAACTAAAGCAGACAGCGACGCCGACAAAACACGCCTAATCGAGGTCTATTCTGGCCATGGCAACTCTGAAGTGTTTAGAGATTTCACGGTACGTACCCGCAATGACCAAGGGCAATGGGTCTGTCCAGCACCACAAACCAACTATCTCCCCGCCTGCTGGCAAGCTGGTGAGATTATTGCTGATCGCTGTTTAGCTGAGGGTATTGACCCTGACGAATGTAATACCCGCGCAGCAGAGGCTCGGCACAACTTCGTCCAAGTGGATACCATTTATGGCTTTATGACTGTTCCAGGTAGCACCCCAGAAGAATGGCTTGATGCCGGACAAGCAAGAGATATTTTCCTGCCCGCATTTAACTACAAACCTCGTAAATCAGTGCAGTATGGCCTCGCCCTGCAAAACCTTGAAGACCCAGAGAACCCCTTACGTTATCGTTGGGGCTTTATTGGCTCAACAGATACCCATTCAGCCAGAGCAGGTCACGGTTTTAAGCAACTCGACAGAACTAACACCACCGACTCAACCGGTGTTCGAGACAGCTTTTGGGAATCTATTTTCGCCAGTACCGCGGTGGTATCAAAGACAGCACCTAGATCATTGACTGCTGATCAAATTGATCCGGTCAGCGCCAAAATATTTGCCTCAGAATTTGAACGTACCACCTCTTTTTTGAATGCCGGCGGTATAGCCGCGGTGCACGCTCAAGGCCGAGATCGAGACGCCATCTGGGATGCGATGAAACGTCGTGAGGTCTACGGCACTAGTGGGCATCGTATGCTGCTATGGTTTGACCTGCTTAACACTGAAGGCGACAATCCGTCGCTACCGATGGGAAGCGATGTCGACATGGATAGCAATCCACAGTTCAGCGCTAAGGTTGTTGGCTCATTTAAGCAGTTACCCGGTTGCCCAGATTATGTGGTACAGACACTTGAACAAAAACGCTTGCAGAAACTATCTCTTGGTGAGTGCTATCACCCCTCAGATGAACGCTATCTTATCGATCGTATTGAGGTGATTAAGATACGGCCTCAGTCCTTTGCTGGCGAAGAAGTACCACCACTGATTGAAGATCCCTGGAGAACGTTTGAATGTCTGCCATCTGCAGAAGGTTGTAACATTGAATTTGAAGATCCTGACTTTGCTGCCGATGGCCGCGATGCTCTTTACTATATTCGCGCGCATGAACAGCCTATCGCAACGATTAATGGCGGTAATCTGCGAACCGACTTTGATGATCAAGGCAATGCTATTAATACAGATCCCTGCTTTGGCGATTACCGAACTGCTGAAAAAGACGACTGCCAAAAACCACTCAGCCAACAAGCCTGGTCTTCGCCAATTTTTGTGGACTTTAAACAATAATAAGACTGAATATTTAAATATTAGGGGAGTACATCATGGGTAATAAAACGGCACTAGTCACAGGGGCATCCGACGGTATTGGTCTAGAATTTAGCGACATTCTCGCCGCTCGGGGCTACGACTTAGTTTTAGTTGCACGACGTGAAGATAAGCTTAATGAGGTCAGCGCAAAACTGAGTGAAAAGTATGGTATTAACTGCACCGTTATGGCCGCTGATTTATCTGTACCACAAGCAGCCGAAACACTTTTTCAACGGACCTGTGAACAAAACCTGCAGATTGACTTTTTGGTCAACAATGCGGGTCTTTTACATAATGGAGTTTTTACTGAATTAAGCCTTGCTGAACAAGAGCGCATGATTACCGTCAACGTGCTCGCCTTAACGTCACTGAGCCATCTGTACGCCAATGATATGGCGACTAGAAAAAAGGGTTATATCCTTAATTTAGCATCACTGGCCGCTTGGATGGCAATCCCCAATCAAAATGTCTACGCAGCCACCAAAGCCTATGTCTTATCATTCACTCAAGCCCTTGCCGATGAAATGAAGGCTGCCAATAACGGCGTTGTGGTGTCCGCACTATGCCCAGGCTACACCGCGACCAAAATGATGGACAATCCAGATCAAGGCGCCAAACTGCGCATCGCACCGAATATGATGATGTCTGCTAAAGACGTCGCTGAAGCAGGTATTAAAGGCTGTCTAGCAGGTAAGAGTGCCGTCGTGCCAGGTGTTGCTAACAAAATGACCGCCGCAATCACTCGTCTTTTTTCCAAAACGTTATTGACCAAACTGGTCGGCAGCTTTTACAGAAATAATATGGACTAAAACAATAAATATTAGCTTAATTAATCAGAGAGACACTTATGAGCGAGCAAACGATTAAAAAAGTACTTATCACCGGGGCCAATGGTTTTATTGGCAATACACTGATGCGTTATTACAAGCACAACAATCAAGCCGTCGTTGGTGTCGATCTCGTTGGCAATGGCACTGATATTGTTCAAGGCGATATTGCCGAACCGGATACCATCGCAAATTTGCTAGAGGAGTGCGACGTCATCGTCCACACCGCGGCGCTAGTCTCAAATGCGATGGAAGACAGTGATATGTGGCGAGTCAATGTTCTGGCCACTCGAAACTTAATCGCCGCGGCAAAAAAGCATAAGGTGCGTCGTTTTGTACAGATATCTTCAATCGTTGCCTATGGTAACTCTGCAGAGGGGGAGCTTGACGAGGACCACCCGGTGCACGCCGATGGCGGCAGTTATGTCTTGACCAAACTGGCCTCAGAACATGCAGTACTTGCAGCTCAGGCAAACGGTGATATCGAAGTCGTCATCGTGCGTCCTGGCGATGCCTATGGGCCCGGTAGTCGCCCTTGGATCATCGCCCCACTTGAGGCTATTGCTAAAAATCAATTTATGCTTCCCGCCAAAGGAGAGGGTTTCTTTAGGCCAATTTATATTGATGATTTAGTCAGAGGCATTGCACTTGCAGCCCAGCATCCTGATGCGGCCGGTGAGATATTTAACTTATCCTGCGAAGGCTATATGGCCACCAAGGACTATTTTGCCCCACATTATGAGTGGCTGGGTAAAAAAGGGCCCATGCTTGTCTCAACAAAGCTTGCGCTTAGAGTGTCAGCCATCGCTTCAAAGGTTGCCAATCTTATGGGAAATCTCAATGAAGCCTCACCGGCAACAGTGGTGCAACTTGCGACCAAAAGCTGGTTCTCAATAAAGAAAGCCGAGCGAATTCTTGGTTGGAAGCCTGAAATGTCATTTGATGAGGGCATGGAACGCTCTAAGCAATGGGCTGCAGACAATGGTCTTTTAGGTAAATGATGGTTATGGTATCTCCTGGATGCCAAAGGAACCTCCCATGCCTAAAAACATTACTGACTTAGTTACTCTTCCAAAAAGCACGGCGAAAGTAGAGCACTATGCAACCCCTCAGGATCGCTTAGTTAAGGGCAATCCTGAGCAAAATAATGCGCTGCATTTTTCTGTTGAAGACCGGTTTTTTGTCGGAGAATGGGGTGCAGAAGTTGGCTGTTGGAAAGTCAGCTATACCGAAAATGAGTATTTCCACATATTGAGCGGTAAATCAATCCTGCGCGATACCGAGGGTAATGAATTGACCGTCGTTGCCGGCGACAAAATCTGCGTGCCCGCTGGCTTCGAAGGCGAGTGGGAAGTCATAGAGCCAACGCAAAAAATCTATGCTATCTACGAAAACTAAATCTTACTTAATGACAAGGTTGTCCCTATGTCCAGATTATTAGTACCGCTACTCCTCCTTATTCTCAGCCAAGTCGGCTGTAGTGTTGAATCTGAGATAGGGGCAACAGCAGCTGCACCCACAGATCAAAACGCTACTCTAATGGCGAAAGCTCAGGCCATACATGCCTCTGCATTGACCTTGGATGCACACGCGGACATTGAAATACCCGGCAAGCCTTCCATGTATGTCGGTTCTGATGGCCTGTCTAAAGTAGCGCCAGCGAAAATGCGTGCTGGTGGACTGAATTCAGTGGTAATGTCTTTAGCCGTTGGCCCTATGCCCAGAAATGCAGAGGGTTATGCCGCGGCCAAAGCCTTGGCGCAAACCAAACTCGCAGCAGTGACCGCCCTGGCTGCGAACCCAGACAATAATGCGACAATCACAAAAAGTACAGACGAGCTTACCGCAGCCCACGCAGAGGGTAAATCAGCACTGATTCTTGGCTTTCAAAATGCATTAATCTTGGGCACCGACGTGACCGGTATAGACCGCTTATACGACGTTGGGGTCAGGGTCTTTGCCCTCACGCACATGGGTCACAACGACTTTGCAGACTCATCACGCACGCTATTTGATGGTGACACAGGTACCCGTGAGCCCGACGCAGAACATGGCGGCTTATCCGCTTTAGGGAAAGCGGCTGTGGTAAAAATCAATGCCCTAGGTGGCATTGTGGATATCTCCCAGCTATCCAGCCAGGCGGCTTTACAAGCAATTGACCTGTCTGCCGCGCCGGTTATTGCTAGCCATTCGAACGTGCGCGCACTAACCAGTGTTAGCCGTAATCTCTCTGACCCAGAAATAGATCGGATTGGCGAGACCGGCGGTGTCATTCATATAGCGCCATTTCGCGGCTACCTGTTTGACTCTTCAGCCCCAAACATGGACAAAAATATCCGTGCCGTTCGCAAAGAGTCCGGCATTGAAGAAGACTATTTATATCCCTTTGAACTGTATTGGGAAATTGATGATCTAGCGCTAAAGAGAGATTTCTTAACCCGCACCAACGCCCTGCTCGGCCCCATCGGTTTAGACGAAATGCTCGATCATATTGACTACGTCGTTGAGCGCATTGGTGTTGATCACGTTGGTATTGGCACCGACTTTAATCATGGTAGTGGCATTATTGGCTTTGATGACGCCAGTGAGGCACTAAACGTTACCCTAGCACTACTAAAACGCGGCTACAGCAAAGACGATATTATCAAAATTTGGGGCGGCAACTTTATTCGCGTGTGGCGCGCCGCAGAAAAAGCCAGTGACGCTAGGGTTTTGAAGCCTCAGGAGTAAGTTCGATTCGATAAGAGCCGGCAGTGCGCCCAGTCCAGTGCTTAAAGCTGCGGTAGAACGAGCGCGCCTCAGCGTAACCCAACTGGTAGGCAATTGAGTCTAGTGATAGATCGGTATTTTTCAGATAATAAAGTGCCAATTCTAAGCGTAATTCATTGAGCAGATCCTTGTAGCGGGTACCCTCCTCGTCTAGTTTTCTCTGCAGAGTACGGCTACTCATACCGAGCATTTCAGCAATCATCTGACTAGAGGGGCTTTGTTGTTTGAGCACTAATCGCAAAAGATTTTTCACCTGATCAGCCACCAGTTGTTTCTTATCTAAACCACCTAAGATGGTGGTGGCATGGTCTAGTAGCATTTGCAGCAATTGCTCATTAGCCTGAGGAAAAACCTCGTCTAAAGCGCTTTCAGAAAAACGGAATCCACTGGCCGGCTGGTTAAATAAAACCTCGCAGCCAAACAGTTCGGTGTAGTCAGACATTAAGGCTGGATCAGCCGGCCCCTCATGCTCAAACCAAATGCTATGCCAGCCCTCAAAATTAAGAAATCGCCGCGCAAAAAGACACCAAGATGCCAATACGTTTTCAATTTCATGTTTACGCACCACTGGATTTTTAAATTGGCAGGTCCATCGTTGCAATGCAAAACCATTAGAGATCTCAATGGAGGTGACACCCATATCGCCAACAATTTTTTCATAAATTGGAATTTTTGCCTGAATCATACGCAGTGTGGAACAATTCATCGATATATAACCAAGCACACTGTAGGACGCCGGCTCTACAAACTGCGCTGAGTGAAGTCCAAAACAGGGATCATCACTGGCATCAATTAACAGCGCTAAAAGATCTTCCATTGACTGGTTGGAGACATGTTTGGTGTTATCTTTTAACGTCTCGGCATCAATTCCCACCTGACTTAACAGCGAAGAGTAATTAACACCACATGCCTCAGCGGACCTCAGGTATTGGGTGACCGCCGGTACCGACGCAAGACCACTATTGTGTGTTAATTCCATGTGCTTTTCTTCGCGCCTACTCAATGACTGAAATTGTGACTGGGCTGTCGGACTTAGACAGCGACTATCGGTGCTTCAGCAGTTACTATAACGTCAATAGTATACCTCAAGAGTTGAGGGTTTCGTTGCCATTAACGCTATACTTGTGTGCGCCAAAGTGGTCAATATTAGAACTCAGAAAAGTAACATTATATAGGGTGAAAAAGATGCGTTTGTGGAATGGTTGGGGTAATGAAAATAGTGATCTAAACATGGAACTGAACAGCGGTTTACGCATGCTGTTAAAGGCATTGGTTGGATCTGGGACAGCACTGCCCCAAGCAACCTTAAGTGATATTGTCGCCAAAGTGCCCCCAACCAGGTTGGCCGCGCACCCATTAATTAATACCGATCCAGAGATTCGTGTGCGCCACGCGCGCGGTCAAAGTCTGCCCGATTGGCTGGACATGCACAGTGGTGATGTAAATACGTTTCCTGATGGCGTCGCCACCCCAGAATCATCCGCTGAGGTGCGCACACTTTTAGATCATGCCAAGGCTGAGAGTATTGTGGTCATCCCCTATGGCGGCGGTACCTCAGTGGTCGGGCATATCAATCCTGAGGAAAGTGAAAGGCCAGTACTCACCATCGATATGGGAAAGATGAATAAGCTACTTCATATCGACAAAGAGAGTCAGCTGGCAACTTTTGGCTCTGGTATTGCGGGTCCGGCAATAGAGCAATCACTCAATGAGCATGGGTTCACCCTCGGCCACTTTCCGCAGTCATGGGAGCTTTCGACCCTCGGTGGTTGGGTGGCGAGCCGCTCAAGTGGTCAACAGTCCATACACTACGGTCGGATAGAGAATTTATTTGCTGGCGGCAGTATTGAGACCCTCGCAGGTACCTTGGATATACCGACCATTCCAGCCTCATCTGCAGGACCTGATGTTCGAGAGATTATCCTCGGCTCTGAGGGCCGCATCGGCATAATCACTGAGGTCACAGTACGCATCACCCCGCTACCGGAAAAAGAGCTGTTTCAGGTGGTCTTTTTCCCCTCTTGGGAGGTTGGCATTAATGTCGCCAGAGAACTCATTCAGCAGCGAGTAGCACTGTCGATGGTGCGTTTGAGTAACCCACTTGAAACCACTAGCCTGTTGTACATGGGTGCGGGTGAAGATAGTAGCGGCGTCGTTGCCTTGGAACAGGCGCTTGCTGAAAAAGGGATTGGTTCGGGTAAGGTTATGATGACGCTCGGTGTCACTGGGTCTGCCAGGCACTGTAAAACAGCCCATCAACTTGCTCTAGATCACTGCGCTAGTCACGGTGGTGTCGCCGATCAATCAGGGCTTGGTGACAACTGGGCGCATGGCCGATTTCGTGCTCCCTACCTGCGCGATCCATTGGGCGCCGCCGGTTATGCTGCCGACACCATGGAAACCGCTGTGGACTGGTCTAAAGTGCCTCAGGCGGCAGAAAATATAGAACAGGCTATTCGCACAGCGTTGGCCGATGAGGGTGAACAGGTGCACGCCTATACCCACCTCTCGCATGTCTATGGTCAGGGCTCAAGTATTTATACCACCTATCTGTTCCGTCTTGGCGACAGCTATCAACAGGGCATGGATCGTTGGGTCAAACTTAAGAAAGCCGGTGCCGAACAGATTGTCGCCCATGGCGGCACGATCAGCCATCAGCACGGCGTAGGCAGAGACCATAAAAACTATTTGAGCGCTGAGAAGGGACCGCTTGGCATCGCGGCCATTAGTAATCTGTGTGAATTGTTTGACCCTGAGGGACAGATGAACCCCGGCAAACTACTTCCAGATGGCGAGCACTAAAACACTATGAATGGATTCACTGATCGCCAACAATTATTGGCCGAAATGCGCAATGGAGAGTCTCTGGATTGGGATATTATTGTTGTCGGTGGCGGTATTACCGGCGCGGGCGTACTACGCGAAGCAAGGCGTCGCGGGTATCGTGCTTTACTATTGGAACAGCAAGATTTCTCCTGGGGTACCTCCAGTCGTTCATCAAAAATGGTGCATGGTGGCCTGCGCTATCTCGCCGCCGGTGATTTAAAGCTAACCAAAGAATCGGTACTAGAGCGGGAGCGATTACTAAAAGAAGCGCCCGGCTTAGTAGATCGAATAGCCTTCTATTTTACCTTCCGCAAGGGCCTATTTCCTGGCCGTTTTGCCATGACAGTCATTCTTGCTATCTATGATTTTCTGGCCGGAATAAAGGACCATCGATACTGCAATAACGAACAACTCCTAAAGCAGTTCCCGGGCCTTGATAAGGCTAATCTTAAAGGTGCCAGTTACTATACCGATGCCATGGTGGACGATTCACGCTTGGTCATGCGCGTTTTACAGGACAGTATTGATGATGGGGCCCAGGCTCTAAATTACACCAAAGTAACCAATCTATTATTTGAAAACGACAAGGTCTGTGGCGTTGCCATCGAAGATGTCGACAATGCCAGCACCATCGAGTTGCGAGCCTCTGCTGTGATCAATGCTACAGGCGCATGGGCTGATCGGTTACGAAATGAAGTCAATAGTGAAAAACGTATCCGCCCACTGCGTGGTAGCCATATCATTATTCCCAAATCTTTGTATCCGGTGTCCAATGTAATGACTTTTCTACATCAAGATGACAAACGCGGTGTCTATGTCTATCCCTGGGAAGGAACCACAGTATTGGGCACCACTGACCTTGATCATGCCGAAGATTTAGACATTGAGGCGAGCATTTCTAATCAAGAAACTGATTATCTGCTGTCTGCCTTTAATCTGCAGTTTCCCAACAACCAACTGACGCGTGCCGATGTCATATCCACTTGGGCTGGCGTGCGACCTGTTATTGGCGCCGAGCAAGGCAAGAATCCCTCTAAAGAACGTCGCGACCATGCAGTATGGTCAGATAATGGCCTGATCACTGTCAGCGGTGGCAAACTTACCACCTTCCGATTAATTGCCCTAGACGCATTAAATACCGCCGCAGATAGCTTGGCTAAACCCGCTCCAGTCAGCGATGACAGCATGTTTATTACACCAGCCATCAGCGCAGATGACCTTCTGCCCGACAATCCTCAGTGGGCGCAGCGTCTACTTGGTCGCTATGGCAAAAAAGCCCAAATATTACTGGCTGAAAGTAATACGCATGAACATGTTAGCCTCGGTGAGACTGAATTTTGTCTGGCAGAGTGCCTATGGGCGATAAAGCATGAGGCTGTAGAACACTTAGATGATCTACTACTCAGACGAACTCGGCTAGGCATGTGCCTACCAAGGGGTGGTGACGTATTATATCCAGCGTTAAAAGCTATTTTCTCTGCCGAACGCCATTGGGATGATGGCCGCTGGGAAACAGAAGTAACTCGCTATGAGGCTATTTGGAATAGCTATTACAGTTTGCCTAACAACCCTTAAATAAGAGGTCGCTATGGAAAATCTACAATACTTTTTAAGCATTGATAACGGTACCCAAAGTGTCCGTGCCATGGTTTTTGATAGCAACGGTCAACTAGTCGCCAAGAGTAAAGTTGAGATAGAGCCGTATTTTTCTGATCAACCGGGTTGGGCAGAACAACATGCAGAGTATTTCTGGGATGCTCTTTGTAAAGCCTGCCAAGCACTTTGGCCATTATTGCCAGTACCCAAAGAGTCTATTAGTGCAGTGTCAGTGACTACTCAGAGGGCCACTGTGGTTCCTATGGGGAGTGATAACGAACCACTGCGACCAGCCATTAGCTGGTTAGATCAGCGGCAGGTTGATACCAAGCCCGCACTGGGCGCCTTAGAATCAGCGTTAATGACGCTGGTCAGAGCTAAACCCCTAGTAGACTTGATGCATAGCCAGGCGGAAGCCAATTGGATCGAGCAACATGAGCCGAAGCTCTGGGCGCAGGTTCATAAATTTTTGCTGTTATCGGGATACCATAATTACAAGCTAACCGGTCAATACAACGATGCGATTGCCAGTACAGTTGGGTTTGTACCCTTTGACTATAAAACCCAGCAATGGGCTGATGAAAAAGATTGGAAATGGCGCGCCATGCCCATTCGTCAAGAGATGCTACCAGAGGTACTGCCCGCGGGGTCCATACTCGGTGAGATTACTGCTGAAGCGGCTGCGGCAACTGGAATCCCAGTAGGCTTGCCATTAATCGCCAGCGGGTCAGACAAAGCCTGTGAAGTTCTAGGTACCGGCTGCATTGATAATCAGACTGGCAGCCTCAGTTACGGTAGCTTAGCCACACTCAATATTGCCTCTGATAAATATCTTGAAGCTATTCCCTTTTATCCTGCCTATCCGGGGGTAATCCCCAATACCTTCAATGTCGAGATGATGGTGCAACGCGGCTATTGGATGGTCAGTTGGTTTAAAAAAGAATTTGGTCTGAGAGAAGAGCAACTGGCGGAAAGTCAGGGTGTATCCCCAGAATCACTATTTGACGATTTACTTGCCAGTGTCCCTGCAGGTTGCCAAGGTCTTATGCTACAACCTTATTGGTCTCCATCTAATGGCGATGGGCCAGAAACGAGAGGTGCTATTATCGGTTTTAACGAGGAACACACCAGAGCCCATCTATATCGCGCCATGATTGAAGGTCTCACCTATGCCCTTCGCGAAGGCAAAGAACTTCTAGAAAAACGCAGTAAAAAACTAATAACCAGACTAGTGGTTTCAGGTGGCGGCTCGCAAAGTGATCAGGTCATGCAGATCACCGCAGATATCTTTGGTATGACCGTCTATCGTCCACACACTTTTGAAACATCGTCCTTAGGTGCCGCCATTGCTAGCGCTGTAGGTATGGGCGTATATCCCGATTTCTCCACTGCAGTGGCTAACATGACTCATGATGGTGATTTATTCGAACCTAAGGCTGTGAACAAGGCAATCTACAACGATTTATATCATGATGTATACATGAAGATGTATGGGCAGTTAAAACCCAATTATGAGGCGATACGGTCTATTACCAGCAAATTAGGTTAAGGCGACATTATCGTGAAAAGAGCTTGTCTTTCCAGCCGCGTAATTTCTTATACCTAAAGCCCATAAGCGCTGCGTACATGGCAAAATAAATCAATGGTTCAATAATTTCAGATTTAACCGACCAGTAGAAATGAATCACTGCGAGCAGCGCAATGAGATAAGTAAAGTTATGTAGCGTTTGCCACCTGCCTTTCATTTTTCTGCGCAGTTTAGTGATAGACGTTACTGCTAGTGCGATCAGCAGCAAGAATGCTGACATACCCACAGTGATATAGGGTCGCTCAAACACTTCCTCAATAAATAATCTCACATCAAATTGGACTTCGAAAAATAAGAAGTTGAGCATATGACACAGCCCGTAAGTAAAAGCATAAAGGCCGATCATCCGTCTAAACCGCATGAGGAAGCTTAACTTAAACCGTTTGGCTAGAGGAGAGATTAGCAAGCTGATCAGAAGTAGGTTAAGCGCCCCAATACCGGTGAAGTGGATCACCGCTTCAACTGGATCACCCCCAAGTTGATCAGTGACGGCCCCATAATATAAATCAAGTAACGGATATAGCGCAGCCAAATGCACTAGAGCTTTAAGATAGAGAATACTCTTTTGAGAAACAGTAATCGCCATGTGCCTAGTAGTATTTTCTTAAATTCATGTCGCTATAAAGATCAGCTACCTGCTCGCTGTAACCGTTAAAGGGCAGTGTTGGGATACGGTTTTGGGCGAAAATTCCGCCAGTGGTAATACGCCGCTCACTGGCTTGACTCCACCGAGGGTGGTCGACCGCGGGGTTAACATTAGCGTAAAAGCCGTACTCGTTCGCTGCGAGTAGGTTCCATGTCGTTGGCGGCTTTTTTTCAACAAACTTTATACCAACAACCGACTTAATGCTTTTAAATCCATATTTCCACGGCACTACCAGCCGTATGGGAGCTCCGTTCTGAGGAGGTAACGTTTTGCCATAGAGGCCAACACTCATGAGCGCCAGAGGGTTCATGGCTTCGTCTATTCGCAACCCCTCCACATAAGGGTAATCAATTCCACCCCCTAATCGTCGACTTCTTTGCCCGGGCATCTGCACAGGGTCATACAACGTTTCAAAGGCAAGGTATTTAGCCCGAGAAGTGGGCTTGGCTTTTTTGACCAGCTCCGCTAGAGAGAAACCAATCCAGGGCACCACCATGGACCAGGCTTCAACACAGCGCAGTCGATAAATACGTTCTTCCAGATCAAACGATGAGTAGAGGTCGTCGTAACCAAGAGTCAGTGGATTTTCGACTTCACCAGAAATCTTTAACTGCCAAGGATCAACCTTGAATGATTGAGATAGTGCTGCTGGTTGCTGCTTCTCAACCCCGAACTCATAAAAATTATTATGAGAGGTGATTTTAGCTTCCGGCGTTAACTCCTCAGCAAAGCCACCTTTTTCTGCGGCGTAGCTCAGGTTATTTTGAGCAAACAAAGCTTCGGGTGTTTTTTCCTCACCGAAGATGTCCAAAATGCCTGCGCTGGCTGGTGATGACAGCAGACTGGCCGCGCCCAAAAAACCCATTTTCTTAATAAGTTCGCGGCGCTGATGATAAACATTTTCGTCGGTTATCGTATGTTCTTTGCACTCACTCACCGATGTGGTTTTGATAATCATTGTTAACCCTTTAATAATGCTTACGGCTAGATTAGAGGTAAAGGGCCATAAATGCTAAAAATAAGTTCAAAACTGTGACACAGGTTAAACTAAGAGTCCTTCCTGAGTGCAATGGTCCAATGTTTTATCTAGGGCAACGGCTACTTTTTCAATCATCTCATCAATCTGTGTTTCGCTAATAATGAGCGGTGGGCAGAACCCTAGACTAGAACCTGCTACCGCACGAATCAAGAGACCTTCATCTTGAGCCATTTTCTGCGCATAACCACCCACAGCACCACCGACAAAAGGTTCACCGGTTTCTTTATTAGCAACCAACTCAATAGCACCCAGCAATCCACTGCCTCTGACTTCACCAACTAAAGGATGGTCAGTGAATTCTGCGAGTCTTTTTTGCATGTACTGGCCAGTCACCGCCGCTTTTTCGAAAATGCTATCACGTTGATAGATTTCTAAAACCTTTAACGCAACAGCGCAAGCAACCGGATGCCCAGAATAGGTATAACCGTGACCAAAGGCCCCCGCGGTAGCGGTTTGCTCAATCATTGCATCATACATTTCCCGGCGAACCGCAGAAGCACTAATAGGCATGTAAGCAGACGAAAGTTGCTTGGCAAAGGTCATCATATCGGGAGATTCAATACCCATAGTATTACAACCAAAGTCACTGCCCGTGCGACCAAACCCGGTAATGACTTCGTCAGCCCAAAACATAATATTATAGCGATTCAGTACCGCTTGAACTTTTTGATAGTAGCCGGCCGGCGGCACAATAACACCACTGGCACCGGTAATTGGCTCGGCAATAAAGGCGGCGATGGTGTCTGGGCCCTCGCGTACTATCATGGATTCAAGGTTACCAACAATACGATCAACAAATTCTGTCTCTGACTCCCCTCCCTGCTTGCCGCGATAATAATGAGGATGGTCAGTATGCAAAATACCTAAGGCATCCACCGGCAAATCAAAATGGTTCTGCGTGACTGGCAATCCCGTCAATGAGGCGGCCGCCACGGTAACGCCATGGTATGAGCGCTCTCGGGAGATAATCTTGCGACATTCTGGTTTACCAATGGCTTCATGGTAATACCGCAAAAGCTTAATATGAGTGTCATTAGCGTCACTGCCAGAGTTTCCAAAAGACAAGACTGGATCCTTCATGGGGATCATTTCAGCTAATTTATCAGCTAGGTCAATAGCTACCTGATGAGTTTTGCCGCCAAACATATGACTAAATGTAAGCTTACCCATTTGCTCTGAGGCGGTATCAATGACCTCTTGATTGCCATAACCCAAAGCGGTGCACCAGAGGCCCGCAAGGCCCTCAAGATATTTATTTCCTTGATTGTCCCAAACATAGCAACCCTCGCCACGTTCAATAGTAATCTGCTCGATTGCCTTAAAATTAGTGGTTGGGTAAATTAAGTGAGTCATTTTCAATCCCTAATGCCTTATTATTTGTCAATGCCGCCAACACACATGTATTTAATATCCATATAGTCGTCCATCCCATACTTAGAGCCTTCTCTCCCACTACCGGATTCTTTAACCCCGCCGAAAGGTGCCATCTCATTTGAAATAACGCCTTCGTTAATACCAACGATACCGTATTCCAGTTGCTCCGCAACACGGTAAACTCGGCCAATATCTCTTGAATAAAAGTAAGCTGCCAACCCAAATTCAGTGTCATTGGCCATTTCGATAGCTTCATCTTCACTTTCAAACGTAAGAATGGGTGCCACTGGTCCAAATATTTCTTCAGAAAAAACACGCATATCTCTCGACACATTGACCAAAATAGTTGGCTCCACGAAGCACCCTCCCCGGCTACTCATGCCTCCACCGATAGTGACCATTGCGCCTTTTGCAACAGCATCGTCAATAAATTCACAGACACCTACTGCGGCTTTTTCGTCGATTAATGGGCCAACAGTAACACCCTCTTGGTCACCATTGCCGACGACTAATGTTTTAACCGCCTCGGTAAACTTCGCGGTAAATTCTTCAGCTACTGATGACTGAACTAAAATGCGATTAGAACAAACGCAGGTCTGGCCTGCATTGCGGTACTTAGAAATCATTGCCCCCTGCACGGCAGAATCAATATCGGCATCGTCAAAAACAATAAAGGGCGCATTGCCCCCTAACTCCATTGACGTGCGCTTAACCGTGGCGGCACACTCGGCCATGAGTTGTTTACCCACCGGTGTTGACCCAGTGAAGGTTACTTTGCGAACCAGCGGATTACTGGTCAGTTCAGCACCAATCTCAGCGGTGCGACCAGTAAGGATGTTTACTAACCCTGGCGGAAAGCCAGCTCGTTCAGCCAGTACCATTAAGGCTAGCGCAGACAAAGGCGTCGCATTCGCAGGTTTGCACACCACCGCGCAACCTGCGGCTATAGCTGGTGCAATTTTTCGCGTCAACATGGCATTAGGGAAGTTCCAAGGTGTAATACAGGCAACCACGCCAACGGGTTGTTTGATGACCATGACGCGTTTGTCATTGGACGGCTGCGGGATGATATCGCCATAGACCCGCTTGGACTCCTCACTAAACCACTCTACATAGTTTGCCCCGTAAGCTATTTCTCCACGAGACTCTGCCAAAGGCTTACCCTGCTCTGCTGTAAGAATCTGAGCTAAGTCCTCTTGATTTTCCATAATAAGGTTAAACCAACGACGCAATAATGCCGCTCTTTCCTTAACCGTGGTTTTAGCCCAAGACTTCTGCGCCACAGAAGCAGCCTCAATCATACGTCGTGTTTCAGCTGTACCACATTTACTGACTTTAGACACCCATGCTCCCGTTGCTGGATTAGTAACGTCTAGAGTTTCACCACTGTCAGCATCTACCCAATCTCCATTAATAAAGGCCTGAGATACTATTAGACTCTTGTCTTTTAATTTGAGTGTCATTAGTTGGTCCAATTTTGGTTTTTATATAGTGTATGTGCTTGCAGAAATAAAAAATAGAGCCAGTTGGCACCTATTATGGACATCCGGTTACCTGCGCGGTGGCTTTAACGTGCAAAGCGTACATGTTATCCCGACAATATAGACGGCAAGTATCGTTGTCGCTATACCCCTGTTTAGGTAGATCGGTAAAGGATAAACCTAGGCTATCAGACGTCAATAAAAACCTGTAATCTTGATACTTAAATAGCGACTTTGATTGGAACTATGCCTGACCCTCTACTGTACTTTACAAACAATGGTTTACACACCCATTTGGTTCTACCAAGCCAGGGACTAAAGGCATTAGTCCCTCAGCTATCCAAGTACTTTTTGGACGAACCCTGGTTACAACTTGGCTGGGGCGACTTTGATTACTATGGGTCTGCAAAGCAGACTAAGCTATTGGGTTTTCGTGCGCTGTTTATGCCGACTAAGGCAATCATAGGTGTGCGTAGTATCACGGACATCACCAACGACTTTCATGCACAGACGCGCGTATATGCAATCCCTTTGCCCGAGACGGCTATGGACGCTACCTTGCTATTTATCAGTCGATATTTTCAGTTTAATGAATCAAATGACTTGACTATCGTTCGCGAAAAAGCGACCGGAGAGCTTTTTTTTAGCGCTAGTGGCACCTACAGTATTTTAAATACATGTAACAACTGGACAGCCTATGTGCTTAAAGAAGCTGGCTTGAAAATATCCCCTAAATTGACAATAGGGCCTGACCAAGTAGAACGCAATGTAAGAAAAAACGGTTATTTAAGGACCCAAAAATAAGCTTTGCTAAATGCATCGCTACACAGGTTAAGCATCCATCGCCTTGATAGGTTGCAGCCCGCGCCAAGTCAAACGATACACCGGGGCCTTCATCGCATCCATAGTCTCGGCAATGTCATGAAATAGACGACGATACCGATAGAATGGAACCCTTGGAAAGAGGTGATGAATAGAGTGGTAATTTTGGTAGCCCCACAGCACGGTTGCTACTGTAGAGAAAGGTCTGGGGATCACTATTGTGGATGTGTCGACATAGCGACCCATAACGGCATGAGGTCGATGGACTATATAAGCGAAAAAATACACCAAGACAATAATGCCTAGCAACCCTGCAACCACAAATAACATGAGGCCTCGCCACCAACCTGCGATTAATTCTGGATCACCAGTTCGCCACAGCACAATGAACGGCAACACTCTAAGTAGCACTGTAAAAGCAATTTCAATAACAAAAGTAGCCTTCTTTCCCACTGTGGCTTTGGGCCAATATCGTTGAGAATACAGCTCATATTGGATCGCTATACCTCTCCAAGCAGTTTTCATCATATCTAAGGGGGAACTGACGATGTTAGCAGAATAGCCGTCCGGATCTTTTTTCGCGTGATTTGTGTTTGCGTGATGCGTAAGGTGTTCAATGCGGTGGGCTGTCAAAGGGATCGCTAGAATAGTACCTGCAAGATACCCTAGCCCATCGTTTACCCATTTCATTGACGTGTTACTTCCGTTGATACTGCCATGCACAGATTCGTGTAATACCGTATAGGCAGCATAAGTCAGCGCCACCATTGTCGGAATAGCTAGCCACAGGCTAAAGCCATTTAACAGGACTAGGTATGGAAGTGCCCAATAAGCAAGAAATGACGTCAGTCCAATTAGCATGGTGGGCCAGGCTAGACCACAGTAGTAGTTCTTGGCTTTTTGGCTGGCAATTTTATTCAAGGCTGCAATATCGTCCACGTTTTTATCCTTCTAAAAGAATCCAGCCTTAAAAAGGCTAATGTGCAAGAGTAGTGCGTTGCGTTGCCATTTTTATTGCCGCTTATGAAGAGATTATAGTTCACAGTCTATTCCTTAGGTGGGTTAAATCACGTCAACATAGGGCTCATTTATAGTCAAGCTAGAGTTGCTTTACCATTAAAAACCGATGCGTGTCGTGCACCTTTAGGTGTTCGTTTAAGCAGGAAATAATTTTACCACTTGATTATATTTTACCAATACAACCACCACCCTATCGGGGTATAAGGCTTGCTGGGTTTAAGTCGTTACCCTGATTGGCATAACATCATCCAACTGCAGGTTTACCATGAACATAGATGACAAAACGTATTTTGACCGGTTTGATACGGCAACGATTAACCGTCAAGACAAAGAGCATTTTCTACATCCATTCCAAGTGTTTGATGTGTTTTCTGAGGAAGGCGCTCTGCCCATTGCGGCCGCACGTGATGCTTATATTTATGATAGCGATGGACGTAAATATTTAGATGCTGTTGGTGGGCTATGGTGCACTAATATAGGGTTGGGCCGGGAAGAAATGGCCGATGCCATTGCTAATCAGGTACGTCAAATGGCCTACGCCAGCCCCTTTGTTGATATGACTAATATTCCTGCGGCGCAATTGACCGCTAAGTTAGCCGAGTTAGCCCCAGGCGATCTAAATCACGTTGCGCTATCTTGTGGTGGTTCAACCGCTATTGATACCGCCTATCGCTTGATCCATTTTTATCAGAACTGCCGCGGTAAGCATGATAAAAAACATATTATTTCGCGAGTCAATTCTTATCATGGGACAACCTATGCAGCAATGTCCATCGGCGGCAAACCGGGTGATCACCCCCCAGAATTTGACTATATTCAGGACACTATCCACCATATTTCTTGCCCTAATTTTTATCGCGCTGACGAAGGTATCAGCGAAGCTGACTTTCTCACCGCAAAACTTGGTGAGCTCGAAGCTAAAATAAAAGAAGTTGGCCCTGACAAGGTTGCCGCGTTTTTTGCCGAACCGGTTTTTGGTGCCGGAGGCGTAATCATTCCACCTAAAGGTTATCACCGCGGAACATGGGAAATTTGCCAGAAATACGATGTACTTTATGTTTCAGACGAAGTTGTAACCGCCTTTGGTCGGCTTGGCCATTGGTTTGCGTCCAAAGAGGTGTTTGACTTTCAGCCCGATATTATCTGCTCAGCGAAGGGTCTTACCTCAGGGTATCAACCACTGGGAGCAACCATTTATTCAAGCAGCATCCATAACGTAATCAGCGAGCCGGGTCATGGGCGATGCTTTACACATGGCTACACCTACTCAGGCCACCCCGTTGCCTGTGCCGCCGCTCTGAAAAATATAGAAATAATCGAACGAGAAGAGCTGTTGAAGCATGTTCGAGACATCGAACCCTATTTTCAGCAGCGCCTTAAGACACTGAGTGATCTGCCGATTGTGGGGGATGTGCGAGGTATTGGTTTAATGGCGTGTGTAGAGTTTGTTAAAGATAAGGAAAGCAAAGAGTTGTTCTCTGAAGAGCTAGATATTGGCAAGTGGGTATCCAACCAAGCGGATAGTCGGGGGTTAATCGTTCGTCCGATCATAAATTTAAATGTAATGTCACCACCATTAATTATTAATCGAGAACAAGTCGATTTCATCGTTGATACCCTGCGTGATAGCATAGTCGCCTGCTTGGAAGATCTTCGCCTAGAAGGGCACCTTTAATGCTGTAGACTTTTTTAAGGTCGCCCATTGATATTCTAGACGCAGACCCCATCTGATAGGTTAACCATCAAAGGAGTTTAGCTTTGGAACAGTATCGTGGAACAACCATCCTCTCTGTGAGGCGCAACGGGAAGGTCGTGATCGGCGGTGATGGTCAAGTTAGTCTGGGCAACACCATAATGAAAGGCAATGCTCGTAAAGTACGGCGCCTGCACAATGATCAAGTCATTGCTGGCTTTGCCGGCGGCACTGCTGATGCATTCACTCTATTTGAGCGATTCGAAGCCAAATTAGACCAGCATCAAGGTAACTTGACTCGCGCTGCCGTAGAACTTGCCAAAGATTGGCGCACCGATCGAATGCTACGCAAATTAGAAGCTCTTCTGGCCGTCGCAGACAGCGAGGCATCATTGATCATTACGGGCAATGGCGACGTCATTCAACCGGAAGATGATCTTATTGCTATCGGCTCAGGTGGACCATTTGCTCAATCTGCTGCTCGGGCTCTTCTGGAAAATACTGACTTAGACGCAAGAACGATTGTTGAGCAAGGCTTGAAAATCGCTGGTGACATTTGCATCTACACCAACCACAACAGAACTATTGAAGAGTTAGACTCTAAGGTTTAATTAGGATTTATTATGTCTCAAATGACTCCCCGTGAAATTGTACATGAGCTCAATCGTCATATTATTGGTCAGGACAATGCAAAACGAGCCGTCGCTATAGCTCTGCGTAATCGGTGGCGTCGATCGCAACTTGACGACGAAATGCGTAACGAAGTTACGCCAAAAAACATCCTTATGATTGGCCCCACGGGGGTCGGTAAAACAGAAATCGCTCGTCGTCTGGCTCGGCTTGCAAATGCCCCTTTTGTTAAGGTCGAAGCCACTAAATTTACCGAGGTGGGGTATGTAGGTAAGGATGTCGAATCAATTATCAGGGATCTGGTTGAAACCTCGGTTAAACAATGTCGTGAAAGCGAAATGGCCAAGGTAGAGCAGCGTGCTATGGATGCCGCTGAAGAGAGAGTTCTGGATGCCCTGCTCCCGCCAGCAAGAGACACAGAAGGCAAGGAAGAAGCCGGCTCTACGACCCGCCAAGTCTTCCGTAAAAAATTACGTGAGGGTGCTTTGAATGATAAGGAAATTGAAATTGAGATAAGTCAGACGCCCGTTGGCGTTGAAATTATGGCACCTCCCGGAATGGAAGAAATGACGTCTCAGTTGCAGAACATGTTCAGTTCTATGGGTAAGGGAAAAACCGCTAGCCGTAAGATCACTGTGGCCGATGCGTTAAAGCACTTGAAGGAAGAAGAAGCGGCAAAATTAGTCAATGAAGAAGACATAAAAACAATCGCTGTTGAGGCTGCCGAACAAAATGGCATCGTATTTCTTGATGAAATCGACAAGGTCTGTCGTCGCGGTGAGACTACCGGAGCCGATGTGTCGCGTGAAGGCGTTCAAAGGGATCTGCTGCCATTAATTGAAGGCTGTACAGTATCAACCAAATTCGGAATGATTAAGACTGACCATATCTTATTTATTGCCTCTGGCGCCTTTCATCTTTCTAAGCCATCGGATCTTATTCCGGAGCTACAAGGTCGATTGCCCATTCGAGTTGAACTTAACGCCCTCAAAATTGGAGATCTTGAACGTATTTTAACCGAACCCAAGGCCTCGCTAACCAAGCAATACGTCGAATTAATGTCAACTGAAGGACTCTCTATTAAGTTCACCAAAGAAGGTATCCGACGAATCGCTGAAATCGCTTTTGAGGTTAACGAGGGTACCGAAAATATTGGTGCAAGGCGTTTACATACCATTTTAGAACGACTACTTGAGGAAATTTCTTTCGACGCCTCAGACCTAGGCGCAAAAGATGAGTCAATCACCATCGATAGCGCATTTGTTGAGAAACATCTGGGTGAACTTGCCAGCGACGAAGATTTAACCCGCTTCATTTTGTAATCAAATGAAGTCATAGAGAGTACTTAGCCATGCCAACGCCAACCCGAGTTCTGGTGACCGAGGCCAAAGATGCAATCAAATTGGAGTACGGATCTGATGGCCAACATAAACTCCCCGCTGAATACTTGCGAGTCTTCTCACCAAGTGCGGAGGTTCGTGGCCACGGAAGAGGACAAGAGGTTTTGCAGTTTGGGAAGCTCAATGTACTTATCCAATCCATAGAAAAGGCTGGTAACTATGCCATTCAAATTACCTTTGACGACGGTCACAATTCGGGGATCTTCTCTTGGGATTACCTTTTTGAGTTGGGTGAAAACTATACTGATAACTGGATTCGCTATCTCGGCCGCCTCCATGAGGCGGGTGAGTCTCGTGACCCAGAAACTCAAGTCGTACGATTCTCCAGTTAGAGCCCATGACCCTCAGCGGCTTATTGGGCAGAGCCAACTATTACCAACGACAGGCATCTCACTTATTTTATAACCTGCCGAATACCCAAACACCGCAACTAAAGCTACAATACTCGCCCAGCAAATTTAGACTCTAAATGTCATGGATCAGAAAACAACGCATTTTGGCTACAAAACCGTCAACGTTGAAGAAAAGGCCGGCAAAGTTGCTGACGTTTTTCACTCCGTCGCCAGCAACTATGACCTGATGAATGATCTCATGTCCGCTGGCGTGCATCGGCTATGGAAGCGAATGACCATCGAGATGTCAGGTGTACGCTCCGGTAACAAGGTATTGGATATCGCTGGAGGCACCGGAGACCTTGCCGCTAAATTTTCTCGAATAGTCGGCAAGGATGGCTATGTAGTCTTAGCTGATATCAACGAATCTATGCTTAAAGTTGGGCGAGATCGGCTAATGGATCTAGGCGTCGTAGACAATGTTAAATTTTCTCAGTCCGATGCTCAATATCTACCTTTCCCAGATAACACCTTTGATATTATTACCATCGCCTTTGGGCTGCGTAATGTGACCGATAAAGAACTAGCGCTGAAGTCGATGTTGCGTGTTTTAAAACCAGGTGGCCGACTGCTGGTCCTAGAATTTTCAAAGCCGGGAAATCCGGTGCTATCTAAAATCTACGACACCTATTCCTTTAGCATACTGCCTAAGCTTGGCAAATTATTTGCCGATGATGCAGAGAGCTACCAATATCTTGCCGAATCGATAAGAATGCATCCAGATCAACAAACTCTCATGGGTATGATGAATGTCGCTGGATTCACTAATACTGACTTTCATAACATGACCGGCGGCGTAGTCGCTCTGCATCGTGGAGTGAAACCATAGCCATGCTGGCAGTCATGCAAAAAACGGCCCTAGAAGGTGTCGAGCGTCTCATTAATAGAGCCTTGGAATACGATCCTGTATCGGCAAAGGCTCTGACTCATTTGGACGGGCAAATTATACGCATAGATAGCACAATGCCTCCGATCTCAATATCAATAGAACCTGTAGGTCAGGGTGTCAAACTGCACAGTGAGCGACAAGAAGATAGCGATGTAACCATTGAAGGGACCTTAGTATCTATGGTGGGCGTGGCATTGAGTTCCAAAGAATCGATGTCTTTTTCGGGAACGGGAGTCAAGGTTAGTGGTAATTTAGACACTCTGAATCAATTAAATAAGATTATTGGCAATCTCGATATTGATTGGGAAGGCGCTCTCGCTCAGATCATCGGAGACTTACCCGCTCATCTGTTCGCCAAAACTGTACGTAACTCTGCCGCGTTCAAAACACAAACTACAGCCAGAGCAACCTCGGCTATAGTTGAGGTTGCGCAAGAAGAGTTCCAGTTAACACCCAGTAAGAACGAATTTGAGACCATAGGCCCACAAATTAGACGCCTGTCCTCAGACGTCGATCGTTTAACGGCTAAAGTGAAAAAGTTTCAGGTGAAAGTGAATCAACACATCTCAGAAAAGGTCGCCTCGTAATGCGCCTGCGACGTATCGGAAAAATTATTAAAGTCGTAGGCAAATACAGGCTAGATCAGCTATTGGACAAACAACAATTACCGTTGGGGGCCCGTCTTTTACTATCTCCAGCCGTCCTTTTTGGGGCCGCTAAGGGAACTCGCGGCGAGCGATTACGACAGGCACTGGAAGAACTAGGTCCCATTTTCGTTAAATTTGGTCAATTAATCTCCACAAGACCAGACTTGGTGCCTGACGATATCAGTAAAGAGTTATCCATCCTCCAAGATAATGTACCGCCATTTTCTTCTGCCCTATTTAAGAAAAACATTGAAACTGCTCTAAGTGGCCAAGTAGAAGATCTTTTTGACAGTTTTGAAAAAGACCCATTAGCCTCAGCATCTGTGGCACAGGTGCATGGTGCCGTTTTAAAAGATGGGCAAAGAGTAGTCATTAAAGCCGTTCGCCCAGGTATCGAGAAAACGATTAGAAAAGATTTGGCCCTGCTTTATACCTTGGCCAGATTAGTGCTGAAATACAGTGTAGATGGACAAAGACTTCATCCAGTAGAGGTAGTCAAAGACTATGAGTCGGTCATTATTGAAGAGTTGAATCTGCAGTCTGAAGGTGCCAATGCATCCCTTTTACGTCATAACTTCACCGATTCCCCGTTGTTGCACGTACCAGAAATACACTGGTCTTACTCCAACAAAGATGTGCTTGTCATGGAAAGAATTCAAGGTATTCCGGTGACAGATATAGCACAACTAAAGGCATCTGGGGTTGATTTCAAGCTGCTTGCCGAACGTGGTGTAGAGATATTTTTTACGCAGGTCTTCGAGCATAATTTTTTCCATGCAGACATGCATCCGGGTAATATTTTTGTCGATGTGACTGATCCCGCCTCACCCAGTTACATTGCCGTAGACTGTGCGATCATGGGCTCGCTCTCCAGCGAAGACCAGTTTTATATGGCGCGAAATCTACTCGCTATGTTTCAACGAGACTATCGATTGGTAGCCGAGCTACATATTCGCTCTGGATGGGTTCCCAAAAATACGCCTATCAACGAATTTACTGGTGCGATACGATCTGTCTGCGAGCCTATTTTTCAGCGCCCACTGAGCGAAATTTCTCTCGGTCATATGCTTATAGACCTTTTTGCTACAGCACGACGGTTTGATATGGAAGTCCAACCTTCCTTGGTTTTATTACAAAAAACGTTGCTTAATATCGAGGGACTCGGTCGCCAGCTGTACCCCGAACTTGATCTTTGGCAGACAGCACAACCCTATTTAGAAAAATGGTTAAAAGATCGTTATTCGCCAAAAAGCATCTTTAAACAATTCCAGCGTTATGTGCCTGATTGGTTAGAGCATCTCCCTGAAATACCACCGATGATATTTCAAGCTCTCAAGGCAGCCCAGCAGAACAACGCTCAGCCTTCGCATGACAGCCCAGATCTTGTGAAACCGTCATCTGGGCGCACTAGATATTTGACTATCATCGGTATTGCAGCCATTGCTGCTGCCGCAGGACTTGCGTTGCCCCTATGGGCTGGATCTCTTACCCATCTATCAACTGTCAGCGGCATTCTTGCAGGTGTCGGGCTTGTCATTCTAGCTCTCCGCTAGTTGCCACTTTAGTTCACGCCCAACAACTGCCATAATTAGAACCTCACTCCTTTTTAGTAATTGGTACTATTCAATGAGTTACATTGACGACATCGGTTGGAACAGCGATGGATTGATACCCGCTATCGCCCAAGACGCCGATACAGGGCTCATACTGATGGTCGCTTGGATGAACCGCGAGGCCTTAGAACTCACTGTTGAAGAAAACAGGGCTGTTTATTGGTCTCGTTCACGTCAGAAATTATGGCGAAAAGGAGAACAGTCAGGTCACGTGCAGCAATTACTAGAGCTGCGGTTGGACTGTGATAACGATGTAATTATACTCAAGGTTAACCAAATTGGTGGCCTAGCCTGTCATACAGGCAGAGCATCTTGCTTTTATCGCGTACTGCGCGATGGCCAATGGCAAATAGTCGATAAAGTAATTAAAGATCCAAAGGATATTTATTAATGAGTGATTCGGTCTTAAATACATTGTCCCAAGTGATAGAACAACGCAAAAATGCGTCTGCTGAAAGCTCTTATGTGGCAAGCTTACATAAAGGGGGTCTGAATGAAATCCTCAAAAAAGTGGGCGAGGAATCAACAGAAACTATATTGGCCGCCAAAGATGCCGCGCAGAGCGGCAATAATGAACAATTAATCTACGAAACGGCTGATTTATGGTTTCACTCCTTGGTGATGCTATCTAACTTGGGCGAAAATGCAGAATCTGTTATAACTGAACTACAACGAAGATTTGACTTATCCGGCCTTGAAGAAAAGGCTCAACGCACTAAACACAAATAGAACTGGAGATACGTGATGGGTTTTGGATGGCAAGAATTACTAATCATTTTAGTGATAGTGGCGCTGATTTTTGGTACGAAAAAACTACGTAACATTGGCTCTGACGTCGGTGGCGCAGTGAAAGGATTCAAAGACTCAATGTCGAATGATACCGCAGACTCAGTCGATACTGACTCAGTGGAAAAGTCTGAAGAGCACGCTGAGTCCTCTGATCAAAAAGACTAAAACAAATTCATTTAACAAAGTGCTGATTTGCGACTATGTTTGATATTGGCTTTTCTGAAATTATGGTCGTAGCTATGATTAGCCTTATCATCATGGGGCCTGAAAGACTCCCAGAAACTGTGCGAACCATAACCCTATGGCTTGGTCGGTTACGTCAATTTATCTCAAGTGCTCGTTCAGAGTTAGAAGACGAGGTTGGCGTTGACGAAATTCGTCGACAGCTGCGTAACGAAAAAATCATGCGTGACTTGGAAAAAACTAAAGATGAACTGGCTGGCCTAGCAGAGGATGCGACTGATATTAACCAGATAGACATTAAAGATGAACTGGCAGGTTTAACAGAGGATATAACTAAAACTAGCCACGCCGAGAATAAAAATGACTGACAAAGAAGCCCTAGACAGTCAGCCGTTCATGTCTCATTTAATCGAGTTCAGAGATCGTGTACTGCGCTGCTTTGTCTCGGTACTCATTATTTTTGCAGGTTTGTTTTCCTTTAGTAACGAACTTTATCTCTATGTGTCAAAGCCTATTCGAGCCTACCTGCCCGACAACTTAAGCATGATTGCAACCGAAGTGGCCTCCCCCTTTTTGACGCCCTTCAAGCTAACGCTAGTGCTATCTATGTTTGCAGCCATGCCCTATATCCTCTATCAGGCTTGGGCATTTTTAGCGCCGGGCCTGTATAAAAGAGAAAAGAAGATCGTTCTGCCTTTGTTTTTTTCAAGTGTGTTGCTTTTTTATGGCGGTATGGCGTTTGCCTACTACGTGGTATTCCCGCTGGTGTTCATGTTTTTTTCCGGTATTGCTCCAGAAGGCGTGAGTATCATGCCTGATATCCGTAGCTATTTGGATTTTGTGCTTAAGCTCTTTTTTGCTTTTGGCATTAGCTTTGAAATCCCTATTGCGGTGGTAATACTGTCTTGGATGGGCGCTGTTGATCCAAACAAGCTCGCCAAAAAACGACCCTACGTATTTGTACTCTGCTTTATACTTGGAATGTTGCTAACACCCCCAGACATTATCTCCCAAACCTTGCTAGCCATACCCATGTGGTTACTTTTTGAAATCGGCATCATGTTTGGTCGCATGGTGGCCCCTGCAGCAGAGTCTGACTAATCGGTTATTCGAACAGGGCCAGTTTAATAGCGCGGTAGTGCGTATCTCTTGCCAACCTAGAGATCTTGGCATTTGGCACCATAAACTCAAACCCATGGTATCCGCCGGGAAATATTTCCAGTTGAGTGGCCACTCCTGATCCATTGAGACGCGCCGCATAATCACGGTTCTCATCAACAAATAGATCAACCGATCCAACCCCAATGTAAGCGGGTGGCAGGCCATGCAAATCACCCGCGTGACTTGGTGCTGCGTACTTAGATGCTACATAAGGCTCTTGCTCTGAGGTCGTTTGCCGCCCCAAATAATGCATCCAACCTTCTAGGTTTGAGCGACGATTCCAGATACGGTTATCCGAAATACTGTAACTGGATACTGAGGTACTATTGTTATCAATCATCGGGCAAAGTAATGCCTGAAAGACTACCGTCACTTCGGCTCTGTCCCTTGCTAGAAGCGCAAGGCCTGCGGCTAACCCACCCCCCGCGCTAATTCCTCCTATGGCTATACGAGAGGCATCAACCTTGAGCATTTCCGCATTATCAAAAACCCATGTTAGCGCCGCATAACAGTCATTGAGAGGTGTCGGGAAAGGAAATTCAGGAGCTAATCGGTAGTCTACTGATATGACGACACAACCAATGGCCTCGGCCATTCTCTTCACCGTATAATCATCACCCATCAGGCTCCCAAAGCAGTATCCGCCACCATGAATCCAAAGTAGAGCCGGAAGCACATTAGTCTGGCTCTTCGGCCCGTAAACTCGCACAGGAACTCCCTCATCGCCTGACTGAGGAACAATATAATCCGCGGTCCCAATATTCTCAATGGGGGGCAGCATTGACGCCAGGTGAGTATTCCGCTGCAAAGACAATAGGCGCGTGACACTTAAATCCGCCCAAATGTCGAATTCTGGTATAGCCTCTAAGGTGGGGATAAGCTCCGCATCAACTAAATTTAAATCCATGGATAAACTGCTCCTAACTTTAAAAGGCAAAAACGTCTTGAACGCAAAGTCTACTTAATCTCTCCACCGACATAAAGCCATCGGCCGCCTATTAAGCTAAATATGGACCTTTCATGCATAACAGAAGTCACATTGTTAACCTGATAGGTCGCCTTAAATTCCACCCAACCTTTAGCGCCCTTAGCACCTGACCCGAGAACCTCAAGCGACAGCCACTCTTGGGTATGCTGTGATAGTTCAATAGCGGTCAAGCCTGAGGCCATTGGTGGAAACCAGGTCTTCAAAAGATATTCACCATAGCCTCCCAAGGCATAAGCACTATAGCGTGACCGCATAAGTTCTTCCGGCATTGAAGCAACGGCTTTGCCTGTTAAGTACGGCTCACAACATTGTAAGAAAGGTATATTTTTGCCACAGATACACTGATTGTTCATTTAGGTAGTTTGACCGGTGATATTTGGTTTAAAATAATACCTTAAATAATTATTCAAGGGTCATAATATGCCTAGTTTAGATATTGTTTCAGAAGTCGACAACGCTGAAATCCTCAATGCAACTCAAAATGCCGCGAGAGAGTTAACCACCCGCTTCGATTTTCGTGGTGTTGATGCAAGCATCACCTTCGCTAACGAAATTGTGACCTTAAAAGCCGAAGCGGACTTTCAATGTCAGCAATTGCTCGATATTTTTGCAACTCAGCTAGTTAAGCGAAAAATTGACCCCACTGTCATCGAATATAATGATGAAGCATTTCATAGTGGCAAAACATTTTCACTTAATGTCACCTTTAAGCAGGGTATCGCCGCAGATGTGGCTAAAAAGATAGTTAAACTGACCAAAGATAAGAAGCTTAAAGTCCAAGCCCAAGTGCAAGGCGACGAAGTTAGAGTGACAGGTAAAAAGCGCGACGACTTGCAAGCTGTTATGGCTGCAGTGCGAGAAGCCGATCTAGGCCAGCCATTTCAGTTTAAAAACTTTCGTGACTAGCTGCTGAGCTACTCATTAATCACTCGAAATGAACTTCATGGATATGCTATTAACACAGTGGCGAATATTTTTATCGGTGTAACCCTCGCCAGTAAATACATGTCCAAGGTGGCCGTCACAGTTGGCGCAAAGTATCTCGACTCGTCGGCCATCAGCATCAGTTTCACGCCTCACTGACCCAATAATTTCGTCATCAAAACTAGGCCAGCCGCAGTGAGATGGAAATTTGTGCTCTGATCGATAGAGTGGAGTATCACACTGTTTACAAATGTACAGTCCACCATCAAAACAATCAGTATACTCACCCAGAAATGGTCGCTCTGTCCCTTTCTGTTGGATCACATACTGCTCTTCTGGTGTCAAATTATTAAGTGATTTTGTCATTTTATGTCCCTAACTGATTTATTGTTGCCCTTCACGGCGTGCCAGAGTTTTGTGAGGCCATGTTGCAAGACTACAAGAGCCTCAACAGTACCTGCATCAGCTTTACTAGTGCAATACTTAGGGCCAAATACCCTGAGATAGTCAATGAGAGGATGTCCCAGCGCAGCATATTCCCAGTCAATGAAATAGACCCCCTGATCGTTATAAAGGATATTTTCAAATAATAAATCATGATGGCTGATGACAGGTTGCCAGTCCGCTTCATCTATAGTCATAGCCGCTCTCTCTATTGCCTCTAAGTCACTAAAACCACTAAGCTGATCACTGTATGACCGGCTATATTCTAAGTAGTTTCTTCTCGGCATATTGCCTAGTATTATCGCCTGAATTTGTTTAAGGCTGCCTTCCACCTCTGCTCGAAGAGAAGGATTAGCTAAATCATTATCGGTCAAACAACGGCCCCCAAGAAATTGTGTTACTTGAGTATCCGAATCGGCATAGAGAAGCCGAGGCACACAGCCAGTTGACTGCAGCATATTCAAAAACAGAGTTTCGCGGTCTCGATCAATAGCAAAAGAGTCAGAATCAAATGAGTTAATTCTTACAACAGCTTTAAAGTCTCCCCTACCGACCAAAAAGGACTGATTAGTCAATCCTCCAGTTAGCTGCGCAATCACCTGAGGCTGCTTTGTAGGTGTATTCTCGCTGACCATTGACCACTCACGCCAATGCGCAAGCGTCTTATTTAATAATGTCTCTGTTCTGCCCAGCATATTTTTTTCTCCAAGCATAATAACCCATTGTCGCTAACACCAAATACAGCATGAACATTGCCGCTGTTTGCTCTAGGCCGCGGTCGAGGTACAGGTAAATCGAAATACTATTAATTACAATCCAGTACAACCAATTTTCTAATACCTTTCGCGCTACCATCACAGTTGTCAGTATACTGCCCCAGGTAGTTAAGGAATCCATATAAGGCAACTTTGCATCAGTGCCTATTGATAACAAGTAACCTGATACTAAGGCCGCGAGTACTATTGCAGAAATAGCCAAACCATGCTGTTTGGCAGTCCAGCGAATAATGTCTAACCCTTCATGATTAACCCCGCCTCGCTGCCATTGAAACCAACCATAAATCGCCATGCCCATGTAATACACATTAAGCGCCGACTCCATGTACAGGCTGACATCGCCAAATATCCACACATAGAGTGCAGTACTAAAAAAAGCACAGTACCAACAGAGGCTGTTTTCACGCATCGCAAGCACAAGATAAGCGACACCCAAAGCCACCGCCAATGTTTCGAGATTAACCCAATCTAAACTCACTTACAGCGCCTCGTAACCGGGAATAATTTTAGCTACGTACACTGCCATATTATATTCATGGTAACAGGCAGAAATAGTATCCTGGACGGCCTTCATCGCATGCTCATACTCACCCTGAACCACGGTGCTGGTAGGAAAGGTGCTGATTTTAAGATATTCAAAGCGATTAATCTTTTCAATAAAGCCATCAATGGGAGGAATAAATTCCTCCCGGTTGGGGTACATACTGATATCAATAGTAACTTGCATCACACTTACCTCAGATTAATCGATGAAATTTAAAAATTATACTGCCCACTAACACCAAAAGTCCGCGGCTCACCAAGCTGATAGTAAGGCTCAGTAGCATAGTATTTCCTCGGATCATTTCCAAACCCGCCGAACCCACGAACGATCACATCCTCGTCAGTGAGGTTGCGACCCCAAACAGACAAAGACCATTGATCTGCGCTATACGCTAAATTGGTATTTAGTAGCCAGTACGACTCAGACTGCTCGTCGTGACTAGAGGACAGGTAAAACTTGTCCTTTCCTTCAATATCAGCTGTCCAAATAAGGTTTTCACTAACCTGCAGGCTAGCGCCCAGCGCAAACTGATAAAGTGGCGCATGAGCCTGATCTCGACGATCTAAGGTGGCTGACAGTGGAGTGTCATAGTCAGTCTCCAATAAACCCAGAGAACCCTGAACCGAGAGTACTTCCGAGGCTAGCCAATTGACTTCGACTTCCATTCCGTAATTGCTCCCTTTGCCCGAGTTTCCAAAATAATCGGTGAAGTCACTGGCATTACTGTCATCTCTGGATTGAACAAGTGACTGTTTAATCTGAATGTCTTTGCGCTGCTGGTAAAACACCGAAACTCGTGTCTGCAGTCGCTGTTCAAACCAACTTCCTTTAAACCCTGTCTCGAAGTTCCACATAAGCTCTGTGTCAAATTCACGGTCTTGCGCGGACAGCGACGAGTCACTATTTACACCCCCCGCTTTGTAGCCTCGCGATACCAGACCATAAACCATAGTACTGTCATCGAGTTTATATTGGAGCGCAATACGCCCACCCCACAGATTCTCATCAACACTGTGATCCACGCCATCACTATCATTGTAGGTTGCCTTTCGACCCTCCAACCTTAAGCCGGCAATAAAACTTAAGTCAGAGGCGATATCAATATCCAATTGACCGTAGATCGCTCGATTTTTAGTATCAAAATTGCTGCTAAAGTCACTGGCGTTATAGGTGTACTGGCGCAAGAGTTGCTCGTCTTGCTGGCGAGCATAAACACCGAACACCCAGTCGGCATGTCGGCCCAACAAACTTACCGGCTTTTTGGAGACTAATTTAACATCAAGGGTACTGTTATCTCGGTCACGCAAATAGTTATCTTCTGAATTGTATTCCCACCCATCACACTCTTGCCCGGCGCATATTGCAGGGAAGGCCCAGTCTTCGTCATAACCATACTCAAGGTCACTATCGGCAAAGCTAATCAAACTAACCACATCAAACTGCTCATTTGCCTGCCAGTTACTGTGTAAAGCAACTGCAGAAGACTCTTGACGGTCATGGCCAGGCTTATCAGAAAGAGTATTGCGCGTATTATCTAGAGAAAAGGCGTCATATCCATTATCCGCATCAACACGAAACAGAGTTAACTTGAGGCTAAGGTCGTCACTTGCCTGCCAATCAAAAATCGCACGTAAACTGAGTTCATCAATATTATCTGTGTCATCTTTTATCAAAAAATCATTAGTTATATATCCATCGCTGGTGTGACTTTGTACCGCGACGCGATAATTCACATCACTACTCAAGGAACCACCCATCGCCCCCGCCATTGTCTTAGTGTTGTGACTTCCAATGGCCAGTGAGAGTTTACCTTGAGCATTTTCAGTAGGCTGGTTAGAGGTAAGGTTAATAAGACCTGCCAATGCATTAGCGCCGTACAAAGTGCCCTGTGGCCCACGCAGTATTTCAACTTGCTTGATATCCATAGTTGTCGCTGCACCCGCAATGCCAGTGAAGTCGATGCCGTCGACCAGAATGCCTACGGAAGGATTAAGGGGTTCTATAAATTGACTGCGCTCACCGATACCGCGTATTTGAATGAAACGACCTCTTGATGCTCCGCTTGAAAAATTTACATTGGGCGCCAAATTTAACAGTTCTTCTAAATGCTTGGCCTGACGGTTTTTAATTATTGAATCATCAAAAATGGTTATGCTAGCGGCAGTATCTAGCAAAGTTGCGTTACGAAACTCTGAGGTGACTATGACCTCTTCAATCTCCTTATCAGCCGCAGCCAAAGGTGACCCGCAGATCAAGATAATAAGGGATAGATTTTTAACTAAAGTGCCAATATAGTTGGCGTCAGTTTTGTTACGCATTGTGCGGTAGAAATACATAAGAGCCTCAGTAACGGTAGTTAAGGAGACCCGGAATCAAAAGACGGAGTAAAGGCGGTAAAACGTATCCTATTCCTACGCCGGCATAATCCGGATCAGGTTCAAAGGGTACCTCTCAGGTTAACAAAGATTAACCGCCCCTTAGGAATCTGCATAGTAACATGGTCATCGACTGTAACAACATCAGTATCTAGTCTAATATTGATCTACCAAGCATCAATGTAATTAGTAAATAGGGCCACACAATGAAAAAAATATTGATTCCACTCTTAACCCTCATATGCATGCTGTTAATCAATGGCTGTGAAAAGACGCCAGAGACATCTGTAAAAATGGGGTCTACAGAAGTTAACGAATTCCTCGATGTACTGTTCATGGAAGAGCTGCAACAAAGTCCACAATCACTGACCTATTTAGGCCTGCGAGATCGATACGGCGAGTGGAACGATATTTCTGATAAAGCCAGAGATGCCAGTATGGAAATGACCCGTGAACATCTAAAAAAAGTTAGGAGACTTGATTTAGCTCATGTTGATGACGCTACCAAACTAAGTGTAAAGATGTTTATCCAACAGGCGACTCTGCAAATAGAAGGCGATAAATGGCGATACCACAGCTATCCAGTTAATCAAATGCGGGGCGCCCATAGTATGATCCCTTCATTTTTAATCAACCAACATCTCATCGCTAACGTCGAAGAAGCCCAGGCATATATTCACAGAATCGTCAATTCATCTACGCTCTTAGACCAACTGATTGCTGAAATTAGAATCCGCGATAGTAAGGGCATATTGCCGCCTAAATTCGTTTTTCCCTTAGCCCTAAAATCCATAGAAAACATTATGACGGGCATACCTTTTAGCGAAGGTGCAGATAGCACCATACTGGCTGATTTTAGACGAAAAGTAGCTGCTCTGGATATTGCAGAGGCCGAAAAAGAAGAGCTAGTGGCTACTGCAAAAGCAGCCCTTGAAGATTACCTTGCTCCCGGCTATAGAAAGCTCCATAAATACCTAACCAACTTACAACACAGTGCCACCAATGATGATGGCGTTTGGAAATTTCCTGAAGGAGGCGATTTTTATAACTTTGCCCTAAAGCGCACCACCACGACTGATCTCACAGCTGACCAAATCCATAATTTGGGCCTTGAAGAAGTTGCACGTATTCAAACAGAAATGCGCAGAATCATGAGGCGAGTTAAATTTGACGGTGATCTACAGGCCTTCTTCGATTTTATGCGTAATGATCCTCAATTCTACTATCCAGATACTGCAGCAGGTAAGCAAGCATACTTAGATCAGGCAACCCTATTCATTGACACCATGAAATCACGTTTGGATGAGCTATTTATCACAAAACCTAAAGCTGATCTCGTGGTAAAAGCGGTGGAGGCATTTCGTGAAGCCTCGGCTGGTCAAGCGTTCTATCAAAGCCCCGCACCCGACGGCAGTCGTCCGGGAACATACTTTGCTAACCTGTATAAAATGAGTGACATGTCCAAATATAACATGGAAGCATTAGCCTATCATGAGGGTATTCCTGGACATCACATGCAGATATCGATTGCACAGGAACTTCAGAATATGCCCAAATTCAGACTCTTTGGAGGCTACACAGTCTTCAGTGAGGGTTGGGGCCTCTACTCTGAATCAGTACCAAAAGAAATTGGCTTATATGAGGACCCGTACTCGGATTTTGGGCGACTTTCTGGGGAGCTATACCGGGCCTGTCGACTGGTAGTCGATACCGGAATTCATGCTAAGCGCTGGACTCGCGAAAAGGCACTTAAGTACATGAATAGTAACGTTCCGCATTCTAGTAGCTATAACGTACGTCAAATAGAACGGTACATCGTCATGCCATCTCAGGCTACTGCTTACAAGATCGGGATGCTGAAAATTCAGGAATTGAGGCGAATAGCGAAGCAATCATTGGGCAACAAATTTGATATTCGCCAGTTTCATGACGTGGTACTTAGAGATGGTTCAATTCCCCTACCTATCCTTGAAGAAAATGTTAACAAATGGATTGCTAAGACAACCTTATAAAGAGCGTTAAAATAATGAAATCACTAAGCTTTGCACTATTTCTACTGCTGTCATTCAACTTATCAGCAAGCCCTTCAGTAGAAGAAAGACTAACTGTGTTGTTTGATGACATTTGGCATCAAACCATGATCAGCAATCCAACTTACGCTACCTATGTCGGGTATCCAGGGCAAAATTCGCTATGGCCCGACCCGTCTCTAGTGGCACATGCTAAAAATGCTGCCCAGCGGAAAGAGTTATTAAGGCAGTTGAGGTCAGTTGATACTGAAAAACTAGACAAAGATCGATATTTAGAATGGATGCTAGTTGAGAAAAGCCTTTCAGACGAGGTCGCTGGACAAGCCTATCCAGAGCAGTTCATCTTGGTTCATCAGCGCACAGGTGTGCAACAAGATATTGCCGACACTCTTTCAATGATGCCGAAATTTAGTCACCAGGATTTTAAAGATCGCCTAGCAAGGCTAGAAAACGCTGAAAGTTATATTCTGAGTACGATCGAGGTGCTGAGAGAGGGGCTAGCTAGGGGTATTACACCACCACAGATAACTCTGCGTGATGTGCCCGAACAAATCCGCAATACAATCCCCACAGACATAGACAAAAGTCCATTACTCACTAGTTTTAGTGGCTTCCCAGACAGTATTGATCAGGCTGAACAAGAAAAAATAACAGCCCGTGCCCGGCAAATTATCAAGCAGAAAATTTACCCCGCTTTTGCAAGCCTTCTTCATTTTCTTGAAGATGACTACATCCCGAATTCCAATGCGTCAATTGCTCTTATTGACATGCCAAATGGAGCAGCCTGGTATCGTCATCGAGCAAAAACCTTTACCACCTCCGATCTAACGCCAAAGCAAATTCATCAGCTAGGCCTCTCTGAGGTCAAACGTATTCGCAAAGAAATGGATAAGGTAATTTCCGCGTCAGGCTTTGACGGTACCTTCGGCGAGTTCACTCATTTTCTGCGCACTGATCCGCAGTTCTACATGACGTCGGCAGATGATCTTATGGTTGGCTACAGAGACATTGCCAAGAGAGCGGATCCTGAATTAGCTAAACTATTTGGCAAACTCCCCCGGATGCCTTATGGCGTAATTCCCATCCCTGCCTATGCGGCTAAATCTCAAACCACGGCATACTACTGGGGCGGCTCTAGTAAAGATGGGAGACCTGGGTATTTTTACGCTAATACATATGCCCTGAACACACGTCCGACCTGGGAAATGGAGGCATTAACACTGCATGAGGCCATGCCTGGGCACCATCTGCAAATATCGCTGGCACAAGAACTACCTGAAACTCATCCCCTATTACAAAATTTGAGTTATACCGGATTTGTCGAGGGCTGGGGGCTCTACGCCGAAAGTCTAGGCGTAGAAATGGGATTTTACACCGACCCCTACAGCAAATTTGGCCAATTAACCTATGAAATGTGGCGTGCCGTGCGCCTCGTCGTTGACACCGGCATGCACATGTTTGACTGGAACCGTCAAAAGGCAATTGACTATTTCGCCAACAATACGGCCAAAAGCCTGCATGATATAGAGGTCGAGATAGACCGCTATATTTCGTGGCCAGCCCAGGCTCTCGCTTATAAGATTGGTGAATTAAAATTCAAAGAACTACGCGCACGCGCAACGAAGAAACTCGGCTCTAAATTTGATCTACGTGCGTTTCATGATCAACTTCATGTGAAAGGCGCTCTGCCTATGGATGTGCTTGATAAACGAATGGACAAGTGGATCGAAACACAGCTATAAAGAATTCAAACAGTGCACGCTAGAATCCGGCTGATTTCACAAAGAGATCGGCCAGACTGATCACGCAATGCGCCAAAAACAGTCTCTACCTGCTTTAAGTCCCGCTGTGAGGTCGGGCTAATTTTGTCTACAAACCCATGATTAACTAGCGCAGCACACACATCCTTAGTCATCAGGAAAGTATCCTTACCCATACTCCTCAACATCATCGGGCCGCTGTTCCCACCTAGCCGGCAGCCCTTTTTCTTTAGCTCCAACCACAAACCAATAATATTGCTGGTCGGCCATTCAGCTATAAAAGCACCGAAACTACCATGACTACGCTGTTTATCCAAAACATAAACGGCGTTGTTCCGTACAGATATTATCTTAGTGAAATTACGCACAATACTTCTATCTTGAGCTAACTCTTCCAACCGCTCATCGCTAAAGTGAGCAACAGCCATGGGGTTAAAATTAGCGAACGCACTTTCAAATCCAGGCCATTTATTGTCAATCACCCGCCACACAAATCCCGCACGAAATACGCAACGAGTCATCATCGAAAGGTATCGGTCGTCAGTTAAGTCAGCCAAAACCTCAGGTGATTTATGTTTCGGTAAAATTGCCTCGAGTAATTCTACCGAACCACGGTTTTTAGCCGCTATGTCATAGATCGATTGAAATGAAGTCATTGCTATTTCCTGTAATCGCTGTCGATAGAAAAAGCGCTTAGTTTAGCCCGTGCGCTTATGTGAAGCACAAGCATAAAAGCTAGAATCACTGGATGTCATTATGTAATATTTTTAGCCTTGGGTAATCTGAAATATAAAGTTCGATGCAATGACAATTAATACAACCGCAAAAACCTTATCTATCACCCCACTAATCCGCTGATAACGGACAATAGACTGAAAATGTGAGAGCGTTAAAGCAACCAATAGATACCATATGGCATCAACACCACTTGCAATCAATGCTAGCGTTAGTTTTTCCCATAGATCACTTTCCAATCGAACAAACTGACTAAAAAGAGCCGTAAAAAACAAGAGAATCTTAGGGTTTATAAGGGCGATCAAAAAACCATCAACTATCGCTTTTAGGCTAGATGATCTAGACGCGACAGGCAATCCTGTATCAATGGGGTTTGGCGACGAAAATAGAATTTTTGTCGCCATTAGTAGTAAAAATAGGCACCCTAACAATTGCGCGATATCAAATATTTCTTGATTTTTTTGAATGACCACCGCCAGGCCAAACACGGTTATAAGCGCATAAATACCTACTCCAATGCCATGACTGATCGCCGCATAACAACCAGCAGCTCGGCCATGGGCCAATGTATGATTGACCACTACAGCAAGGCTAGGGCCAGGCGACATGGCCCCCAACGCACAGGCTAAGGTAACCGCAATCCAAAATCCGAGACTGACGTCATTTATCCACGAAATATCCATGAGGCTTTTATACAGGGATACCCAGATAAAACAAGTTAAAACACTATTGCCAAGAATAACCTGCAGTTATAAGCGCTCTGTAAATTTGAATTAAAAAAGCCAACTCGATCACGGTTTTCCGGAATTATAAAAGATAAAATAAGGTATAAATAATCTGGGTCTTATTAAGATCTTGTGTAAGTTGAGCACGATCAACCGCCTGAAAATGCTGTAATAAAAGTCTAGTATTTATTGATTAACATAGATTTAAAGAGATCGGTTTTAAAGGAGAGCGATATGAAAAAAAATGGCGGATTCAACTCAGGGAGTTTTGACTCTCAAGGGAAAAAAAGCATAGAGAAAGCCTATGACTCGGGTTATGAAGTTTTCCGAGAGTTTGTAGCAGAGCTGCCAAACGACGAATGGGTGAACTTAATCACCACACTCGACGAGTATTCTACTTAAGGTTAGTCGACACTCGATCAAACAGCTCAGCTCGCTCAGTAATACTTAACATCGCTATCCGCTTGTATATTTCTTCGACTGTCTCTGCTGTAGGAGTTCGGGCTGCTTTAGCACCACCAGACTCATAAAGTGACTCTGGAGTGATACCGAAAAAATTGGCTATTCTAACGACTGAGTCTCTTCTAGGCTCACGAGTCACCTCGCTAAGAATGCGGTTAATAGTGGGCTGCGGTACCCCTGTGGCTCTCGACAGGGCGCTTTGAGATAAATTATTATCTCTCATTAATTTAGATAACTGCTTACTAATGTCTAGCTTCATGAGACCTCTCCTTGTACGTCTATTTCGACTTTATTATTATTATTATTGATAAAGGCAATTAAAGCGCAGATCCATTTCACCTCAAAACCAAAGTCTAGGTGTAGTCCTTTGCTGTTGTATTTCACAAATTTATTAAATCATTTTCATTATCGTATAGTTTAATATTTTATTCGATGCTTTTTATACACCCAAAAAGCATTAGTACATAACTTTTAATGATAATAGCTTAGTGATTGCGGTTCTCAGAGGAGATCTAACAAAACATCGGGCCGGTCAGTAATAATACCATCCACTCCAAGACTTATTGATTGACGCATAAAATCAGCGTCATTAAGAGTCCAAGTATCAACGCGAACATTGCGTGCGTGCATCTGATTAACCAAACTTAGACTAAGAATATCAATAACGCCATAGCTGATGGGGATATGTATAGCATAACCTTCAATAGTAAATAGATGGCTTAGGCCCAACTTTTCAAGTAAGACTAACTGGGTTATTTCTGTTTGTCCTAAAGATGTCGGTATTTCCGGACACTCTCGCCTGAAGTGTTTAAGCACTTGGGTATGAAAGGAGCCCACCATCACTTGATTCTGCATATTATGCTGACGAATAACACTACACAGACTATCTGCTGCAGAAACGTCTTGCGGCTTCAACTCAATTAAATATTTTTCATCTGATAGCATTGAAAAGAGAGCCCCTAAAGCTGGAACCCTAAGCGACTCTTGATGCACTGCATCCGGATAATCTATTTCATGGAAGCCAGCATCATAGCCTTGTATATCAGCTAAACTCATTGCTGATATCTGACCAGTACCATTAGTGGTCGTATCAATTGACGCGTCATGCCTGACCACCAAGATATCATCTGCGGTTAAATGAACATCGATCTCGATTATGTCAGAGCCAATATTGACAGCATTTATTGCCGCCTCAATGGTATTGCCAGGCATCAGCCCTCTGCCGCCTCTATGAGCAATAACCGAGAAGCCCATATCACCATAAAAAGGAATATCTTCCATAGGCTCAGGTTCTGGAAGTAACAACAACACCCCATATAAACAGGCCGACACCAATAGCAAGTTCAAAAAATATCTCATCATTCGGCTTTTCCTTCACCTGACATCTAACATCGATAGCCTCTTAAAGTTCTGAGAGGCACCTAAGGTAAAAAAATTGAAGTAATTTCAGTTTTTCTTCAAGCTATACATGACGGTTAGCTATCAATTCATCTACCACCGATGGATCGGCAAGTGTTGATGTATCACCAAGGCTGTCTAGCTCATTTGCGGCGACCTTTCTCAAGATACGACGCATAATTTTTCCCGATCTTGTTTTTGGCAACCCAGGCGCCCATTGAATAATATCAGGTTTCGCAATAGGCCCAATCTCTTTAACGCACAGAGCCACCAGCTCTTTTTTAAGTGCAGCATCGGGTTCAATGTTTGTCATTGGCGTGACATAACAATAGATACCCTGCCCCTTAATATCGTGCGGGTATCCGACCACCGCAGCCTCAGCAATAGACTCGTGAAGGACCAGAGCACTTTCAACTTCGGCTGTACCCATCCGATGCCCTGATACGTTTAAAACATCATCAACGCGACCAGTAATCCAGTAATAGCCGTCAGCGTCTCTCCGAGCGCCGTCACCGGTAAAGTAATAGCCTGGGTAGGCGCTAAAATAGGTCTCAATACAGCGCTTATGGTCCCCATAAACCGTGCGAATCTGACTCGGCCACGACGACTTTATCATCAACAACCCTTCACCTTCACCCTCAATTTGATCCCCCTCTGTATCCAGTAAGATGGGTTCAACACCAAAGAATGGTAACGTCGCAGATCCAGGCTTTAAATCAGTAGCGCCAGGCAAAGGCGTAAGCATGTGAGCACCTGTTTCTGTCTGCCACCAGGTATCAACAACAGGACAGCGAGACCCACCAATCGTCTGGTAATACCACTCCCAAGCTTCAGGGTTAATCGGCTCACCCACGGTACCTAATAATTTAAGTGATTTTCGCGACGTCTTGTTGACGAAATCATTACCAGCTCCCATCAGCGCCCGAATAGCAGTTGGTGCGGTGTAAAACTGATTAACCTGATGTTTATCAATAATCTGCCAAAATCTTGAAGCATCTGGATAAGTTGGCACACCCTCAAACATCAGCGATATGCCACCATTACAAAGTGGGCCATAAACAATATAACTATGGCCGGTGACCCAGCCGACATCGGCGGTGCACCAATAGACGTCTCCATCTTTATAATCGAAGGTGTACTTATGGCTCATAGCCGTCATGAGTAAGTATCCGCCTGTAGTGTGCACCACACCTTTAGGCTTGCCGGTAGATCCCGAGGTATAAAGGACAAAAAGTGGATCTTCAGCATCCATCATTTCGGGTGAGCAATGAGAAGGTACATCCTCGATAGCTTGGTGATACCAAATGTCTCTACCCTCGTTCCATTCCACCTTGCCTTTGGCTCTCTCCACCACCAGACAAGTATGCACCTCAGGGCAGCTCTGTAACGCTCTGTCGACATTGTCCTTCAAAGGAACGATCTTGCCGCCCCTATATCCTTGATCAGCTGTAATGACGACCTGACAGTCAGAATCAAGAATCCTATCTTTTAACGCATCTGGTGAAAAGCCGCCAAAGACTACCGAGTGCACAGCACCAATTCGCGCACAGGCAAGCATTGCGTAGGCTGCCTCAGGAATCATAGGCATATAGATACACACCCGATCACCCTTCTTTACGCCTCTTTGCCGCAAAATATTACCTAGGCGGGATACCTTATTATGCAGCTCCTTATAAGTAATTTTCTTATCTTCTGTCGGTTCATCACCTTCCCAGATAAGTGCCGTTTGATCTGAACGCTCAGCAAGATGTCGATCAACACAGTTAACTGAGACATTTAATTTTCCACCCTCAAACCACGCCGCCTCACCCTTACCAAAATCATAATCACAAACTGTTTGCCACGGAGTTTCCCAAGTTAAAAACTCAGTCGCTTGCTTAGCCCAAAATTTCTCTGGATCCTCGACAGATTCACGGTACATTTCTTGGTAGTTTTCTTTGTTGATCCAAGCTGTTTTAGCCCAGCTTTCGGGCACTGTATATAACTTAACGTCAGGCATAATATGACTCAATATTTTTCGACACGGTGACACCTCGAGAGAATTGCCTAGAACAATACCTGAACGACTGCTGTTAGAGCAATTAACATAATAATATACCTTGTATCATTTCTTCTTATGTCCTTTCCAAAGCATAAATATCTAACTTTTTCACTCGAAGCTTATTTAATTTTCTTTCTTTAGGCGGGTCGGTAAAAGACTATTTTTAATTTTTTCAAGATGGGGGAGAAAATCAGGCCCACGGCGCAATGTAAACCCTGTTGCCAAAACGTCTAGAATAACCAAGTGCACTATCCGTGAAGTCATGGGCATATATTCATCAGTATTTTCAGGAACATCGACATCAAGACTAATGCTACTAATAGCGGCCAATGGAGAGCCTGGCGACGTAAGAGCAATAATCGTTGCACCGTTTTCACGTGCAATCTGCACCACATCAATAATCTCTTTTGTACGTCCGGTATGGGAGATAACGAAAAACACATCGCCAGTGGTCCCTGTCGAAGCAAGCATTCGCATCATAAGCACATCATCATGAAAGGAGACCGGTAAGTTAAATCGAAAAAACTTATTCTCAGCATCTCTGGCAACTGAACCTGAGGTACCCAAGCCGAAAAAGTAAATTCTTTTTGCTTGAATAAGCTTGTCCACGACATTGTTGACTACCGCATGACTAATTTTGTCGCGCACCAAGGCTAAATCGTTAATGGTGCTGTCAAAAATCTTGGGCGTGTAACTCGTCACGTCATCATCAGGATTCACATTACGATTAACAAAGCGAATCCCACTCACTAAAGATTTCGCTAGCCTAAGCTTAAAGTCAGGAAACCCAGTTGCATCAAATCGCTTACAAAATCGGTTCACGCTCGGCTCGCTCACGCTCGCTTTTTTGGCTAGCGTGGCAATACTTGAACTGGTTGCTGCATCAGGGTCAGCTAGAATGACCTGAGCGACCTTAGTCTCTGATTTATTTAAACTGGGCAAAGCATCAGTGATGATATTAATAAGATTCTGACTATGCATTTAAGGCATCCTATTTTATTCAGTAAACTTACGTAACTATCGATTAGTTTAGTTAATTTTTCACTAAAAATCTGTAAAAAACAAAGTAATGTAATAAAAACCCATACAGCCCTCGTTAAAACCGTTTAAAGTTACTAATTATTGGTAATATTACCAACATATAACCATGATTCGTTGCTTAAAACCGCATATTTGTGTATTATTTACGTAATTTTATTACACAATATAAGAGGGAATCATGTATAAAATCGCTATCAATGGCTTTGGCCGCATTGGCCGCAATATTGTCAGAGCACTCTACGAGCGTCCTGACCTTCAAGACAAAATCAAAATCGTTGCTATTAATGATTTAGGTGACGTTAACATCAGCGCCCACCTATTAGAGTTTGATACAGTGCATGGTCGCTTTAACCAACAGGTCGAAGTGGGTACGAAATCTCTATCTATTAACGGCGATCACATTCAGTGGTTCTGCGAGCGCGACCCAGCGAATATCCCTTGGGGAGATTTAGGCGTCGACCTAGTCTGCGAATGCACAGGTGTATTTACTAGCCGCGACAAAGCCGCACTCCATATCACTGGGGGAGCAAAAAAGGTATTAATCTCGGCGCCGGCATCCAATGTTGATGCCACCGTCGTTTACGGCATTAATCACAATATTTTGACTGCCGAACATCAAATTATCTCTAATGCTTCATGCACGACTAACTGCCTTGCTCCGCTCGTCAAGCCTCTGCATGAGTCCTTGGCGATTTTGTCTGGCTATATGACCACGGTCCACGCCTACACCAACGACCAGCAACTTAGTGATGTTTATCACTCAGATGTCTATCGCGCGCGATCAGCAACTCACTCCATGATCCCTACAAAAACGGGTGCTGCTGCTGCTATTGCCGATGTTATGCCAGAGCTTGCAGGCAAGCTCGACGGGCTAGCAGTGCGTGTACCGACCATTAACGTCTCTCTGGTAGATTTAACGTTTAATGCTGGCCGTGACACCTCGGTCGAAGAAGTGAACCAAATCCTCAACCACGCTGCAGCTGGCGAACTTAGTGAAGTACTAAGTTACTGCGACAAACCGCTAGTTTCAATCGATTACAACCATATCCCATACTCTAGTAATTTTGACTCACTGCAAACTCGCGTCAATGGTTCTCTCGTTAAAGTGATGGCGTGGTACGACAACGAGTGGGGGTTCTCTAACCGAATGCTGGACAATAGTCTCGCTCTATTAAATGCAGATAGTAATCTCTCTCAATTGAATGCGGCGGCTTAGAACGATGCCTAGAAGAACTAAAATTCTCGCCACGCTGGGACCTGGTAGTAGTCATGAAAGTGTCATTAAGGCCCTAATCGTAGCCGGCGTGAATGTGTTCAGGCTTAATTTCTCCCACGGAAGCGCTCAGGAGCACACTGCGCGTGCAAAGTTAATTCGGCGTATCAGCCTGTCACTGAAAACCCCAGTGGGAATTCTCTGTGATATGCAGGGTCCGAAAATACGTATTGGCAGTTTTATTGATGACAAAAAGATCGATCTTATTGAAGGGAGCATATTTACGCTAGATAGCCAAGTCGATCCCCAGATGGGCGATGAAAATACCGTCTTTATTGCCAAGGACCTGCTGGAAGATATTGATGCAAGTGATATTCTTCTACTTGATGATGGCCGTTTAACCTTTCAAGTTAACGTGAAAACAGCTCATGCAGTGGAATGCACCGTAATTCAAGGTGGCATTCTTTCAAGTAAAAAAGGCGTCAATAAATTTGGTGGTGGCCTTTCTGCAAAAGCACTAACAGAAAAGGACAAGGCCGACATTAAAACAGCGGCCGCACTGAATACAGATTATTTGGCTATCTCTTTTGTACAGTCTCAAGAAGATGTTATAGAAACCAGAAAACTACTCACTGAAGCCAACAGCACTGCACACATTATTGCCAAAATTGAGCGCGCAGAGGCTATTACTGAGGAGTTTCTGCCAGGGATCATCGCCAGCGCTGATGGCGTAATGGTTGCCCGTGGCGATCTAGGCGTAGAAATTGGTGATGCCAATCTTGTAGCGGTTCAAAAACAGCTCATTGAGGCCGCTAATGCGGCTAATAAAGTGGTTATTACAGCAACCCAGATGATGGAATCGATGATCAGTGCACCTACACCCACGCGAGCAGAAGTGTTTGATGTGGCCAATGCCGTACTCGATGGCACAGATGCAGTCATGCTATCAGCTGAAACTGCTGTCGGTAAATATCCCGTTGAAACTGTCAAAGCAATGGCCAGAGTCATTGAGGGCGCAGAGAAACACCCTCTTGCCCAGCGTTCAAAACACAGGATTGATCAAACCTTTGAGCGCATTGATGAGTCATTAGCGTTATCAGCCATGTATGTGGCGAATCACCTGCAAGGCGTAAAGGCTGTTATCTGCATGACTGAAACTGGTTTTACTCCGCTACTGATGTCACGTATCACATCGTCCCTACCAATTTACGCCATGGCTGAAAAGCCTGGCACCTGTGAAATTACTGCGCTATATAAAGGGGTAGTTCCGGTACCTTTTAATGCATCACAACTCGACCCTTCAGAGGTGAACCACCGCGCCGTCGAAAAACTGCTTGAAGACAATGCCGTAAACGATGGCGATCTCGTTCTGGTGACCAAAGGTGACTTCGTCAATGTGCACGGTGGGACCAACACACTAAAAATTGTTAAGGTAGGTGATGTTATTCGCTAGCTTTAATCAGGGTCTCATTCTAAAGCAATTGAAGGCCCAATTTATTTAGCCCAAAAGATCGATAAGGGCGCAATCTGCTGATTTAAAATCGCCCGAATAGGCAACTCAGTAATATCCTCACCGGCCTGCGCAGCCTTCAAGACATCCTGCTTACCAGCTCCACTGATATGAATAATAATCTGCTGGCTGTTCAGCAGGCGTGGCAAAGTCAACGTCATTCGTTGATGAGGTGCTGCTGTTGGCGTTACTGCAATTGCACTGCGGCCTGAATTCATGTCTAGCCCCAATGCCAAGGTCTCAGCGCCAGGGAATAAAGATGCAGTGTGACCGTCATCACCCATGCCTAGAATCACTACCGTAAAATGACCCATCGGTTCGATATCGCTCTCAGTCTGGATCTCACCCTCTGCCGCGTCCATTGCTGCATTTTTTAACGGTATAAATTCTGCCGTGTGAGCCTCATTGATTAACAAATTCTCACGGACCAACTTCTCATTGCTATCGCCATGGTCAGCATCAACCCAGCGCTCATCCGCAAGTGTCACGACAACCTTAGACCAATCCAAAATCTGTTGAGATAGTAGATGAAAAAAGGCCAATGGCGTTCTGCCACCGGATACAACTAAGGATGCCGAACCTCTCTTCTTGATCGCACCGATCAAAAGCTCAGTCACCTTACTGACCAAAGCAGCATCTAGCGCAGAGGAGTTTTCAAACTCTATTAGTTTCATATCAGGCCTGATACCAACTTCGGTCATCATTCTCTATGAGCATTTCGGCCTTTGATGGCCCCCATGAGCCTGCGCTGTAGCTTTTTGTACCAATGTTTTTATCTTTCCAGGTAGCTAGTAATTCATCACACCAACGCCAAGAAGCTTCGATTTCGTCTCGGCTAACAAACAACCACTGGTCACCCTTGATAACTTCAAGAAATAAGCGCTCATAGGCGTCCGCGATTCTTGACTCACCCGAAGAATCAAAAAAGTCCAGATTAAGCGTTCGCTTTTCCGTGCTCAACCGCTCTTTTAGACTTTGCTTTTTAGATACCATCTCCAACTGAATACCTTCATTAGGCTGAAGTCGAATCACTAGCTTATTATTGGCTTCACCTTCTGTTTCGGGGAACAATGAGTGAGGATTATCCTTATATACAATAACAACCTGAGTGACTTTTTCTCTCATTCGTTTGCCTGTGCGTAGATAAAACGGTACGCCCGCCCAACGCCAATTATCAACATGTACTTTTAGGGCAACGTAAGTTTCATTATCACTACTATCGCTTTCACTACCCTCTTCTTCCATGTAACCAACAACGGGTGAGCCTTCAACCCAACCGGCTGAGTACTGTCCACGTACTGCGTGATCTGCAACATTGTCATCACAAATGGGTCTCAAAGCCCTTAATAATTTCACTTTTTCAGCACGTATTTCATCAGCCTGAAGCGAACTAGGCGGCTCCATAGCGACCATGCAAAGTAGCTGTAAAAGATGATTTTGCACCATGTCACGCAACTGTCCAACCTTGTCGTAGTATGACCAACGACCTTCTATGCCCACTGTTTCAGCCGCCGTAATTTGCACATGATCAATGCAACTATTATCCCACTGCGAATTAATCATTCGATTGGCAAAACGAAGTGCAAGTAAATTTTGCACGGTTTCCTTTCCAAGATAATGATCGATTCGATATATATTGCGTTCCGAAAAATACTCGCCAACGGCACCATTAACCTGACCAGAGCTTTTCAAATCGTGTCCAATGGGTTTTTCCAACACTATGCGTGAAGTGGCATCTACGCAGTTCGCGTCATGTAAATGCCTAGATATTGAACCGAACAAGCTCGGCGGAGTAGCCAGATAGTAAATAAGAGTGCGCTTCTCAACGATCCAATCCTTAAGTGCTAAAAACTCTTTCTTTTGGGCGAAATCAATTTTTATATAGGTAAGCCGCCGGCTAAATCCCTGCCACGCTTTTTCGTCGAAATCATTATCAATATTTTCACCTTTAAGTAACTTAAGGGTATCGGTAATGAACCCAGCCGTATCTATAGCTTCTCGAGCGACGGCCGCGATGCGAACGCTGTCGGCCAATAAGCCAGCTTTATGAAGTTGAAACAACGCGGGTAGCAATTTACGTCTTGCTAGATCACCTCGAGCGCCAAAAATTACCAAGTCAATATTACTGCTCATTTTATACCTCAGTATTTAATCATCAGCCAACAATACGCTGATAGAAAATGTATCCCCAGTCACACTCTAACGTCCCGCAAGCACGGTTGCCTCTTGCGCTAATTTTTCGATGTCAGCCCAGCGTTTTTCTCGTATCAAATTTGCAGCGGCAATCCAAGACCCACCAACACTCAGAATATTATCTAAAGCCAGGTAATCTGCGACATTGTGTAAGCCTATTCCACCTGTAGCGCAAAACCGAACGTCAGCAAAAGGTCCTGCAATTGACTTCAACATATTGACGCCACCAGATGCTTCGGCAGGGAAGAATTTAAAGTCACTGTGCCCATAGTCCAATCCACGCATCAATTCGCTCACTGATGATACACCAGGCAAGAGCGGTATAGAGCAACCCTCAGCAGCCGCAAGCAGCCCGTCTGTGCTCCCAGGCGAAACCATAAACTGACATCCTATATCCTCAGATAGCGCAATCTGTTCTGCATTACAGACAGTTCCCGAACCCACTATAGCGCCAGGGACCTGTCTAATGATCTCCTTGATACCTTCAATTGCAGCCTCAGTTCTCAATGTGATTTCCAACACCTTTAAACCGCCAGCCAGTAACGCCTCGGCGAGAGGTACGGCATCGCTCACCCTGTCTAAGGTGATAACGGGAATAATAGGACTCTCAGATAATAAATTTCGCACTAACAACTCCTTAAAATTGCTGTATTTTTTTTGCAGCGCCAAGAAGGCCTAGGTTACTGCGAGTGACTAAATAGACCGGTATCGGTTGCAAGTAACTGACAAAACGACCTTTGTCCTCGAACTTGTTACGAAAATCACTCTTGATAAAAAATTCTTGAAAGCGAGGGATAACACCGCCGGCTATATAAATGCCGCCTTTGGCGCCAAAGGTTAGAGCCAGATTACCCGCCGCGGCTCCGACACCTTCGCAAAACATATTGAGCGTTTGCAATGCTTTAGTATCAGTATTATCTAAAGCCGCAGCGACCACTTCGGCCGGAGTTTCAAAATCAACATCATCATTTTCAATACTACATAAAGCTGTATAAATATTGAGCAGACCTTTACCGGACAATAATCTCTCTAACGAAACACGCCCGAAACGTGCCCTGAGCGTATTAACCACAGCACTCTGCATGTCATCTATGGGAGAATAATCGGCGTGGCCACCCTCGGTGTCGAGCACATGATAGCCTTTAGGGTGCGGTACTAAACAAGCGACTCCTAGACCAGTCCCTGCCCCCATGATGCCAATAGCCTTGTTCGCAACTGGCACCTCTCCACCGACCTGGACTAAATCAACCTCCGACAGTTCGGTAATACCATGAGCCACAGCCTCAAAATCATTAATAATCAGAAGGGTTTCGCACCCTACCAAGGCCTGTAATTCAGACTTTGAAAATATCCAATGACTATTGGTAAAGCTAATTATTTCACTGTCAGCTGGGCACGCAACCGCGAAACAGGCGCTAGAAGGAGGGCTTCCCCAACCAGTCGCGCTTTTTATTTCCTGCAGTAAAATGACGATCAAATCCCCGAACTCAGGGTACTCTTCCACTGAATGATGAAATTCATACTGGCTTTCTAATTGCCCCTCTAAGAGCGCTGAAAACCTTGCATTAGTGCCGCCAATGTCAGCGACTAAATTCCACTTTTGACTCATACTCTACTCTCCAGGAAAAAGGTACGATGCACCCTGCTCCGCGTTACTTATATTCGCCCGGTTAACCGCAAACAATTCACGGCCACAACCACGCTGCCCAGCGACGGGCTGCTGTGCAGGCGTTCGGTTACTCATCTCACTAATATCGCCAACATAAGACAACTCACCAGTGACGGCATTGACTCGAATCAAATCACCATCTTGTAACTTGCTTAAAATGCCTCCGCTTGCCGCTTCAGGCACTAAATGAATAGCCGCTGGCACTTTTCCAGAGGCCCCAGACATGCGCCCATCAGTTACTAAAGCAACCTTATAGCCCTTATCCTGCAGCGTACCCAAAAAAGGCGTTAACTTATGTAATTCAGGCATTCCTAATGCTTTAGGCCCTTGGAATCGAATCACAACAACACAGTCACGGTTTAATTTACCCGCTTTAAATAAGGGCTCTAAATGGTCTTGATCATCAATAACCACCGCAGGAGCTTCAACAATTTGGTGTTCAGTCGCAACCGCAGACACCTTAATAACCCCTCGGCCAAGGTTGCCAGTTAACAGACGCAGTCCGCCCTCTTCTGAAAATGGTTGATCTACCGTCGTTAAGACCTCTTTATCCAGCGGCGTCATGGGTGACTCGCGCCATATTATTTTGCCGTGATCTAAAAATGATTCTTGCGTAAAATCTGCAAAGCTATCACCCCAAATAGTTTTAGCATCTGCATGCATAAAACCACCTTCAATTAGCTGTCGGAACATACAGCTAGTACCGCCGGCAGCATGAAAATGATTCACATCAGCAGGCCCGTTTGGGTAGACCCGAGCAAGTAAAGGAACGGCCGCCGACAACTCAGCTATATCGTCCCAATTTAGAATGATTCCTGCTGCACGAGCAATCGCCACAAGGTGCATTGTATGATTAGTAGATCCGCCTGAGGCGAGCAAGGCAATCGTTGCATTAACAATAGAACGCTCATCGACCAATTCACCTACGGGGCGATAATCACCTCCTAATGCAGTAATACGTGATAGCTGATGACTAGCCTCTATCGTCAAACGTTCGCGCATTGGGTCGCTTGGGTTCACAAATGAACTCCCAGGCAGTTGAAGGCCAAGCGCCTCAAGTACCACCTGGTTACTGTTTGCAGTGCCATAAAATGTGCAGGTGCCCGCGCTATGATAAGAGTCTGACTCTGCTTGTAAAAGCTCCTCACGGCCAATCTTGCCCTCGGCAAACAGCTGCCTAATTCTTATCTTTTCTTTATTACTTAGTCCCGACTCCATCGGGCCTGCGGGAACAAAAATAGCCGGTAAATAACCAAAGCTTAGAACCCCGATTAATAACCCAGGTACTATCTTGTCACAAATACCTAAAGCCAAAACACCATCAAACATCTGATGGGATAGAGCAATTGCGGTGCATTGGGCAATGATGTCTCGACTGAGCAGGCTCAATTCCATACCATCTTGACCTTGAGTCACACCATCGCACATAGCAGGTACGCCACCAGCAACCTGTGCGGTACCGCCTACCTCTCTCATAGCTCGCTTAATAAGCTCAGGATATTCTGCGTAAGGGTGGTGAGCCGACAACATGTCATTGTAAGCTGTAACAATTCCGACGTTGGCAGCTTGCATCAGTCTTAGACTATCTTTGTCACTATCGCCGCAGGCGGCAAATCCATGCGCAAGATTACCGCAGCTCAACTTGCCTCTCTCCGGCTGATTATTACGATCTTCCGCAATTTGTGCTAAATAATCAGCACGTAAAGTCCCACTGCGCTCTATAATACGCTCTGTGACTGCAGCAACTTGAAGATTAAGTTGGCCCATAATGACTCCGAAAGGGTAAAGGTGTATTGTAACTAAATTACATCATAAGGTCACATTTAATCAAAAATAAAGCCAATAACCGTAATTTTATTACATATATTGACCACTGAATGCGATGGAAAGTAATATTTGGCCAGCAATTTTACCCTTTTATCAGATAGCCTGAAACAGGAATAAGATACTCAATGAAAGATAACATGTACTCACCAACCGCCACCGCAGCCTGGTCGACACTAACATCATTGGCGACCAGCATGAACAGTCGTACCATTCAGGATTTTTTTCATTCAGATCCCAACCGTGCCAATCAAATGACATTACAGGTCAACGAATTACTTCTTGATTATTCAAAAAATCTAGTCAGTAATGAGATTTTCCAGCAATTATTAGCTCTGGCTGAACAGTCCAATCTTAAAGCGCACCGCACTGCCATGTTTGCCGGCGAAGTCATCAATACCACGGAGGATCGTGCTGTTCTCCATGCCGCGCTGAGATCAGAGCCTGAAGATACAACCTCACTCGAGGGTCTGGAAAGAAATAGCCTAGTCAAGGCGCAGCTAGAGCAGATGCGACTAGTCAGCGAAAAGATTCGCAATGGCCAATGGCAGGGCTCTACCGGGAAAAAAATTACCGATGTCATTAACATCGGGATCGGCGGCTCAGACTTAGGCCCAAAACTGGCTTGCAATGGCCTTAATGAATTCGCTCACCCCGAAATTAAGCTGCATTTTATTTCAAATGTTGACGGCGCTGAGATTCTGACAACCTTAGCTAAACTGAATCCAGAGACAACCCTTGTTGCACTGGCCAGTAAAACCTTCACCACTCAAGAGACACTACTGAACGCCAAGACGGCCATTCACTGGTTTGAGCAAACTTTAGGCTTGGCCCAGGCACAGACCTCCAGTCATTTCATCGGTCTAACGGCAAACAAAGCCAATGCCGTTGCTTATGGCATCCCTGAATCACAAATTCTGGAGTTCGCGGAATGGGTCGGGGGCCGTTATTCACTCTGGTCAAGCATAGGGCTGTCTATCGCCATCAGTATTGGATTTGACGGATTCGTGGAGATGCTTAGGGGCGCGCGAGAAATGGATATACACTTTCAGCAGGCACCATTGGACCAAAACATGCCTGTCATTATGGCCTTACTGGGTATCTGGTACAGTAATTTCATGGGAGCCCAGTCTAGCGCCGTAATCCCTTACTGCGAGCGCCTATTGCTTCTCCCCTCCTATCTACAGCAACTAGATATGGAAAGTAACGGCAAGGCAACCACACTGCACGGGAAGGCCACAGAGTACGATACGGGTCCCATTATTTGGGGACAAACAGGCACTAATGGTCAACATGCATTTTTCCAACTGCTACACCAAGGGACACGATTGGTTCCAATTGACTTTATAGCTGCAGTTAAAGACGGCCTCAGCAATGAGGAACATCACCGCGTTTTATTAGGCAATATGCTTGGTCAGTCTGCCGCTCTAATGACGGGGCAATCGGCTCCAGAGGCGGAGCAACATCGATATTATCCAGGTAATAAGCCATCAAATACCTTGTTAATGGATAGATTATCACCTAAAAACTTTGGCGCTTTGATCGCCCTTTATGAGCATAAGGTGTTTGTGCAGGGCAGTATTTGGAACATCAACTGTTTCGATCAGTGGGGTGTTGAGCTGGGTAAGAAAATGGCCAACAGATTGTTAGATGACAATCTCGATAGGACTACATTGGACCCCTCATCTCAGAGCTTGTTTGAGCACATTGATAGAATTAAGTAGAAGACCTAGGCGCGGCCACCCGATGGTCGCAGTTCTTTAGGCAGAGAGAAGCTAACATTTTCTTCAACCCCTTTAAGCTCCTGAGGTGGCGTCGCACCAAAGCTGACCAGTTGGGCAACTACCCCCTGAACCAGCACTTCAGGCGCCGAAGCCCCAGCTGTAACGCCAACTGTCCTTGCACCGTCAAACCACCGAGAATCTATATCTTCAGGTCCATCAATGAGGTAAGCGGCGCAGCCACAACGTTCGGCTAACTCTTTAAGCCGATTAGAATTAGAACTGGCCACCGAGCCTACAACCAAAACCACATCAGACTCTATTGCCAACTGTTTCACTGCGTCTTGTCTATTTTGAGTCGCATAACAAATATCATCTTTACGCGGGCCTTGAATATCAGGAAATCTCAGCCGTAAAGCCTCAATCACACCAGCCGTATCGTCCATAGAAAGAGTCGTCTGCGTGACATAAGCCAACTTAGAGGGATCTCTTACCTCAAGCGCTAATACATCATTTTGATCTTCGACAAGGTGTATTGCGCCCCCTTGTAATTTATCAAACTGCCCCATTGTTCCTTCCACTTCAGGATGACCTGCGTGCCCGATTAGCACGCAATCAATTCCATCTGTACTGTATTTTATTACCTCAAAATGGACTTTAGTGACCAAAGGGCATGTCGCATCAAAAACCTTAAGGCTGCGATCTTCTGCCTCTTTACGCACCGACTGAGAGACACCATGAGCACTAAATATAACAATCACATCATCGGGAACCTCATTCAGCTCCTCAACGAAAATAGCACCTCTAGACCGCAGGTTATCAACCACAAATTTATTGTGCACGACCTCGTGCCTAACATAGATAGGGGCACCAAAAAGAACGAGAGCACGATCAACAATGTCAATCGCACGATCAACGCCTGCGCAAAAACCTCTAGGATTGGCGAGTTTAATATCCATCAGTGTAAACTCTCTGGAGCAACATCAATTATGTGAACTTGAAAAATAATATTTTGCCCCGCCAGTGGGTGGTTAAAGTCGATCAGAGCTCGATCATCGTTAATCTCAACAATAACTCCCGGCAGCTCTCCATCGCCATTTTGAAAGGAAAACATCGCACCAACTTCTATCTCTTTCTGATCAAAATTACTACGATCCACTTCCTGCACATTTTGGGGATTATGCTGACCAAAAGCATTTTCTGGGGCAATAGTGAACTCGCGCTCATCACCACCAACTAAGCCCATCAAAGAAGACTCGAATCCCGGCAGCAAATTTCCGTCGCCTACCGTAAAGGTGGCCGCTTTTGCCTCAAAATTTGAGTCTATAACATGGCCATCCTCAAGCACTAACGCAAAATGCAAAGTAACTATGGTTCCACTGTCTACTGATAATGTCATATCAAGCCTAACTTTTTGAATCTTGGTCAGATACAAACGTATCCAATATTAATAAGAATGCACCAATGGTAATCCCACTGTCGGCAACATTAAACGCAGGAAAATGCGAGCCTGACCAATGGAAATCTAGAAAATCAACCACATAGCCTAAAAAGGCTCGATCATAAAGATTGCCCAAAGCCCCACCCAATATTAGCGCCAAGGCGAGGCTCTCTAGCCAACGCTGCCTAGATAAGCGAGTCATCCACACAATGATAATGACACTGACTATGGACGACAAAGCCGTGAAAAACCAACGTTGCCACCCCCCTGCATCACTTAAGAAACTAAAGGCCGCACCATAATTATGCACATGCACTAAGTTAAAGAAGTCTGTTATTACCTCACCCTGCCCGTAGGGAAAGTCAGCCACTATCCATGCTTTTGTTAGCTGGTCAGCTGCAACAATGAAGGCCGCCAACATAAACCACATAAGCCTATATGGCATGACACTTTCAGACTTAGGCATGAGATCGAGTCTCTCCAACGCCACTGATATTATCAATGCAGCGCCCACAAACCTCTGAATGATCTGCCTGAGTACCAACATCTTCAATAAAATGCCAGCAGCGAACGCATTTGGTGGCTGTCGAGTGAGATACAGCGACTCTCAAACCGCCAAGAGGCGACTCTTGAAGGTTAGGAGCATCAGCCAACGGTGAAAGCACGGCTTTTGAAGTAATCGTGACAAAACGTAACTCATCGCCTAGTTTTGCAAGCGTCTCATACAGAGCTTGATCGGCATATACTGCGATTTCAGCGCCGAGAGATCCTTTAATAGCGCCCTCTTTTCTCTGATCTTCGATAACCTTATTGATCGCTTCTTTGGCCAACAAAATAGACGCCCAGTCATCATTGCTAATTGTTTCCTCACTGGTCAACCTAGGCAGCGGATACCATTCAGCGACAAAGACAGACTCACTTCGATCCCCTGGCATAAAGCTCCAAATTTCATGAGCAGTAAAGCTTAGTATCGGTGCAATCCAGCGGACAAATGCCTCAGCAATATGAAAAAGAGCCGTTTGAGCTGAGCGTCTAGGTAGGCTATCTTCACCACAGGTATAAATCCGATCTTTAATAATATCCAGATAAAAACCACCCATATCACGGACACAGAAATTGTGTAATTTTTGATAGATTTGATGAAATTGGAAATTATTGTAATCGCTAATAATATCGTCCTGAAGCTGAGCGGCACAGTCAATTGCCCAGCGATCAAGAGCTACTAAGTCATCATGTTTAACCGCGTGAGAAGACGGATCGAAACCATCGATATTAGACAGGAAATAACGTGCCGTATTACGAATACGACGATAGGAATCGCCTGCTCGATTAAGTATCTCATCAGATACCGCCATCTCTGCACTAAAGTCAGCTGAGGCAATCCAGAGGCGCAAAACATCGGCGCCTAGTTCGTTGATAACTTTTTGTGGTGATACCACATTGCCAATTGACTTGGACATCTTGCGTCCGTTTTCATCGACCGTAAACCCGTGGGTTAAAACTGCTTTGTAGGGCGCCGTGCCGTTAATTGCAATCGCCGTCTTCAAAGAAGACTGAAACCAACCTCTATGTTGATCTGAGCCCTCCAAATAAAGATCTGCTGGGTAGCTAAGTTCTTCACGATCATCAATGACAGAGGCATGAGTTACACCAGAATCAAACCAAACATCGAGAGTATCGGTGACTTTTTGATAATCTTCCGCATCAGCACCCAATAAGTCAGCTGCGTCTAAAGAATACCAAGCATCAATGCCTTGAGTTTCAACAATACAAGCCACCTTCTCGATCAAACTAGCCGTGTCTGGATGGATCTCTCCGGACTGCTTATGGACAAACAGCGTGATCGGAACTCCCCAGGTTCGTTGTCGAGAGACGCACCAATCAGGACTGTTATCTAACATACCCTCAATGCGCGCCTCACCCCAATCAGGGTGCCAGCTCACATTTTTAATCGCAGCTTTAGCTTTATCCAACAAGCCTTCCTTGTTCATAGAGATAAACCACTGAGGCGTCGCTCTGTAAATCAAAGGCGTTTTGGTCCGCCAACAATGAGCGTAGCTATGCGTGATCTTACCGCAAGCCATTAGCCTACCCTGCTCAGTTAACACGTCAATCACATGCTGATCGACTTTATAGACATGCTCTCCGGCAAACAGCTCAACATCGTCCCGAAAAGTACCATTGTCGATGATATAATTTAAGGTGCCGATACCATACTGCTTAGCTACATTGAAATCTTCCACGCCATGGTCTGGTGCCGTGTGCACACACCCTGTGCCCGCTTCTGTAGTGACATGATCACCCAGTAACACGGGAATCTTGCGGTCATAAAAGGGATGATCAGCGACCAAGTTTTCCAGAGCCTCGCCTTGGCAACTTGCCAACACTTTATAGTCTGCAATCTCTAGACGCTCCATCACTGACTCGAGCAATAGCTGAGAGCAGATTAAACGCATAGAACCAGAGGCTGTTGCGCACTGCACCAAGCTGTATTCCAACTCTGCGCCCATTGATATCGCCTGACTACTTGGAATAGTCCAAGGTGTTGTGGTCCAAATTAAAACATTAATTTCACCCTCACCAGGCACCCCACCAAAGGCAATAGACAGCTTATCCAGCTGCTTGGAGTCAGTCACCGGATAGGCGATGTCGATAGAAAATGACGTTTTATCTTGATACTCAACCTCAGCCTCAGCCAGAGCTGACCCGCCGACAACACTCCAGTAAACCGGCTTGTATCCCTTGACCAAATGACCATTAGCGGTAATCTTACCCAGTGCTCGAATAATATCCGCCTCAACACCAAAATTCATCGTCAGGTAGGGCCTGTCCCAATCTCCAAAAATACCAATACGAACAAAATCTTTACGCTGGCCATCCACCTGTTTCATTGCATAATCGCGACACTTTTGCCGAAAAACAGAATAATCGACTTTAACTCCAGCCTTACCAATCTTCTTTTCTACATTGTGCTCAATTGGCAAACCATGGCAATCCCACCCAGGGATATAAGGCGCATCGAAACCACTCATAGTGCGAGACTTCACGACTATATCTTTTAAGGTCTTATTAACCGCATGACCCAAATGAATATCACCATTAGCATAGGGAGGGCCATCGTGAAGAATATATTTCTCACGCCCAGATCGAGCCTTTCTTATTTGCCCGTAAATATCTTTCTCGTGCCATTCTTTTAAGATGCCAGGTTCTCTCTGTGACAAATTGGCACGCATCGGAAAATCCGTTTTCGGTAGATTTAACGTTGTTTTATAATCTATTGTTTGGTCGCTCATTTTTAGCCTTAAGGTCTACTATTTGTTTGCCTGGTCAAACCAGGCTCTTATGTTATTAACATCACGGCGGATATTTTCTACCAAGTCATCCAACGTAGTGAACTTTTTCTCGTCACGAATTTTATGTTTAAACTCTACCTCAATCCGCTGACCGTAAAGTTTTCCTTCAAAATCCAAAAGGTGTACTTCTAGAATTGGTTTTACTAGATCGCCAACCGTTGGCCTGATACCCACATTGGCCGCGCCTTGCAAAACTTCCTCACCGACATTCACCAACACTGCAAAAACGCCTGACAAAGGCGCGCTATATCGATGAAGCTGCACATTAGCCGTTGGGAAGCCCAATTCAGTCCCAAGCTGTTGACCGTAAACAACTCGCCCTTGAATTGAAAATGGCCGCCCTAATAAGTCCTGTGCCCCGGCAAAGTCCGATTGTCGTAAAAACTTTCGCACTAGCGTGCTACTAACGCGTTGACCATCGACCTCGAGGGTTTCAGTGTCCTGAACTTCAAAATTAGCTTTAGCGCCTGAGCGCTTCAGCATCTGAAAATCACCGCTGCGGTCACAACCAAAACGAAAATCATCGCCAACGATTAAATAACGAGTGCGCAAACCCTTAACTAACACCTTATCAACAAACTGCTGAGCCGTTAGACTTCTCAGCGCTTGGTTGAACTGCAAACAGACAACCTGATCAATACCAAAATCTGTCAGCGCCTCTATCTTCTCTCGCAGACGCATTAATCTTGCAGGAGCCTTTTCACCTGAAAAATATTCCTGTGGCTGAGGCTCAAAAACCATGACCACCGAGGGTAAATTTAAGGCTGCGGCTTTATTTTTCACCTGCTGCAATATAGCCTGATGACCAAGGTGAACGCCATCAAAAGAACCGATAGTTACAACCGATTCTTGGTCAGAGGCATGCAGGTTATGTAATCCTCGAATGAAACTCATTTTGCCTCGTTTTACAGCCAACATCATTACTCTCTAAACAAGGCGCAAAGTATACCTAGCAACGCGCAGAAAGGTAAGAGATAGGCCCCTACAATGGTGTGTTACGTCTCCGCTTTTAAATGCACATGGACCGCTACGCCTGTAACCAAAAAAGTATTGTGGTTTATGGTTGGCGTGAGGTCGCCTTAGCGGGGCCGCGCAGATCTGACATTTTAAAGCCGGTTATTAAAAGCATCAAAACATAGGCTACAAATCCAGCGGCACAAAGCCCGAGAATACCTCTTGATCTCTGCCACCAAGGCAGGTTCTGCCAAACCTCAGAATTTAACGCATCTAGCGGCCCAGAAACCACCACCAATACAACCAACATTACCCCAACAGCTGCACTTAACCGGCAGAAAAATCCCACCCAATGACCTGAGGCGACATAAACACCACTCCTTTTTAGATAGACATACAGGAGGATGGCATTTAAAAAAGCAGCGACTGATGTGGCTGCGGCTAACCCTAGATGCCCGATCTGCCAGTAAAAATGCAGGGGCACCACAAAAAGAATGTTAAGTACCATATTAGTCACCATAGCGATAATGCCAATACGTACCGGTGTGCGCATATCTTGACGAGCAAAAAAGCCAGGAGCGAGCACCTTAATCAACATAAACGCAATCAGACCCAAGGCATAGGCCCGCAAACTTAGCGTTGCCATCGACATATCCCGAAGGGTCATTACGTCGCCATAATAAAACAGGGTGACTAAAATGGGCTCAGCTAATAGCACCAGCGCCGCAGAAGCAGGCACCGCAATAAGCAAAATCATTTTTAGCGCCCAGTCTAACGTCTCAGAATATTCATGAGTTGAACTCGCCGCATGATGGCGCGACAGATTAGGTAATATTACCGTCGCAATGGCGACCCCAAATACACCTAGAGGCAGTTCCGACAAACGATCCGAGTAATACAGCCAAGAGACACTTCCCGTTGGTAAGAACGTCGCTAGCATGGTGTCTAGTAGTAAATTTATTTGGCTAACAGAAACCCCAAATATTGCCGGCCCCATTAGCTTTAAAATCTTACGCACACCGGGATGATGCCAATCAACTTTAGGTGCTGGCAGCATGTGTATACGGAGTAAAAATGGAATCTGAAAAATAAACTGTAAAATCCCCGCAATTAAAACACCCCAAGCGAGGGCAAAAGCGGGCTGTTCAAACATGGGCGCTGCGATTAGAGCCGCTGCAATCAGCGATATATTCAACAAAATAGGTGTAAATGCCGGCACCGCAAACCTATCATAGCTATTAAGAATGCCCCCAGCGACGCCAGTCATCGAAATAAACATCAAGTAGGGAAAGGTAATGCGTAACATCTCGGCTGTCGCAGTAAACTTTAGAGGGTCATTAAAAAACCATTTTGGGGCAAAAATAGCTGCCATGGCAGGTGCTGCCAGAACAATGACCAGCGTAAACAATAAAAGGGTAAGGCCCAAAGTGCCACTTACTCGACTTATTAAACTTCGTACTGCAGCCTGACTACCCTGCTCTCGATACTCGCCCAATATCGGCACAAATGCCTGAGCAAAGGCCCCTTCAGCAAACAACCGACGAAAAAAATTAGGTATTTTAAAGGCGACAAAAAATACGTCCGCAAATGCCTCGGCGCCAATAACTCTGGCAAATACAACGTCTCGAGCAAGCCCCATGACGCGGGACAGCATGGTGAAAAAGCTAACGACACCGCTAGAACGCAACAAACCATTGTCTTTAGGATTGCCTGAAGACTCGACGAAAGCCCCAGTAGGCGCGCCTTGATTATCTAACTGTGACCGTTCCTGAGTCAAAAGAGCACCTATTCATTATGTGTTTATAAAGCACAGTTTAACCACTGACATCGCTATGGCCAAGCAAATCTAAAAACCCCAAGATTAGATAATACTGTTAGACTTGCAAGCAAAGCATCACAGTAACCGTTTTCAAACTAAATAAGCCTAAATAAAGCATGAAAACTAGGTTGAATATTACAACTAAACCCTGTATATTTCCGCGCCTTTAGCGAGTCCATAAAGTTAGGAGTAAGAAAGTTGGCAAATTCAGTACAAGCAAAGAAACGCGCACGCCAAAACGAGAAACGCCGCCAGCATAATGCCAGCCTGCGCTCTATGGTCCGCACCTATTTAAAGAAAGTTGATGCTGCGATCGCCTCTGGTGATAAAGCAGTGGCGCAGGAAGCCTACACTGCTTCTGTACCTGTTATAGATCGTATGGCCGATAAAGGAATTATTCACAAGAATAAAGCCGCTCGCCATAAGAGTCGTTTGAACGCTAAAGTTAAAGCCCTTAACGCAGCGTAAGAACCTCTCAAAAAGAAAAACCGGCATTAGCCGGTTTTTTTTCGTCTGTAGCTTAGTCAGTGGTCGACCTACAGTTGGGCGTTAACTACCATATTGTCTCGATGAATCAACTCATCATCCTCGCGGTAGCCTAGCACCTCTAAAATTAACTCAGTGCCTTTGCCTTTTATTTTAAGAGTCTCCACTGCGCTATAATTAACCAACCCACGGGCTATTTCTGCACCTGCTTCATTCACACAACTCACTAGGTCACCCCGACTAAACTCTCCACTTACGCCTTTAACCCCAACAGGCAGCAAACTACGGCCCTCTTTTGACAGCACAGCCGCCGCTCCAGCATCAAGGATCAACTGCCCCTTAACCTGTAACTGACCCGCTAACCATTGCTTGCGAGCGGCGATGGGTTTCTGACTCGCGGATAACAATGTTCCAACAACATCACCGCGACCCACTCTAAGAAGAACCTCTTCGTTACGGCCACCGGCAATCACTGTATTACAACCAGAGCGGGCCGCTAAACGCGCCGCCTGAAGTTTAGTAACCATGCCGCCACGCCCCAAACCACTTGCACTATCTCCAACCAACGCATCCAGAGCATCGTCATCAGCCTGTGCATGAGGTATTAATGTGGCCGTTGAGTCATGGTCAGGATTGGCGCTATACAGCCCATCTTTGTCAGTCAATATCACCAATAGATCAGCATCAATTAAATTAGCAACTAAAGCGGCCAAGCTATCATTGTCACCAAAACGAATTTCATCTGTAACAACAGTATCGTTTTCGTTAACAATGGGAACAACACCTAACTCCATGAGCTTTTTTAGGACACCACGAGCGTTCAAATAGCGCTGTCTATTGGCTAAGTCATCGTGGTCAAGCAAGATCTGTGCGGTAGCTCGAGTGAATCGCTCAAAGCTACTCTCGTAGGCCTGAATAAGCCCCATTTGACCCACCGCAGCGGCGGCCTGTAATTCATCAATGCTGTCAGGTCTTTGTGTCCATCCGAGACGGGCAATACCCTCGGCAATAGCGCCTGAAGAGACCAGTACAATCTCATTGCCCTGATCAAGTAAAGTCGCTATCTGGCTAACCCACCCATCAATAGCAGCTCGATCAAGACCTGCACCATCATCGGTCAATAAGGCGCTGCCGATCTTAACGACCCAGCGTTTAGCATCTTTAGCGACCGTCCTATTCACCTTACATTACTCCGCGTAAACCACTTCAACATCGTTATCATCATGATCGTCATCATCACTATCATCTAACTGTGATTGCTGGCGAGCCGTACGACGAGTTTCTGCAAGACCTTCAATTCGATCACGCGCCTCGGCCTGAATTTCCGTACGCCGCGCCTCTGCAAGCTCAGCCAAGTTTGGGTCAACCAACTCTCGTTGCCGATGATCGTCAATGTAATCCATTATCGCTGCACACAGTACTTTAGTACCCTGAGATGCCAAACCAGACATTCTAAAGACCGGCCCTTTCCACTCTAAATCATCTATGACTTGCTGGCACGCTACGTCAATATCTTCCTCGCGTAATAAGTCGACCTTATTAAGTATTAGCCAGCGATCGCCTTCAGCCAATGTAGGGCTGAAGGCATCTAACTCACGCTCAATAACCTGCGCATTTTGTCCGGGTGTTGACCCATCAAACGGCATCATATCGACCAGATGTAACAGCAGTCGCGTCCGGGTGAGATGCTTTAAGAACCGAATACCCAGCCCAGCACCCTCAGACGCCCCCTCAATGAGGCCAGGAATGTCAGCCACCACAAATGACTTATCGCCACTCATACCCACGACACCTAAATTAGGAACCAAAGTGGTAAAAGGATAGTCAGCGACTTTGGGACGTGCCGCAGAGACCGATCGAATAAACGTCGATTTACCCGCATTGGGCAACCCTAGCAGACCTACGTCGGCCAACACTTTAAGCTCGAGTTTTATTTCTCTGACTTCTCCATCCTGCCCTGGCGAAGTCTGGCGCGGTGCACGGTTAGTACTCGATTTATAGCGAGTGTTGCCCAGACCATGGAATCCGCCTTGAGCTACCTTAAGTTGCTGATCTAGCACTGTGAGGTCGCCCATCACATCACCAGTTTCATTATCAAGCACTGTAGTACCTACAGGTACCTGCAATATTAAATCATCGCCACCACGGCCAGTGCACTCTGCGCTGCTACCCTGCTGTCCACCTTGAGCTTTATAGTTACGGGTATAACGAAAATCGATAAGCGTATTTAATCCCTCTTTAGCAATCAATACGACACTGCCACCGTCGCCACCGTCGCCACCGTCAGGACCACCTTTGGGAATATATTTTTCACGCCGAAAGCTTAGGCAACCATTACCACCTTTGCCGGCGTGAACTTTAATTGTAGCTTCATCAACAAATTTCATAGGAGCAGTTTACAGTTGCCAAAGGGTTTAGTCATTTCGAGTATTGAGGGTCTATTTTTAAAAAAATTAGCGCGCATAAAAAAAGCCCCGCGTAGGGGCCTTTTTAACTGAATGGAAGCGTCTACGCAGACACTACCTCAGCATATTTACGATTGTGCGGGCCTTTTTGTACAAACTGCACTTTACCCGTCGCTTTTGCAAACAACGTGTGGTCTTTACCAATGCCAACATTGTTGCCAGGATGAAACTTAGTTCCACGCTGACGAATGATGATACCACCTGCATTGATTGCTTGACCGCCATAGACTTTCACGCCAAGTCGCTTGCTTTGTGAATCGCGACCGTTACGAGTACTACCACCAGCTTTCTTGTGAGCCATTGCTATATCCTCTTTGGATTAACCAGCATTAATGCCAGTAATCTTAACTTCTGTATACCACTGTCTGTGGCCCTGTTGAGTGCGCGAGTGCTTACGACGACGAAACTTGATGATGTTTACTTTATCACCACGACCATGAGATACAACCTCAGCCGTCACTTTACCACCCTCTACATGAGGGGCACCAATCTTGACTTCAGCACCTTCGCCAACCATCAAGACTTCTTCGAAATCGATACTATCACCAGTTGCAATCTCAAGCTTCTCAAGACGCAGGGTTTCGCCCTCTACGACTCGATGTTGCTTTCCGCCACTTTTGATTACTGCGTACATGTTTTGCTCCAATTTATAATGACCCTTTCACGGCCTGATTCTGTCGCTTCAAGTCGTTGAGCTAATAGCCCCTTTGCGAGGGCGGCAATTCTAATGGAACACCCCCGTCTTATCAAGCATTTAAACAGTGAAAACAACAGTAATCTGCCGGATTTAAAACAGGTGGCACAAACTGACCAACAATGGAGACATCAAACCAAGCTCTAGACGATCGAATTAGGCGCCGTCAAGCCAGATCAGAGAAGCATTACGCCCCGTTATTTGATCTCTACGGTAGGAGAAAAAACGTTCTGAATCATTAACTGTACAAAACTCTCCACCGTACACCGCAGATACACCGCAGGCCTGCAACTCGGCCCGGGCCAAAGCATAAATATCAGCCAAATACTTGGCGCTTGAATCTATGAAGGCATTTTTAATCGCACCCTGATGGACGCTGTTTTGCGCGTTACTTAAAAAGGCTTCCCTAACATCTACCCCAACCTCAAATGCTTGAGGGCCAATGGCGGGACCTAAATAAGCGAGGATATTTTTTGTAGAAGAGAATTGACTAAGGGTTCTGCGCAATATGCCATTGGCAAGCCCACGCCAACCTGCATGAACAGCCGCTATCTGAGTGCCGTTTTGATCACATAAAAGGACCGGCAAACAATCTGCCGTCATCACCACACAGGGGACACCGGATTGATCACTAAAACTGCCGTCAGCATCCGGAACACCCTTCGCATCTGGCGCATAAATTACCTTAGTACCATGCACTTGATTCAGCCACACTGGCGACATTGAAAGGTTAAGGATGGTTTCAAGTGCATCACGGTTAGCCTGAACGTCTGCCGCCGTGTCACCAACATGCAATGCAAGATTGTTTTGGTTAAAAGGGCCCTCACTGCAGCCCCCTGCCCTAACAGTCATAGCTGAGCGCACATTATCTGGCGCCGGCCAATCTGGAACAAAAAAAGACATCGCTTAACTATCCTATCGCCAAAGCTTCAAGTAAGTTTTGCATATCCTCAGGTAAGTCGGTACTCCAACCAACTTCCTTGCCGGTGGCAGGATGTACAAGCGCTAACTCGCGAGCATGCAAAGCTTGACGACCAAACTGCCGCAGACACTCTTGCAGCTCAATCGAGGCGCCCTTATGAATCCGCAAACGCCCCGCATAGGTATCATCTCCAACGATAGGGTGTTTTATATGCGCCATATGCACTCTAATCTGGTGAGTACGGCCCGTTTCTAACTTAACCCGCAAATGACTGTGACTGTCAAACCGCTTAAGCACGCGATAGTGGGTTCGCGCCTCCTTGCCGTCAGTGATTACCGCCATTTTAGTGCGCTGATGTGGGTGCCTGCCAATGGGCTGATCGACTGTGCCGCCGGCTATCACGCAGCCAACAGTAACGGCTTCGTATTCACGGCGTACTGTTCTGGCTTGCAGTTGCAGAACAAGGTCAGTGTGCGCTTGTAATGTCTTAGCTACCACCATCAAACCCGTAGTATCTTTGTCCAATCGGTGCACAATACCTGCCCGTGGTACTGACTGAAGTGAAGGGCAGTGATGGAGCAACGCATTAAGAACAGTACCAGAACGATTGCCTGCCGCGGGATGAACCACAAAATTTGCCGTCTTGTTAATGACCAAGATATGATCATCTTCAAAGATAATATTTAAGGGAATATCCTCTGCCTGCCAGTCTCCTTCGGGCTCAAGATGGGCATTAATCGTGAGTATTTCACCACCGAGTAACTTATGCTTGGGTACCTTCTGTTGATCATCAACTTTCAGCTCACCCTGCTTAATCCATTGCTGCAGACGCGACCGTGAAAATTCACCAAATAGCTCAGCCGCTACTTGATCTAATCGTCGGCCACAATTTGACGGCAGCACCATGGCTTTACGTTCAATATTATCTAAATTATTAGTCAATTCACCTAATCCATTTTTACTTATTTCATTAATTACTAAACTTATTCTAAATTAATCGCTCTAACGAAGGCGATTTACTACCAACTAGCATCCAAAAATGGAAGAATTATTGGTTTAGTTAGTGGGCTGTGGTTA
>Ga0302120_10000001_pt1 | contig 202438 bp, 186 predicted proteins | sample AG5_Bottom_MG_FD_203118 | JGI IMG/M metagenome (GOLD analysis project Ga0302120, IMG submission 203118) | Marine microbial communities from Western Arctic Ocean, Canada - AG5_Bottom | ecosystem: Environmental > Aquatic > Marine > Oceanic | place: Canada: Western Arctic Ocean | collected... | reverse complement strand
GGCAGGAATTTGATCAACACCTTTTAGAGGCCATCCAAAACTTCTCACCCGACCTAGTCATCTTGGCTGGCTTTATGAGGATCCTAACCTCTAACTTTGTTAGTCAGTTTGAAGGCAAGCTACTCAACATACATCCCTCTTTGTTACCCGGCTACCAAGGCCTAGATACGCATCAGCGGGCAATAGATGCGGGTGATTCAAAAGCGGGCGCTACCGTGCACTTTGTGACTCCAGAACTAGATGGCGGGCCTCCAGTGCTTCAGGCTGAAGTCGCCATTAGTCCCACAGATGGCCCTCAAGATTTAGCCGCGCGGGTCTTAACAATGGAACATAAAATATACCCAGCAGCGGCTCAATGGTTTTGTGACGGTCGTTTAACCTCGCAAAATGGCAAAGCCTTCTTGGACGGTGTGGTGATTGGAAAAAACGGAATATTATTTGATATTAATAATGAACGCTAATCGTTTTTGTCACTCTAAAGCCTAATCGACTTGCTTAAAAACTTGTGTAGGTATAAATGAATAGATCAGCATCACTGAAGAGATTCACTCTAGTCATCGGGTTCATAACGATTTCGGCCGCAGTCTCACTGCTAAGCCCCTCATTGACCGCAGCATCGATTACCAATAACGAAATAGCCACTTATAGCGCGCAATACAGCGCTAATTACAATGGGCTAGCCATCAAGGCCCACCACCAACTTCGTCAGTTAGAGGATGGTTCATACATAGAAATCTTGAACGCTAAAAGCATTCTTGGCAAAATTAAAGAAAGCGCTAAATTTATAATCGATGATCACCAGAAAATTCTTCCTTATCAATACAACTACAAACGTTCACTGGTCGGTATATCTCGAGTAGAGAGTCAAGTCTTCGATTGGCCCAAGAAACAACTTAAATATGCTAAGAACGATAAAATCCAGGTTGTTGCTCTCGAGCCTGGCGCGCTTGATATTGTTACTCACAAGTTACAATTACGGCATGACCTGCAAGAAGGAAAAACGATACTTTCCTATCCTGTCATGGCGCGTGATAAGCGAAAGCAGTATGATTATGAGGTTGTAGCGTCAGAGGTTCTAAACACTGAGATCGGCCCCCTGAATACAACTAAGATTCGTAGAATCAGTAACAGTAATACTCGTGAAACTGTTATTTGGCTAGCGACTGACTGGAACTTCTTAGTGGTACAATTAAGTCATACTGAGAAGGGCGACAGCCACCAACTAAAAATTATCCAAGGAAGGGTGAACGAGCACGATATTTTACCCTTAGAGCCTATTGGAGAGAAAAAGATATGACTGAACGAGATGCAACCAATAAGAGTAAATCCATCCTTACTCTCGGCACTCTCGCCTCGCTCATTATCGTGGGAGGTGTACTCTACCAAGCTCAAAAAGACCTACCTAATGACCCTGAACTTCTCTCAATACCTGAACAAGTCGTCGAAGCTGTCATTATCCCAGCAATAGTTCCAGAAGCCACCATACCAGAAGCGCTTAATCAGCCAGATAGCGCATCCAAGACTCCGTCAGAGCCAAGAAAAACGTCGTTACCGTCGTTAGATGCTAGTGATGAGTTCGTGCGAGAACGCATTGTATTAATGAGTAGCAAGACTGAAATAAATAGCTGGCTGGCGGCCGATGACCTTGTTCGGCGAACTGCTAGTTATCTCGACGGTCTCTCAAGAGGCATAATGCTGGGTAAGATTTTCCCGCTAAATCCTCCCCAAAGTAGCTTCGCAACTCATAACGACGGCGATGTGATTTGGCTGAATGCCGGTAACTATGAGCGATATAACACTACGGTTGCGGTGCTCGCATCGCTAGACATGAAATCCATGGCGCAAATGTTCCACTTTGCCCGTCCATTGCTAGAAAGCGCATTTCTTGAGATGGGGTATAAGCCCCGTCAGATGGATGGAATATTGTTAACCGCAATAGATCAGGTTCTCAATACGCCCATTATAGTCGAGCCTATTAGCCTAACTCGGGATTCTGTGGCCTACAAATATGCCGACATGTCGCTAGAATCTTTAACACCATTGCAAAAGCAGCTTATACGCGCGGGTCCTGAAAATACTCAAAGATTGCAACAGCAGGCGCTCTTATTGAAGAACGCTTTGCTCAATCCAAACGGCAATCAATAGTCATATCAACGTTTAAAGATAGCCTTAAATTACGCCTTAGGTAAAGTCACACCAGTTTGGCCCTGATATTTACCACCTCTATCCGCATAGGATGTGGCGCAAACTTCATCGGATTCAAAAAACAACATTTGGGCAACACCTTCATTGGCATAAATCTTTGCAGGAAGGTTAGTGGTGTTAGAAAACTCGAGTGTCACATGCCCTTCCCATTCTGGTTCAAGCGGTGTCACATTGACAATAATGCCACATCGAGCATAGGTCGATTTACCCAAGCAGATAGTCAAGACCGAACGTGGAATCCTGAAATATTCAACCGTTCTTGCTAGAGCAAAAGAGTTAGGTGGAATGATGCAATAATCTCCACTGATATTAACAAAGGAGTCATCATCAAAATTCTTTGGGTCCACGGTTTTTGAGTGGACATTGGTGAATATTTTAAACTCATTGGCGCAACGAACATCGTATCCATAACTAGAAACACCGTAAGAGATAACTCTCTCCTCTCCATTATAGCGAACCTGCTCTGCTTCATAGGGCTCGATCATTTTATGTTGCTCGGCCATACGACGTATCCAATTGTCTGATTTAATGCTCATGAATTAACTTCTCTTAGTTAGATTATTACGCGCAAAATACTCGATAAAAGTCGACTTAAAAACGCCAACGGTATGATACGCATTTATAGCTTTTCAGCAAGGCCCACCACCGTCGGATTAGTCTCTGTTATTCGAACTCTATGTCGGGACCACTATCGACATGTGCTGATTCTAGGGCTGTCATCACAGATCGAGCAATTTCTCGATACTGTTGTGCAATAGGTTGATCTGGAAAAGCCGCCGCCAAAGGCAGCCCTTTATCGCCCTGTTGTCTAATCGAAAGGTCTAAAGGAAGACTACCCAGCAGCGCAGTACCGTAATCAGCTGCCACTCTCTGACCCCCACCGTCGCCAAAAATATGCTCCGCATGACCGCACTCAGTACAAACATGGACTGCCATATTCTCTACAATGCCTAACACGGGTATTTTCACTTTAAGAAACATCTCAATACCTTTTTGGGCATCAAGCAAGGCAATATCCTGAGGAGTCGTGACAATAACGGCCCCCGCTACCTGAGCCTTTTGCGACAACGTAAGCTGAATGTCACCCGTACCAGGAGGCATATCCACCACCAGTATATCGAGCTCACCCCACTGAGTTTGCTGTAATAATTGTTGTAGCGCGCCAGCTGCCATAGGACCACGCCATGCCATCGGCGTCTTATCTGTTACCAAATAGGCCATAGACATAGTAGCAACACCATGAGCCTCAATAGGCTTAAGGTATTTTTCATCTACGGCTTCAGGGCGAGTGTTTTCTTCGACACCAAGCATCATACCAACACTTGGACCATAGATATCTGCATCTAGAAGCCCTACTCGATAGCCTTCCTGATGCAATGCCAGCGCCAAGTTTACCGCCGTTGTTGACTTACCTACTCCGCCTTTGCCTGATGCAACTGCAATAATATTTTTCACCTGAGTTAACACTAAATCACCCCAACCTATACTCTATTTAATTACTACGACAACTTAGCTCCGCTATTTCGCTCAATAGCCCATGAAAAGTTACTATAAAATCGCTATACTCGCATCTCTTCCAAGCTGCCGAAAAAGATTTCTAACATGCCGTCAAAACGTCAAATTCTGGTTACCAACGCCTTGCCTTATGCTAATGCCGCTTTGCATCTGGGCCATATCTTAGAGTACACCCAAACCGATGTCTGGGTGCGCTTTCAAAAGATGCGCGGCCACGAATGTTACTACGTTTCCGCAGATGATGCTCACGGCACTGCAATTATGTTAAAAGCGGACGAGAAAGGTATTAGCGCCGAAGAACATATTGCAAACATGCGTGCTATTCATGAAGCAGATTTTAAAGATTTTTTGATTGGTGTTGATAACTATCACTCCACACACTCTGATGAAAACCGCGAATTTTCTGAGCTAATTTACAATCTACTGAAGGCAAATGGGCATATCGCGCAGCGGTCCATTACTCAAGCATTTGATCCAGAGAAGAATCTTTTTCTCGCAGATCGCTACGTCAAAGGCGCCTGCCCCAAATGTAAAGCTGATGATCAATATGGCGATAACTGTGAAGCCTGCGGTGCCACCTACTCGCCGGTCGATCTTATTAATCCCATATCCGTCATTTCAGGTGCCACGCCTGTTGAAAAAGAGTCAGAGCATTATTTTTTCAAATTACCTGAATTTACAGCATTCTTAAAAGACTGGGTCGGCAGCGGTACCGTGCAAAAAGAAGTCGCTAACAAGCTAAGTGAATGGCTAGACAGCGGTTTACAAGAATGGGACATCAGCCGCGACGCACCCTATTTTGGCTTTGAAATTCCTGACGCTCCCGGCAAGTACTTTTATGTCTGGCTAGATGCGCCCATCGGTTACATGGCGAGTTTCAAAAACCTTTGTGATCGAGATGGGTTAGATTTTGATCATTTTTGGAAAAAAGACAGTCCAACCGAGCTATATCATTTTATCGGCAAAGACATCGTTAATTTCCATGCCCTATTTTGGCCCGCGATGCTGAAAAGCGCTGAATATCGTACACCGACCAAAATTTGCGTGCATGGTTTTGTTACGGTCAATGGTAAAAAGATGTCTAAGTCTCGGGGCACCTTTATCAATGCACGTTGCTATCTAGATCATCTACATCCTGAGTATCTTAGGTACTACTATGCCTCTAAATTATCTGGCACGATCGAAGATATTGATCTCAATTTGGAAGACTTTATACAAAAAGTAAACAGTGATTTAGTCGGCAAGGTTGTCAATATCGCCAGCCGCTGTGCCAAGTTTATTGCCAACGGTAACGATGGGGTACTGTCATCGGCTATTGATAATCCTGAACTATGGGCACAGGTCAGTGGCGCTGCCGGTACAATTGCTAACCACTATGAAAATCGAGATTACGGTAAGGCTATTCGAGAAATTATGGCGCAAGCGGATGCGGCGAATGAATATATCGCCCTCAAAGAGCCATGGAAACTCAACAAAGATGAATCACAGCAACAAAGTGTTCAGGACATTTGCTCGCTGGGTATTAACCTATTCCGCGTATTGCTCACCTATCTAAAACCAGTACTTCCTGCTATGGCTGAAGCGGGCGAGTCATTCCTAAATGACACCTTAACGTGGGACAGCGTGAAGCATCCCTTAGTCGAACATAAGATTAATCAGTTTAAGCCACTTATGCAGCGAATCGAAAAAGAGAGGGTCGATGCCATGGTTGAAGCCAGCAAACAGGATCTTGCTAAGGAAATCCCGAAACCCATCAGTGGTGCCTTAGTAGATGAACCCCTAGCCGATGAAATTAGCTTTGATGACTTCATTAAGGTTGACCTGCGTGTCGCTCGAATTGTGAGTGCGAGTCATGTCGAAGGAGCAGATAAGCTACTGCAACTTAATCTAGATATTGGTGGTGAAATGCGTCAGGTATTTTCAGGAATTAAATCATCCTACGACCCAGCAGACCTAGAAGGCAGACTTACCGTAATGGTGGCTAACTTAGCGCCACGAAAAATGCGTTTTGGCATGTCCGAAGGGATGGTTTTGGCAGCAGCAGACAAACAGGGTATTTATCTATTAGAACCTGATAGCGGTGCTCAACCAGGTCAAAGAGTCACCTAATGATGACGCCGATGGTGGATTACTCATATTTATTTGGCCACCAAATTATGGGGTTTTCATGATAGTAAAAAAGCTACCTATAGGTGTATTTTAGTTGTTGAATAACACCGCCAGATTGCACCATACTAGTTATCCGCCACATCTATTATACTGAGCACATGCAAGAATTCGCCATCATCCTGGTCAGCTCTATTCTGATCAACAATTATGTACTCGTTCAGTTCCTTGGGCTCTGTCCTTTCATGGGCGTGTCAAAAAAGCTTGAGTCGGCCATTGGTATGTCAGCGGCTACAACCTTTGTATTAACCCTCACCGCCATGGCTAGTTATATCGTCAATGAGCTCGTATTAATGCCCCTAGGGCTTATTTATCTTCGCACTATTGCGTTTATTTTAGTCATCGCCGCAGTGGTTCAATTTACCAAGATGTTTATCGAAAAAACCAGCCCACTTCTGTATCGAGTATTGGGCGTCTTCTTGCCCCTAATAACCACCAATTGTGCGGTACTCGGCGTGGCACTACAAAATGCCAGCAAAGACCTCAACTTTATGCAATCGTCGCTATATGGCTTTGGTGCAGGTGCCGGTTTTTCACTGGTATTAATCTTATTTTCGGCAATGCGCGAACGTTTGGCCGCTGCTGACATCCCCCAACCGTTTGAAGGGGCCGCCATCGCCATGATTACCGCCGGTCTAATGTCATTGGCATTCATGGGATTTAGTGGGTTAGTGTGAATGATTGATAGCATAGCGCAACAACCAATGCTTGCCGCCCTCATAGCCCTAGTGAGCCTAGGGATTGTTTTTGGAGCCCTGCTGGGGTTCGCCGCTGAAAAGTTCAAAGTACAGGGCGACCCGATTGTTGAGCAAATTGATAATCTGCTACCACAAACCCAATGTGGTCAATGTGGATTTCCCGGCTGCCGCCCCTACGCTCAATCTATTGCCGATGGCGATGCGATTAACAAGTGTCCTCCGGGAGGCCAAAACACCATTAACGCTATAGCTAACCTGCTTGATGTGCCAGCCCCAGCATTAGACGAAGAACACGGTGAAGAGGAAGAAATTAAAACCATCGCCTACATTCGTGAAGACGAATGTATCGGTTGCACTAAATGCATACAAGCCTGTCCAGTAGATGCAATATTGGGCGCAGCCAAACTCATGCATACTGTTATCGTGTCGGAATGCACAGGGTGCGACCTCTGCATTGAGCCCTGCCCAGTGGACTGTATCGATATGCTGCCAGTTGTCCAAGGTATCGTGCAATGGCACTGGCCGACCCCACCTACTACTATTGACCTTATAGCGACCAGCAAAATGTCATCTCAAGAGGATGCCGCATGAGTCGCACCTGGGAGACTCCCGGCGGTGTTCATCCGCCAGAAAATAAATCACAGTCAATGACTCAGAGTATTGGGCACTTACCCATCCCGGGTACTCTAGTGATTCCACTGCATCAACATATAGGCTCTCCATCAAAAATCGATGTCACCATTGGGCAGACTGTACTTAAAGGTCAGACATTAACAACGGCAACCCATTCAAATAATTTGCCAGTACATGCATCGACCTCAGGGACTGTGATTTCTATCGACGATCAGCCAGTCGCACATCCTTCAGGCTTAAACGCCCCCTGCGTCACCATCGCTAGCGATGGTAGAGACCAATGGATCGAGCATGTCGGTATTACAGATTTCCGACGATGTGGCCCCCTAGATTTATTACAGATAATTACCGATGCCGGCATTGCTGGGATGGGCGGAGCAGGTTTTCCATCCGCCATCAAACTAAGTCCTAGTAAAGACAAAGCCATCGACACCCTCATTATTAATGCGACAGAATGTGAGCCCTATATCACCGCCGATGATGCCGCTATGCGCGAAAAAGCCCAAGATCTGATTCAAGGGATAGAGGTCGTCTGCCACATTTTGAACGACCCAAAGAGAGTTGTGATTGGCATCGAAGATAACAAACCTCAGGCTATCAAAGCACTGCGACCATATATCCAAGAGAGTTCTATTGAAATAGTACCCTTTCCGACTAAGTACCCCTCTGGGGGAGAAAAACAATTAATTTATATACTTACCGGCCGTGAGGTTCCTAGTGGTGGCTTGCCTATCGATCTAGGTATGGTTTGTTTAAATATCGGAACGCTTATAGCGATCAAACGAGCTGTCATTGATGGCGAACCACTCATTTCACGAATCACCACCGTCACTGGCGGAGCCTGCGGAGTTAACCGTAATTATGAGGTTCTTATTGGCACGCCAATAAGCCATCTTCTGACGCACAATGAATTTGATGAAAAAAACTGCAGTCGCCTAATTATGGGCGGCCCCATGATGGGCTTTAGCTTAACCTCTACCGATGTTCCCGTGGTTAAAACAACCAACTGTATACTGGCGCCCGGTCATTCTGAAATTCCAGCTGATACGCCTGCTCAAGCCTGTATACGTTGTGGACTGTGCGCTGAAGCCTGTCCGGTTTCGCTCTTACCCCAGCAACTGTTCTGGTATGCACAGGCTAAAGACCAAGAGCGTTTAGAAGCACATAATCTGTTCGACTGCATAGAATGTGGTGCCTGCTCTTATGTGTGTCCGAGCAATATTCCTCTGGTTCAGCACTACAGAAGTAGTAAAGGCGAAATTCGCAAAGCCAATATCGATAAAATTGACGCCGACAACGCCAGACAACGTTTTGAATTTCGCAAATTGCGTCTAGAGCAAGCTGATGAGCAACGGCAAGCTAAACGTGAAGCACGACGATTGGTAACCGAACAAGCGAGAGCGACTAGTAATACATCACAACCCGGATCCTCTGCAGCCGATATTATCGCCGCCGCGCAACAGCGAGTCATAACCAAACAAGCATCTCCTGAGCAGCAAAAAGCCAAGTGCGAACGCGCTCTATTGGCGGCACAGTCTAGACTGCAAGAGGCCGAAAAACGATTGATAGAAGCCACCACAAATGGCAGCAAACAACAGCAAACTATATGCAGTGCAAGTGTCGAAAGCGCGAGACAAAAAGTTGATCAGACACAATATCGGCTGAGGGAGCTAACTGACTAATGGCATTTAAACAAATAAGCTCACCTCACGGGCACAACCCTCAAAGCACGAGTTGGATTATGCAACTCGTACTGCTTTCTACCTTGCCTGGATTTCTGGCGCTGAGTTATCAATTCGGCTGGGGCACCTTCATTAATTTAATCATCGCAGTGGTGACCTCACTAATAGCCGAATCAGCGATCCTTGCACTTAGAAACAGACCCATTGCTTTTTATCTAAAAGACTACAGTGCAGCCGTAACTGCTGTTCTCCTTGCCCTAGCCCTACCGCCCCTAGTACCTTGGTGGGTGGTGGTGGTGGGGTCTCTATTTTCCATTGTGGTCGCCAAGCAGCTCTATGGTGGGATTGGCTATAACCCCTTTAATCCGGCCATGGTTGGCTATGTAGTACTACTTATTAGTTTTCCCATTGAAATGACCAGCTGGGTTACGCCGATGTCTCTTTTGCCTGAAGGAGTAACCCATCCGGGCCTATGGGAATCACTTAGCATCGTGTTTGCAGGCAACACCCCAGTTGATGGCGTCACTGGCGCAACACCGCTCGACCTTTTCAAACACAGTAACGGGCTGGTAGTCGACCAAATTTATCAGAATGAAGCCTTATTCAGCCAAGCAAGCTTTGCCGGTGTTGGCTGGGAATGGGTCAATGTTGGATTTTTAATCGGCGGTCTAATCTTACTTAAAACACGTATTTTTACGTGGCATGGCCCTCTGGCGATGCTCGGCACCCTAGCATTAATGTCGATCTTATTTTGGGATGGTGGCAGCTCAGACAGTCCCGGTTCACCGATTATGCATCTGTTTAGCGGCGCATCGATGATGGGCGCATTCTTTATCCTAACCGACCCCGTTTCCTCAGCGGTAAGTAATCGGGGCCGACTTATCTACGGTGCGCTGATTGGGTTGTTAGTTTATGTTATTCGCGCTTGGGGTAATTACCCCGATGCCATGGCTTTTGCAGTACTCCTAGCTAACTTTGCCGCGCCCTTTATCGACAACTACACATTGCCACGTACCTATGGTCATACTGACCGGCGCAAGGCGACTAAAAAGCAGGAGGAAGAATGATCATTAAGTCGATTCGCTCCAACAGTATTGCCTTGGCTCTCTTCGCTTTAGCGACCGCACTAGTATTGTCATCGGTAGACAACCTCACTCGCGATAAGATCGACTATGCCGAACGTTTAGCTGCCCAGCGAGCACTACTAGAAATAGTCCCACCAGAACGTCACAACAATGATCTACTATTAGATACCCAACCTGTGCCAGAAGCCTTTTGGTCAATCTTGGGCCTTGTTAAAGGCGGCAATATCCATATCGCACGCTATAACGGTGAGCCTATAGCTGCAATTATTCCCTCAGTAACTGCCGATGGTTACAGTGGTGATATTGCCATGATTATTGGGGTTAACAACGAAGGCACCATTGCCGGTGTGCGCGTAGTACAGCATAAGGAAACACCTGGCCTAGGTGATAAAATTGACCTTAAAAAGAACGATTGGATTCTCGCCTTTAATGGTAAGTCTCTATCCAATATGGCACGCTCGCAATGGGCTGTTAAAAAAGACGGCGGTCAATTCGACCAGTTTACCGGGGCTACTATTACACCCAGGGCAGTAATTAATCAGATTGTGGCAACTTTAGATTATTTTAATCAAGACAGTGACAGACTATTTAACCAACCGCAGAAAAAAGACACGAACAGCACTGGACAGGTGGAACAATGAGCGATGCAACCGTAAGGGAAGTCGCCGGAAATGGTCTTTGGCATAACAACCCAGCACTCGTTCAGTTGTTAGGCCTATGCCCTCTTTTGGCGGTCAGTTCGACAGTGGCTAACGCTTTAGGCTTAGGCTTGGCCACGATGATGGTGCTTATTGGCTCCAACACTATCGTGTCTCTAATCCGTAATCACGTTAATGACGCCGTTCGATTACCTGTGTTCGTGATCATTATTGCCGCCTTTGTCACCTGCGCTGAACTACTGATGAAAGCTTACACTTATGATCTGTATCAAATACTCGGTATATTTGTACCGCTCATTGTAACCAACTGTGCTATTTTGGGCCGCGCAGAAGCCTTTGCCAGTAAAAACAATGTGGGTCTTGCTGCCCTCGATGGCGTCATGATGGGAATGGGATTTTTATTAGTGTTAGTGGCACTAGGTGCCATTAGAGAATTGCTCGGCCAAGGTACTTTGTTTGTGGATATGCATCTCTTGTTCGGACCCATTGCCGTCAACTGGCTGATCCAGCCCTTTGGCCCAAATTACAGCTTTTTAATTATCGTCCTACCGCCCGGTGCATTCTTAGTTACAGGGCTGTTAATCGCACTCAAAAACATTATCGACAATGTACTTAAAGTCCACGTTGACAAGTCCCGAAATAAGCCCATTAAGGGAGCAAAGCGGGTACGCACTACGGGTCATATTAGTTAATAATTATCGATGTCTTTGTCAAACAGCATATCGATGTCTCGAAAGGCTTTGAACTCTAAATAGTTGTCGCTAGGATCACGAACAAAGAGTGTCGTTTGCTCGCCTTTGCGCCCTTCAAAGCGCAGGTAGGGCTTGATCACAAATTCAACTGCCGCGGCTTCCAGCCTAGCGACAAATATTTCATGCTGGGACCAATCTAAAATCACGCCAAAATGAGACGCTGGCACCGCGTGTCCGTCTACTGCATTAGTCGCAGCGGAGGGGTGATCTGCTGGGTCCACTAAATGGGCGACCAGTTGGTGACCGAAGAAATCAAAGTCGATCCAGCGGTCTGACTCACGGCCTGTGGAACAGCCTATAACGTCACAATAAAAGCTCCGCGCCTGTTCAAGATCGGTAACAGGAAAGGCAAGATGGAAACGTGGCTGGCTGACTTTACTCATAGTGACTTTTAAGGGCTCTTTGGATTAGGTTATCACACTTGGTCTGCCCCAAGAACGGAACCGACCAAGATGATTTTTCTTGCTGTCTTAATATATTAGTTAGTTAACCCTTAGGCAATACGCAACAACGCACAGATCTTATTATCCGCAGGATCGCGCAGATAGGCTAGATACATATCGCCCATATCGCCGCCAGCGCGCACACCGGGGGTCTCTTCACAGGTAGTACCGCCATTGGCAACGCCTGCAGCATGCCAGGCATCGCCCTGGGCAGTATCGGTGACATTAAAACCAATAGTGCTGCCATTACCATGACAGGCTGGCTCACCGTTAATCGGCACGCTTAAGCCGAGAACACCCGATTCAGTAAAATAAAAGCAGCGACCCTTGGGGTCTATAATACCAGGCTTAATACCTAGCTCTCCGAGAATGGCATCGTAGAATTTTTTTGACTCTTCGATATTGTTTGCACCGATCATAATGTGACTAAACATACTAACTCCTAGTAAAACTTCATATTAAATAACCCTAATAGGGTTGGCTTTTGATTCTGTGTTCTAACTATTAAATATAATCTCTTTTATTTCGAACGATAGTAAAGAGCAAAGCTTTAAAACTCAACTGATGGATAAGACCTATAGCTCTATCTGCCCTGCACTAACCAATACACTATTGCCCGCCATCCAAACTCCGGTGAGCGTCCCATTCCTCTTTTCAGTACGTCCATGGAGGACACTGGGGCGACCCATTTCAACACCTTGAGAAATGCGCCATCTAAAATCTCCCTCGCCAGCGGAGTCATAATGAGTCAGCAGGGCAATTAGCGCGCAGTTTGCACTTCCAGTAGCGGGGTCTTCAGGCACACCATCCAAAGGAGCAAACATGCGCGCCTTGATGTCAAATTCACCGTCACTCATCACGTACAGATGAATATGGGGAGATAACCCCTGATCAGCTAACGCCCTTAGTTGCTCCAAATTTATGCTAGCCTTTTGCAAGGCGGCGTGGGTATCTAATTCAACAAATAAAAACTCCAACCCAACAGAGGCCTCTTGCGGCACATGTGTGTTGATACGGATATCGGACTCATCTAGGTTTAAAATAGTTGCTATAAAAGCGGGAGACACGACCTGACCAAGCCTTAAAGGCTCTGGTGCATTCAATTCGCAACTGATATCACCCTGCTGATCAAGGCTAATACTAATTGGTACCAATCCAGCAGCCTCTTCGAATACAACGTTAAGGCCACCATCGATACAGCCAAAGGCGCCCTCTTGGGCCAAGGCAAAAGCTGTTCCAATATTGGGGTGGCCAGCAAAAGGAATCTCGCGTGCTGGAGTAAAAATACGCACTCGACGGGTCTGACCGAGCCGCGGTGGAAAAACAAATGTTGTCTCCGAAAAGTTAAACTCCCGTGCGATCTGCTGCATTTGAAGGTCTGTTAATCCTTCAGCGTCAGGCAGCACTGCTAGAGGATTACCGCTGAATCGTTGGTTGGTAAATACATCGCAAATAAAGTATCGGTAAGTCATAGGTACAATTTTCGTCTAAGAGATGAATTAAAGATCACCAAGGCAAGGCGTCTAGGTCTAGGTTGCCGCCACTCAAAATAATGGCAACTCTCTTACCGTTAAACTGCTCTGGCTGATCCATAATGGCTGCCAAAGGAACGGCCGCAGAGGGCTCTACGACGATTTTTAATCTAGTCCAGATAAGTTTCATAGCTTCTACGATACGGGCTTCTGATGCCAGTAAAATATCGTCCACATGTTGAGTGATAATCTCAAAATTGCGTACCCCCACCGTGCCACGCAATCCGTCGGCGATGGTGTTGGGGACAAATTCCGCCAATCTGGCACCCGACCGGAATCCTAACCAAGCATCATTCGCAGCCTCTGGTTCAGCGCCAATCACCCGAGTTATGCCTGCCTGGGGAGATTGCTTAACAACAATGGCTGAGCCTCCCAATAGTCCACCACCCCCTACTGGGGTCATTAATACGTCGGCGGGCTTGTCTAGTTGCGCCAGAGTTTCCAGCGTCGCTGTTCCCTGACCAGCAATAATTAGGTCATCGTCGTAAGGGTGCACTAAACGGGCTCCCTGCTGCTCTATTAAACGTGTCACCGTCCCTTCTCGCGCAGTCATCGTCGGTTCACAGTAGACCACTGTAGCGCCATAACTAAGCACTGCATCCTTTTTCGCTTGGGGAGCATTTTCTGGCATTACGACCGTGCAAGATGCCTTACGCATTGCCGCCGCCCAAGCTAAGGCTGCGCCATGGTTACCTGAAGAATGAGTTATAACCCCATTGGCGAGGGCCTCTTGAGTCATAGAAAACAACGCGTTGCAGGCACCACGAGCCTTAAAGGCGCCTACTTTTTGCATGTTGTCTGCTTTAAAAAATAGCTCGCAAGTGAACAGCTTGTTCAACTGTGTGCTCTGCAGTATTGGAGTACAGTGAATATAAGGCTGTATGCGCTGGTGTGCCTGCTTAATGTCGTCTAGGGTTACGGTCATAGAGCAATTACTTTAATGAAATTATGTTGGCTATAGCATAACCTAAAATAGACTTTTGATGAGCGATTTAACCTCTGTTTTAGTTTAAACAGAAGGAAATCTGGTCAAGAGTTCCGATCAAGTAACCACTGATTACTTGATCGGGATTTGTAACAGTTTAGACACTCATGGATTCGAAATCACATTTCCTCAGATAGATGTTCAGCTTTAGAAATAGTTATATTTTTCGCCCAGCGTTCGCGGCAATACGCAAGCGCAGCGCATTAAGCTTAATAAAGCCTTCGGCATCCGCTTGATTGTACGCTCCACCATCATCGTCAAAGGTCGCTATATTGGCGTCAAACAAACTGTCATTAGACTGTCTGCCCACCACACTAACATTACCCTTATAAAGCTTAATTCGCACATCACCGTTAACCACATCCTGACTTTGATCGATCGCGGTCTGCAGCATCAGTCGCTCCGGAGCCCACCAATAACCGTTATAAATAAGCTTGGCGTAACGTGGCATTAACTCATCTTTAAGATGTGCCACTTCACGATCCAGTGTCAGCGACTCAATGGCACGGTGGGCCTTCATCATCACCGTGCCGGCAGGCGTTTCGTAACACCCACGAGACTTCATGCCCACATAGCGATTCTCAACAATATCCAAACGACCGATACCATTAGCACCAGCAACAGCATTCAGGTGCTCAATGACAGTGGCTGGCGACATCAAGGTGCCGTCAATGGCAGCAATGTCGCCTTTTTCATAGGTAATCGTCATGTAAGTTGGCTTATCGGGTGCTTGCTCAGGAGACACTGTCCAACGCCACATATCATCTTCGGCCTCAGACCAAGGGTCCTCGAGATTACCGCCTTCATAAGAAATGTGCAGTAAATTGGCATCCATAGAAAAAGGTGACTTTTTACCACGCTTCATTTCCACTGGAATGTTGTGGGTTTCACAGTATTCCATAAGCTTGTCGCGGGAATTAAGATCCCATTCACGCCAAGGTGCAATCACGGTGATGCCGGGCTTCAATGCATAAGCGCCCAATTCGAAACGAACCTGATCATTACCTTTACCTGTGGCCCCGTGTGAAATAGCTTCGGCGCCGGTTTCATTAGCAATTTCGATCAATCTCTTGGCAATCAATGGGCGAGCAATAGAGGTGCCAAGCAGGTACTCGCCTTCATAGATAGCATTGGCTCTAAACATAGGGAATACGAAATCGCGCGCGTACTCTTCACGAAGATCATCGATATAAATTTCTTTAACCCCAAGAGCTTCAGCTTTTGCCCGAGCAGGCTCTACTTCTTCACCCTGACCAATGTCGGCGGTAAAGGTGACTACTTCGCATTGGTACTCTTCTTGAAGCCACTTAACGATAACCGAGGTATCTAAACCTCCTGAATAAGCGAGAACAACTTTATTAACTGATGACACTGTATAAACCCTTAACTTTTGAATTAGCCGCGAATTTTACCTGAACCGAGTGAGGGATTCACTGTTTGTCTAATTTAAAGCATACAGTCGAGTAATCGCTGTTCGTTCTTGAGGGTCAAAAAGCATATAACCCTGAGTGGAAAAATGGTTTAACTCGGCCGTCGTAGGAAAAGTAAAGTAACTGGGAGTTCCCTGCTGAGTAAAAGCCTCTAGCGCCTGCAAATCTGACAGAAACCTGACTGCATTTATGATCTGCTTAACACCACCACTATAGAGCGATAGAACATTAAATAAATAGGATGATTGCCTCTGTAAGGGGATGGTTTTCACCGAAATAATATCTCCTGTATCAATACCTGAGTCTTGAATAAAATGCAGGGTCGAACCTATATCGCTATCACCATTGAGCATAGCCCTTAAAGTTGCCATCACCCCACGATAGCTAGGTAACACCCCAGAATGTAAATTAATCACACCATACCGAGGGATATCAATAATATCCTGCCCTATAATCAAACCAAATCGCACCGAGATGATTAAATCTGGCCGGGTGGCTTTAATACGCTCGAGACCCGCACTACCATTAACCTTATTGTCGATATCAACAAAGCCCTGCAATGAACGGCCCGCCTTTACGGCTAACTGCTCAAAGCTAGGTCTTCCGTCTTGTAATAGCTCTAGCTCAAAGCTCTGCAAAGCCATCAATGGAGTCGGTAAAAAATAATCCGAGCCCACCTTTTCAGAGATAAAAATTGATATTTCATGGTCGGCAAGTTGCCGAACTAGCTGGCTGAGCGCCAGATGACTGGGTAAATCTCTGTTTGTTAGCAAGGTAATACGCATAGCAACTCTCGACAATGGGACCTAAAATTCACCTCAAACTCATGTTATTTTGATTCAGTATGCCGTTCTTTGCCACAAAAACTATTATGCAGCCACGGTTTGCGGTAGCATTCACCCCATAACAGCGGAACCATCTTTCATGGATAAAATTTCTATCATCCTACCTGACGACTGGCATCTGCATCTGCGTGATAATCAGGCTCTTGAAACTACCGTACCTGCTGCTGCCCGCGGTTTTGGCCGCGGTATTATTATGCCCAACCTGACCCCACCAGTAACGCATGTTGCTGATGCTGTTGCCTACCGCGAACGGATTATGGCACAGCGGCCCGAGGGCTCGACCTGGCAACCACTGATGGTGCTTTATCTCACTGACAATACCACTGCTGATGAAATTCGTGCCGCTAAAGACAGCGGATTCATCCATGGTTGTAAATATTATCCGGCAGGCGCCACCACTAACTCTGCCTCAGGAGTGACCGACCTAGATAAAATGTCGCCTGTTTTTGAAGCCATGCAGGACGTGGGCATGGTGTTGCAATTACACGGTGAAGTGACATCTGCAGATGTTGACATCTTCGATCGAGAAGCGGTGTTTATCAATCGTCATCTTCGCGGTATGGTCCAACAATTTCCCGACCTTAAAATAGTATTGGAGCACATCACCACCCAACAAGGGGCTGACTTCGTGCTCGAGGCTAACGATAATGTCGCTGCCTCAATCACACCTCAACACTTGTTATACAACCGCAATCACATGCTGGTTGGCGGTATTCGACCTCACCTATTTTGCTTGCCAATCTTAAAACGAGACATTCATCAGCAAGCTCTTGTTAGCGCGGCCACCAGTGGTAGTACCAAGTTTTTCTTGGGCACTGACTCTGCGCCCCATGCGCAAGGCGCAAAAGAAAGTGCCTGTGGTTGTGCCGGCTGTTTCAGTCACCATAGCGCTATCGAGCTATATACTGAAGTATTTGATCAAGCCGGCGCCATGGATAAGTTAGAAGCTTTTGCTAGCACCAATGGACCAGATTTTTATGGCCTGCCCCACAATTCATCATCGATTGTGCTGAAGAAACAGCCATGGCAGTTACCTGATAGCCTACCGTTTGAAGACACCCAGATAATTCCCCTCGGTGCAGGCACCACATTAAACTGGAAGATGGTGGAATAATGGATATTCTCGATGAAAGTACCGATGCATTGATGGCCAAACGCTTTCGGGGATTTTTACCCGTGGTGGTTGATGTTGAAACTGGTGGCTTTGATTCCCACAGTAATGCTCTGCTTGAGGTTGCTGCGGTGTTGTTGGAGATGGATAGCCAAGGAAATCTGCAAATTAAAGAAAGCTACAGCAAAAATATCGAACCCTTTCCTGGTGCAATCGTTGAAGAGTCTGCATTAGAATTTACCGGTATTGACCTTTATGACCCAGAGAGAGACCCCGAGGAAGAAGGCGAAGCCCTGCGTGAAATTTTCCAACCGATTCGCCGTGAAGTCTCTATTACTGGATGCACTCGCGCAGTCATGGTAGCTCACAACGCTCACTTTGATCTTGGTTTTATTAATGCTGCCGTGGATCGTTGTCGCATCAAACGCAACCCCTTTCATCCATTTTCTTGCTTTGATACCTCGGGTCTAGCGGGGCTTGCCTATGGCCAAACTGTGCTCGCTAAAGCCTGCCAGGCCGCGGGAATCGACTTTAATAATCGTGACGCTCACAGCGCTCTATATGACACTGTGAAAACAGCAGAGCTCTTCTGCAATATCGTTAATCGCTGGAAAGAATTGGGTGGATGGCCACCAAATAACTGACTGCGATTGAGACTTTACTTATTAACCTAATAACCAAAAAAAGGCCGCCAATGGCGGCCTTTTAGCTAAATAGAAACCATTACTCAGCTTTGTTTTTAACCCAAAAGTCAGCATTTTCAATGCCCACTGCCTCGGCATCAAACACCGGATCAATACCCTCTTTAAGTTGCGCCTCGTAGTCTTTTAACGCCAATAATGCAGGGCGCTGAAGAATTAAAATGGCCACAATATTCAACCACGCCATAGCTCCCACGCCAACATCGCCCAAAGCCCATGCGAGGTCAGCAGATTTAATACCACCGTACATGACTGAAGTGAGCACTAGCCATTTTAGAAAAATCATCAACCAAGGACGATGAACCGCACGGTTAATATAGGTGACGTTAGTCTCGGCAATGTAGTAGTAGGCCAAAATCGTAGTGAAGGCAAAGAAGAATAACGAAATTGCCAACAGACCGGCACCCAGACCCGGCAATATGGTTTCAAAAGCACTTTGCACGTAAATCGGCCCCGCTTCTACGCCGGCTAAACCTGTGTATAGCATGGTGCCATCAGGCCCTTGCACATTGTAAAGGCCGGTGAGCAAAATCATAAAGGCGGTAGCGGTACAGACGAATAGGGTATCGATATACACGGAGAAGGCTTGCACTAAGCCCTGCTTAGCCGGGTGCGAAACTTCTGCAGCCGCTGCGGCATGGGGCGCTGTACCCTGCCCTGCTTCATTGGAGTATATGCCGCGCTTAACACCCCACTGAATGGCCATACCAATAATCGCACCGTAACCGGCGTCAAAGCCAAAGGCGCTGTCGATGATCAAACTAAACATCGCTGGGATTTTTTCATAGTTGGCTGCCATCACCATCAATGCAATCAGGATATAGCCAAGTGCCATGACAGGCACCACGACTTGGGTAAAGCGGGCGATACGCCGAACACCACCAAAGACAATTGCAGCTACACCGGCAGCAATAACTGAGGAAGCTACCACTGGCGAAACGCCCCAGGCATTTTCAACGGCAGCGACAATACTATTGGCTTGAATTCCCGGAAGGCAGAAACCAACGGCAATAATGGTGCACACAGCAAACAACCAGGCGTACCATTTTTGCCCCATGGCCTTTTCGATAAAGTAGGCTGGGCCGCCCCGATACATACCTTTCTCATCTTTTTCTTTGTAGATTTGAGCTAGAGTGGCTTCGACATAGGCGGTTGCAGCACCCAAAAAGGCTACCAACCACATCCAGAACACCGCTCCGGGTCCACCCATGGCAATCGCGGTAGCAACACCAGCAATATTACCTGTACCAACACGCCCAGACAGAGAGATCGCTAGGGCTTGGAACGAGGACACCCCAGAGTCAGAACTTTTACCCTGAAACATCAGCTTTATCATATGACGGAAGTGTCGAACTTGAAGAAATCGCGTGCGAACTGAAAAATACAAACCGGTGCCCAGACACAGATAGATCAGTGCCGAACTCCAAATAATACCGTTTAAATAATTTACAAATGCTTCCAAGATCTTTCTCCGTTTTAATTATTAGTTGCCTTGTCCATGGTACAGTCCAGTTGGCAATGAGCAAATGTTAAATTTGCGTGATCGCTCAATTTAGAGAGACTTAATCTCGAGCCGAAGAGGAATATCAATTTCTGCCTGGGTATGCTCTTGCATTATCCGTTGCAGATTATCGAAAAATGAACCTTTCATCTCAGCAGTTTTCCTTGTACTCATATCTATATGCCCTAACACTGTCTCATAGATGGCACATAACTGATTACGCTCATTGAACATAACAGCTGTCAGATGAATAAGTTTTTTGTTTACACGATGCAGTCTATAGCGAGCAACAATAATGTCACCCAGCAAACACTCGTTAACATATTTAATGTTATCTTCAAGGGTGAACGAAGAAAATCCAGAATCAAAGTATTCTTGTGAGAATCCGAGTTTTTTGGCATAAAAATCTTCAATAGACTCACCAAATATTTGTGAATAATACAAAACATTCATGTGCCCATTTTGATCACACATATCCTGAGTTATTGAGATAGGATTTGAGCTGTAGGGAAAAGTGTGTAGCGTAGTCATAAATAGTCAAAACCCATTGATTTACAAAATAAAATAAAAATACTGTTCGAAGAAAAGGCACCCTCGACCAAGTTTGATGCAAGCCTAGTAGCTCGGCCATGCGTATTCTTTTCCTAAATAGTCGCGATTACAAGCCTGTCTGCGATCGAGTTGGCTATTTTAAGGCCATCAGCGTTAAAATGCCGACCTGAAATTTCAGTTCGCAACGATAACCCGCGTGCTCCTCCGCCACAATAGGATAAATTCATGACCGACTCCTTTAAAGAAAGTGCGCTTAAATATCACACGCACCCATTGCCTGGAAAATTGGAAATCCGACCCACCAAACCTTTGGCCAATAAACGAGACTTGTCACTAGCTTACTCTCCGGGAGTAGCTTATGCCTGTGAGTTAATCCAAGAAAATCCCACTTCGGTGGCCTCGGTTACCGCAAGAGGAAATTTGGTGGGTGTTATTACCAATGGCACGGCCGTATTAGGACTAGGTAATATTGGTCCGCTGGCATCCAAGCCGGTCATGGAGGGCAAGGCGGTATTGTTTAAAAAATTCGCTAATATTGATGTTTTTGATATCGAGATAAACGAAACAGATGTCGATAAGTTGGTCGATATCATTGCCGCTTTAGAGCCCACCTTTGGCGGTATTAATCTGGAAGATATTAAAGCACCCGAATGCTTTATGGTTGAAGAGAAACTTCGCCAAAGAATGAAGATTCCCGTTTTTCATGATGACCAACATGGCACCGCTATTGTTGCCGCAGCTGCCATTTACAATGGATTAAAAATTGTCGACAAGAAAATCGAAGACGTAAAACTAGTTGTCTCAGGTGCTGGAGCTGCCAGTATTGCCTGCGTTGATCTTCTAGTAAGTATGGGATTGCAAAAGAAAAACGTCCGAATGATTGATCGTACTGGCGTTATATATGCAGGTCGTAAAGAGGGCATGAACCCATGGAAAGAAGGTTATGCCATTGAGACCACTGATCGCACCATAGAAGACGCCATTGATGGTGCTGACCTGTTTATGGGCCTCTCTGGGCCGGGCGTATTAAACGGTGATCTTCTGAAGAAAATGGGCGAAAAGCCCATTATTTTAGCCATGTCTAATCCCATTCCCGAAATCATGCCTGAAGATGCCATCGCCGCCCGCCCCGATGCTATTTTAGCAACCGGTCGGTCTGACTATCCTAACCAGGTGAATAACGTACTCTGTTTTCCGTTTATCTTCCGTGGAGCATTAGACTGCGGCGCCTCCACGATTAACGAAGAAATGAAGATGGCTGCGGTAAAAGCCATAGCTGATCTTGCAACGAAAGAAACATCCGATGTGGTGGCTGCTGCCTACGCTGATGAAAAACTTAAGTTTGGCTCTGAATATTTGATTCCAAAACCCTTCGATCCGCGTTTGATCGAAGAAGTGCCTTTGGCTGTAGTTAAGGCCGCAATGGCTAGTGGCGTAGCAACAAGGCCAATAGAGGACCTTGAGGCTTACCGCCAAACGTTGCACGAGTTTATCAACCAAGCCGGTTTGTTCATGCAGCCCATTATTGAAGTGGCGAAAAAATCACCCGCTACAATTGTCTATGCGGAAGGCGAAAATGACGACGTACTGCTAGCAGTGCAGGCCGTTATTGACGAAAAAATCGCGCGACCCGTTTTAATCGGCGCGCGCCATAAAATCGAGATTAAAATTGACCGCCTAGGCTTGCGTATCGATCTTGATAACGAGGTTGATATAGTCAACCCAGATGATCATGAGAAATATGAAGAATACACCTCGCTCTATCACCAGATGGTCGGCCGCCAAGGAGTTTCTGTGGCGGCTGCGCGCAAAATTATGCGCGATGACAATACGGCTATTGCTGCAGTCATGGTCGCCAACAACGATGCTGATGGTCTAATTTGTGGCAAAGTTGGTAGATTTGACTTTCATCTTAGAGAAATCATGCATTTGCTGGGCCCGGAGGATAAGGACCAGTTAGTTTCGTCTGCGGCCGTCTTGTTAATGCCTGATGGGCCGTTATTTTTAGCTGATACGACTATGAACATAGATCCTACCGCAGAGGAATTGGTTAAAATAACGGAAGCAAGTATCGATCTTGTAGCTCGTTTCGGGATTGAACCTAAGGTGGCGTTATTGTCACATTCAAACTTTGGCACCTCCAACACTGCCTCCGCGAAAAAAGTTCGTGAGGCATCAGAATTACTACGCAACAAACACCCAGATTTGCAACTGGATGGCGAGATGCATGTATTAAGTGCTCTGAATCCGATGCTTCGGGATACTGTTTACGCCCAAGCCAACCTGCAAGGTCGTGCCAATGTGCTAGTAATGCCTAACTTAGACTCGGCTAATATTGCGATGGGTCTCATCCGATCATTAACAGACGCATTATTGATCGGGCCTTTCATTACTGGATTTAGTAAACCGGCGCATATCGTCATTCCGTCAGTATCTTCTCGGGGAATTTTCAATATGACGGCGTTAACTGTCGCCGACATACACGCGGGACGCTAAGGCGACCTTAGCTTGTTATTTGTTTTGCAGGGATAGCGCCAACTGATAAAGCTGTTTCTTGTCGCCGCCAGTGATTTTGGCGGCGATGGAGGCCGCTTTAGTCAATGGCAATTCTTTGATCAAAAGTCCTAATAACTTCTCTGAATCCGCAGGCATGGTCTCACCCATTTTCTCTTGACCAGCAACAACCAACACAATCTCCCCTCGTTGCTGATTACTGTCCTCTGTCACCTGCTCTAATAGATCACTAAGATTACCATGCAAGTAAGTTTCGAATTTTTTAGTAATTTCACGCGCTATAAAGGCTAAACGCTGAGGGCCAAAAATATCGCTAAAATCTGCGATAGTATTGGCTATACGATGGGGCGCTTCGTAACAAACGATAGTGTCTGTCACTGCTTTTAATGCTTCAATAGCCGTCCTCCGCTGACTTGACTTTGAGGGTAGAAAACCAATAAATCGAAATTTATCAGTAGGTAGCCCCGAGACACTCAAAGCGGCTATGACCGCGCTAGCACCGGGAATAGGTACAACGGAGAACCCTTTTAAACGTGCCTCATGCACTAGTCTGTACCCCGGATCAGATATCAACGGTGTACCCGCATCGGAAATTAGGGCAATATCGTCGCCAACGCTAAGTCTTTTTAGTATTTTATCGGTGCTGCGTTTATCACTATGATCGTGGTAAGCAACACAGGTCGTTGTGATCCTAAAATGATCGAGCAACCTTTTGCTGTGACGTGTATCTTCACAAGCAATTAGACTAACAGACTGGAGAGTGGTGACCGCGCGAGGTACCATATCCCCTAGATTGCCAATAGGCGTGGCAACAACATACAACGTACCGGATTGATTTGAATTCATGGACAAAAAGTTTCTTCTGCAGATTGTTGGTTTAGGTTGTATCTTAGCCTTTATTAGCGGTTGTACGCCAACTACAACGACACAGAGTGGGAGTGTACCCGTTGCTTTTATCGCTACCACCGAAAATGCTTCTCTTTATGAGCAAGCTGAAGCCTTATTTGCCGGAGCGCAATCAGTCGAGGTGCCAAGCGAAATCTTGTTGCAAGCAGCAATTTTGTTTGCCAAAAGTGGTGACAAGAGCAGGACTGGTGAATCGCTGGCGCTAATAGATCCAGATGAGCTGAAAAATGTCGACTTTATCAACTACACCCTACTCGGCATCGAACTAAATTTACAGTCCGCCTCACCGGCTGAAGCACTGCTAAAATTACAAGCTATACGTTTTATCGCACTGAAATCATCATTTAAACGTCAAGATGTCCTGCACGTACTAAGCCTTGAGTCAGATATTAATGCCGAACTTGGCAACATAGAATCAAGCATTAACGCGTCTATACAATTGGCTCAATTACTGAACAAAAAAAGTGACGTGCTCAATGTGCACAATAAGATTTGGCGACAGCTATCTGCACAGCCCTACAATGTTTTGCAACGATGTTTTAACGAAGCCGAACCTATTCTCGGACAGTGGTGCAACTTAGCAGCCGACATGCGGTTGTTTCAAAGTAACCACCCTGGCCAACTAATACAATTTAATAACTGGAAGGCTACCAATCTTTCTCATCCCGCAGCTCGAACACCACCATCTGGGCTCAAACAAAATCGGAAAAATAACTCCACATCACAGGTGGCTCTGTTACTGCCACTTCAAGATGACTATAGAATTCCTAGTCAGACATTTTTAGATGGTTTTATGGCTGCCTATTACCAACTCTTTGAACAAAGCAATACGGAACCACCAAACATCAGGCTCCACGACACATCAAACCAAACTATGCAACAAGCCTACGAAAACGCTATTGCCGAAGGAGCCGAGATGGTGATCGGAGGCTTACGAGAATCAGAAGCTGAAAGCCTCATGCAACTGCCAATAATGCCTGTTCCAACTATTAGCTTAAATCGCCTAGATCGCGTTGATACTCAGCAACCCGTAAACCTCGTTCAGTTTGGTAATTCACCAGAGGATGAGATGACTCAAATCGCCGACCTAGCATGGCGTAAAGGTCATCGTAATGCCATAGTGATAGCGCCAGATAACAACTGGGGTGTTCAGGCGACACGTTCTTTCGATACTTATTGGAGACAAAAAGGCGGCCAACTCTTGGGTCAGGTGAGCTATCCCATGGCAATCAAAGACTTCACGCAATTTCTCAAGCCATCATTACAGATTGACCTGAGCGAAGACCGCGGCGTTCAGCTTAAGCGCTTTGTTAATAGCCGGCTAATTTACACACCCAGACGTCGCCAAGATATCGACTTCATTGTGGCTTTGGGGTATCCGTTGAATGCTAGACAAATCAAACCAGCACTAGAATTTCTGTATGCTGCTGATCTACCTGTTTACTCTATTTCAAAAATCTACAATGGCGTCGAACAAGCCGGACTTGACAGAGATCTCTCAGGAATACAGTTCACCGCTATGCCTTGGACTCTACCGGGACAGCTAGTCAAAGAATTACGCTCTGATGAGACAATGCATACCGCCTATAGACAGCTGTACGCCCTTGGCTACGACACATTTTTAGTCCATCGAAATCTAGATAAATTAAGTTCAGTAACGCAATCGCCTCTTTTTGGGGCTATGGGAGTTCTGTCGCTAAGCCAAGGGGTTATAAAGCGCACTGGCCTATGGGGAGAGTTTAATCAGGGGAAGGTAGCCGAGGTCACCCCCTAGCCGTTTTACTCAAAGGAATGAGTATAAATATGTCGCATTACAATCATGTTACTGGCGGTCTAGGGAAAAGTACACTACCGTCGCTTAAGGGCTCTGAAGCAGAGCAGATAGCCTTAGAATATTTAGTAGGAAAAGGCCTTGTACTTCAAACCAGGAATTTTGGCACTCGTCGCGGCGAGATTGACCTCATTATGAATGATGGGGATTACTTAGTGTTTGTCGAAGTGCGATTTCGTCGATCGTCTACCTTTGGTAGTGCTGAGGAGTCGATTACTCAACAAAAGTGTAGGCGCCTAACAGCCGCAGCACAGGGATATATGCAGGCGAATAAATTAACCAATCGGGTTCAAGCAAGGTTTGATGCATTAGCGGTAAGACCTGATACAAATAGACCATCGGGCTATAGTGTAAACTGGATTAAAAATATCCTGACTGATTAAACTAGCACCAATATTCGGTCTCAAAAAAACGTCACTAAAGACAAAAATAGATTCAAGGCAACGAGTACAAATAATGAATCAAAATATATTTAATCACTTCCAAAATGTAATTGAGACGACGATGGTTGTGGGCGATATATGTTCAGACTCGATTGCCAATGCTTCAGAAATTATTACCACCGCCCTTCTTAATGGGCATAGTGTTTTTAGTTGTGGTGAGAAATCAGGTGGTCTCATGGCTCAATTATTGACTGACCATTTATCACTTGGCTTTGAAATTGAGCGACCGGCTTTCCCCGCACTAAATATGAATAAAATGTGCGCAGAAATAACGACGCAAAATCGTTTTGCTAATGTGATTGAGACCCATGCTAGGAGCTCCGACGTACTAGTTGTTATTAGCGCCGGTGATAATAGTCCGTCTATGGTTCACGCGGTGGAATCTGCCATTGAAAAGGGGATGGTGGTAGTGCTATTGTCCGCAGTTAACGATGATCGATTGAGCGCCAGTATTGGTTACAATGATGTTAATATTAGCGCTGGCCAGTTTTCAGGTCAGTTAGTGACTCAGGCTCAATTTCAAACAGTACAATGCCTTGGCGCGTTGGTTGAAAATAAAATTTTTGGAGGTTCATAGATGTTTCGCTTAGCCACAGTTCTTTCTCTTCTTATTATGTTATCTGGGTGCACTGCGATTGTAGATAAGGTGACCGACGAACCTATCCGGCCAGATCCAACGGGTAAAAGCGCGGGTAAGGATTACGATGATAGTAAAATGGAAACCTTTATTGGGGTCAATATTAGAAAAGCAGATCCAGCATTAGCTAAGGCTCATGTGAATGTAACCGTATATAACGGATTAGTGCTCATTACAGGAGAAGCACCTAATCAAGAGATGAAAGCCCTTGCCGGTGACACTGCTCGTGATTACCACGGACAACGTAAAGTGTATAACGAGCTGCAGCTGAGAGGTAAAACCTCTATAGTATCAAGAACTAATGATTCATTGATCAGTGGAAAAATTAAAACCAAACTAGCCTTTACAAAAGGTATCGATTTTTCTGACATGAAGATTGTCACTGAAGACAGCGTGGTGTATCTACTTGGCACTCTCTACGAAGATATGGGTGATATAGCAGCCGAAGTTGCTCGCAACACTCGAGGTGTAAGGAAGGTTGTTAAATGCTTTGAGTATGTTGAAAAATCAGAGCCCACAGACTAGATCAACTCGATAGCCATCGCTGTAGCCTCTCCTCCGCCAATGCAGAGGCTAGCGACGCCCTTTTTGCCACCAGTAAGCTGTAATGCATGAATTAAAGTAACCAGAATTCGTGCACCACTGGCACCAATCGGATGACCTAATGCACAGGCTCCGCCATGAATATTAAGCTTTTCATGAGGAATACCTAATTCCTGCATTGCGGCCATAGCCACCACAGCAAAAGCTTCGTTGATTTCCCATAGATCAACTTGATCTACAGTCCACCCCACTCGCTTTAAAGTATTATTAATCGCGGTAACAGGAGCTGTCGTAAACCATTCAGGTGCTTGAGATGATTCATCATAACCATGAATCAGCGCAATGGGCTGAAGCCCTCTTGCTTGAGCTTCATCCGCTGCCATCAAGGTCAATGCTGCTGCACCATCTGATATAGAACTAGCATTGGCTGCGGTGACGGTACCGTCTTTTTGAAAGGCGGGTTTGAGTTGTGGGATTTTATCAGGTTTCGCGTTACCAGGCTGCTCATCAGTATCGACAATAACTTCACCACGGCGACTGGAAATAGTTACCGGAACGATTTCAGCCTTGAAAAAACCCTGATCAATAGCTGAATTTGCACGACGTAAAGATTCAATAGCAAAGGCGTCTTGCATATCACGACTAAATTGATATTTGGCTGCACAGCTCTCTGCAAACTGCCCCATCGCAACGCCCTGATAGGCATCCTGCAAGCCATCGTACTGCATGTGATCTAACATTTGAGCATGCCCAAATCGATAGCCTTGCCGCCCCTGGGGTATAAGATATGGTGCTCGACTCATACTTTCCATTCCACCGGCAACGATAATTTCAGACTGCCCAGAGCGCAATGTATTGCCAGCCACCATGACTGATTTCATGGCCGAACCACACACTTTGTTTATCGTGGTACACGACGTGGATTGAGCCAAGCCAGCCGCTAGCGCAGCTTGTCGAGCCGGCGCCTGTCCCTGTCCAGCTGTCAACACAGAGCCCATTAATACTTCATCGATTTTAGAAGGGTCTGCGCCAGACCGTTCGATGGCTGCGGCAATTGCAAGGGCACCTAGGTCGGGAGCTGACAATGAAGACAATGAACCCAGCATTCCGCCGATTGGGGTGCGAACAGCGGATAATATTGCGATAGGTTTGGACATACTAAACTCCTTTTGTACCTTTGCGATTGATGATTCTGGTGACAATTGCGCAGAATGCAAGAAAACATTGTTTTTAACAAGTTGTAATTTTATATCAATTAATAAGGTTAAACTATTAGTTGCCAGCTCTTTTAATCAAGTGATTGCGCGCGCGGTTCCTAGTACTGGGAGTTTCTCCAAGGCCGCGGTTCAATGTCAGAAATGCTTATACGTGAGCTATTTCACCACTCGTAGCGAGGGTTTAGGCTTAATAGATTTATCTTTAGCTTCAGAACTTCTAACCATCTTTGGTGCAGAGGGCGGAGGTGCAGAGGGCGACGGCTCGGGGCTATCTTCTTGGTCGAACACCATCCCCTGACCATTTTCTTGGGCATAAATCCCAAGAACGCCGGCAATCGGAACATAAATATCTACGGGCATACCGTTGAATCTAGCCGAGAACTGGACATCATCACCATCCAAACTTAAATTGGTCACTGCCCTCGGAGCGATGTTCAATACAATTTGTCCGTCTTTCACAAACTCTTGCGGCACTGCAACCATAGGATGATGTGCATCAACGATAATGTGTGGGGTGCAGTCGTTATCGACTATCCAGTCGAAGAAAGCTCGTAAAAGGTAAGGTCGATTAGGGCTCATTTCATCTCAATTGATCACTCACGAATTTCTCGCTCTAGATCCGTTAAGCTCTCTTGAAAGGATGGTCGTTCAAATAACCGGTCCATATAGTCAAGAAGAGGCTTTATTTGGCGATTATTTGGCAGAGCGATCCCCAACTCTGGCAATCGCCATAGCATGGGCGCCAAACAACAATCTACCAAGGTGAATTCTTCGCTCATGAAGTAAGGTACTTCTTCGAAAATACTAGCAACGGTCATTAAGGATTCTCGAAATTCTTTCCGAGCAGCTTCAGCCGCTTTACTGTCTGGACTAGCGATAATCTTATCAACAAGGCCACACCAGTCCCGCTCAACACGGTATATCCAAAGACGGCTCTCAGCTCGAGCCACTGGATACACAGGTAGAAGAGGGGGATGGGGAAAGCGCTCGTCCAAATATTCCATGACCACTTTCGACTCATAAAGAGCCAAATCACGGTCAACCAATGTAGGAAGTGTTCCATAGGGGTTGGCCTCTAGAATCTCTTCAGTCACTGATTTTGGATCAACATCTTCGATATCAACCGTTACACCCTTTTCCGCAAGAACAATCCGCACACGATGACTGTACTGACTTGTTGGGTCTGAAAATAATGTCATTGAAGATCTACGCACGAACACCTCTCATTTTATGATTATTAGTTAATTGAGGAATTATCTATTCCTCATCTAAGCGGTAAATAGATGTCTATCTACCACAAAAAAATAGCGGTAAAGACTAGTGGATGCCCTTCCAATATTCTCGATTTAAAAGCATTACTGGCACCATCAATAACAAAAGGAACAACAACACCATCTTGCCTATATGTTTACGTTGTTCCGCCATAGGTTCTGCAACATAGGTTAGAAAATTAACTAAGTCAAAAACGGCTGCATCGTATTCCTCAGGCGACAAACTGCCTGCTTTATTGATTTCATAACCACCGCAAGGGTTATCTAAAACGTCTTCACCAGTGAGTAAATCACGCTTAATACCACCATTAGTCGCTAAACTGGAACCTGGAATACACTCAGGTAATCCCTGTAGATCAAGAAGCGCATGGGGCATGCCCACATCTTTATAGACTTTGTTGTTGACGCCTAGCGGTCGAGATGGATCCGCGTAAAAATGGCGTAGGTAAGTATACGCCCACTCTGGCGAGCGAGATCTTGCTACTAGGGTTAAATCAGGTGGGGTAGCACCAAACCATTCCTTAGCTTGATCCGAAGGCATGGCGATATCCATTAGTTCACCAATCTTTTGGCCACTAAAAATCATATTGTCCAGCATCATCTGATGAGGGATATTAAGGTCATCAGCGACCCTCTCCCATCGAGAATACTTAAACGAGTGACAACCCATACAATAATTCACCGCTAATTGCGCACCGCGTTGTAGCGAGGCATCATTATTAAGCTGCGGCTCAAATGGGTCACAGTTGATAGTGCCACAGGATTTACCTTCTGAGCCAACGGCCTTAATAGGTAAGATGACCATAGTCGCAACCACCAAGATTGCTCCGATGGTCTTCCAAGCCCCTATACCGCCATCCATAGTGATGCGATCAGGCTCTGGCTTAGTGCTTTCAATTCTGGTCCAGAAATAGATCCCGATAAAGTAAGAGAAATACAATACTGTACAGATTTGGGTAAGAACTGTTCGCGCAGCGGTAGGTGCTTTAACACCAAGATAGCCAAGAATAATAAACACCGCAGCTAACATCAAAATAGCGACGCGACTGAACATACCCTTATATCGTATAGATCGCACTGGGCTTCGATCTAACCAAGGCAACACGAACAAAATAGCTATAGCCGCAGCCATCACAATAAAGCCACCCAACTTGTCGGGAACAGCGCGCAACATTGAATAAAATGGCGTGAAATACCAAACCGGTGCAATGTGCTCTGGAGTCTTCAGGTTATTAGCTATTTCAAAATTAGCATACTCTAAGAAAAAGCCACCCATCTCAGGCATGAAAAAGAGAATTGCGCAAAAGACAAAAAGGAACACCACAATCGGCACCAGATCATGAATAACAAAATAAGGGAAGAACGGGATGCCATCAATGGGATTTCCTTTGGCATCTTTATACTTTTTGATACTGACACCGTCAGGGTTATTGGACCCAACATCATGCAGCGCAATAATATGCATCACGACAAGGGCTAAAAGAATAATTGGAATAGCGACCACGTGCAGTGACATAAAGCGGTTTAGGGTGATACCAGAAATAAGGTAATCGCCACGGATCCACTGAACTAGATCTTCGCCCACCACCGGAATGGCACCAAACAGAGAGATGATGACCTGTGCGCCCCAATAAGACATCTGTCCCCAAGGCAACACATAGCCTAAGAAAGCTTCAGCCATAAGTGCTACGTATATGGTCATACCAAAGATCCATACAAGCTCGCGAGGCGGCTTATAAGACCCGTACATAAGACCACGGAACATATGCATATAGACCACAATGAAGAAGGCAGAGGCCCCCGTACTGTGTGCATAGCGAATAACCCAGCCAAGCTCAACATCACGCATGATGTATTCGACAGATGCAAAAGCCTGCTCAGCTGAGCCTTGGTAGCTCATTAACAGCCAGACACCGGTAACTAGCTGAATCACCAACACGACCATTGCTAGTACGCCAAAGTAATACCAGAAATTAAAGTTTTTAGGCGCATAGTACTCCGCCATATGACGATTCCACTCACGTTTGAGCGTAGGCATTCTTGAATCTAACCAAGCTGCAAAACCTTTTTCTTCACTCATGACTAAGCAACCTCCGTGTCAATGCCAATGATAACAACACTGTCTGACTCGTAACTGTGGGGTGGGACTTCTAGATTTGTAGGGGCTGGAACACCCGCAAAGACTCTACCAGAAAGATCGAACTTAGATCCGTGACAGGGACAGAAGAATCCGCCTAACCAAGAGTCACCGCCAAGATCTGCGGCGCCAACATCAGGTCGATACAAAGGCGCACAACCTAAGTGAGTGCAAAGTCCGACCAAAATCAAATACTCTTCTTTACCGGCTAAGGTACGAGCGCTGCCCTTAACATAGCCAGGCTGTGATGCCTCTTCAGAATCAACATCTCTCAAAATATCACTATCAATAGCATTAATTGCTGCAAGAGATTCTGGCGTTCGCCGAACGATATAAACCGGCTTGCCTCTCCACTCAACAACCATCCGCGCCCCAACTTCAAGCTTTGAGATATTAACTCTTACAGGCGCTCCTGCGGCTTTAGCTTTAGCACTGGGCTGCCAAGAGGCTACAAAAGGTACGGCGGCGCCTACCACTCCAGCCCCACCAATTACAGAGGTTGCACCCAATAAAAATTTTCGGCGGCTCTCATTCACAACGTCACCACTCATGGCGCTCCCCCAGATAGAAATAGATTAATGATTAGAAAAAAACCAGAAAATAGACACTCAAATTTTCACGCCGCTATAGTAAATGAAATCGGTTTTTTACGCAACCGACAGCAGACAGATGTTGGGCTAAGCCATTGATTTTATTGAGCAAAAAAAAGCCCGACCAATGAGTCGGGCTTTTCAATAACACTATTAATTAGCGCTTAGAGAACTGCGGACGCTTACGTGCTTTGTGCAAGCCGACTTTCTTACGCTCAACCATTCTCGCATCTCGAGTCAAGAACCCTGCTTTACGCAATGGTGAACGCAGGTTTTCATCATAGCTGACCAAGGCTCGAGCAATACCATGGCGAATTGCCCCAGCTTGCCCAAAGTTTCCACCACCGGCAACGGTGATGTTTAAGTCAAACTTTTCAACCATATCGACAACTTCAAACGGCTGCCGGATAATCATCCGGGCCACTTCACGACCAAAGTAAACGTCGATGCTGCGATCATTGATTTTAATATTGCCATTTCCAGAAGTCATGAAAACGCGCGCTGCGGATGTCTTTCGACGTCCAGTACCATAAAATTGAGTGTCTGCCATAATCGCTTTCCGTTACAGGTCGAGTGTTTGAGGTTGCTGTGCAGAATGCGGATGATCCGAGCCTACATAGACCTTCAACTTTCTAAACATTTCCCGACCCAGTGGGCCGCGGGGCAACATGCCCTTAACTGCTTTCTCAAGAACACGCTCAGGCGCCTTCTCAATCAACTTTTCAAAAGTGATGTCTTTAATTCCGCCTGGATAACCAGTGTGGGAATAATAAATCTTGCCCTTAGCCTTGTTACCGGTAACGGTAATTTTCTCAGCGTTCACGATGACAATGTAATCGCCGGTATCAACATGAGGGGTAAATTCTGGTTTATGCTTTCCGCGAAGACGTGAAGCAACTTCGGTCGCCAAGCGCCCTAAGGTTTTTCCATCCGCGTCAACCACAAACCAATCGCGTTCTACTGTTTCTGCTTTTGCACTAAATGTTTTCATCATTTCCTACCTGGAATTGGGACATCCCCAAAAAGGGTGCGAATTGTAATGATCAGCGTGCCCTAATACAAGGCCTGTTTACCCCAAAGTTTAACTTTTTTATCTTAGAATCTATGGACAATGAGGTCGAGCTAAATATTCATGGCTCTGCATCTCTAATAATCGGCTCTGAGTTCGCTCAAATTCAAAGGCTAAACGCCCCCCAGAATAGAGGTTTGGCAGGCCTTCAGCAGCCGATATCGCGACTTTGACATTGCGATCATAAAACTCATCGACCAAGTTAATGAACCGTCGTGCCGCATCATTGTTATCATCGCCCATCATTGGAATATTCGATATGATCACTGCATGAAACTCTCTCGCAATATCGATATAGTCGTTTTGGCTGCGAGGTCCCTCACAGAGAGAGACAAATTGAAACCAAACGATATCTTCCGAAAGTTTGACTACTGGTATGGATCTACCTTCCACTTCTAAATTAACCGCTATTTTAATCTCACCTTCCACCGGGACTAAGCGATTAAAAATCGCCTCTATATCAGCATCAGCCTTTAAACCAAGAGGACTACAATAAAGCGGTGCCTTTTCAAGCGCTCGAAGACGGTAGTCTGTGCCTCCGTCAACGTTGATCACCTGACAGTGCTGTTTAAGCAGGTCGATAGCAGGCAAGAAACGCTGCCGTTGAAGCCCATCGCGATAGAGTAAGTCAGGCACTATATTTGAAGTCGTAACCAAACAGACCTCAAGGCGAAATAACTCATCCAACAAGCCAGCGAGAATCATTGCATCTGCAATGTCACTGACGAAAAACTCATCAAAACAAATAACGTAGGTTTCATCGGCAATCTTCGCCGCAACTTTCCGAAGCGGGTTAATCTCACCTTTTAGCGCCGTTAGATCTTGATGAACCCTGCGCATAAAGCGATGAAAGTGGACCCGCATTTTATTATCAAACGGAAGGCTTTCAAAAAAAGTATCCATAAGATAGGTCTTTCCTCGCCCCACACCTCCCCAGAGATACAACCCTTTAGGTGATGCTGGTGAAGCTTGCAACATCGTTCTAGCCGCACGGCGCCACATCCCCTCACCTGAGAGTTTCTCCTTTACTAACAAGAGCTGATAGAGATCTTCAAATGCAGTCACCGCTAACTCTTGAGAGGGGTCAGCAAGGAACCCATCCTGTTGAAGGTCAGTTTGATAGCGCGCTCTAGGGGATGACATTGTTTAGGCGTCCATGATTAAGAATTAACTTTAACGAGCAAAGCAATTTGTTACAACAAAAATTCTCCAGCGCCATAAATTTAAAATCTACGTTATAATAGTGAAGGGATTGGAGTGAATAGAGCTTGCACCACAGGTGACTTGGCTCTAATGTTCTTCCCAGTTAAGTGAAGTTTAATTCAATTGAGGTTTTAAAGTTGGCATTATTGACCACACTAATTATCACTGTCATCGCCTTTGTGGCGGGAGCTGGCGCAACTTTTTTCTATCTTCGCCATATTGAGGATACCGAGTCGGGCACCGGTGACTTACAAAGAAGACTGGAAAAAAGTGATCAAAAATTGAAGCGATACCAACAGGAAGTGTCTGAGCACTTTATAACCGTATCTCACTTAACAACAAATGTGGCACAAAGCTATCGTCAAATTCATGAGCATTTGGCAACCAGCGCAATTCGGTTGGCTAGTCCGGAAATAGGCCGGCAATTGCTAAAATCGGGCGGCTCATCCTTGTCACTTGTCGATGCAGAGGGCAACCCTCTCGTTAGCGCTGAAGATCTTGAAGCACCGCGCGACTATGCTCCCAAGGTGCCGGGAGGGATTCTCAGTGAAGCTTATGGCTTGGTTGATGACGAAGCTGACGATTTCGCTGAGGACTTAGATTCAAAAGATGAAGAGTCCCGAGATCCTACTGAAATAATAAGCTGAAGCACTGGCCAGACTAAGAGGTAAATGCCAGAGTACAAACAAGGAGGTTTGTTTTGGAGCTGTTTTTAGGTGCCATATCTACCATATCCCCACTAACATTACTTCCTGGCAATTGCTCGCTGTGCCTGCAACCTATCCAACCGCAGAACCACTGTCTATGTAATCTCTGCATAAGTGAACTTCCTTGGCTAAAGACACAATGTCAGCGATGCGCGACACCTTTAAACCACAACAACCTTTGCCCCGACTGTCAGCAGAATCCCCCTCCTTATAGGCGTTGTGTTGCCGCTTTTGAGTATCAAAAAGGTGCAATTGACAAGCTGATCCTGGATATTAAAACCAATCCACACAGTCCTGAAGCTACCCAATTATCCCATTTATTATCTGATGTTATCTCTCTAGCGTATCAAGATTCAGCTATGCCAACTATTATGATTCCAGTGCCACTGCACTGGCGAAAGCTGCTTATGCGTGGCTTTAACCAAAGTACTAACATCGCTTCAAGCTTATCCCGCAAACTCAACAATACTGTCATTCTTGATAATACTTGTCTTCGCCGCGCCTCGTCATCGCCCCAACACCTAAAGTCCAGAAGTGAAAGACTACGAGGAATGCGCAATGCATTCAGGATGCGCAACAATATCGACTATGAGCCCGACACAAAAGCTAATCGTACAAACAATCCTATCAGAGGTAAATCTGTCGCTATTGTTGATGATGTGGTTACTAGTGGCGCTACTGCCGGATCGCTAGCATCGACATTAATTAAAGCGGGTGCTAAACATGTTGATATTTGGTGTATTGCTAGAACGGGCTGGCATATTATGTCCGACTAACGGAAAATGACACCATGAAACCTGAAACTATCCTATTAGCCGCTAAAGTTTGGCACAATATTCTTGCCGAGGCGCAAGCGACCGCACATGCCGAGCCTGTGATGGAAAACTATTTAAAATCCACGATTATGAACCACGGCAACTTAGGTAGCGCGCTCAGCTTTCACCTGTCACAAAAGCTAGCTAGTACATCGTTCCCCGCAATGATGCTTAGGGATATTATGGATGATGCGTTTAAAGATCCTACTATTGTCGAGCAAGCAGCACGAGACATACAGGCCACTGTGGATCGAGATTCTGCCTGCAAATTATATAGCTCACCTTTTTTATACTTTAAAGGCTTTCTATCGCTTCAAGCATATCGTGTAGCCCACCAACTTTGGAATCAAGGCAGAATATCTCTCGCATTATTGCTCCAGCATAGGATCTCAATGACCTTCGCGGTAGATATTCACCCTGGGGCCAAAATCGGCAGCGGACTCATGATTGATCATGCAACAGGTTTAGTGATTGGGGAAACCGCAGTAGTTGAAGACTCTGTATCGATTATGCAGTCGGTCACCTTGGGCGGCACCGGGAAGGAAGCTGGCGATCGCCATCCAAAGATTCGTAAGGGTGTGCTCATTGGCCCTGGCGCTAAAATATTAGGCAACATCGAAGTCGGGGAAGGCGCTATGGTGGCTGCAGCTAGTGTAGTGCTTAAGGACGTTCATGCTCATGATGTAGTTGCCGGAGTACCCGCTAAGCGAGTGGGAAAGGTCGCTTTCGACCAACCCTCAAAAATAATGGATCATTACTTCAAGTTGGACTGAATTGCACAAAGGCTCAGCTTAGTTAGCATCGCAACCAACTGAAAGGCATGACCTGATCAATTGACTTAACCTCTAAATCGCTCATCAACAACCGATCTAAACCAAGAGCAACACCTGCACAAGCTGGCAGGCCAGACCGCATTGCGTCTAACAACTTAGTATCAATATCCCATAGTGGCTTACCTGCGGCTTGGCGAGCAATATTGTCTTGATCAAATCGGCGACGTTGCTCTATCGGATCACATAATTCAAAGTAGCCATTAGCAATTTCTAGGCCATCTAAAAACCCTTCAAATCGCCTACTCACTTTATAGCCTTGTTCGGCAGTAGTTATTGCCGCTAATGCAGCCTGGCACTCTGGATAGTCGTAAATAAAAACCAGCCCCTCTGGCAATTGAGGCTCGACTTTGAGGCTAAATATTAAATCCAAACAGTTAGCTCGAGTTTCTCCAGCCCAGCTCGAAGAACCTGCTTTAGCGGCTAAGCCCTGCAAATCACTTAAGCTAGCCTGATGGGGATTAAGACCAAATTTGTCCTGAAAACAATCAGCGTAGCTAACCTTAGTTACCCTTAAATCTGATACTCCAGGCTTATTCATCAACTGGGAGACTAAATCGCCTAATTCAGACATTAATTGGTGCTCATCCCAACCGCATCGATACCATTCAAGTAAGGTGAATTCTGGATTATGTTTATGCCCAATTTCACTATCACGGAAAGCTTTGCCCAAACAGTAGATATCACCAATGCCTGAAGCCAGTAATCGCTTCATGAAATATTCGGGAGAAGTTTGCAGGTAGGCCGGTGCTCCCGCCAGAGTTGCACAGATACCATCGATGTTGAGATCGGTTACCCCAGACCTAGACAAAACGGGGACATCAACCTCCATCACCGATTGATTAGCGAAAAAATTTCGGACCAACGACATCATCTGGGCACGCCGTCGCAGGTTATGAATACTAGCTCCTGGCTGCCAATCACTCATCACAAATAGTCTTTAATTTTGCAAGAATGATCAATTTTCATTATTTAACGCGGCCTTGATATTCACCCGTTCTGGTGTCCACCTTAACCACATCACCTTGATCCAAGAATAGAGGCACCTTAACCACTGCACCCGTAGCTAGCCTAGCAGGCTTACTCCCGCCCTGTGCAGTATCACCACGCAGACCAGGATCGGTCTCAACAATTTCGAGTTCGACGTGATTTGGTGGCGTAACCGAAAGGGGTATCCCGTTGTATAAGGTAACGACACAAATATCTTGCTCACTAAGCCAAATCAAGGCATCACTAACGGCACTCTCGGTCGCTTGATGTTGCTCAAATGTATCGGGCTCCATGAAACACCAAAAGTCGCCATCACTGTAGAGATACTGCATGTCCATATCCATAACGTCAGCGCCTTCCAAAGACTCTCCTGACTTAAACGTTTTGTCCAACACACGGCCAGTTTTTAAATTGCGTAACTTAACGCGATTAAACGCCTGTCCTTTGCCAGGTTTAACAAATTCGTTTTCGAGGATTGAGCATGGATCATTATCCAGAATTACCTTGAGCCCAGAGCGAAATTCGTTAGTAGAGTAATTAGCCATGATCGTTGTGTCCGAAAGTTTGTAAAGAATGCATGATAACCGAAGTACCAGTCTATTTAATTAGTTTTGCGGGTTAACTATTTATTTAACCGATCATAGATCAATCTAACGCATGAATATCTTTGTCACTGTAACCGAGTAAATATAAAATACCGTCCAAGCCGACGTTAGAGATTGCCTGTTTGGCCGACGCTTTTACCAGAGGTTTCGCCCTAAAAGCTATGCCTAAACCAGCAATCTTTAGCATTGGTAGATCGTTGGCACCATCCCCAACAGCGATCACCTGCTCAAGATTGAGCCCTTGCTCTTTAGCTATATTTCTCAGTATTTCAGCCTTGCGTTGTCCATCAATGATATCGCCCACCACCTTTCCGGTAACCTTTCCATCAACAATATCAAGCTCATTAGCATACACCTGATCAACGCCTAAAATAGACTGTAAGTGGCGCCCAAAATAGGTAAAGCCGCCTGATATAATGGCCGTTGTGAACCCCAGCTTTTTGAGGGTTTTAATTAAGTGTTCAGCCCCCTCATTTAAAACTAACCTCTCAGCAACAGACTGCAAGACATCTGAGCTTAACCCCTCTAATAAAGCCATTCGCTGCCTAAAGCTATCTTTGAAATCTATTTCACCTCGCATTGCCGACTCAGTAATCATGGCCACCTGATTTCCGACTCCGGCCTCTATGGCTAATTCATCAATGACCTCTGCATCGATCAATGTCGAGTCCATATCAAAAACGACCAACTGTCGACTACGACGAAAAATATTATCCTCTTGGCATGCAATATCAATATTGTAATGCACCGTTAACTCAAGCAATGAATTACGAAAATCTTCACTATTTTCCGGTTCACCTCGAGCAGATAACTCAATGCAGGCACGTCCAAGTTGCTCACTTTGATTGAGCCCTAAACGGCCAGACAAGCGCACTATTTTGTCTATATTAAGACCTTGCTGACTCGTGACGTCGGTTATGGCGGCTAAATGAGAAGCTTCAATATTTCGCGCGAGCAGAGTTACAATATGTCGTTGCTTCCCCTGTTGCGCGACCCAATTATCATAACGTTCATGGGATATGGGTAAGAACTTGACCTGCATGTCCATGCTTTTAAGCGTCAAAGAAACTTCTTTGACCACCTGCGAAGTTTGAATATCTGATGGCACTGCGGCCAAAATACCCATATTTAACTGGTCGTGGATCACTGCTTGCCCTATATCCAGCAGGGTACTGTCAAACCTGGACAACACATTAGTTACCGCACTGGTAACTCCAGGCCTATCTTTCCCAGACACATTAATCAATAAAACTTCTTTCACAGGTATAGATCCCATTGGAGTTTAGGCTCCCATTATATAAAAGTTGAGAGAATAGGATAGAATGCAAAGCATTTATTTTACCAAGGAACTGAGAATGCGACGTCAATATTCGATGGCCATAAAATTGCCCGTAATAATTGCCTCTGCGTGCTTATTATTTGGCTTTTTGAGCTGGGCCGTCATCGCATCTCAAACTTCAATGCTGGCTAAGCAAGCGGTTGAAAATAAAAGTACCGCCACGCTTAACCAACTCGCCGAGCTAGTGCGCGCACCCCTATTTAGCAATGATACCGTAGGACTGCAGTTCGCCCTGCGCAAAGCGACGACGGATCAGTCTATTTTTAGCGCAAGCTTATATGATGTAGACGATAGTCTGATTGCCCAAAGCACGCAGGCTAGCGAATTGCCCACGAACTTGACACAGTTCAGACAGGATATTGCGCTTGAAGATACCCAGGTAGGCACCCTGCTAATATCAGTTATAAGCCAGCCCATCTACGCAAAGTATTCTAATGTCTTTTTGATATGGGCTGTAATTTGGCTCCTATTTAGCATCAGTTGCACTTATGTTTGCTACCAATTCGCTGGGCAGTTAGCGCGACGATTGCGAGCATTAACCAACCGCCTGCCTGGCAGTAGCGACCCGATGATCGATGAAATTCTTGCTCTAGAAACGAGAATACAGCCTCTACTTGCAACATCTGGGCAGTTTTCGAACGACACCGAAAATGGTTATTATTGCTCGCTCATAACTGCCACGATTAAAAACCGGAAAAGTTTAAACGACCAGCTTAACCACGAAAATCTCGAATTATTGTTTGAAAACATCGATCACTGCATTGATCGCACACTTGAACTTTATGGTGCGCAGCGCACAGAAGGTAGTGAGAGTAGAGTTTGTTTTTATATTCGCTCTACTCAGTGTTCCAAACAGCATTTGCTTGTCTGTCTTATGGCTGTTTATTCATTACAAAAACTTCTGGATCGCCTGTCAGCTAAATTGGGTATTGACCTCGAGATTAACTGGACACTCTGTAGCGACACGTTATCCGCACTTCCGGTGCTTCGTTATCACGAGAAAATGTCTGCGCTAAAAAATAAATCGAAATCGATAAGCGAAAGGATAGATAAAGGCGTGATAGCTCTCTACGTCACTGAATATGACATAGAACAGCTGGCTACTATTGCTCGATTTAACCCTTTCGAAGAAAATTGTCATATTTTCCATGGCTTCCCTGAACAACGGCAGGCTTTACTTGAAAAGCAAATACTACACTTGGCCTCGGTATGCCTATAGCCATTAATCACATGGTTATTAGTTGCAATAATTCTCGTTAATAATTAGACCCCACACTGCTAAAAACAATATGAGTGATATAAGAACAGCGGCAGAGCCAACATCTTTTGCGCGACCAGACAACTCATGAAACTCGAACCCAATTCGATCTACAACCACCTCAATTCCGGTGTTGAGCAACTCAACAATTAATACCATTAACAGCACCCCAATCAACAGTATTAGCTGCAAATAATCATTAGCTACATAGAACGCCAGAGGTATTAAAATCACTGAAGCCAGCAATTCACACCGGAATGCTTCCTGGGTTCTTAAGGCAGACTCCAAGCCCTGAATGGAATGTTTCGTCGTTAGCACTAACCGCCTGTGGAGGAGCCCTAAAACACCTTTTCCAAACATTATTTGTTACCCCTAAACGTCTAAATTTTGATTCATTTCAAAGCTAGGACTACCCTCAAGTGGAGCGCCAACTATTCTTGCTGGAACGCCAACAACCGTTGTGTGCGGAGGGATAGACTCGATGACTAAACTCCCTGCACCCACTTTGACTCCATCTCCGACCTTAATGTTGCCCATAATTTTTGCTCCAGCTGAAATCATAACCCCACTGCCCACTTCAGGATGACGGTCGCCTTCTCCGCTACCGATGCCTCCGAGAGTCACCGAATGCAAAATAGAAACGTTATCTCCGATAATGGCTGTCTCCCCAACGACCAAACCGGTTGCATGGTCAATCATAATGCCAGAGCCTATTCGAGCCCCAGGATGAATATCTACTGCAAACACTTCGGCTACTTGGTTTTGCAGAAAAAGTGCCAGAGCTGTGCGATTATTACACCAGTACCAATGCGAAACTCGGTGGAACTGCATCGCCTGAAAGCCCTTAAAATAAAGTAGCGGGATAAGATGCTTGTCGCATGCTGGATCACGTTCAAAGCTCGCAATAATGTCCAGTCGTGCACTAGCTGTAATGCTCGGATCAACCTTAAGCGCGTCAAGAATAAGTTTTTCAATAGCGGCAGAAGGTATCGCAGAGCAGTTAAGTTGATTGGCTAGATTATAGCTAAGAGCTGAATCGAGATCTGAGTGGTCAAGAATAGCACTCTGATAAAACTCGGATAACAATGGCTCTTCGGCAATTGACACCTTAGCTTCTTCGGTAATAAGCAACCAAACTGGATCATCAGATATCATAAATAAACTACCTATACATTGTCGTCAACTGAGACGTCCACAAATCGGTTAATAATCTCATCAAGGTATTTTAACACGGTATCAAGATTGACCAATTCCAAATTATTTAATAACAGATTCTTAACAACATCCGTGGTTAGCTGCTGAGCGTAACTATTTGCGATAGGGGCATAGCTAATATGCCAAGGCTCTGGGGATACCCCTCCACGATCAACGGCATAGGGGCGATAGAAGCCCTTGGAACACTCTTGCCCCTTAATAAACACGCCGCTTAGCCATTCATGCATGGGCGCAAACACGCCCTCGCCCTCGCTCTCATCTGTTGTCAGCTGAATCTGGTACCCCTCAGGCATGGCGTTAGCGTCATAAACATCAAAGTCACTACCCCAATGATGACGCGATGTCCCCGGCAAGGCTGACCATCGCAGTACTGCCTGAATTTGTTGCCACGGATCGAGCTGAGACATATTAATTGGATCGCCTAACTCATCTATAACCGGTCTTTCGCCCAATAGCTTTTGATTCCAAATCAACATTTGTCTCTCAAAGGACCGGAATCCGCTGCAAATACACATATCAAAGCCTTGCTTTGCCGCTTCGGTCTTTAAGTCTAAAAAAGGTGTAAGTGCCTTTTGATGAACCAAAATACTGTTTTGGGCCCGTGAATTCTTACTAAGAGCAACATCCACCAAATGCCGATCGGTGAGGCCGGTCAAAATATCAGCAGCAATTTTCTCTAACTCAGCCATATTAGGAGTAGACCTTATGGATAAAGTGATGGAAGCCTGAGTTTATACCTCTATGAGCATAAATAATCAAAATCCGTGTCAAAATCGATCGATTAGTAACACCAATTTTACTGCTAGCCGTCAATCTTTACCTAAATAAAGGCTTTTACACAAAGGCGCTATGCGGCATGATGCGAGAAACACAGGACCAACATTAAAGTTTATGCTTAAACAAGATATTTTTCTTTGTAATTTGGACGACCTTGCCGAACAAGAGGCCATAGAGCTCAGTGTTGAGCATTGTCCCCTATTTGCCGTGCGCCATAACGATAACCTTTATGCCTACTGGAACAGCTGCCCACATGTAGGTGTGCCGCTGAACTGGATGCCCGGCAAATTTCTCGACATAGACAAAACCTTTATCCAATGTTCATCCCACGGAGCGATATTCGGAATTGACAGTGGTAAATGTGTTTCGGGGCCCTGCGTGGGTGATCACTTAAGTCCCGTTGTATTAAAACAAAAAGACACTGGCTATTATGTCGCGGCAGACCAACGCCTACCCAAGCCACCGATTAACCTTCGCGCTCAAGCGTTGGCAGATCTTGAAGGCAGTTAATCGACTTATGTAATATAATTTCTTCTGCACTTATCTTGGCACCCCAAGCCATTACTTCAACACCTCTAGATATTGCGAGCGTCAGCGTCTGTGCATAGACCGGATCGATATCTGCAGCCACCTCCATTCGTTCAACATTGGTTAACTGAACACAGAAAAACAAGATAGCGCGATGTCCTAACTCTACCATTGAAATCAATTCACGTAGGTGCTTCGTACCGCGACTAGTGACTGAATCAGGAAAGGTTGCAAGACCCTTCCCTCTATCCATAGTCACATTCTTAACCTCCACATAACAATCTCGAAGACCGCCGGCACTATCCTTAAGCAAAAAATCAATACGACTTTTCTCTTCACCATAGGGCACCTCTGCTGTCACTTGATCGTAGCCCTCTAATTCTTCGATGACCCCGCCATCTATAGCATGACGCACTAAATGATTCGCACGCACAGTATTCACACCAGCTAAATTACCATGGCTAGTGGTTACTATCTCTAAGGTTCCTGGTAATTTCCGCTTGGGATTATCGGATAGCGAAAACCAGCAAGATGACCCCTCGACCTGACAATACTTCATTGACCCAGTGTTGGGACAATGCACTGTCATAAGATTACCCTGAAGATCAATAACGTCGGTAAAGAAACGTTTGTAGCGCTTCACAAAAGTTGCTGGGAATAGCGTCGGGAATGTTTGCATCAAGTCTAGGCTCATTTGTCAGATTTGGTCATACTCCAACCACAGGATAATGGTGAAGTGCGGATAATTAAACTGTTATCACCACGATGGTCTACTATTACTAAAGTTCCAATAAGGACTTTTTAATCAAAATATATGCATAAAAGGAAAGTTTTCCTTGATAAATGACGTAAATTTCTCTATAAACGCGGCTCGCGAATTTACGTGAATTTCAACAGCGGATTTAATTCATGGCTACGGCAAAAGTAAAAGTTACTACAAAGAACACTAATAAGTCTAAGGGAAAAGCTCCGGGATCAGCAACTCTTCACGGATTGAGCCCCTATGTGGAAAAGAAAAACGAAGAATTTATGAATCAAAATCAGCGCGAGCACTTCAAGCTTATTTTGAAGGCATGGCGTCATGAATTAATGGAAGAAGTAGACCGCACCGTGACGCACATGAAGGACGAAGCTGCCAATTTTCCTGATCCTGCCGATCGCGCAACTCAGGAAGAGGAGTTTAGTCTAGAGCTTCGAACCAGAGATAGGGAACGCAAACTCATCAAGAAAATCGATAAGACTTTGATAAGAGTCGAAGACGACGATTACGGATTTTGTGACCAGTGTGGTATCGATATAGGCATTCGAAGACTAGAAGCTCGACCAACAGCAGACCTTTGCGTTGACTGTAAAACCCTTGATGAAATTAAAGAAAAACAGCTAACCGGGCATTGATACTGGGCAGTCTAGCGCTCAGTGCAAGCCCTTCTGAACTAAGGCTAGCAGGCCTAGACTATGTCAACAGAAAAGATAGTAGGCCGCTTTGCGCCCTCTCCTACAGGACCACTCCATTTCGGGTCTTTATCGTGTGCCTTAGCGAGCTATTTAGATGTCAAAAATCTTGGTGGGAAATGGTTGGTTCGAATTGAAGACATAGACCCTCCTCGCGAGATTAAAGGAGCGAGCAGCCACATCTTAAGCCAGCTAGAAGCCCACGGATTGTGCTGGGATGATAAAGAGCTATTTCAAAGTACTCGCCTAGACGCATACCAAGACTCACTAGATATTCTCAAACAAAATAACCTAGCCTATCATTGTGAATGTTCACGCCAGCGTGTTAATTCACTAGAGGGTATTTATGATAATCGTTGCCGACAGTCGCATCTACCGTCAACAGACAATGCCACTCGTTTGCAGTTGAATCAGCCTCATCAATTAGTCGAATTCGTCGACAAGATCGCTGGCCGATATGTTCAATCATTAGTTAAAGATGTCGGTGATTTTGTTATTCGCCGTAGAGATAATTTATTTTCTTATCAGTTAGCTGTAACCGTTGATGATCAATACCAAAATATAACTCACGTGATGCGAGGTTCAGATCTCTTAGATTCCACGCCAAGACAAATTTATTTACAACATTGCCTAGGCTTCACTCAGCCACAATATGCTCATTTGCCAGTAGCTACCAGCCCCTTAGGTCAAAAATTAAGTAAGCAAAACCTCGCTTTGAGCCTGATCTCTGGGCAGGAGGCACTTAATATTTGGTCGGCACTAAATTGGCTGAATCAATCTCCGCCCAACGACTTACGAAAATGGTCGGTTAGTGAAATCCTAGCTTGGGCTATTGCCCACTGGGACTCTACTAATATTAAGCGCGCTTTAACCATGCCGGCGCCAGAAGGGTTTTAATCATGTTGTCTCTGTATATCGCTATGGGTAGTTTGCTTTACCAAGCTACCTTGCATAACATCACCAGTTCTGTCACTTTCAGGCACAAATTTTAGAATGCATTGCTTATGTTTAATTATAGATTAGTCGCAACGCTACTTTTACTTTCCATTGTAGTGTTCCCTCTCGCTACTCAGTGGGCACTGGAACTTGACGGTAGCTGGTTCAGGCCTTTCTTGGTATGGGCATTACTCATATTTACCACGTACATATTACAGCGCGATCGGACGACTGATGAGCAGTAATATAGGCATTTTGACTCTTTTAGCGCTGATCACAGCGAGCGTTCTATCTAGAACTATAGCGTCTAGTACTGATCGCTTGAGTCAGAATGTAATATTATCTCTGGCGTTGCTTGCTAGTACCGGTGTTTTACTTGCCACGGGCGCCATCGAAATGACTGGGCGCTATGGCTATAGCGCCATTTTTGCGTTGTTCGCTTTCTCTTTAGTGTTTGTCATTGCACCATTGATTTTGTTTCCTATTCGGCGTCTCAGTGGCGTGGTTAGATTAGCCACCTCAGTGGACTTCTTGACCTTTCGTTATCGCGGTAAAAGTGTTGCCATTTGGGCCTGTGGCGCGACCATTTTAGCGGTCATTCCACTGCTAGTGGCACAGCTGTTATCTATAGAATCGGTGGTCCATTTCATCTTTGGTGAAAACAACACAACTGCCGGCATGCTGGCAACACTCCTAATCATCAGCCTAATATCTTGGAATTCTATACAATCTGGAGTGAGTAACCACCTTAGGTGGTTGTTAGCAGCGGCAGGACTTTTATTGCTTTGCGCTATGAGCTTATCCGCATGGATTGTCACAGACGCGGTCTTTGGTGGCGTCAGCGAAATGAATCAGTGGTCTGTTGACAGCAATCAGCAAAACATTATTAAGAGGTTTAACTCATCCTACAGCCTATTTATTATATTTCTTGCTGCCAGTCTTTCTTATCCTGTAAATTTCAATATACTCATATCCGAAAACATTTCCGATCGTCAAGCAAGTATGTCATCTTGGGTTTATCCTCTTTTAATACTATTAGTCAGCATCCCCCTAATTCCCCTCCTATGGAGTGGCCTAGCGCTTCAACCATCGTCTTCACTGCAGCAGTATCTATATAGCATGCCAATGATGGTCGGGCACCCTCTAGTCTCAAGTCTAGGGGCCGCCAGTATCCTCTTATTAGGCATTACGTTGTGTAGTGGCTTGACCATCTTGTCGGCAAAAATGGTTCTTAACAGTGTTGTATTGCCCGATAAAAATCTATATCAACAAAAAAACCTAACCCAGTGGATCAACCAGCGCACTTTTATCATCTCACTCGGGCTGATTTTGTTCAGCATGGCACTTTGCTTGAATATCAAAAGCCGCAGCATAACCGATCTGTATTTAGTCGGCTTTACCGGCTTGGCACAACTAACGCCAGGTATAATTGCGGCAATGTATTTACCCAAAGTGTCACGCCATGCCTTCATCACAGGACTTGCTGGCGGTCTACTTGTTTGGTTGGTGACCTTAGCGTTGCCGATGCTATTTGGTGATTGGAGTTGGTATATACCCCTGATGGACAAAACACTTCTTTTTGGCATGCAGGCCTGGGAAGTTTGGTCTATTGAAGCACTGCTTCTGAACATTACACTTTGCACTCTTATTTCACTCTTTGGCAAAATGGATGAGCAGCAAAAAACCTTTGCGTCTATTTGCATGGCCGACAATGTTTATATTCCTGTTCGTGTCGAGATTGACCAAAAAACCGTTGCGGAGTTAACCGAGAGACTCACGTTATCCTTGGGAGACGAGGCCCACGTCGAAATTGAATCGGCCCTAACGTTATTAGGATTTGATAGCCGAGAAATTAGGCCGGCCTCTTTGCGACAGTTGCGCGACGCCATTAATGCGTCTTTAAATTTACGCTTTGGTATTCTCGCCGCAGAACGAATTATGAGCCACTCTCTGCCAAGGACAATTTCGAATCACTCAGATCCTGAGGATATTTATCTTCTTGAGTCAGTCCTTGCTGTTCACGGAGATCAATTGACTGGCATCGCAAGTGAATTAAATAAATTGAGGGTGCATCATCGAGAAATGTTGGATAAGTTGCCCATAGGGATTATTTCTCTCGATCAAAATGGTGAAATATTAAAATGGAATACTGCCATATCTCGATACACAGGTATTGATAAAGACGCTGCCCTAGGAAGTTCGATTACAGATTTCCCTGAACCGTGGAAATCTAATATTAGAGCGTTCCTCACGAGTGACGACAAAGCTAGAGATAGTGTCCGCTTAGAAAGCGCAAATAGTGTCAGGTGGTTTAGTTTTCAGAAATCAACTGAAGGGACCTTTGAAGATCTTAATAACGACGTTATATTACTCATAGAAGAACAAACTCAAGCTGTATTGCTGACACAAAAGTCGATCGACAACGAAAGATTGGCCTCTATTGGGCGCTTGGCCGCGGGTGTAGCCCATGAAATAGGAAATCCCGTTACTGGCATTGCATGTCTTGCTCAGAACTTACAGCATGAAAGTGAGCCCAGCCAAATCCTTGAGTCTGCGCAACATATTTTATCTCAAACTGATCGTATTAATCGGATCGTAGAATCCCTAATTAATTTTTCCAAAGGTGATAAATCCAAGCAAGGGTTATTTTATCTGGTTAACTTACGCAAAGTCATCGAAGAGGCTATCCAACTTTTAACCCTTGGGGATATAGAGCCTAAGGTCATCTTTACTGCTGACATTAACCCTGATATGGACGTCTTAGGTGATTACCACCAACTAGTCCAAATCTTTCTTAACTTACTCAGCAATAGTCGCGATGCGTCACCCTTAAGTAGCCAAGTAACCATTTTAGCCAAGCGTGACTCACAGAATATTAGAGTTACCATCAACGATTCAGGAACAGGCATAGATCAAGAGCTTCAATCGCAGTTATACGAGCCCTTCGTAACCACCAAGGAACCAGGGCAAGGAACAGGCCTAGGTCTCTGGATAGTATTTAAACTCGTCAAGGGTCTTGGAGCTGATATTTCAATATCAAGCCCAGCCGAAAATAGCACATGCGGCACAACAGTAGCCCTCAACTTCAAAGCCTACACTTCTGACGCGGTTGAGGATGCCTCATGACAACGCTTAGTAAAAGAATCTTGGTGGTCGAAGATGAAGCTATCATCCGCGGTTCATTGACTAAATTACTAGAAAGGCATAACTATGAAGTTGCCGACGCGGTCAGCGTAAAGGCGGCAATCACTAGATTTAATCTCAACGAATTTGACTTAATTATTAGTGATCTTAGATTGCCGGGAGGTTCTGGGGCGGAGCTTATTAGCCTGGCGGGAGCAGTTCCTGTTCTTATTATGACGAGCTATGCAAGCCTGCGCTCCGCCGTTGACATCATGCGACAAGGGGCCGTAGATTACATTTCCAAACCTTTTGATCACGAAGAATTAATACAATCGATCAATCGTATTATCGGTGATCAGCAACAAAGAAAATTGGCCAATATTGATGGTGACCAGCCTTTGCTCGGCAATAGTCCTGAGATTCTTCATATTATTCAAACAATCCGTAAGTCGGCCCCTACTGCTGCCCCAATACTTATTTTAGGTGCCAGCGGCGTCGGAAAACAGGTCATTGCCAAGACCATCCATAATGCTGGTGCATCATCAGATAAATCTTTCATCACCATTAACTGTGCCACTATTGATGAAGATCAACTCAAAACAACTCATCGCTTGGCCAAAGAGGGCAACATCGGTAGCTTGTTTCTAAGTAACATTGGCGAGCTATCTATGGTTTTTCAAAAAACGATATGCAACTTAGTTAAAGACAAATCATTGCGCTGCCTTGCCTCGGCCAAGACTGATTTAAAAGAGCGTTGCAAGCAAGGAGAATTCTGTGAAGACCTTTTCTTCGCCATCAGCGTCGTCACCATTAAGGTACCTGCTCTGCGTGAGCATAGCTCTGATATCCCTCAACTTACAGACTACTTTCTGGACCGTTTTTCAGCGGAACTTGGGATTCAGGTCGCGATTTCCCCTGAGGGTATGAGCGCACTGATACATTACGATTGGCCTGGAAATGTTCGCGAACTTAAAAATGTACTCTATCAAGCGTCTATATTGGCAGACCCTGAGACACTGATTTCAGAGACCCTGCTAGGCTTGGCCTCTGAAGACCACACTGACACTCAGGCCTTAACTAACAATAGCTCCGACATACCGGTCGCTGCTGATTTATCTCTGGAAGATTATTTTACTAACTTCGTAGTAGATAATCAGGCACATATGAGCGAAACAGCGCTAGCCAAAAAATTAGGTATTAGCCGTAAAAGCCTATGGCAACGCCGCAGTAAATTAGGCATTAGTAGAAACAAGATATGATTGAGCGCGTCATTTTTGACGACTAAACTTTAAGTTTGACCTCAAGTCATCACCGCTGGATACCCGTTAAAAAGTAAATAGTTCAATAATTGCTTGATGTAAGTCTATTTTTACTTAAAATGGAGCGTTCCAGATTAAATGTCTGGATAATAATAACAATAAATAATAATAATAATGTTTGATTGCGAGGGTTCGATAGGCTCCGGTCTTAAGGCTCATTGAAAGGGAATGTCGAAAGGCATTCCCTTTTTACTATAGGATCAAGCACTTGGAAAGCCGTCGAGATGAACCCTCTTTCCAATAAGTCGCGTCTACCTTGCCATCATCTGCTAAACTCTTGTTTCAAATTGACCCACTGGTAATCCATAAATGCTTGAACGCATTATTAAGTTTTTTGACAAAAAACGATCTCAATCTGATTTTTCAGATCGAACTGTCTTCGACGCCGGACAATATGGTCTCACGTCTAAAATGATTAGTCGCAATGCGCATCAAGTGGTGGAAACACTACAGAATGCTGGGTTTGAGGCCTATGTTGTCGGCGGTTCTGTCCGCGATCTTCTGTTAGGGTTAAAACCAAAAGATTTTGATGTGGCCACCAATGCGGAACCAACGGAGGTCAAATCACTATTTCGGCGCTCCAGAATCATCGGCCGACGATTCCAAATAGTCCATGTCCAATTCAGTCGCGAGCTAATCGAGGTTACAACCTTTCGTTCAAATCAAGATAGCGATGTTAAAAAACCGAAAAAGAACACGCCTCTGCGACAGCAAAGTAAGAGCGGTATGTTAACGCGAGACAACGTGTTTGGCTCAGTCACCGATGATGCAGAGCGAAGAGATCTTACCGTTAATGCGCTTTATTACGATCCCAGTGACAATACTATTCACGATTTCACTGATGGACTGCAGGATATAGACAAACGCACAATACGAATGATTGGCGACCCCGCAACACGCTTTAGGGAAGATCCTGTACGCCTTCTTCGTGTAGCGAGATTTACCGCAAAACTTGGATTTAGTATCGAACCACATACCGCTAAACCAATGAGCAAACTCGCCCGCGACCTCGCTCATGTTTCGCCACCACGATTTTTTGACGAAACACTTAAACTATTTATGAGTGGCAATGGGGCTTCAACTTACAAGCTACTTTGCGAGCACCAACTATTTGATCATCTGGTTCCACAAGTCGCTCATTTGATCAAAGACGGCAGTAATAATGCTGCCAGGTTAATAGAACAAGCATTTATTAACACTGATATTCGTATTAGCTCGAATAAAAGAGTGACCCCTGCTTTCATCTATGCCGCCTTACTGTGGCCAGCCGTTGAAAAACTCGCTGCACATTATACTGATCGAGGTAATTCCCCGACTTACGCTCTAAGCAAAGCCGCAGGTGAAGTGATCGCTAAGCAAATTACAGTGACTGCCATTCCTCGCCGTTTTACTATGCCGATGCGAGAAATATGGGATTTGCAGTTACAGCTGCCTCGTCGTGGCGGACATCGCGCCAAACGCTTATCAGAAAACCCACGTTTTCGTGCAGCCTATGACTTTATTTTGTTGCGTGAACAAGCCGGGGAAGATTTGGCCGGACTTGGTGATTGGTGGACTCAGTATCAGGAGGCTGACGAAGAGCAGAAACTGAAAATGTCCGAGTTACTAAGCAACACTGGTAACAAGAGGCGCCGCAGTAGAGGTCCGCGACATAAAAAGGACCCCCAAGACTAATGAAAGTGGTCTACATCGGCTTGGGTAGTAACCTTAGTGGTGCGATGGGTGAGCCAAAAGAACAGCTAGAACAAGCTCTCAAGGCCCTTGCAAGACATAGCCAAATAGCACTGATGGACGTTTCGTCTAACTACAAGACTAAAGCCATTGGCCCCGGGTCGCAACCTGACTATATCAATGCAGTGGCGCTTATACAGACGGCACTTGAACCTCTAGCCTTGCTAGACCATTTGCAATTCATCGAGCAACAGCATGAGCGAGAACGGACGATTCACTGGGGCGCAAGAACCCTTGATTTAGACATCTTGATGTACGGCACCCTCACAATTGAAACCCCAAGACTCACCGTCCCCCACCCCAGAATAAAAGAGCGCGCCTTTGTCTTGGCACCACTTTTAGACCTTAATCCAGATTTATTACTCCCTAATGGCCTAAGTGTCGCCAAGCTCTTGGCAAACTGTCCTGAGCAGGGTATCTTTAAGCTGTAGGTTTTTACCCTAAGAGAAACCGAGGTTAACCGTGGAAGAAAGTCTATTTAAGAATTTAGATATTGAAATTTCTACTGCATCGCTACCCAATTACATAGCCGTTGAAGGGCCTATCGGTGTTGGTAAAACCACTTTAGCAAAACGCCTAGCCACTTCCTTTAATTATGAGACATTGCTTGAAGAGGCGGAAACAAATCCATTTCTCGAACGGTTTTACAGAGACCGTCGCACCCATGCGCTGCCGGTTCAGTTACATTTCTTATTTCAAAGAATGCAAAAACTGCAGGCCCTGCGCCAAGGCGATATATTTCAGCAAGTTCGTGTGTCAGATTTCTTAATCGAAAAAGATCCCTTATTTGCTAGAGTGACGTTAGATGACGATGAATATCGTCTTTATCAAACAGTTTACGATAATATTATTACTGATCTCCCAAAACCAGACCTAGTCATTTACTTACAAGCTCCCACCTCGACACTTTACGAACGTCTGAAAAAGCGCGGCAATGCCATTGAGAAGCCCATTGAGCAATCCTATTTACAACAACTTAATGACGCCTATACGCAATTTTTCTATCATTATGATGATACCCCCTTATTAATTGTTAATACCTCCGTAATCAACTTATCCACGGGCGAAGATGACTACCAAAATCTGGTGAGATATATATTGCAGACCAAATCAGGCCGACACTACTACAATCCGCATTCCCTCGAAGGAAAACTCGCCTTGTCATCGTAGTCGAAACTAAGTACTGTTGCCGACCCTACCAAGCCAGAGGAGTTAGTAAGTAATGAAAACGATCTCCATAAGCAGTTTAAATGGAATGAAAATCAGTGGTGAAAAGTTCGCCGCCATTACAGCTTACGACTATACCTTTTCACGACTCATCGAAAACTCAAGCATTGAAGTATCTCTGGTGGGCGATTCATTGGGTAACGTCATCCAAGGGAGAGATAGCACCATCCCTGTAACCGTTGATGAAATGGCTTATCACACGGCAGCTGTGAAACGGGGAAATAATCGATCTCTGCTCATTACCGACATGCCTTTCATGTCGTATTCCACCGAAGTTAAGGCGCTGGATAACGCTGCTATATTGATGCAGGCTGGAGCCCAGATGGTTAAAGTAGAGGGAGGAGAATGGCTCGCTGATACGGTCTACTTATTAAGCGAAAGAGGAATCCCTGTTTGTGGCCATGTGGGGCTAACACCTCAGTCCGTGCATAAATTAGGTGGCTACAAAGTACAGGGCAAAGAAGATCAAGCCGCTAGTCGGATGATTGAAGAAGCAAAAATACTAGAGGAAGCCGGCGCTGATTTAATAGTTGTCGAATGTGTGCCCTCCAAACTCGGTGGTGACCTATCTGCGGCACTAACTATTCCAGTGATTGGTATTGGTGCAGGTCCAAACACCGATGGGCAGGTGCTGGTATTACATGATATGTTGGGTATTTCTCAGCGACTCCCTCGCTTTACTAAAAACTTTCTTGATGGCAATAATAGTATTCAAGAAGCCATCACCGCCTATGGCAATGAAGTCAGAGAGGGCACTTTCCCGTCAAAAGATCATTGCTTTAAATAATATAGTCTTTAAGGACGTTCAATATGAGCCAAAATGATTCAATCTATGATTTCAGCATCAATACCTGTACTGGAGACTCAAAAGCACTAGAAGACTATCGCGGAAAAGTATTACTTATCGTTAATACCGCGAGTAAATGCGGGTTTACACCGCAATATGAAGGCTTGCAGGCGCTTCATGATAAATACCAAAAGCAAGGCCTAGTGACCATTGCCATGCCCTGTAACCAATTTGGCGCTCAGGAACCGGGCAGTGACGCAACCATTCAAGAGTTCTGCCAAGTTAACTACGGGCTGAGTTTTCCGGTGATGGCAAAAGTTGATGTCAACGGAAGCGACCAACACCCTCTTTACCGTTACCTAACGAAACAGGCTGGAGGCTTAATAACTGACAGTATTAAATGGAATTTCACCAAATTTCTCGTAGACCGAGAGGGCAATGTCAAAGAACGGTTTGCACCGCTAACCAAACCTGAATCCATTGAAAAGCACATCGAGAATTTACTTTAGTAAATCCCTAAAATCCTACTTGTCTAGATTATCTAATTTAGCGAAGTAGGCTTTTGCCGCACGATTAACCTTAGGTGACAAATAAAGCGCAGAGATCATGGTGGGGATTGCCATAGTAGCGTAGGTCGCCAAGATCAAACCATTAACTATATCCATAGACACCACCGCACCACCCAACAGCAATGCTATATAGATAGGGGAATACCAATACTGGCGTTTCGTTCCAAACAAGAAACCCATGCATTTCACCCCATAAAACCACATGGTAACCATGGTGCTAAAACTCAGTAAACCGACCATGACCAGCAACAGGTACATGCCCGTCACTGGAAAGACCTGCTCAATCGCTCGCGCCGTTAGCGTTACGCCCTGAACCCCAGTGTCTGTTTCCCACACGCCGGTAAGCAAAATAATTAAAGCAGTGCAGGTGCAGACCAGCAGAGTATCAATAACCGGCCCAACCATCGCAACGATTCCTTCACGAATAGGCTCAGTTGTCTTGGCCGCACCATGAGCCAGTGACTCAGTGCCAATGCCTGCCTCATTGGAGAATGCACCACGGCGCACACCAATCAAAATAACTGCACCTATAGAGCCTCCGGCTGCGGCCTCGCCGGTAAAGGCATCAGTCACGATTAATAATAGTGTTGCTGGAATATCAGCCGCAAAGGTGTACAAGACAGAAACGGTCATAAAGAGATACAACAGCACCATTGAGGGCACGAGACGCACGGTTAGACGACCAATTCGCTCAATACGACCAGCAATCACTAGACTGACCAAAATTGCCACCAGTGAACTGGCCACAAGGTCAAACGTGAAATGTTGGTCAGGGCTCGCCCAGCCAGCTGGAATTGCAACGACGTCGCGCAATAATTGAATAAATTGATTAGCTTGGAAAATAGGCAATGCGCCAATGAGACAGGCCCCTGCAAACAAAGCGGCCAAGGGGTACCAGCCTTTACCCATGCCCTCCATGATGACGTACATGGGCCCGCCATGTAATATTCCTGATGAATCTTTTCCCCGATACATTACGGCAAGAGACGCGGTATAAAACTTTGTTGCTACACCCACAATGGCGGTTACCCACATCCAAAATACAGCGCCCGGACCACCAATACTGATAGCAATAGCTACGCCAGCAATATTACCTAGCCCCAAGGTGCCTGATAGTGCAGTGGAAAGCGCTTGAGAATGAGGTATGTGCCCAGGATCATTGGGATCACTGTATTTGCCACGCAAAAGATCAATCGCATGACCGAAGTAACGGTACGGTTGAAAGCGCGAATAGACCATAAAGAATAAACCGCCGCCGACAAGTAACACCACCAATGGCGTACTCCACATCATATCGGCCCACGCGTTAAAAAAGTCTTCTAACTGCTGCAGAGTTACCATAAGCGTGAATTTAGCTCATCCATTTGCGTTTTTGTTATTGAGAATTAGTCTTGCTTAAGCGGCTTTACGTACAATACTAAGCTATGGCCTATTACTTGAAATCCATTTTCCAGAGCAATTTGCTCTTGCCTCTTGTGGATTTCAGGGTCATGGAACTCGACAACTTTCCCCGTTTCTGTGCAAACCATATGATCATGGCCATCACCCTTATCTAGTTCATAAATGGCAGGGCCACTATCGAAATTATGTCGTGTAATGAGTCCAGCCGCTTCAAACTGAGTTAAAACCCGATATACCGTCGCTATGCCAACATCTTCCTGAGCATCACGTAAAGTTTGGTAGATATCCTCGGCGGTCATATGCCAATCAGGGCAGTCCTCTAAAATCTGTAAGATCTTTATTCGGGGCAATGTAACCTTGAGCCCAACCTTTTTTAGTTCTTGATCTTTTTGATTCATGTTTGCTCTTCTTTATAGTGCGCTAATTGGTTATTATCACCCTTCCCGACACTAACTGGAAGCCCGTCAATGCGAAAACTTACCCTCAGCCTAATCTTATTGTCTGCACTTAGCTCTGGCTGTAGTTGGATTAAATTTCCTGGCGTGCATAAAGTAGATATTCAGCAAGGTAATATTCTCGACCAAGGCATGATTGATAAGCTATTGCCAGGTATGACTAAATCGCAGGTCAGATTTGTCCTAGGTACGCCTTTAATTTCGGATACATTTAATCAAGGTCGGTGGGATTACATTTATCGCCGAGTCTCTCCATCTGGAGAGAAAACCGAAGAAAACGTGACTATTTACTTCGACGACGAAGGTAACCTAGAACGCCTTACTGGCGACTATGCACCCGCACAGTCATCGTTAGAATGACCGCCACAAAAATAGCATTTCCATAAAAGCTCAATCCTTATTTTTGCTTTTAGCTTTCTCGGCTCGGCGGCGACGAATTTCTTTTGGGTCTAACAGTAACGGTCGGTAGATCTCTACCCTATCTAATGCCTTAAGCTCATATACGTCTGCACTGGCGAGTCCTTTGGTGCCTAATACCTGCGAAAATATGCCTACCTTGCTTACCGTCAGGTCGATTTCAGGAAATTTATCCAACACACCAGATTGACTGATAGCGTCCATAGCAGTGGTGCCCTGAGACACTACAACCTCGAGCAAAATTTGCCTGTTAGGCAACGCGTAAGCAACTTCGACTGTCATCATGGGCAAATCTTTAGTCATTTTTAGACCCATAAACTTGGTTAGCTCGCTGACACAAAGAATCTACCAAATTGTTTGCAACCCCCGAAAAAAGATTGGATGCCGCAAAGCTTAACCCCCTGCTCTTGAAATCAAATTCTAAATCTAGCTCCACTTTACAGGCACTTTCTGTTAGCGCGGTAAATACCCAGTCGCCTCGAAAGGTTTTGAAAGGTCCATCTTCCAGCGTCATTTTTATTTGCGAAGGCGCCTGTAACTGATTACGTGTCATTAGGCTAAGACTCACCCCCGCTTTTTTTAAATCCATCCGCGCAAGCATCGTTCGGCAAGTATGTTCAAAAACCTCTACGCCGCAACAGCCCTCCATAAAAGAGGGATAATTAGACACATCATTGACCAAATCATACATGGAGCGATCAGAGTGAGATACTAATGCCGAGCGTTTAATTCTAGTCAAAAAATATCACCTATCAGACGAAAAATTTGTCGTAAACGCCCATTATAAATACTACCGCAATGGCAGACGGAGCAATATACCTGATGGTCATCTGCCACAACGCTAACAATTGCGGTGACGTACCCTCCATTTCAACGTTAATCACATCCTTTTTAAGTACATAACCCACAAACAGGGTAATGAGTAACCCACTTATCGGCAACATAATATTGGCGGTAAGAAAGTCTAGAAAATCAAAAAAGTTAAACCCAGCTACCTTGTAGTCTGCCCAAATATTAAACGAGAACACACTCCCTAAACCCAACACCCAGGCAGTACCAGCGATGACGATATTAGCGCGAGCTCGTCCTATATGTTTTGCTTCCATTAACCAAGCGACACAGGGCTCTAGCAACGATATAGCCGAGCTCCATGCTGCGATTGATACTAAGACAAAGAAAATCGCCCCAATCAAAAGACCGCCAGGCATGCTGCCAAAGGCGACCGGTAAACTAATAAACATCAGACCAGGACCTTCGGTAGGCTCAATTCCAGGTGTAGCAAAGACAATAGAGAAGATGATCAATCCGGAAATAATAGCTACCGAACTGTCGAACAAAGCCACAATCAAAATAGTCTTACCAATATTGGCATCCTGTGGCATATAAGCACCATAGGCCATAATTGCCCCCATACCGATACTTAGCGTAAAGAAAGCTTGACCCATCGCTTCTAAAATACCGCGCCAGGTCAATGCATCTAAGTCAAAGCTAAATAGAAAGTTCACGGCGGCACTAAAATTGCCCTTTAAAATACTAAACACCAACAGTAATAAGAGCATTACAAACAACAACGGCATCAAAGTCTCAACGGCGATTCCAAGACCCTTTTTAACACCACCCACAACGACAGCCACGCAAAGAACCATAAAGACTGATTGCCACATGATCAATCGACTAGGGTCCGATAGCAGCTCTGAGAATTTAGCGCTGGCCGCAGCACCATTAATACCCTGTAAGTCACCAGAGGAGATCAGGAAGATGTAATCTAAAGCCCAACCAGCAATAACAGAATAGAATGACAAGATGAGCATACCCGCGAGTACACCAAGCCATCCGACAACTTGCCACTGAGCATTGGCGCCACTATCAGTCACCGCCTCACGCATAGAGTTAATAGGGCTCTGCCTACCATGGCGTCCAATTAGAACCTCTGCCATCATCACGGGGACGCCAATCAATAAGATGCAACCCAGGTAAACCAAAACAAATGCGCCACCGCCATTACTGCCAGCAACATAGGGAAATTTCCACATGTTCCCAAGTCCAACCGCGGATCCGGTAGCTGCCATGATGAACGTCCAACGGCTAGCCCAAGCCCCATGCATGCCTTTTTGCTGCAATCCCATAAAAGTATCTCCATTAAACCAGACGAAATTGTACTCACTCGCCACCAACTAACCTAATCATTGACTCATCTATTTAGTATTTAGGAACAATTAACAATAATTCATGACAAACGACAGGTGAAACGTATAATTCACCCCATGACTAAAAAAACGGCCAAGCAACAATCAAGTACCATCGCGCTAAACAGAAAAGTGAAGCACGACTATTTTATCGAAGAGAAATTCGAGGCCGGTCTAGTGCTGCTCGGTTGGGAAGTCAAAAGCCTACGTGAAAGTAAAGTTAACCTCACCGACACCTACGTATTTGTTCGTGATGGCGAAGCCTGGTTAATCGGCACAAACATCACACCACTTTTGTCAGCCTCTACTCACTTTGTTACTGATGCTAAGCGAACACGCAAGTTACTACTTAATCATCGTGAGCTGCAAAAACTTGAAGAGGGCGTTAATCAAAAAGGCCACACCGCCGTTTGCACCGCGCTGTATTGGAAAAATCACCTAATTAAGTGTGAGATCGCTCTTGCCAAAGGCAAGGCTTCCTATGACAAACGCATGGACGACAAAGAACGTGACTGGAATCGCCAAAAACAGCGTTTAATGCGTCATTCCGGATAGTATTTATCTATACGAACGCTTAGATTCTAAGAATAAAATACAACAAACACGTAATCCATAAATGTTATGGGTTAGCGACTGGGGACTAAGTGACATGCTTGATAATGACAAACGACCCAGTATTAAACCTGAATATACTGCCATTGCCCTCGGTACGTCTTTAGGTATTATCATCGGTGCTACAATTGGCGCTATTAAAGGTGATGTGGGATTTTGGGTCGCTATGGGCATCTGTTTTGGAGCCGCCTTTGGCTCATCGATCTCCCGGCTCATGTCCAAGTAAAATTCCGGGGAGAAGTAATTGCTCCATCTAAAAAATTTATTAGGGTCCCCATTGTGATACCTGCAAAAACTCATGGCCCCACGCTCATCTTTGAGGGCTTTAAACTGTTATGGCGGCCGGATATTCGCTGGTTAGTTATCATTCCGTTATTGATCAATATTGCCCTCTTTGCCTCGGCGACAGGTTTTGCCGCCAGTTGGCTACAAAACTGGATCACCACAATCACTACGTCAGTTCCCGAATGGTTGCAGTGGCTCTCATGGATAATTTGGTTTTTGTTTGCGATTTTGGCGCTGGCTATTTATGCTTTTACCTTCACTATTTTAGCTAACCTTATTGGGTCGCCATTTTATGGTGTGATAGCCCAAAGGGTGATTGCTGCAGAAACTCATACTATCGCAGGGGCAACCAATGCTGCCGCGTCGGCCTGGCAAAGTGTGGTTAGAGAGGTGCAGCTGATTATCTATTTTGTGCCGCGAACACTGGGTGTTGGGATTGTTGCTTTAATACTGAGTTTTATCCCAGTGGTGAATTTACTGGCGCCAATAATTGCGGCAAGCTGGGCGGCTTGGTGCTTATGTTTACAGTATTTAGATTATGCTGCGGACACTGAAGGCGTATCCTTTGTAGCTTTACGTAATAAGGTTAGCGCAAATCGGCTAAGTTCAATGGGTTTTGGATTTACCACCATGGTAGCGTCGGCGGTGCCGGTGCTTAATTTGGTGATGTTGCCAGCATCAGTAGTTGCCGGCAGCCTATTATGGTGCCGACAACATCGCGATATTGGTTAGAGCGCGTCTTTTACAGGTGCGTCTACTTTAGATTTAGTTTCTTTCGGCGCTTTTGGTGTAGTTTCTGTCTGCGCCTTTAGTTTAGACGCTTCAACTTTCGGCACATCTACTTTAGGATCGCTCGCAGGCTTTTTCTTGGCTGGGGGCCTAGGTGCTACCACTGGCTGAATAAGGTTTTCTTCAGGCATGGTGCATGGCAGTTTCATATCTAATAGTTTTTCTATAGGCTCTAACAGAAAAGCATCGTCTTCGCAGGCAAAGCTAATCGAGATACCTGTTTTACCAGCGCGGCCTGTCCGGCCAATGCGGTGTACATAATCTTCGGGCTCTTCGGGCAGAGTGTAGTTAATCACATGGCTAACGCCGTCTACATGGATACCACGGCCCGCAACATCCGTTGCTACCATGACTTTTAACGCACCAGACTTGAAGGAATCAAGTGCTCTCATGCGACGATTTTGAGGCACATCACCGGACAAGATACCTACTTTGAAACCCTGTTTTCTAAGCTTTTCATGCAGGGTGCGGCAAATATCTCGGCGATTGGCAAACACCATGACACTGTCAACGTTGTCACCCAGTAGTATGTTATTTAAAACAGTAAATTTTTCTTTTGCAGTGGTAATTAATACCTGCTGGTCAACGGTGTCGGTTGCAACTCGCTCAGCACCAACTTCAACGGTCACTGGTTTGTCTGTCCAGGTTTCAGACAGTCGCAGTACTTCAGGTGTAAAGGTTGCCGAAAACAACAGTGACTGACGGTCTTCACGCTTAGGCGTTAAGTTGACTAGACGACGGACCTGCGGAATAAAGCCCATGTCGAGCATACGGTCAGCTTCGTCGATCACGAGCACTTCAACGCGATCAAGATAAATATCTCGGTTATTAGCAAAATCCAACAACCGACCGGGTGTGCCCACTAAAATATCACAGTCATGCTTCTGCATTTTTTGCAGTTGCTTTCCATAGTCCATGCCACCAACCAGTGTGTGTGCGGTTAGCTTGGTATGCTTTAACAGCTGGGTAGCGTCATCGCCAATTTGGATGGCGAGTTCTCGTGTTGGCGCTAAAATTAGAGTTCTGGCTTCACCTAGAAAACGCTGGTCTTCCACAGGATGATTAAGTAAGTCAGTAATCATATTGATTAGAAATGCAGCCGTTTTACCGGTACCCGTTTGTGCTTTACCAACAATATCGTGGCCATTAAGTGTATGCGGCAGCGAGGCGGCTTGGATAGGCGTGCAGTATTCAAAACCCGCGTCTTGAATGCCACGCATCAATTCTAGTGGCAAGTCAAAATCGTGAAATCGAGCCTTACCCTTTTCCGGTGAAACTTTAAACAGCGAAAGATCCCAAGGCCTGTTGTTACGACTTGGAGTTCGAGTAGTTGGTTTCTTTTTCTGCTCAACAGCAACATCAGATGTTTCAGCGGCAGGTGTTTCTAGTTTTTGTTCAGTCAAGGTTATTTACACAGTAATTTACAGAAATTTATTGGGCCATGAGTAATTCAGCCTATCGAGGTCGCGGAGTGTACCAGAATTGTTATTTACTCGCTGATAATAAATATTAACCCTGCACAGGCTTGCCACGAGTCGCCTAATTATAATAATCGACGATATTTACCTTTCCTTGAATTGCTCATTCAAGGAAGATAGCCACCTACATAGAAAAAGATACCTCGATGTCCATTCCAGCGACCCATTCAGAAACATCTCACCCAAGGTTTATTGATAATGCGCGCACGCTATTGCGACTGGCAGCGCCTTTAATTATGGGCCAGATTGCGGTGGTTGGAATGACCGTTACCGACATCTATATGGGGGGCCAGGTTGATGCAGATACCTTAGCCGCATTGCAACTCGGTGGTAGTGTCTGGTCAATGATAAATTTGATGGTGATTGGTATCATGATTGCCAATAGCCCGATCGTTGGGAATTTTTGGGGTGCTGGCCAACCAGGAAAAATCCGTTTCCAGTTTCAGCAGGTTCTCTGGCTGGCTCTGCCATTGGGTGTAGTGGTCATTAGCGCAGTGTTATTGGGTATCCACCTTGTCGGCCAGCTAGATATTTCAGCAAATGTGTACCGCATAACCGTTGGTTATCTTTATCCCTTTTTAATCACCGGTTTTATGTTTCCTGCATTCTTTGCATTTCGCACCACCTTCGAGGGTATAGGAGATACCAGACCTGTGCTTGTATTTAATGGCGCCGCTTTTGTTTTAAATGGTATTCTTGATTATGCTCTGGTCTTTGGTAAGTTTGGCCTACCCGCCTTAGGCGGTATAGGTGCAGCTTGGGCGACGGTCGTCGTCATGACTTTTTTAGTCACCTGCATGGCCCTCTATGCTCGCCATTCGGCAACCTTAGAAAGCCTCAATCTCTACCATAAATTTGCCGCACCCAACCTTAAAGCTATGGCAGATACACTGCGTCTAGGGATCCCTATTGCCCTAAACATAGCAGCAGAGTTTAGTTTTTTTGCTGTTATTCCGTTTATGATTGCTCATCTGGGTTCGGAGATGTTGGCAGCTCATGCTATCGCGATCAATATCGACTCACTCGCCTTTATGGTGCCGCTAGGTATTGCCCAAGCACTGACTATTAAAATTGCTCATGCACAAGGAAGAGGAAATCCTCATGAAGCGAGGGTGATATGTTTAGTAGGATTTAAACTGGTTTTAATACTTGCCCTTATGACCAGTTCTTTAAAGGTTCTGCTGCGCAACGATATAGCCTCACTTTTCAGCGCAGACCCAGGCGTGCAAATTATCGCAGCCAACTTGTTTTTATTTGCTGCTATGCTGGGCTTAGTTGACTGCCTACAAATGGCGTGTAGTGGCGCGCTGCGCGGTTATAAAGACGCGAGAATACCTCTTGTCATTCAAGTCATTGCCTTCTGGGTGATTGCATTTCCTATCGCTTACAGTATTGCTTTAACCGACTTTTGGGGCCCACCCTTAGGTGTCTATGGCTTTTGGATCGGCACAGTTATTGCGGCATCTATTGCTGCCACCTGTTTGATTTATAGGTGGAACCTAGTGTCGAAAAATGAAATAAGAAAACTTACTCAGTCTCTGGAAAACGCCCCAGCGTGACACGCTCAAGGCCGTTGTAGTCGGCATGAGTGGCTATGGCTGTAAATCCCGCAGTAGTAAATAAACTGCGTACTGCGGTTCCTTGCTGATAACCATGTTCTACCAAAAGATGGCCATTAGGCCCCAAGTACATCGGGCTTTGCCCAATCACTATTTTCAAATCATCTAAGCCATCTTGGCCAGAAACCAGTGCCGTGGTAGGTTCAAAACGCACGTCTCCTTCTGACAGATGCGGATCATTAATTTCGATGTAGGGCGGATTGCTAACAATCAAATGGTATTGTGCCGCGGCGCCCGACCCCGGCACCTGGCTAAACCAATCACTCTGATAGATGCTGACATTGTCTAGCTGACAATGCTGACGATTAATCTCGGCTAAATTGACGGCTGCCATCTGAGAATCTACCGCAGTCAGCTGCCAATCAATACGCTCGCTAGCCAATGCCAGAGCTATAGCGCCCGTGCCCGTGCCTAAATCAAGAACGCGAGCAGCTTTAGGTGCATCCAACCCTAAGGCTATTTCAACTAACAACTCAGTTTCCGGCCTTGGAATTAAAGTGTCTGCTGAGACTTTTAAGTCTAATGTCCAAAACCCTTGACGGCCAATAATGAAGGCAACGGGCTCGCCTTTCAACCGCCGTGCAAAAAGGGTTTCGAACTGTTTGATCTGGGCAGTTTCGAGTTGATGGTCAGGCCAAGTTTTAAGCCATGTTCTATCAACATCCAACGTAAAACAAAGCAATAATTCAGTATCCAACAGAGCGGTGTCACTGATACTTTGTAATTGGTCGCTGTACTGTAAAAGTTCAGTAACAGATTTTATAAGATACATTGATCCACCATTACTGGGCCAATTGGGCTAACTGCTCTGCCTGAAATTCATTAACCAGAGGCTCGATAATCTCGATAAGAGAGCCCTCCATGATCTCATTCAGCTTATATAAAGTAAGGTTTATACGATGGTCCGTAACTCGACCTTGAGGGAAGTTATAGGTCCGAATCCTCTCTGACCGATCACCACTGCCGACCAAGTTTTTACGCTGATCTGACTGTTCTTGAGCAGTCGCATCATCCTGTGCTGCGGTTAACCGAGCTTGCAGTACTGCCATCGCTTTTGCTCGATTTTTATGTTGTGAACGCTCATCCTGGCACTCAACTACCAACCCAGTTGGTAAGTGGGTTAAACGGATGGCTGAGTCGGTTTTGTTAACATGCTGGCCGCCAGAGCCAGAGGCTCGAAAAGTATCAACACGCAGGTCACCTTTGTTGATCTCAATAGCATCTTTCTCATCTGCTTCCGCCATAATCGCTACGGTACAGGCTGAGGTATGGATTCGACCCTGGGACTCTGTGTCTGGCACTCGCTGCACGCGATGGGCTCCAGATTCAAACTTGAGCTTTGAGTAAACGCCCTGACCCACGACTCTTACAATAATTTCTTTATAACCACCATGGTCGCCCTGATTCTCACTGATCAGCTCAACCTTCCAGCGATTGGATTCTGCGAACTTGCTATACATGCGAAACAAATCGCCAGAAAAAATAGCCGCCTCATCACCACCGGTGCCGGCTCTGATTTCCAAAAAGACATTTTTACCGTCGTTGGGGTCCTTAGGTAATAACAGACGCTGTAACTCAAGCTCTATCAAGTCCAATTGCGTTTGTCCTTCACGCACTTCTTCGTTCGCCATCTCTCGAATATCAGGGTCGGCATCTTTAAAAAAGTTCTTGGCCTCGTTGATGTCAGACAGAACCTGCTGAAAACTGAGATAGGCTTTTACCACAGGTTCAAGCTCAGCATATTCTTTAGACAGTTCTCGATACTTGTCCTGATTCGCAATAGTTTCAGCATCGCTTAACAGCGCACCAACTTCTTCATGCCGCTCAGCAAGCAGATCTAGCTTACCTAAAATTGATGCTTTCATTCAGTTTTAAAGCCTAGTTTATGATTAATTGGTTGAACGTCGATGATGACGTCTCAATGTTTCTTCTTGTTTAAATCAAACAGTTCATTGGTCGCATGAATGGCATCTTCACGACCCTCCTCACCCGCCTGCGTAAGTCTCTTAGTGGGCTTATGCAGTAACTTATTGGTCAAATTACGCGCCAGCGTATTAATCACGTCCACTGAATCCTGGCCTCGTTTCAGTGAGGTAAGTGCTCTTTCGACCTCCTCATCACGAATAGTTTCGACACTGCTACGAAAGGCTCGGATCGTATCCACTGCAGCCAATGCACGATTCTGCCTAGACCAACTTTCCACCTCTTCGTCAATAATCTGCTGGGCCATATCGGCAGCAGAACTTCTGGCACGAATATTATCTTGAACCACCTCTTCCAAATCATCCACCGTATAAAGGTAAACATCTGAAAGCTCTTCGACTTCAGGCTCTATGTCTCTTGGCACCGCTATATCAACTAGAAACATTGGTTTATGTTTGCGTTTTTTAAGGGCCGACTCCACCGCACCTTTGCCCAGTATAGGTAGCTGGCTAGCGGTGGAAGAAATAATAATATCGGCGTTGGGTAAAAAGTCATGAATGTCAGACAACAAAATAACGTCGGCGGAATAATCTTCGCCCAGTTGTTGGGCTCGACTTAACGTTCTATTAGCCACCGTTATACGCCCAATATTCTTTTCTTTAAGGTGTTTTGCAACAAGATCGATGGTTTCTCCGGCACCGATCAGCAACGCATGGGCATCACTTAGGTTGCTAAATATTTGCGCGGCCAAACTGACCGAGGCATAAGCGACAGAAACAGGGTTCTTTCCAATGGCAGTTTCAGATCGCACTCGTTTGGCCGCTAAAAAAGATTGCTGAAAGGCCTGATTAAGTGATGTCGATACGGTTCCCGCTTCACGCCCTACGGCATAAGCCGATTTTATCTGCCCAAATATTTGCGGTTCACCCAGCACAAGCGAGTCCAGCCCGCTAGCGACACGCATCATATGGCTGATGGCCTGGTTATCTCTATGACAGTAATAGCAATCTTGCAGTTGATTTAACTCAACACCCTTTGTGACCGCCAGCCAATCCAGTAACTGCTCATCGCTGCAATCGCCTTGAAGATAAATCTCAGTGCGATTACAGGTCGATAAAAGTGCTATTTCCTGAACGTCTAATATAGAACGAGCATCTTGCAAGGACGAAACCACTATTTCAGGGGCGAATGCAATCCGACCGCGGAGGTCCACAGATGCCGATTTATGATTGATACCGAAAGCCAAAATGCCCATAGCAGTCAGAAAACGTTCCTTTTTTTGCACGCGTAAGGCTTGTTAACAGCCATTATCGTTGCGAGATGCTAATTTTACACGACTATTTCGTTGGATAGGAATTTATAGACCAATGTTTTATCAACAATAGGCTAAATTAAAGAAACTTTGGCACTAGCAATTGTCTTAGACGCTGTTATCTACGAGAATAGCAGAATGAATAACTTATCTAGAGTCACCTTACTACTGCTATCCTTTGGAATCGCAAGCTGCGTTGCAACGACCCAGGCCATCGACGACACCTTAAAGACTGTTAGTGTGGAGTCGAATGAAATCCAGCCTGAACCCATCGAGCAACAGATCAAGCCTATTGCCATTGATACTCTTTACGACCTCCTAGTCGGCGATGTTGCTCTAGGCCGCAATCAATTTAACATAGCACTTGATAATTATAGCCGTCAGGCACGACTAACCGCTGACAAAGAGGTCATTGCGCTAGCCCATCGAATTGCCGAATATGTACGTGACCAAACTGTCCAGATGGAGATGGCTCTTCTATGGGTAGACACTTCTCCGGATGACCCTGAGGCGCATAAGGCTGCTCTTCAAGCTTATCTAAACCAAGGTGATGCGCAGACTGCACTCACGCATGCTAGCTGGCTCTATCAATATCACAATGATCTAGATTCCTTACTATTAGTGACGACCACCACCTTTGACTCACCGAGCCAAATAGCTAGCCTGATTGATTCCGTGAAAAAGTTGCCTTTTAGTCGGGAAAAACAAGCTTTCACTCACCTTTTAACCGCTGTACTTGAGCAGAAACTCGGCCAACTCAAGGAAGCAGAGCGCGATGCTAGGGCATTTTTAGCCGCAGTACCCGCCGATCAACGCGGACTACTGTTGCTGTCTCAACTACTACATCAACAGAACCGTAGCGATGAAAGCATCGAGTTACTAATCAATGCACTAAAAGATAAGCCCAACAATAGGCCGCTCCGTCTTCAATATGCACGCTTTTTGGCTACCAATACACCCAAAAAAGCTATCGCACAATTTGAAATCTTGCGCGATGACAATCCGAAAGATCAAGAAGTAAACTTTCTACTCGCATTAATGCAGCTTAGCCACGGTGACATTACAGCTGCTGAAAATTTATTTGAACAAGCATCTGCCAAGCCAAGTTTACGTTCCGATGCGCAATATCATTTGGGGGCCATCTCTGAGCAAAAAGGCGATCTATCTGGCGCAATGAGTCGTTACACTCAGGTTCGCTTTGGTCGCAACTACATTGCTGCGGCATCGCGTTTGAGTGCTCTGCTGGCTAAACATCGAAGTATGAGCCAAGCACAGCAGTACCTGCAACGCATGCGTTCGAGCCAACCCACACAGGCGGTGATACTTTTCCAAGTCGAATCCAACTTGCTTCTCAACGCTCAAAAACCATCTCAAGCGTTAGTGGTTCTATCCTCAGGGCTGGATTATTTCCCTAATGATCCGCAACTGCTTTATGCGCGCTCGATGGTCGCTGAGCAACAGGATGATTTTGTTCTAGCCGAACAGGACTTGCGTGCGATATTAGCGCAAGACCAAAACAATGCCACAGTTTTAAACGCCCTAGGTTACACGATGATTTTACATACGGATCGTCGCGAAGAGGCGTTCGAACTAATCACTAAAGCCTATCAATTAGAGCCTAAGGACCCCTCCATTATTGACAGCATGGGTTGGGCGTTATTTAAATTGGGCAAAACGGAACAGGCCCTAGACTTCCTCAAGCAAGCCTTTGAGATAATGCCTGATCCCGAAATTGCTGCTCATTTAGGAGAGGTCCATTGGACTCTAGATAACCGCAAAGACGCATCCATAATATGGCAGCAGGGCCTGCAATCGACACCGGATCACAAAGGTATCATTAATACCATGCTACGCCTCAGTGTTCCTGAGGCGATCGAGCAATGAACTCATTCTTGAGTTCGAGTCGTTGGCTAGGGCCAGGATTTTGTATTTTATTATTTGTCAGTGGCTGCTCCACTATCCCAAATAGTGATTCAACCAGACAGACATGGCAAGAACACCAACTGAAAGCCCAGGAAATAGTAAACTGGCACATTAAAGGTAAGTTAGGATTTAAGTCTTCTAATCAAGGAGGCAGTGCCAATATCGATTGGCTACAACGCGAAGAGCAATATCAAATCTCCATGAGCGGCCCCTTTGCCGCTGGTCGTGCGACTATTAAAGGTGATAAACGGATCGCCCATATGCAACGCGGAAAACAACACTATAGTGATACTCCGCAGGGCCTCGCTTTGCAGCTAACCGGTCTCTCACTGCCGGTGAATGATCTTGCTTGGTGGGCTAAGGGAATACCCTCACCGCATCAGGCTTTAATTAATAATTTAAACCTTACACCAAATGGTGTTGCAACGAAGTTCGAGCAAAATGGTTGGCAACTCATTTTTTCCAGATACCAAGTTACCGGTCAAGGCAACCTGCCTAGAAAAATAATCGGTCAACGAGGGCAGCAAAGCTTTACACTAGTCATATCAAGCTGGCGTTTTCCAAGTAACTAACACAAGAGCCAAGATAATTACCGTGAAAACCATGTCGACTCTGACCTTACCTTCACCGGCAAAAATCAATTTGTTTTTGCGAATTACCGGCCAGCGCCCAGACGGCTATCATAATATTCAATCGCTATTTCAGCTGCTGAATTTCGGAGACACACTGAGTTTTACCTCTAATTCATCGGAGGAAATTGCGATCGACTCAGAAATAGACGGTATTGCTACAAAAGATAATTTAATTTTTCGTGCGGCACTTATATTGCAACAGCATGTCGGGACCAAGCACGGCTGTACTATTGCGCTCAACAAAAAACTGCCCATGGGTGCAGGTTTAGGCGGTGGCAGTAGCAACGCAGCAACTACGCTCGTTGGCTTAAATTCCCTTTGGCAATGCGGTGTTCCCTTGATTGAGCTAGCAAAATTAGGACGTAAATTGGGCGCTGATGTCCCCGTTTTTGTTCTCGGTGAAAGCGCCTTTGGCGAAGGAATTGGCGATCTATTAACGCCAACAAAACTACCTAAGCGTTGGTTTTTAGTGGTAACTCCCGATTGTCATGTCCCAACCGCTGAAATTTTTTCAAATCCTCAATTGACAAGGAACTCTTCACCGATCAAAATACGCGCCCTCGCAGGGGAGCAGTACAGGAATGACTGCCAAAGTGTGGTTTTAGAACTCTATCCAGCAGTTAAACAAGTGCTAAAATGGATGGAAAACTTTGCTACCCCTTTGATGACAGGAACTGGTGCTAGCGTATTTTGTAGCTTTGACAACCAACTAGAGGCCGAAGAGGCCCTTGGTCAGGTACCAAAGCAATGGAAGGCATTTACAGCCCAGGGGGTAAATCACTCTCCACTGCATCAACAAATGAGGAAGCTTTTTACTGGGGCGTGGCCAAGCGGTTAAGGCAACGGGTTTTGATCCCGTCATCGGAGGTTCGATCCCTCCCGCCCCAGCCATTTTCAACTATCACGAGCAATAGGAATACTGACGTGGCTAGATTAATGGTGTTTACCGGAAACGCAAATCCGGACTTAGGAAATGAAATTGCCCGATCGCTGGGAGTGACTCCAAGTAATGCACTAGTGGGGCTCTTCTCAGACGGGGAAATCAATATTGAAATTCGCGAGAATGTTCGCGGGCATGATGTATTTATTGTGCAACCTATCTGTGCGCCGACCAACAGGAATCTGATGGAATTGGTGCTTATGATTGATGCTCTGCGACGTGCGTCAGCAGGACGAATCACAGCTGTAGTACCCTACTTCGGTTATGCTCGTCAAGATCGTCGGGTAAGATCAGTGCGAGTTCCTATTAGCGCTAAGGTAGTGGCTGACATGCTTTCAAACGCAGGTGTAGATCACGTCCTCACTGTAGATCTGCATGCTGAGCAAATACAAGGGTTCTTTAACTGTACCGTCGATAATATCTATGGTGCTCCAGTTCTGCTGGACCATATTGAACGTCAAAACCATAAAAATTTACAGGTTGTATCACCTGATATTGGCGGTGTTGTTCGAGCTCGCGCTGTCGCTAAACAATTAGGATGCGACTTAGCCATTATTGATAAACGACGTCCTTCAGCCAATGAAAGTGAAGTGATGAACCTCATCGGTGAGGTTGCTGACCGTACCTGTGTGCTGGTTGATGATATGGTCGATACTGCGGGCACGCTATGTAAAGCAGCCCAAGCACTTAAAGAGAAAGGCGCGAGTAAAGTCGTAGCCTATGCAACACATGCCGTATTATCAGGTGCTGCAATTGATAACATTACAAATTCAGAACTAGACGAATTAATTGTCACTAATAGTGTTCCTCTCAGCGAGGAAGCCAAACAGTGCAGTAAAATTAAAGTTCTTGCTATAGGTCCGCTGCTCGCTGAGTCGATACGTCGCATTAGTAATAAAGAATCTATCAGTGCCATGTTTTTATAACAGGGCTTGATGTAACCGCCTCATAAAGAGGCTTTTAAACTCCATCACAGGTCTGGTCGCGGTCTGTAATGGCATAACTTTGGAGACTATTATGTCTACTGATTTTACTCTACACGCGAAAGGTCGCGAGGATACAGGGAAAGGTGCGAGCCGCCGCCTGCGTCGTCTGGCCGGAGAAATACCCGCTATTGTCTATGGCGGAAAGAAAGATCCAGCAATGTTGACTCTGTTACATAAAGATGTGGCTAGGGCCTTGGAAAACGAAGCCTTTTACTCACACATCGTCACATTGGATATTGATGGCTCATCTGAAGATGTTATTTTAAAAGACGTGCAACGTCATCCTGCTAAGAAGCAAATTCTGCATTTGGATTTCTTCCGCGTTAATAAAACAACTAAATTGCATACGAAAGTTCCCCTGCACTTCATCAATGAAGATAGCAGTATTGGTGTTAAAACCGGCGGTGGTATTGTTGCGCATACGATGACCGAACTCGACATTATGTGTCTGCCAAAAGATCTACCTGAATATATCGAAGTTGATATGGCAGATATTGATCTTGGCCAGATTGTGCACATCTCAGACATTAAGCTACCTAAAGGTGTTGAGAGTGTTGCATTAAGCCACGGTTCTGATCATGATCTGTCAGTTGCTTCAATTAATAAGCCCAAAGCAGCTCCAGTTGACGAAGATGCTCCGGCAGTTGATGCTGATGCTGATGCTGATGCTACCGAAGGCAGTGATGATAGTGATGAGGGTGCAAGCGAAGAGTAAGCTTCCGTCTTGCCCACCATGAGGCCCTGACATTGGATACACCCGTTGAGTTAATTGTAGGACTGGGAAACCCCGGTCCTACCTACGAACGAACGCGTCACAATGCTGGGGCCGACTTGGTTCTGGATTTGGCAAAATCACTTAATGCCGAACTCAAAATAGAGTCAAAGTTCTTTGGCGATACAGCTAAAGTTACCTTGGATGGACAATCTCTAAGACTCCTTATTCCAAGCACATTTATGAACCGCAGCGGTCAATCAGTGGCGGCACTATCTCGGTTTTATCAGATTCCTTGTGAACGTATCCTAATCGTCCATGACGAGCTAGACCTGCCACCTGGCATTGCTCGGTTTAAAAAAGCTGGCGGGCATGGCGGGCATAATGGATTACGAGATACGATCAAGTGTCTTGGAAATAATAGTGACTTTGCTCGCCTTAGAATCGGCATTGGTCACCCCGGAAATGCCAAACAAGTTGCAGACTATGTGTTAAAAAAGGCCTCTCCTAAGGACCAAGATCTAATCAATAACAGTATGGATGATGCTATTCGCTCTCTACCGCTGGCAGTAACAGGCCAATGGGAAAAAGCCATGAATGGTCTTCACTCTGCTGATTAAACAGCACCCGAGTTGCATCGAATACACCAAACAAGCACAAGGATTTTAATATGGGTTTTAACTGTGGCATTGTCGGCCTACCCAACGTTGGTAAGTCAACCCTGTTTAACGCGCTAACTAAGGCGGGTATCAGTGCGGAAAATTTTCCCTTTTGCACAATCGAGCCCAATACTGGCGTGGTTCCCATCCCAGATGCACGGCAAGATAAAATTTCTGTGATCGTTAATCCCGAGCGGGTAGTCCCTACCAGTATGGAATTTGTGGATATTGCTGGATTAGTTGCCGGAGCATCCAAAGGCGAAGGGCTAGGCAATCAGTTTCTTGCTAATATTCGCGAGACCGATGCTATTGCGCATGTTGTGCGTTGTTTTGAAGATGAAAATGTCATTCATGTTGAAGGTAAAATCAGCCCACCCGATGATATCGAAGTTATAAATACCGAACTCGCCCTAGCAGACCTTGAGAGTGTCGAAAAAGCCTTATTAAGAGTAGCCAAAGCAGCTAAAGGAAAGGACAAAGACTCAGTTGCTCTGCAAGAGCTCCTAGAGAGAATTTTGCCACACCTTAACGAAGCAAAACCACTACGATCTTTCGGCCTCACTGAGGACGAACTAAAGCTGCTTAAGCCCCTAAGTCCGTTGACATTAAAGCCAACCATGTATATTGCTAATGTTGACGAAGAAGGCTTTGAAAATAATCCTCATCTTGATGCGGTTAGAGTGATCGCTGAACAAGAAGGTGCCGTGGTAGTTCCTATATGCAATAAACTCGAAGCGGAAATTGGTGAGCTTGAAGATGACGAGCGTGACGAGTTCCTTGCAGAGCTAGGCATGGAAGAACCTGGCCTTAATCGCGTTATCCGGGCTGGATACAGTCTATTAGGCCTACAAACCTACTTTACCGCAGGTGTTAAAGAAGTGCGTGCTTGGACTATCCCTGTAGGTGCCAGCGCCCCTCAGGCTGCAGGTAAGATTCACACGGATTTTGAAAAAGGTTTTATTCGCGCTGAAATCGTTGGCTACGATGACTACATTGCTGGCAACGGTGAACAAGGTGCCAAAGATGCTGGGAAATGGCGTCTTGAAGGAAAAGATTATATTATCAAAGATGGCGATGTGATTCATTTTCGGTTCAATGTTTAGTTGCACGGCCATCCTTAGATGAGGCAACTCTCAGGCCGCTGGAAGCTCGGCTTATTGTTGGCTGCAAGCACCGCATTGATGTGGGGTGTTCTACCCGTTATGTTGTCGGGCTTACTTAACACTCTAGACCCCATCACCACCACTTTTTTTAGGTTTTTTGTGGCGGCGATACTTATTACCCCCTATTTGATTGTTCAGCGAAAACTGGTCAATCGTCGTAAAATGGCCTCATTTAATTTAGTGTTGCAACTTTTGTCTGCGGGGTTACTCCTAACTATTAACTATGCCCTTTATATTTTGGGTCTTGAAAAAACCTCTCCAGAAGCATCTCAGGTAATGATGCAAATCGCCCCCGTACTGCTTTTGCTCGCAGGTGTTTGGGTCTTTAAAGAACAGTTTTCCCCTCTACAGTGGGTTGGTTTTATTATCTTTGTCAGTGGTCTAATCATGTTTTTCAGCCCACGATTTGACGATGTTTTTATCTCTCTTAGCGATTACGGTATCGGCTTACTAATGCTCATGGCCTCGGCAGTGAGTTGGGTGGGTTACGCGATTATTCAGAAAGTATTGCTACGGGAATTTAACGCCGAAGAAACGATGCTAGTGTTCTACTGGATCGGCGCCCTTGTGTTTTTACCTTTCTCAAGTTTTGACAGCTTGGAGCAATTAACCTCCCTTCAATGGTTACTGTTACTTCTTTGTGGTTGTAATACACTGATAGCTTACGGCTGTTTCTCTGAAGCGATGGTGCATGTCGAGGCATCAAGAGTGAGTGCTGTTATTGCGATGACACCACTGGTGACTGTCTCTATTGTTCAACTTATCCCCCTACCTGGAATTACTGCTGAACCTCTCTTTGTTATCTCTCTGTTCGGAGCTCTCTGCGTTATCGGTGGTTCAGTTATCACCGCAACCGGTAGAATCAAACTCTAGTTTTAAAATTCAATCCTAGTCCACACTTTATAAATAACGTTTTGTCGCAAACAGGTATTCCCAAAAGCTAAAAATTCGTTAGCATGAGAGCAAATATAAATAGCTGACACCTGTCGGCTAACAGAAGGATATCACCATGATCGCTGGCTTTAATGCACTAGCTTTCCCTAGTGAGTGCCCATCAGAATATATTCCTCTAGATAATGAACCCCCATTTATTGCTGCTCAACATCTGTCATTAGAGTTCCCAGACTCAATTTTTTCTCTGCATGATCTTGGCTACTGTGATCAAGACATAGCTACCTGCGAGTCATCGTTCGGTTACTGCAATGCTTTTCGTATTCTGTCTGATGAAGGTGTTGCCCTAATGAAAGATATTTGTGAACGCATCTATCAGAACCGTAATGCAAGCGCAGGTACAGGCGCTAACCGGCTCGGCAGTTATGCGCGTGGCGCCGGTTACCGATCCAAATTTATTCGCGATTTTTGCGATAGCCCAGAACTCGCAGCCCATTTATCTGCTATTGCCAATATCACCCTTGGGCGTCACTCAGTGCCGGCTGTTGCGTGCGGCATTAACTATGCCCCTGATGATATTACCAAAGCTGTGGATACTTGGCATGTCGACTCAGTGAGTTACGATATCGTAATGATGTTATCTGACCCGAATCAGATAAAAGGTGGTGAGTTCCAGATCTTTAATGGCACTAAGCAAGAGGGAAGAGAGATATTAGGCATTAGTGGCGAAGAAGGTATGGACACTCAGTTGCCTGAGGATCGAGTCATTACCCTGCCGTTTCCCGCTGCCGGTTACGGTTTTCTACAGCAGGGCAATATGATCTTCCACCGCGCTTGTCGACTGCAGGAGAAAGCTGATCGAATTACCATGGTGCCCTCATTTGAGGTTCTGCCTCGGAGTGCAATGGATGCAACCAATTCAATTAACATGTCTAACTGGGCCGACCCAGGTATACAACAGGAGTTGGCACGCCATGAAATTTGGCGAGCTTCAGCGCGTCTTGATAAATTACTCGACGAAGTCAGCCTTAATGACAACCCAACAAAACTAGCCGCTAATATTGACAACGCCATCTGTAAACTACTAGCCTTCAAAAACAACCTTGAGGAACACCATTAATGAGCGATCTATCTAACCTTGAGGGGCGGGCAGTGCTAGTGACTGGAGCGGCCGGCTGTATTGGTGCTTGGACGGTTAAACTACTGACAGAAATAGGAGCTGTGCCAGTGGTCTTTGACCTCACCGACAATCGACAGCGATTAGAGTTGATTATGAATGGTGCCGAGTCAGTGACTTGGGAGTTAGGTGATATAACCGATTTTGAGCGACTCCAAGCGGTCGCAGAAAAGCATAATATCGAGGCTATTATTCACTTGGCTGCACTTCAGGTGCCCTTTTGTAAAACTGACCCGGTTGGCAGCACAAAAATTAATGTCATTGGCAGCACCCATATTTTAGAACTGGCGCGCCTAAGAGGAATTACACGGCTAAGTTATGCCAGCTCCATTGCCGCCCAAGCTATGGATAATAACGAATGGTTAGCCACCCTATATGGCGCCCACAAGGTCTGTACCGAACAAATGTCTGCCGTCTATTGGCAGGATTGGAAAGTACCCAGCGTTGGTATCCGTCCCGCTATTATTTATGGGCCTGGCCGTGATCAAGGCATGAGTTCAGCGCCAACGGTGGCTATGTTGGCGGCCGCGGTGGGTGATTCTTATCAAATTCCTTTCTCAGGCAACATTAGCTATGTCCATGTTGAAGACGCGGCGCTGCGCTTTGTTGCTGCAGTATCAAAGTCATCTGTCGGCGCCTATGTGTTTGATCTGGACGGCACTCCCGCCGATATTGAGCAGGTTATATCTCTAATAGAGTCCGAACAAACGAATGCTACGATAAGCTACACCGGCGATCCAATGCCCTTTCCAGCAGAATCTGACAACGGACTGCTCAATCAATTTTTGGACATTCCTGGCTGTCGACCTATGGCTCAAGGCGTAGCCGACACCATTGCTGTGTTTGGCCAGGCGAAAGAAAGGGGTGTTGATCTTAAACAATTACTCGACGTTACTATTAGGAGAAGCGCTTGAAGCTTATTCGCTTTGGAAAAAAGGGTGCTGAAAAGCCTGGGATTATTGACCCAACCGGTACGTTCAGAGATCTCAGTAATTACATCGATGACTGGTCATACAAAACCTTGAATCACGATACGCTTAATGATCTAAAGAACCGTGATCTAACTCAATTTCCTATTATTTCATCAGAGGTGCGTCTAGCCGCGCCGGTCGACCGGGTGGGTAAAATTGTGGGCTGCGCCCTCACCTACGGAAAGCATGCGGCAGAAGCCGGCTTAGAACCTCCTGAAGAGCCAATGTTTATGCTCACTGCACCCAGTGCAATTAACGGCCCAAATGATGACGTTGTGATTCCTCGCGATGGAACCCAGCTCGACTGGGAAGCTGAATTGGCCGTGGTGTTTTGTAAAGCTGGCAGTTACATACCTGTTGAAAATGCCATGGATTATGTGGCCGGTTTTTGCGTTAGTAATGATGTTTCTGAACGCGTCTTCCAGTTGGAGCGCGGAACTCAATGGACTAAAGGTAAGAGCGCTGACACATTAAAGCCCCTTGGCCCTTGGCTGGTTACTAGTGATGAGATTGATGATCCCAATAAGCTAGAGATCTCTCTGCAAGTAAATGGCAAAACCATGCAACACAGCAACACCTCAGACATGATGTATAGCATTGCAGAACTGATCTCAACTATATCTCGCTATGTCAGCTGGCAACCTGGAGATGTCATGATGACTGGCACACCCCCAGGTGTTGGCTATGGCATGAAACCGCAAGTTTATTTAAAGCCTGGCGATATTATGTCCGCACGTATTCAGTGTCTTGGTGAGCAACGCAATCAAGTTGTAGCCTACGCACAGGGCAAGGTCTAGAAATGTCGTCTAAACGTATCGTTATCGTCACCGGCGGCTCTCAAAATATAGGTTTGAGTATTGCTCGGCGTTTTCAAAAATCCGGGGCAACTGTTATCTGTGCCGACCTAAACCCTCCTCAAGATAACTCTCTCAATTTTATTGCAACCGACGTATCAAATGAAGCCAGCATCATGGCAATGATGGATCAGGTTGAGATGGATTTTGGTCACCTTGATGTGTTAGTTAACAACGCTGGTATCTGTATTGAAACCCCCATTCAAGATACCACCGAGCAACAGTGGGATCGCGTGATGGATATTAATATCAAAGGCACCTTTTTAACCACCAAACACGCCCTTAGATTAATGAAAAACCCGGCTGCCACAGCCCCAGCAATTGTGAATATTAGCTCCATTGAAGGCTTGGGGGCTAATCCTCTGCATGCTGTATACGCCGCCTCGAAAGCCGCTGTAGCCGGCTTTACGCGCAACACAGCACTGGAATATGGCCCTTATGGTATTCGATGTAATGCCGTGGCACCAGGCTGGATCAACACACCATTTAATGAGCGCTTACTGGCCCAATACCCCGATCGAGAAGCGGTTGATACGGAGATTGAGGCTCTTCATCCGGCTGGCCGATTAGGTGTTCCAGAAGATGTTGCCAATACGGTATTTTGGCTTGCAAGCTCTGAGGCTAGTTTTATTACTGGTCAAGAAATTATCTGCGATGGTGGCCGCTTAGCTAAGCTACCACTGCCAAAACTGTGAGGTCATATGACTAGTAATATAGACACCCCAGGATCAGCCAGAAACCTGCATAATAAATTGGTTCTCATCACCGGTGGTGCCAGCGGCGTCGGGTTAGAGTGCGCCAAACACTTTGCTCGATTAGGCGCACAACTGCTTCTCATTGGTCGCAATAGTGAAAAATTAACTATTGCCTGCGAGATGCTGACCAAGCAATTTGATGTTCGTGCCCACAGTTTTGCCGGCGATGTTCGAGATTCAGCGTTTGCCAATGCTGCGGTGGCCTACGCTAAGAATTCTTTGGACTGCACGGTTGATGTACTGATTAATAATGCAGGTACAATTTTTCGCGCACATGGCTGTGAAACGGAGGACCAACAGTGGCAAGATGTCTTCGACGTCAATGTTAATGGCGTATTTTACTTCAGTCGAGCGGTGGCCAACCAAATGACTAAGGGTGGTGCAATCGTCAATATTTCATCAACCTGCGGCAGTGTGGGTTCCGCCGGACTCGCGGCCTACTGCGCCAGCAAGGGCGCTGTTAACATGCTCACCAAAACTATGGCTTTAGAGCTTGCGGCACAACACATTAACGTAAATGCAGTTGCTCCCGGTGCGATTAATTCACCTATGCTGTTCTCAAAACATACTGACGGAACCACCGACAACAGTGTTGTAGAGCGCAATATTGCTTCAATTCCAATTGGCGCGATTGCAGAACCTCAAGAGGTTGCCCGAGCCGTAGTATTTTTATGCCAAGAGAAACATATTACGGGAGAAATAATGGCGCTGGATGGCGGTTATACAGCAGCCTAAGAGGATAGGACTACTTACTATAAGAACCGAGATGCTCTGATGAAAATTTCCAAAATCGTTATTTATCAGCATGACCTGCCCGTCAAAAATGGCCCCTATAAAATGGCGAATGCCAACGTCGACTGTTTAGACACAACCCTAGTAAAGCTGGTGAGTGACTGTGGGTTGGTAGGCTGGGGAGAAACCTGCCCCGTTGGGCCAACCTATGCCCCTAGTCATGGTGCAGGTGCCCGAGCAGCATTAATGGAAATGGCGCCGGGTCTAATTGGTCAAAACCCATCGCAACCACAGCTGTTGCATAGAGCAATGAATGGGCTGCTCAATGGCCACAATTATGCCAAGGCGGCGATTGATATTGCAGCCTATGACCTACTGGGAAAGAAGACTGGTCTGCCAATCTGTGAACTTCTTGGTGGCGCAGCAACAAACAACGTCCCCTCTTATTACGCTACTGCGGTGGGCCCAGCTGACGAAATAGCAAGATTAGCTGTTGAAAAATGCGCGGAGGGTTATCCCCGATTTCAAATTAAAATTGGCGGTCGACCCGTTGATATTGATATCGAGGTGATACACAAAGTCTGGGAAACCGTTGGCGCTAAGATGCGGCTAGCGGTGGATGGTAATCGCGGTTTAACCACGCGTGACGCACTGCGCCTAAGTAGTGAGTGCCAACATATTCCGTTTGTTTTCGAACAACCCTGCGACAGCCTCGAAGAGATCTCAGCTATCCGCCAACAACTCTCTCATCCGGTTTATATTGATGAAAGTGGCGTCAATATTAGTACCGTTATTAATGCCATTGGCTTAGGCATCGCAGATGGCTTTAGCATGAAGGTTACTCGCATTGGAGGCCTGCAACCCATGAGTCTGTTTAGTGGAATTTGTGAAGCTCGCAATTTGCCACACACTTGTGATGATGCCTGGGGTGGAGATATTATCGCTGCGGCCTGTGTCCATATGGGCGCCACTATTAAACCAAACCTTTTCGAAGGAACCTGGTTAGCTCAACCCTATATTGAAGGACACTACGACTCGAACAACGGCATTAAAATTAAAGACGGACATATTAAACTACCTGAGGGTGCAGGCTTAGGTGTAGTGCCCGATGAAGGTATGTTTACCAATGAAGTGGCTAGTTTTTAAGGCAAGTCATTAAGGCTAGTTATTGGGTGCCAACGATAAAAATGCTGCAACCACTGGGTCCTCTAAATTCCGCTTAAAACAGCAAAGCCCCAAATCAAAAGGGATAATTTGCGTATCAGGTAACAGGTCCACGAGATCTTTCACCGGACTATTATCGGCCACCACAATGGGCGACAAGCCGATGCCGAAGCCCAAGGCCACCATACTCACCAGAGCCTCTTGCCCCGACACCTGAGCATACACATTCGGCCGACCCGCGTGTTTGTGCCGAAACCACTGTTCAAAGCGCTTTCTGGCAACCCCATGTTCAGGCAGAATAATGGGTACATTTGCCCAATCTACGCTATCCGCCTGAAGCGCTTTTTTCACCGCACCGTTTATCTTTGGCGTTGCAATGCCTAAGGGCACAGTCGCTATGCTCTGGAAATGAATGCTGCTGGAGAGATCATCCGGTTTCGCCGCTATGGCAAGGTCAACGCCTTGATTCTTAATTTGGTCAATACCATCCGCCGCATCTCCGGTATCAAGATAAATATCAACATTGGGGTGCGCTTGCCTAAACTTCTCTAATAACGGTGGTAAATAGGCATAGGATGCCGTCACAGAACAATAAATATTTAGTGACCCCGACAACTTTTTTTGCGTCTGGTTAAGGGATTGCTTGAGCAATTCAAGCTGATCTATTTGCTGCTCAACATAGGTTAAAAACTGCTGGCCCTCCTTGGTCAGGACAACCGATCGATTATCGCGAATCAACAGCTGGCTCCCCAACTGCTCTTCCAGCCGTTGAATCGCTCGGCTCAAGGTGGATGGGCTGACGTGATTGGCAGCCGCGGTTTTACCGAAGTGCAAACTACCAGCAAGATGTTGAAACAGGCTCATTGATCGAATATCCATACCGAATGGTACTCAATACCTATCGTTATTGCAAAATATGAAACGCTATGTTGTATACATATCGTTTTAAGCAATGATATTTTTTAGTTACACTGCGCAGCCCAAGGCCAAACCGCTTGGTATGACCATACTTGAATAACCAACCGCACAGCGGTTACCGGAGAACGCAATGGCTAACTATTTCAATACTCTCAGCCTCAGCAACAAGCTGAGTCAGCTGGGCAAATGTCGCTTTATGGATCGCAGCGAATTTACCGATGGTTGCGACCTCATTAAAGACTGGAACATCGTTATTATTGGTTGCGGCGCCCAAGGCCTTAATCAAGGTCTAAATATGCGCGACTCAGGACTCAATATTTCCTATGCACTGCGCGCCCAAGCCATTGCTGAGAAACGTCAGTCGTATCTTTGGGCCTCTGAGAACGGATTTACCGTAGGCACCGTCGAAGAACTCGTCCCTGCCGCTGACTTGGTGCTTAACTTAACCCCAGACAAGCAGCATACCGCCGCGGTTACTGCTGTAATGCCACTAATGAAGCAAGACGCTACTCTGGCCTACTCTCACGGCTTTAATATTGTAGAAGAAGGCATGCAGATCCGTCCTGACTTGACCGTTATTATGGTTGCGCCCAAGTGTCCCGGCACTGAAGTACGCGAAGAGTACAAGCGCGGCTTTGGCGTGCCAACACTCATTGCTGTGCACCCAGAAAATGACCCTAGAGGCAACGGCCACGCCATTGCTAAGGCCTATGCCTCAGCCACCGGTGGTGACCGTGCCGGCGTACTGGAATCATCCTTTATCGCCGAAGTTAAGTCCGACTTAATGGGCGAGCAAACTATCCTTTGCGGGATGTTGCAGACCGGCGCAATATTGGGCCACCAACAGTTACTAAACCTTGGTGTTGATGCAGCCTATGCTCGTAAGTTAATTCAGTACGGCTGGGAAACAGTCACTGAAGGTCTCAAGCACGGTGGCATTACCAATATGATGGATCGTCTAAGTAACCCTGCAAAAATCAAAGCTTTTGATATGGCAGAAGAGTTAAAAGTGATGTTAGCGCCATTATTCCAAAAACATATGGATGACATTATTGAAGGTGAATTTTCACGCACCATGATGGTTGACTGGAATAACGATGACGCTAACCTTTTAAAGTGGCGCGCCCAAACCGCAGACACCAGCTTTGAGCAAGCTGCAGATTGTGATATTGAAATTACAGAGCAAGAGTACTATGACAAGGGTATCTATCTGGTTGCCATGATCAAAGCGGGCGTTGAGCTAGCGTTTGACACCATGGTTGCCTCAGGCATTATCGAAGAGTCTGCCTACTATGAGTCACTGCACGAAACCCCATTAATTGCCAACTGTATTGCCCGCAACAAACTCTATGAGATGAATGTGGTTATATCGGATACCGCTGAATACGGTAACTATTTGTTTACCCATGCTGCTGTGCCACTACTGCAAGCACACGCTGATGTATTGACCTTAGAGGACCTAGGCGGCGGTCTAACCGACCCCTCTAATGCCGTGGATAACATTCGCTTAATTGAAGTCAACGATGCCATTCGTGATCATGATGTAGAGATTATCGGTCATGAACTGCGCGGCTACATGACAGACATGAAGCGTATTGTAGAAACAGCTAACGATTGATATAAAGTGCCCGCAAAAGCAACTGGGCACTGACACCGATTAACCTAATTAGGCGATAAAGCGCCGTCTAATTAGGTTACTTTTCTTCACTCAATAACGTTTTCACTAACGAAATGGCCATCAGAGCCATCACCACTGAAAACGGCAATGCACCAATAATCATCACCGACCTTAATGCATCCATCCCACCGGCGGACAATAGCACCCCTATCAAAAGTGCAAAAATTACACCCCAGATCACTACATGCTTCGTATGTTTCTGGCCCTGGTTACCGCCAGACGCAAGCGTATTGATGATCAAGATCCCCGAATCTGCTGAGGTGACTAAAAAGGTCAATAGTAAAGTTACGATGACCACTGAAAGTGCAACGGCTAGCTCAGGGGATAGGATTAAGTTAATGGTTTTAAACAACTGTGCTGAAATGTCCGCATTAACAATAGAGCCTTGCGCAACACCAGACAGCTCAAGATCTATGGCCGTGGCGCCTATAAAGGCAAACCACACCAAACAAATCAATGAGGGAATAACCATCGCTCCAATGACATATTCACGAATGGTTCGGCCGCGAGATACGCGGGCTAAAAACAGTCCTACAAAAGGCGCAAAGGCGATCCACCAAGCCCAATAGAAAATAGTCCAAGTACCCTGCCAGCCCTGTAGAGCTGCAGAAGTGGCATCGCCGCTGTCTGTCCATACCGTCGACGACATCGCAGGCAACGCAATGAGATAGTCCCAAATAGCATAGAAAAAGGTTTGTAACGCAAAGAAGGTCGCGCCAAATAGCACAAAGAAGGCAATCAAAAACACAGATAAACCCATGTTGATATTTGATAGCCACTTGATGCCTTTTTTAAGACCGGACATTGCCGACAAGCACGAAGCACTAATAATAAGGATTACACCAAACACTTGAGCCGCTAGAGTCGGTTTACCATTGTCACCCACCAGCCAGTCTGCACCACTAATGTTGAATAAGCCTGAGGCAAACTGTGATACGCCATAACCAATGGTGACACTTAATCCTACGATGGTGGCTAAAATAGCGACTATATCCACGACATGCCCAGCGCTGCCTGACATGGCTCGACCAAATAGCGGTTGTAGAGCACTACGAATCGTCAGCGGTAAGCCGCGGTTGTACGAGAGATAACCTAAAGAAATACCTACCACTCCATAACAGGCCCAGGGGGTAAAGCCATAGTGCAGCATTGCCCACTTGTAGGCATTGCGAACATTGTCTTCATCCAGACTGCTGGTAATACCTTTAATAGTATCGGGATTATTAGCGAAGTGGAAAATAGGTTCGGCGGTAGAATAGGTCAACATACCAATGCCAATGCCGGCACCAAACATCATGGACAACCAGGTGAACATTGAAAATTCCGGTTTTTCATCCGGCTTACCCAACCTTACATGAGCCGTGCGAGGCCATATACCCAAGGCTAAGCAGACAACCGTATAAAAAGCGGTGACGTAAACATACCAGCCACCAAAGTTGGCCGTCGACCAGTTCTGTACAGCCAACAGCACTTCACCCGCAACAGACGGTGACAAACCTACCCATATAACGAGTGCTCCGATAAGTAACTTGGGCACCATGGCAACGACCCGATTAAAACCCTCATAAAATCCAGATTTTTCGGTGGTAATCGCAACGGCTGGTTGATTATCGTTTGACTCTAGCTGGCCCAAAATATGCTCTCCTCTTTAATAACTTACGGTGTCTGTTGCCACCTTTATAATTTTATGCAGTCTAACCTGACTATAAAAGATGCCCCTCTTATTGTCGAATATCGGGATGACCAAGCAAAATTGAAGCTACATCCTATTGCAGTGATAAAGAGAGAGCAACGAATTATCCTAAAAAAGGTACTTTCCAGACTTGACTCAAAGCGACTGCAAGTGTAAATTCTCGCCTCCCAAAGACTAGGTCAATATGGCCGGTTGAAATCGATAGCTACGTAGCTCAGCTGGTTAGAGCACAGCATTCATAATGCTGGGGTCGGTGGTTCAAGTCCACCCGTAGCTACCATACAAATCTAAGACTTACATAACGTCTAATATCCACCTTAAAACCCAGCACTATAAACCGCCTACTTTTTTATCTTTGGACTCTGAGTCTAGTCAGATTTAAAATTAAAGCTGCCGAACGGCACATAAGATTGGTTAACTTTTCTGTAAAATTTGAAGACATAATGATTTCGCCTTAAACCAAACTGGGATTGCGGTAAACACACCCATCTCATAGTGCCTATGCAAGTGAATTTAAAAAGCTGGCCGGTGCAGCTCCAGCGTGGCAATATCTACACTAATCTGGGAAGCTAAACTATGAAAGCACATGGCCTCAATCCTCGTATTCGCAAATCTCCCTATTTTAAATCGACGCTAAAATATGGTGCAACCGAGTTCCACCCGTATAACGGCATGTGGATGCCGGTTGGCTATGACACGCCGATTAATGAATATTGGAACACTATCGAGCGCGCCGGCCTTTGGGATGTTGGGGTGCAGCGCTGCGTTCAAATATCGGGCCCTGAAGCCGAAAAATTTATGAGCATGCTGACTCCCCGTAACATCAGTAACATTAAGGTTGGTCAATGCCGCTACATTGTTATGACTAATCAAGAGGGCGGAGTGCTCAATGATCCTGTAATGATGCGCATGGCAGAGGACAAATTTTGGCTTTCAACTGCCGACAGCGATATGTACCTTTGGACCAAGGGCGTTGCCTGCTATTCCGGTCACAATGTAGACATCGATACGCCTGCGGTTTACCCCCTGCAAATTCAGGGGCCACGATCTCATCTTATTGTCGCTAGCCTCTTTGGTGACGAGGTGCTCGACCTTAAATACTACGATTGGATGAAGGCTGAAATTAACGGTATTAACGTCATTATTTCACGTACTGGCTATAGCTCTGAAGTTGGTTTTGAGATCTACATACTAGGTTACGAGCGCGGTGATGAGCTCTACGAAGCTATTATGCAAGCAGGTAAACCCTTCGAGCTCGCGCCAGGGTCGCCCAACCGTATTCGTCGTATTGAAGGTGGTGTATTGGACTACGGATCTGATATTTTGGTCGACAACAACCCGCTTGAATTAGGTATGGACCGTCTGATCGATTTCGATAAGGCAGACTTTATTGGCAAGGCCGCCTTGGAGAAGATCCGCGATGAAGGTATTAAACGCAAGATGGTAGGTGTCTTTATGGACGGAGAAATTTTCCAGAAAAATAATGAACATCGCTGGACAGTTTTTGACCACGCTAAGAAGATTGGTGAAGTCACCTCAGCGGTATATTCACCGAGACTAGAGCGGAACATCGGTTTTGCGTTACTGGATATAGCCTACGACAAAATCGGTACGGAACTAGTGGTAGAAACACCAGAAGGTCGTCGCAATTTAAGCGTTACCTCTCTTCCATTTATCGATCCAGAGAAGAAAATACCACGGCAGTCGTTGAGAAATTAACAACAAGACTGCTGCTCTTTGGTGACGCTAGCCTTTGGTGTTTTTAATATTGATATGGCGAAAATTGAGGACTAACCTATCTCTGCTATTTTGTTATCAAAACCTGCTCAGAGCTATTCCCTGACCTTAGCCCCAGTCAACTGAGCAACCGCAGACAGCGTGGTTTGAGCGGCATTTAGACCCAATCTAAAGTCTTTGTCGCTAAAGGTTGTCCAAACATCTAGAGGCGTGTGCCAGGTTGGATTCCATCCCGCACCTGTATGCGCTCCACGCTCATTTTCTCGCAGGCTAATAGACGGAACAATATTCATAAAGGGCGTGGAATCAGTATTGGTCATGTGTGGCCCCACTGTGGCTGGGTAATCTGTGTTGTAGGCATCAGCCGCTGCTTTGAATACAAAGGCTAATACCATTGACTGCTCTGCCAGGTCTGAATTAGATTGAAACTCAATATTCACATCGGCCTCTGGCCGCTGTTCTGCACTCACTGACCCATCAGCTCGGGGTGCACCATGATCCCATAGCATCATGTCGTGTTGAATCATCCCCAACCATCGAGGCTCGGGATAAATACCCGAACCAACGGGACTTTCAATACCCTGCAGATGTTGGCGCTGCTCAACGTATGCCTTAGACCCATTAAGTCCTGTCTCTTCATTATTCCAAAGCGCAAACCGAATAGAACGCTCCGTAGTGACATCAGGCGCATTGAATATACGCGCTAGTTCCATCACCAAGGCGGTACCGGAACCATCGTCATTAACGGCCTCGTTCACTCCATGTCCGTCCATGTGAGCACCGACTATATACATTTCTTCGGGGTGGGTAGTGCCAACCTTAGTGCAATACACTTGCTGTCGCTCACCATTAACTGGTTCCTCCGCATTAAGCGCCTGTATCCGCTGATAGGGTTGAGCCGTCAAATCTCGGTTAACACCGGTTTCAGATCGATAACCATAAACTGATGCACCGCCAGGGCCACTGCCATTGCGACCCACAGCGCCACCGGTTGATGTCTGGAGTTGTGCCGGGTCATTCACTACGGGTTTGCGGGCCCTAGGTGCTAAAGGCTCAGGGTTAAAGGTATAGGTTATGCGTTCAATATTGTCACAACCGACCTCGCGCAACTGTTGCTCTATCCAAGCTATCGCACTGCGATTGCGAGCGGTACCTTGTCGACGATCGCCAAATTGAGTAAGACCTTTAAGTGTAGTTTTATAACTATCCAGAGTTAATCGATCAACCAACGCCTTGGTTGAATCATCACTTGGATGAGTCTCTGAACCGACCCCATTAGCGAACAATATGAGTAATGAGCTTCCCAGAAAAACCCTGGTACAGATATACTTAGTCTTTCCCAAAAGATGAACAGCCTTATCATTTAAATCGGGCATAACCATGACTCCTCTTTAAACCCTAATTTTTACCTATAGATCTAGTGTAAACCGTTGGCCTGGCAATGCAAAATTGTGAGCCCACTAGTAACCTAACGCAATCGTGCTTCCCACTGCACTTAGTTTTGTTTATTCTTGCGTTGCGCGCTAAAAAATGCCGCAATGCCTAGCTGTAAACCACCTAAACCATGGATATGCACTCTATGAATCATCTTTTTTTTGCTCTTGTACTTTGTCTAAGTTTTTCCAACATTGCCTATGGCGATAAAATAGACCTTGATGAACTCGTTAAAAAAGAAGGTTTCATTGATTTTTATGTGGACGAGAATCAAGGCAAGCTCTATCTAGCAATTGACAAACTTAACCAAGACTTTCTGTATTTAAGTGCTCTCACATCAGGTGTTGGGTCTAATGATATTGGATTAGACCGCGGCCAGTTAGGTGGCACTAGAGTCGTGGCATTTAGAAAAAGCGGCAATAAAGTGTTTTTGGTGCACAAAAATATGGCTTTTCGCGCCTCCTCTGACAATCCCGATGAGGTGCAATCAATACAAGATGCTTTTGCAGAGTCTATTCTATGGGGTTTTGATGTCTTGCAAAAAGATGGCGAGAGTCTAATCGTTGAGGCAACAAAGTTTTACTTACAGGACACTCATGGCGTAGCCCAACGATTAAGTCGCGGAGATCAAGGGAGCTATAAGACCGATTCGAGCCGGTCCGGATTGCACTTTCCAATGGTCAAAAACTTTCCCCAAAATACCGAGGTTGAAGCTACCATCACCCTCACAGGAAAGGCCACAGGGGCCTCGATCAAATCGGTGGTACCAACCCCCAATGCAGTTACAGTGCGCCAACGTCATTCTTTCGTGCAACTGCCTGATGACAAGTACACACCTAGAGCGTTTGATCCTCGAGCGGGATTTAACCGCGTGGCGTTTATGGATTTTGCAACACCCATCACTGAGCCTATTAATAAACGTTATATCACTCGTCACAGGTTAATCAAAAAAAAACCCAACGCAGCTCTCTCTGAGGCAGTAGAACCGATTGTTTATTATCTTGACCGAGGCACACCCGAACCGGTTAAGTCCGCCTTGCTGGAAGGGGGAAACTGGTGGAACCAAGCATTTGAGGCCGCCGGATTTAAAAATGCATTTCGCGTCGAGATCGCTCCGCCAGATATGGATTTTCTCGATGTTCGCTACAACGTTATTCAGTGGGTGCATCGTTCAACGCGCGGTTGGTCTTATGGCGCTAGCGTGAAAGATCCTAGGACTGGCGAAATTCTAAAGGGTCATGTATCACTGGGATCACTGCGCGTTAGACAGGATTATCTGATTGCCCAAGGACTCTTACAGCCCTTTGAAGAGAGTAAACCTACTGACAAACGAATGCTCGAACTAGCCGTAGCAAGACTAAAGCAATTGTCTGCTCATGAAATTGGGCACACCATAGGACTAGCACATAATTTTGCATCATCAACGATTAGTCGATCCTCGGTTATGGACTACCCCTATCCCCTTATTAATCAGGATGTTGATGGGAATCTTAGCTTAAGTAATGCCTACGATAATGAGATAGGCGCATGGGATAAGCGGGCAATCAGCTATGGTTATGGCTACCCACCTGAGGGTGTCGATGAAGCCTCGTATTTAGCAAAATCATTGAAAGATACCTATACCGCGGGCTATGAATTTATTACAGATGCAGATGCTCGAAACTCCAGCGGGGCGCACCCTAGGGCACACCTCTGGGATAATGGAGCTTCAGCGGCCGGCGAGTTGAAACGAATGCTAGCGCTGCGTGAAACCAAAATGGCTAGCTTTAGTCTAAATGCAATCCCTTTTGGCCAGCCTGAAGCTACTTTAGAAGAAGTCTTTGTGCCGCTCTATCTGATGCATCGATATCAATTGGAAGCCGCCACTAAACTCATCGGCGGACTGGACTATAGCTACAAGATTAAAGGCGACAACCAACCAAACCAAGGCTGGGTTGCCGCAGTTGTTCAACAGGAATCTTTGGATGCAGTGCTGTCCGCCCTAGAGCCTAGCCAACTAGAAGTGCCGGCCCATGTTTTGGCATTAATTCCTCCACGACCATTTGGTTATCCACGTAATAGGGAGACTTTCGCATCGCGAATGGGCCCTGTTTTTGACCCTATAGCACCCGCTGAAAATGTTGTAGATGTCGCTTTTAAGTTCCTGCTTGAAGGTGGCCGAGCTAACCGTGTTTACATACAAAGCCTTCAAGACAATAGCCTGTTTGGATTGAATAAACTGCTACAACAGCTTAGTGGCGCGGTTTTTTCAGGTGCATCATTCAAAGGCATATCCGGCGAAATAAAGATGATGACCCAGGCCAAGCTGGTGGATCATTTAATTGTACTGGCCAATAACCAAGAGATATCAAATTCGGTGCGCGCAATAGTAAGAGCCCATTTAAAAGCACTTAAAGAAGGTGGTAAAAGCACTGGTTCTAGAGGGTTAAAAGGTCTTGGAAGAACAAGTTCGGTGTCTGGCATGCACGCGCAATATTTAGCCGACAAAATCCAGGCTTTCATTGATTTACCGCTGGACATTAATCCTCAGAGCACCGTTAAGGTGCCTGATGGATCGCCCATTGGTATGGACAATATGACCTGTGACTTTGAGTATTAACACCAAAGGCACATGACTCAAACAATTTATAAAAGGCAACTCTCGGTATACGAAAGTTGCCTTTTCTGGACTCAAGCGATGCTGCTAAAAGTTAAGACTGGTCAGCGCCTCTGAGGGCGTACCATCCAATATAGATATAGCAAAGCATGGGTACAATAAAGCTCAACTGTATACCAATGCTATCAGCTGCCATACCTTGAATTACTGGGATTAATGCACCACCGACAATGCCCTGGCATACTAGGCCTGAACCCTTGCTCGTCATAGTACCTAAGCCCTTTACTGCTAAAGTAAATATGGTTGGGAACATAATCGAATTAAAGAAGCCAACAGCCAAAATAGACCACATCGCCACATCGCCAGAAGTATTCATACTGACAATTATCATCACAATTGCGATCACCGCATTGACCGCTAGATACTTAGTGGAGGCGATATAATTCATTAGCAATGCACCAACCAAACGGCCAATCATTGCTGCTCCCCAGTAATAGCCAACCATTTCTCCGGCTTCTGCGATTTCCATACCTGCGATCGAGCTTTCAGCAAAATAGTTCACCAAAAAACTGCCAATAGATACCTCACCACCGACATAGAGGAAAATTGCAAGAGCACCTAGTACCATGGAACGATAGTGCCGTAATCCATAAAAATTATAAGCTAACGCAATCACCACAATCAGGCCTGCAACTACCGTATATCCAAGCACCATAGCCAGCACAATGGCACCTGAGAATAAAAGGTGACTCAGAAGGCTACCTTGATCATCAGCAGTATCAGATTCAACATGCGCCAACTTAGGTAAATTGATCTTTCTAAACAAAAAGGCAGCAACTACAAGCACCGCACCGATCATTAAGTAAGGCATTTGCACTGCAGAGGCATCCGCTGCAACCGCCCCCAAAATGAGCATAGAACCAACAAAGGGGCCTACTGTCGTACCCAAAGAGTTAGCCGCTTGAGCTAAGTTAAGTCGACTGGCCGCTGTTGTCTCTGGCCCTAAGGCTGCGACATAAGGATTAGCCGCCACCTGAAGAATCGTAATGCCGCTGGCCAAAACAAAGAATGAAACCAAAAACAAGACATAAACATTCAACTCTGCCGAAGGGTAAAACAGCAAGCACCCCGTTGCAGTGGTTAGCAGGCCAATGACAATGCCCATTTGGAATCCTATCCTGTCAATCAGGCGATTAGCCAACGGTGACACGATGAAGTAAGCGCCAAAGAAACAAAACTGCACTAACATGGCTTGGGTGTAGTTAAGATCAAATGACTCTTTCAAAAACGGAATTAAAATATCATTAAGAACCGTAATAAAGCCCCAGAAAAAGAATAGGCATGTCATTGCGATAAACGCGAACATCTGCGTTTCTTTTTGCTGGCCGCCGGCCACTGTTGTTGTAGAACTATCGTTGTTTGAACCCGCCATCTGTATCCCCAAAAAGTGTATTATTATTTATTGGAATTTTTCACCTCTGGAGCATAAGTGGGCATAGAAATTCATGCAACATATTTACTCTAGAGAAAGCCTATTTAATCGCAACAATGAGTTACTTGGTCGACTTTAGTGGCAAAGACTGATGCATACGCCCGAGTAAATTACTAAGACCCAAAAGGACAAAGCCAGAAAGCAGCAATCACGCAGAAGTGTCAAAAGGCTTTAAAGTAAACTACTCTGAATGATAAATTTTGAGCGCTTATGTAAAGCTTATTGCGTTTATCAGTGCGTTCTAAATAGACTGTCATAAAAAAGTCGTTTAAATGTCGTTAGTAGCAACGAGATTATTGGTTAATAATCTCTCCACCAGCAAAAGGATGAAATATGATTGTTCGCAAATTGAGGATTCAACGTAGTTGGTCGCAAGATCAACTTGCTCAAATGAGCGGTCTTAATATTCGCACTATTCAGCGGATTGAACGTGGTCAAACTCCAAGCTTTGAATCATTAAAATCCCTTGCCGCAGTTTTTGAAACTGAAATTCATACTTTGCAGCAGGAGACTGTTATGACGACCGAGCAAAATATATCTTTAGAAGAAGCCAGCGCGATTGAATATGTCCGTGATTTAAAAGGTTTTTACGGCCACCTTTTTAGCTATTTCATTGTTATGTCTGGGTTGTTTATTTTCAATTTTTTGACAACTCCAGAGCATTTCTGGGTAATCTGGCCCGCCTTTGGATGGGGTATAGGTCTTATCTCCCATGCCCTGGCTGTATTTGAAATATTTAATTTTTTTGGCCCTGATTGGGAGAAGAAGCAAATCGAAAAAAGGTTAGGTAAAAAGCTTTGACGTAATGCTTGAGGTGATTAAGATAAGGATCACGAAGTGCCTGACTCACCCCGGAAAGGAACACCTAAGCGATGGAGTTTTATCTGGCGATACTGTTGTTCACAGCAACAGCCAGTATCACCCCCGGACCTAACAACATAATGATTATGGCGTCGGGGGTTAATTTTGGCATTCAAAAAAGTCTTCCGCACCTGTTCGGTATCTGTTTAGGCTTCCCCATTATGGTCATCGCTATAGGGCTTGGATTTAGTGCCGTCTTTCAAGCATATCCGTTACTGCACGAGGCTATTAAGGTAATTGGAATTATTTATTTGCTGTACCTTGCCTGGCAGATTGCAACGGCCCAAAGCGCGGAAATTAATGCCAATTTTACAAAACCACTCAGTTTTAAACAGGCTGTATTATTCCAGTGGGTGAATCCTAAAGCATGGGTGATGGCCACTGGCGCAATTTCTGCGTACACCTCGACTGATGTAGCTATGCTAGGGCAAATATTGTTTATTGCCTTTGCTTTTTCCATCACCGCAGGAATATCAGTAGGTATATGGTTGGTGTTTGGCGCTGGTCTAAAACGTTATTTAGATGACCCTCTACACTACCGTGTATTCAACATTGTGATGGCGATGTTGTTGGTCGGATCTATGTCGCCTGTCATTAGAGATCTTGTTGAATATTATTTAGTCTAAGTTTTGAGGGCCCAGTCGCAAATTAGCACTGCAGCACCCACCTTTGGTTGACTTCAATCAATTGGACGCTAAGCTAAGTGTTCACTTTGCGTGTTTTACTGCACCCAAAACGCAGCGCAAATATTTGGACGGATGTTACTTACTAAAAAGGAGCTTTAAATATGTCATCTAATTCCCTTCAAGCCTGCGTGGATATTTTAACATCACCTCGAGAAACCTTTGACGCCCTGAAAGATAAGAAAAACTGGTCATGGGTACCTTTTGGACTAGTAATAGCCTCGTCCATCGCTTTATTTCTTTACTACTTCTCAGCTGTAGATTTTGAATGGATGATGGATCAGATGCTCGATCAAATGGCTGCGCAAAATCAAATGTCTGGAGAAGAACTCCAAGCTACACAAGAATTCATGACCAAAACGTCTATGACATGGAGTACCACACTGGGTGGTGCAATTGGCATTATCGTTATCAATGCCATCATGGCAGTCTACTTTAATTTAATAACCAAAGTCTCTAGCCCCAATGAGATGACGTTCTCTGCCTGGTATGGCTTTAGCTGGTGGATCAGCATGCCCATGGTGGTATCTTCTTTGCTTGCTGGTCTAGTCATTATATTTTCCAGCGCAGGTATGGTTTCACTAGAAGATTTATCACCCACCAGTCTCGGCTTTTTGGTAGATCGCTCCAGTTCTTGGTTTGGTTTTTTTAGTGGCATTAATTTGTTCAGTCTTTGGAGTATCGCCTTAGGTGCTATTGGACTTTCATCCTGGTTAGGTCTTTCATCTAAAAGAGCATTTTTTATTGCAGTGACCCCATCACTGATAATCTATACTTGCTGGGCTCTGTATATTGGTTTTTCAAGATAAAATAAGTCTTCTATTTTGATATGAGCTGAATCTAAATCCCGATTCATAACGTCTTAACACAACAAAATGGGTAATAACTCTAGCTAGGAGAAGTAACCGTTCTATGAAAAAGAATCTAATTATTGTTGGAGTGATTGTCGCTCTGGTGGCTATCGCTTATTTCAAACAAACCGGCAGTTCAACTGTAGTCTCGGTCAATGTAGAGCTTGCCAAAATTGAGGAAATTAAGAGTTCAATTTTAGCCTCTGGTACGCTCATCTACAAAGAGCAGATAGAGCTGCGGTCAGAGGTGATCGGACAGGTCAGCGAGATGCTCGTAGAAGAAGGCGACAAAGTCAGCAAAGATCAGGTTTTAATGCGGCTAGACCCCCGCACCTTTAATGCCGATGTCGAACAGCAACAGGCCTATGTGCGCATTCAAACCATCGCCATCGAGCGCCAAAAGCAAGAGTTGAAAAATATAACCTCGAAATGGCAGCGCAATAAAAATCTATTCGAGCGCAAGATAATTGGGCAAGATGCTTTCGAATTAGTCGACAACCAATATGCCTTGGCCAAGATTGACTTACGCTCTCGCGAAGAAGCCTTGACGCAAGCGCAGGCGACCTTAGACAAAGCATTGGAGCGCCTTGAGAAAACAGTATTTCGATCTCCTATTGAGGGCATTGCTACCTCGGTGGATATAAAACTTGGGGAAACAGCTATTAGTGGTTCTACCAATATTGCCGGATCTAATATTATTACTGTTGCTGACCCATCCTCTATATTAGTCGAAGTTCTAGTAGATGAAGCCGATATTGCTAATATCGAGATTAATCAAAGCGCTGATGTTTTTGCCGTGGCCTATCCTGACCAAGCATTAAAAGGACACGTGCAGAATATAGCTACCTCTGCGAAGCGCTCTAACTATCGTCAGGGACTGAGTTTTACGGTAAAAATTCTCCTCGACACAACGGCCGATATTGATGTTCGTCCCGGAATGAGTTGTAGGGCAGAGATCTTCACTAAAATAAAAGGTGACACCATTGCTGTGCCCATTGAAGCGATTGTATTTGAAGATAGCAGCGATGAATCCTCTGATGTCGATACAGAACAAGACTCAAACTCTATCAGTATCGGTGTATCAGGTAACCAAAGTTCAACTAGCCATGTGTTTTTGCTGATTGATGGTAAAGCCGTCAAACGTGACGTTGAGTTAGGTATATCCAATGACCGTTTGCAGGAAATCACCTCAGGGTTAGCGGTGGATGAAACGGTGGTTATCGGACCGGCCAGAGTTCTGAGCAAACTTAAAGAAGGCGAGTCGGTCAAAGAGATTGAGGAAAAGGCTAAGTAATGTCTAAGCAAACTATTATTGAGCTAAGAGGCATTGCTAAACACTACATGATGGGTAGTGAGGGTTTTTATGCCCTAGACGGCATTGATCTGGATATTTATCTAAATGACTATATGGCCGTTGTTGGTTCGTCGGGATCAGGGAAATCAACCTTAATGAATCTGATTGGTTGCCTTGATCTCCCGACTGCCGGCGAATACAAACTTAAGGGCACTGATGTAGCAACTCTTGATGAAACCAGTCTGGCGGGTATTCGTAATCGAGAGATTGGCTTTATTTTCCAAAATTTTAATTTACTGCCCAGAGCTACGGCTTTGCAAAACGTAATGCAGCCGCTGATTTACCGCGGTATAGCGCTGGCAGAGCGCAAGCAACGCGCTCAAGATGCCTTGGCCATGGTCGGCCTGCAAGATCGTATGACCCATGTGCCTAACCAGCTGTCTGGCGGCCAACGCCAGCGGGTTGCTATTGCTCGAGCTCTGGTCACTGAGCCGGCTATATTGTTAGCTGATGAACCTACCGGCAATCTAGACTCGTCGACTACCGTTGAAATTATGGCGCTATTTGATCAGTTACACAGTGATGGGCAAACGTTGATTGTGGTTACCCATGAGCAGGAAATTGCCGCGCGTTGCCATAGAGTAATCACCTTAAAAGATGGCCGCTTAATGTCTGATCAGGCCAATAAAGTACCCGTTAAACCGCTCGTTTCGGAAGTGGCTGCTCATGTCTAATCTCAAGTTTAAGATAATTGAAGGAACACGTTCAGCCGCACTGTCTATTTTTGCCCATGGTTTTCGAAGTTTTTTGACAACCTTAGGTATCATAATCGGCGTCGCCTCAGTCATTGCAGTGGTGTCTGTGGTGCAGGGTTTTAGTGCCAACATAACCCAGCAGTTTGATGGCATGGGCACCAATGTCCTCAACGTCGAATCATATACGCCAAGAAAGGAACGACTCCAGGGTGTGCGTGCAAAATTAACCTATGATGATTATCTTGAAATCAGGTATAGAGTGCCTGGTGTTAGCAATGTTACCCCCACTGTTAGGATGTGGGGCTCTAATGCGGTTATTACATACCGAGGGCAATCGTCTAGCTCGATGATAGTCGGCACAGCATCGACCTATCAAAAGTTAAATACTGTTTATCCTGAACGCGGTCGATTCTTTAATCTTAGTGATGACAAAAGCCGAAGGCGTGTTGCTGTGCTTGGTCCCTCCATAATGTCCAAGCTAGACATTAAAGGTGACCCTATCGGACAGCATGTTGCCGTGTCTGGTGAGTGGTTTAAAGTCATTGGTATTGCCGAAAAGCGGGGGAAGTTGTTTGGTTTTGACCAAGATGACTTTATTTTACTGCCATTTAGCACCACACGCGCACTCTTAGGCGGTGCAGAAGAACCGGATATCACAATTAGTCTTCAGGTTGACGAGCCGTCACAGTTAGAGCAAGTAAAGCAGCATATTAAGAATTTATTGCGCCGCAATCACAAACTAAGTAAAGGTACTGACGATGATTTTGAGATCGCAACAGCGGATCAAATGCTTGACACCTTTGATGAAATTGTAGGCAGTACTACTCTGGTCTTAGGTGGTATCGTTGGGATCTCTTTGTTAGTGGGCGGCATCGGTATCATGAATATTATGCTGGTATCAGTAACCGAACGTACTCGAGAGATCGGCATTCAAAAAGCTTTAGGCGCAACACGGTTCGATATTTTGCTACAGTTTTTAATTGAAGCTGTTTTCCTGTGTTTACTGGGCGGTCTAATCGGTTTGATATTAGGTTTCGGTGCAGGATCGTTAATCAGTAATTTAACCGGCCTACCCTCGGCAACAGTTCCCGCGTGGGCTATCGTTTTGTCCTTTGGCTTTAGTGCAGGTATTGGTCTGATTTTCGGTATTATTCCTGCCGCTAAGGCCGCAAACCTTGACCCCATTGATGCTCTTCGCTATGAGTAATGCTGCGCTAGTCGCTGTGGCATAGTCATTAACTACAGTTTATTATGGTGCCGCTGAGAACAAAACGTCAAAATCATCAAATATATTGTTGGAGTAAGTAATTGTCCCTTTTAGAAGCGATTATTCTTGGTATTGTCCAAGGACTCACTGAATTTTTGCCGGTCAGTAGCAGTGGTCACTTAGAGTTAGGTAAAGCGATCCTTGGCGATACGAGCGTTCCCCAAGAGAGCATGATGTTTACGGTGGTAGTGCACTTCGCTACGGCGCTAGCAACACTAGTCGTTTACCGAAGCGAGGTCAGTCGCATCGCTTCAGGCCTTTGGCAACGAGAAAATAATGATGAGTTTAAGTTTTCAGTCAAAATATTACTAAGCATGATTCCAGCCGCAGCCATTGGTGTATTGTTTGCCGATGAAATAGAAAGCCTTTTTAACCGACAAATTTTACTAGTTGGCCTAATGCTTTGGGTTACAGGGTTGCTACTTATGGTTGCGGACCGATCGAAAAACACCAATAAAGATGTTAGTTTTTTTCATGCCGCCATCATCGGAGTCTCCCAAGCTATTGCTATCCTTCCCGGCATCTCTCGTTCTGGCGCTACCATTTCAACCTCAGTATTATTAGGTGTTGATCGCAGTAAAGCGGCGAGTTTTTCCTTTTTGATGGTAGTGCCTTTGATTCTAGGGAAAATAGCCAAAGACCTAATGGATGGGGGCATCCATGTAACTGAGAGTCAAATAGGTGTTCTCATCGCTGGCTTTCTAGCTGCCTTTCTCACCGGAATACTCGCCTGCCAATGGATGATTAAGCTAGTTCGTAATGCCCAGTTAGTTTACTTTTCTTACTATTGTTTTATCGTAGGTACTTTGGCAATTAGCTACCAAGTCTTCCAATAAATCTAAACTATTGGTCTTTAGTGGGTCAGCGTTAGGAATAGTGATCTGTGGTTACGGCAAGCCTAACAATTTATGAGTCTGCAAGCTCAAACTCCAACGGGGATGGGCTAGGCAGTATTCAACCGTCGTTTGGATATTAGTGTTTTCTTGATCATCAAACATAGGCTGTAAGAAGAAGTGGTTGAATTTAAAATGCTTAAAGTCAGATGGATGATGTCCGTATTGGGGGTAAACCAATTTAATCTCGTCACCTTCCTCTACCACCAAGGTCGAGCCCGACTTAGGACTGACACAAACCCAATCGACACCCTTGGGCACAGGTAAGGTGCCATTAGTTTCAATCGCCACCTCCATGCCCTCAGCATGAAAAGCGTCAATTAGATCTTCATCTAACTGCAACAATGGTTCTCCGCCAGTACAGACTACGTAAGGGTGAGTCTGATCTGAGATACTCTGGGGCCAATACGATTTCACTTGTGATGCCAATGCCTCAGGCAGCGTAAAACTACCGCCCCCCTCACCATCGGTCCCAACAAAGTCTGTATCACAAAATTGGCATACTGCTTCGGCTCGATGTTTCTCCTGCCCACTCCAAAGATTACACCCTGAGAAACGGCAAAATATCGCTGGGCGGCCGGCGTGGGCGCCCTCACCTTGCAACGAGTAAAAAATTTCTTTTACCGCATAAGTCATTATATTAATCCGAGGCTAGTTACTTTTACTGGTGATCCACTAAATCATTGGAGAATACAAAATACCCGAGTATTGGAGATCACCTTATATAAGGCACTAATTATAACCGCGAAAACGATAGATAGATAAAAGAATGGATATTATAGAGCGTGTATGTAGTAACGCAGCCGAAGCTAAAAAGGGTTTTTTGACGTACTGTTTAATAGGGTTCGTTACGGCCACTGGTGAACCACCCCAGAACATCCTTGTTCCATGGCATGTTCCATCCTGATGCTAATACTAATGTATTGAAATGCAAGATTTGTATAACTGCGTCACATATCGAAACAATATCTTCAATCAGAAGCGTCTCTTAAGGTTACTCAGATAAACTCGATAGAACCACAGACCTAAATCGCAAAAAAATACGAGACGAGGAGTAAAATAGGCATACTTCTATCGGTTAAAATTTTCCAAAAGACGGCTTTACTACCGTGATAAGATTGGCGACAGGACATACACAGGGGATAGAAATGCTCGATAACAGCGACGCAGTTTTATACAGCGACGATTACGAAGAGGCCTATCTAAAACAGATACTCACTGATGTTAAAAATATCGCCTTGATCGGTGCCAGCCCAAAACCTGAACGCGATAGTTATTTAACGATGGAAGCTCTGTTAAAAGCCGGTTACAGGGTATTCCCGGTCAATCCTTTCGAAGTGGGTAATAGTATTTTAGGGCAACCCTGTTACGCGTCGGTGACAGAAATTCCCCATAAAATTGACATGGTAGATATCTTCCGTTCATCAGAATTTGTGCTAGCCATTACCGACGACGCAATCGCCATTGGCGCTCAAGTGGTGTGGATGCAACTTGGCGTCATTAATCTAGAGGCTAGGGATAACGCTATGAAAGCTAATCTGAAGGTTGTCATGAACCGCTGTCCAAAGCTAGAATTAGCTAAGCCCTACTGGACAGGCACTCTGTCCTAAACCTATTAAAACGGAAAATCGATGACCACGACACTTAATGTTTTACTTAGAGAACTCAACAATAAGGGTGTTTTGCGCTTAACGCTGATTGATGAAAAGCGTCGCAACGCACTGTCTGAAGCAATGCTTAACGCTATAGGGAACGCATTAGACGAGGCCGCTAGTAACCCTGAGGTAAGAGTTATCGTATTGGCGGCACAAGGGCCAGCTTTTTGTGCCGGCCATGATCTAAAAGAGATTAGTGCCCAGCGGAACGCTGCAGACAGCGGCCAAACTTATTTTACTACCCTGTTTTCTAGTTGCGCTCATGTAATGCAGGCCATCGTAAACCACCCTAAACCAGTCATTGCCGAAATAGCTGGGGTTGCCACCGCGGCAGGTTGCCAGTTGGTTGCGAGCTGCGATCTAGCTGTGGCAGCCGACACTGCAAAATTTGCCACACCGGGGGTTAATATCGGTCTGTTTTGTTCTACTCCAATGGTCGCACTATCACGTAATGTGTCAAACAAGCATGCAATGGAGATGTTACTCACAGGCGATATGGTCAGCGCCACTAGAGCCGAGCAAATTGGTTTAATCAATCGTGTTGTTGAGGCACCTCAATTGACCGAAGTGACGATGGGGATTGCTGCAAAAATTGCTAGCAAATCAACCATGACTGTAGCAACGGGTAAAACTGCATTTTATAAGCAAAAAAATATGGATCTAAATAGCGCCTACGCCTATACCTCTCAAATTATGGTGGACAATATGCTCAAGCTTGATGCCAAAGAAGGCATTTCTGCTTTTATCGAAAAACGCCCGCCAGAATGGCAAGACAGGTAGCCCGAAAATGTCCAACATTTACGATCAGGATTTAGACCGCAATCAAGCCAATTTTCAGGCCTTAACCCCATTAACTTTCTTAGAGCGGGCTGCCACGGTCTTTCCTGAGCATATCGCCGTAATTCATGGTAATGCTCAGATTGACTACCGTTGTTTTTACTCGCGTTGTCGTCAGCTTGCCTCGGCTCTTACGGATCAAGGTATTGGACGCGGTGATACTGTGTCAGTAATGCTGGCCAATACACCAGCCATGCTTGAAGCTCACTATGCAGTACCTATGTGCGGCGCAGTATTGCACTCTATGAACACTCGGCTAGATTCACGAGTTATTGCCATGCAGCTAGATCATGCTGAATGCAAGGTGCTGATTACCGACTTAGCTTTCTCTGACACAATTAGGGATGCTCTCAAACTATGCAGTGTAAAACCACTAACCATTGATTACGATGATCCGGAATTTCCTCAAACAGGTGATCCTCTCGGCCAAATTGATTACGAAGTGTTTCTCACCCGAGGTGATCCTGCTTTTAGTTGGCTAATGCCGACTGATGAGTGGGATGCCATTAGCATCAACTACACTTCAGGGACGACGGGCGATCCCAAAGGCGTCGTCTATCATCATCGCGGCGCGTCCTTGCTAGCTCAAAGCAGTATCCTCACCACGTCTCTTGCAAAGCACTGCGTGTACCTCTGGACCTTGCCCATGTTTCACTGCAACGGTTGGTGTTTCCCTTGGGCGATAACAGCTGTTAGCGGCACTCAAGTCTGTTTACGAGAAGTCCGCGCCGATGCTATCTGGGCGGCTCTAAAACAGCATGATGTGACTCTTCTATGCGGTGCACCGGTGGTGATGTCGACGATATTAGCAACAGACCCGAGTGAGCGCCCTCAGCTGCCAAGTAGTGTGGATTTCTTTACCGCTGCTGCTCCACCTCCTGAAAGAGTTCTGGCTGATATGCGTGATGCTGGATTTAATGTCACCCATCTCTACGGCCTTACCGAAGTGTATGGCCCTGCAGTAGTTAATGACTGGCATCAACGATGGGATGAACTTCCCGGCCCTGAACAGGCTAGGTTAAAAGCTCGACAGGGTGTGCGCTACCACGGCCTGGAATACCTCGACGTCCTAGACCCTAAAACGATGACGCCTGTACCTCGAGATGGTGAAACTCTCGGTGAGGTAATGTTTAGGGGCAATGTAGTGATGAAGGGTTATTTAAAAAACAAAGCGGCCAATGAAGAATCTTTTTCAGGGGGGTGGTTTCATTCAGGCGATTTGGCCGTTATACATCCCGATGGCTATATTCAACTCAAAGATCGCTCAAAAGATATTATTATCTCAGGTGGAGAAAACATCTCATCCATTGAAATAGAAGAGGTATTACATAAATATAGTGACGTGGTCACTGCCGCCGTGGTGGCAATGCCGGATGAGAAGTGGGGCGAAACACCTTGTGCCTTTGTCGAACTAGACCCAAATAGTCAAGCTTCAGAAGTAGACATCGAAGACTGGTGCCGCCAACATTTGGCAGGCTTTAAAGTTCCCCGCCATTTTATCTTTGAAGTCATCCCTAAAACCTCCACAGGCAAAGTACAAAAATTTGCGCTCCGCCAGCGAGCAAAAGAAATGATGAATAGCCAATAAACCACTGTAGACTATTGTGCTGAGCATGTATTGATATGTATGCTACCAATATTTAGTTGAACTTAAATCATAGTGGAGCGATAAGCTCTGGGAAAAGAAATGAAGCAAGAGTCATACACGCCAGGAGATATCTCTATCCAACTGCGCAACAAAAAGCATGAGTTGGCCGACTGCCTTGGCAGAGATTGGTATGACAATCATCCGTTTAAAACGGCTTGGTTTAACGCCATGTCAATTACTTTTCCACTCGGTGAACAATCGTTCATTGACAGTGTGCGGCGCTATGCAGACAAAATTACTGACCCTAAGTTACAGAGTGAAATTAAACATTTTTGTGGCCAAGAAGGTATTCATCGCCGCGAGCATGAACTCTACAATATAACGCTGTGCAAAGAGCGCGGCTATGACCTTAATTACCTCGAAGGGCGAATAGCCCGAAAAATCAAAGAGTCCGATGCTAAGCTTAGCTCGATTCAACGTCTATCTGTGACGGTCGCCCTCGAGCATATTACAGCTGTTCTGGCGGAGAGAATGTTAGGTGATCAAGTTGACGCGAATGGTGTCATTGAAGGGCCAATGAAAGAGTTATGGACCTGGCATGCAGCAGAAGAAATGGAGCACAAAGCAGTTGCCTTTGATGTTTATCGGTCAGTCACTCAAAATAAGTCGTACAGCGAAAAAATGCGTAAGTCTTCGCTGAGACTTGCTACATTCTTTCTAATACAGGATATTTTTGTGGGCATGATTCACATGCTACGCCGAGATAAAAAGCTGTGGAATATCAAAGTTTGGATTGAAGGGGTACAGTTTTTATTAGGCAGAAATGGCTATATACGCACGTCATGGCCAGCCTACAAAGAGTACTTTAACGACGATTTCCATCCCTGGCAACGCGACACTCGGCCTTTACTAGAAAGCTGGGAAGCCGGTCAGCTCAGTCATGAATAATTAAATATAGGCAGGTTTCTCGAGGGCAATCTTCGTAAAAATTCCTTTAAGACTAGACGTTAGCGTTTTCGAGAAATGCTCTCAGTGTTCTTCATTTAACGCTCATACTCAGAATTCACCACTACAACGTCCACCGTAGAAATTGTCCGCGCCGCATCCTTTATTAATCGTGGAATATAGCTTTCATCACCTCCATTAAGTCGATGGTTGTCAGTGATATCAATAACATCAGCGACATGACGAAAAAATGCTTTGACGGTCGTAATTTGCAGCTGCAACCACGACTCTTTAGAGGTCTCACGCTTGTCTCGTTTTAAAATTATACGTTTACCAGCGTGACTGTAGAACGATTCTGGAGGAAGATGAACCACAATATCGCCTTCATTGGCTATTCGATAATGGGGGCCGATGACAGCACTATTGAGACTGGCAGCAAAATTCTCGTCACCAGGCCGAGGGCTACCAAAGGTATAGATACCATAGACCTGATGATGCTCCCTCGTTAACACGCCACCATAGAGTGAGGCCAGCGCTCCCCCAAAACTATGGCCAGTAATCCATATTTTTTTACTTTCTGATCCAAATTTTTTAACTATTTCGGTGAGTCCTTGTGCCGCTGAGTCAAGAGCATCTTGAAATCCTTTATGAGTACTGCTGTCAGTGAATGGGCCAGTCTCAGTGATTGCCGTGAAATTGGCCAACCAATCCTTTAAATCGTCATTACCACGAAAAACAACCACAATATTATCGTGGTCAGCCATTACATAGCACTGCATATCAATACGATGACCTTCGGTAACTTCTAAAAACTGCACCTGAGAGAAACCCCAATCTGACGCCCTCGCGATAATACTTTTCTCGCTTTTATAGGACAGCTGGCAGGCAAAGGCCAATGAAAGGGCATTTTGTGGATGGTATCGCTTACTGATTTTTAAGGGGCCAAAATGATTTTTCCCAACTGACATAAAGCGACCCCAATGATGGCTCGTTAACTATTCCATTATCTAATGACGTACTATTTCTTTTACCTACACTGAAACTTAGTCGATAAAGCCTGGTAGGTTTAAATCAGCACGACGCCAAAATAACACATTGAAAATAGAATTAAAGACTAGTAGGTCTTGCTGGTGAGCCTTGTAAAAAAGGGCCATCAACACAAATACGCTGGCCATCGGGCGCTGCACAGGCTCCACAGATACCCACACCACACTTTGTTAAGTAGTCAATGGCACTAAAAATCTGATCATCATGGCAAAACTCACGCTGCACTGCAGCAGCCGCATGTACCATAGGCGAAGGACCACAGTTATAGAACACTAAGTTATCCAGCTCAGGCTGGGTCATCTCCTCCAAACGGGAGCGCAACAGCTCCGTGACAACCCCCTTAAAACCCTCACTACCGTCGTCGGTAGCCACATGTACAGTAGCAATTCTCTGACACTCGTCAAGATAGTAGAGGCGCTCTGCGGTACGAGCACCCGTAAATATTTCAGCGTCACCAAAATCTCTAGCCAGCTGATACACGGCCGCTAGACCGGTTCCACCCGCAACAGCCATAATCTTGGCATCTTCAGGTGGCAATACTGGAATGCCGTGTGGGCCACGCACGTAGACTTCAGTTCCAACTGCTAAATCCATTAATTCGTGAGTAAAGATACCTACATCAATAACCGCTAATTGAAAAGGATCATCTGAAAGAGCTGAAAAAGGCTTTTCGCCTACCCCGGGTATCCAGAGAAAAACAAATTCCCCAGCCTGTATGTTGATCTTTCGATCAAAGGTCAGAACACAAATATCCTCACACACACGCTTGTTTTCCACCAGCACAACAGGCTGAAAGTCCATATCGATGTCGTAGCGGATATGTGCCTCAGCTTTATTACTATCAAAGCAGATATCAGATTCAAGCTGACTAAAATAACTCCCAATATCATCGGTAGTCATGCCCGTAAGCGCAGATCCCACCCCGACAATAGTAGACCCAGCGTCAATGAATTCTCGTACATCAGAGGCACTACTTACCCCACCACAACCAACAATAGGGACATCAGTCACCGCGGCAATTTCACGAATACACTTAAGTGCGATAGGCAGAACACCTTTACCCGACATCCCTCCTGCGCCGTTACTTAATACAGGCTGACCATGAGAAGACGTATAACCAGGCCCTACAGTGTTAATTGCGCAAAGACCATCTGCCCCACCAGCCACTGCGGCGAGTGCTATCTCACTAGTATTCGATGTATTGGGCGTTAATTTTGGAATCACAGGGATATCAACGACAGCTTTGACCGCAGCGGTCACTTCCCGAACCATATCTGGATCCTGGCCCATCGCCATGCCATAACCTTTTGCATGCGGGCAGGAGAGATTGAGTTCTAGACCATCGGCCACAGGCGCCATAATCTTAGCCACTTCTACAAACTCTTCGATACTACCGCCAAAGATTGACACCAGCAAAAACCGATCGTCAGGAATACGTAACGTCGACATTGCCGCAGCAGAGGCCTCAGCACCTGGGTTAGTTAGGCCTACGGCATTAACGAAACAGCCCGGCGCATACTGACTATAAACAGGTTCACGATTACCCGCGCGTGGTGTAGGACCAACACTTTTCGTCGTTATTACGCCAATCTGTGGCATATGATCAAACATAGCCTGAATAATCGAGGTTGCAGTGGTAACAATTCCCGAAGGAATTGTGAATGGGCCTGATAGGGTCTTGCCAAGAAATTCTGTTTTCAAGATGGTTCGCTCGAAACTTGTTTAATGATATTTATGTAGGTGATGATTATACCGATTTTACAAAATTAATCTGCTTCCAATTTACCTAAAAACACTGGCTAGTTAAGGTGAAATTAATGGGGGAAATATGGTCTGACCTTTATTTTAAGACCCGTAAAAGTTGAGCGTACAAAGATGAGATAAGTATCCATAGTTACTGTTCGTCTGAGCATTAAGATTATCGAAGCTAATACTGTTCCTATACAATTTGCAGTTACAGTGTCACAGTTAAGTGATAATTTTGCCAAAACTTTAAGGGACGAACCTTATGCTGATCCAGCACATAGGAGATCGAAGATGGATGATGACCATCCTGCTGATCACAGTGTTGTCAGGCTGTGCGAGTGTTACTGCTGGGCCTATAACGACGCCGGCAGCAATATTCATCATTGTTGACGGTATTCCTGCGGACGTACTGGAAAATACAGCCACACCCGTACTGGATTCAATTGCCGGCAAAGACGGCTATACGAGAGCCTACGTCGGCGGAGAGGTTGGAGGGGCGACCCAAAGCCCGACGTCTTCAGCGATCGGCTACAATAATTTGCTCACAGGGACCTGGGCCAATAAGCACAATGTTTATGATAACCAGGTCGGTGATCCGAACTACGCCTACTGGGATATCTTCAGAATAGCCAAAGAGCACGACCCGACCTTGCATACCGCTGTTTTTTCTACCTGGACGGACAATCGCATCAAACTGATTGGTGACGGCCTGGAGGAGGCTGGCGGCAACAAACTGGATTATGCGTTTGATGGCTTCGAGCTTGATACTGAACGTTTCCCGCACGATCTGCTAGCAAATTACATCCGCGCTATCGACGATCTCGTCACAGATGAAGCGGCGAGATATGTTGAGTCAGACGGGCCAGATTTATCATGGGTCTACCTGGAATACACCGACTCTGTAGGCCATGGCTATGGCGACGGGCCGGAACTGACGGCCGCGGTGCAACACATGGACGGCCAGATCGGTAAAATTTGGAGCGCTGTGCAAAAACGGCAACAGGCATATGACGAAGACTGGATAATCATAATTACCACCGACCATGGGCGCGATGCTAAAACTGGCCATGGCCACGGAAATCAGAGCGAACGAGAGCGGACGACCTGGATAGTAACCAATAGCGATGATCTCAATGAGCGCTACTATCAAACGCCAGCGATTGTTGACATCCTCCCGTCAATTGCTGCGCATCTTAGACTTAAAATTCCTGAGAACATTCGGAATCAACTTGACGGTCAGAGCTTCATTAACTGACTGTAGCGCATTCCATTAATCAACTTGAATAACAGCACTGACGAGATCGAAAAAAACCTGCCGCTATATCGGCTTTATGCACGTGGCCATGCACCTGATATCCATGCCATTATTGTATTAACCGCAACCCTAGGCGACGAGTATTCCCGGCCTCCCCCGGCAGGCGGGGAGTGTGTATTACTTGAGAGAGTAATTAAATCAATATAGACCCAATAATCTCTGCAAAATATATTAAACTAAGCACTTAAGGGTTAACTGTATAGAATATCGCTTAGTTAGCCCAAAGGACAAAATAACTAATTTTTTGAGAGGATCTCCATGTCTAACCTTAATACAACGCTTAACTCACTGGCTAAACCATTTACTGGATTAGCACCTTGGTTGCTAAGACTAACATTGGGCATCGCATTCTTCTTGCATGGTTACGGTAAATTTCCTTTACCACCTGAAAAAATGGTTGGTTGGTTTGGCAGTATTGGTATTCCAGCACCTGAAATTGTTAGCAGCATGGTGGCCATTGGTGAAACAACAGCAGGTGTTGGCATTATCTTAGGAGGCCTGTTGGGCAGTTCACTGGGCCACTTAATCACCAGACTTTCAGGTGGAGCGATAATGATCATTATGATTGGTGCATTTTCTATAGCCCATGCTGACTGGTTCATAACAACTAAGTTATTTACCAGCGAGCAAATTTTTCTGTTCGCTCTAGGTACTTATTTTGCCATTAAAGGCAACGATTAAACTCTACGGTTATATTGCGCCCATAGGGGCCCTACCCCCCTATTTTGAGCATAACAGTAGCCTTAATGGCTATTTCATTCTTTACATCGAATGATACAAATTGAGACTCAATATTAATGTACGTTCCTTCTATTTTTTATAAAGTGTATGAAAAAACACTTCGCAGACAGCTTTTTGCAGCCAAAAGGCCTCATCATATGGGCCTCATCGTTGATGGCAATCGACGCTTTGCAATGGCGCAAAAGCTGGCTACGAGGAAAGCCGGCCATATGGCTGGATCCGATAATTTAGAAGGATTTCTAAGGTGGTGTTTAGATCTCGACATTAAAATGGTCACCTTATATGGCTTCTCTACGGAAAACTACAACCGAAGCGGAGAAGAAGTAGAAGAGCTGATGAGTATTATTTTGAATAAGTTTCGGACACTAAAGACCGACCCTTTAATTGCAGACGAAAATGTTAAAATTAAAGTCATCGGCAGGCGAGATCAGCTCTCACAGGAAATGAACAAAGAAATAGATTCTGTAGAAGCTCAAACAGCTGAGAATGATGGTTTTCAGCTAAACATTGCGATTGGCTACGGCGGTCGCGCGGAAATAGTCGACGCGGTCAAGAAAATCGGTGAGCGGATTAAGATTGGCGAAATAGATATTGACGATATTGATGAGCAACTTCTCTCCAATCATCTCTACACAGAGGGCATGCCTGACCCAGATCTTATTATTCGCACCTCAGGTGAGGAAAGGTTGTCTGGGTTTTTATTATGGCAAAGCGCCTACTCAGAACTCTATTTCACCGAGATATTTTGGCCCGCCTTTCGTAAAATTGATTTTTGGCGAGCGATAAGGGTCTGGCAGCAACGTAATCGACGATTTGGCAAGTAAGGTAGCTGAAACATCCAATATTTACTGCGATTGGCCGTAACCATAGTAATCGGCGATGGCCAAACCTGCCGCCACGCTGGTAAAAGGATCATGTTCCACCACCTTCCCAGCAAACTGATTGTCAAGAATATCTTTTACTGCAGGAATCAATGAAGAGCCTCCAGTACGCAATACCAGATCAATATCCGTTGCTTCTAAATCAGCCTTACTTAGAATAAGAGTAATGGCCTGCTCTAACTCAAACAGAGCATCAGAGATCATCACCTCAAACTCCCACCGTTCTAACTCAACTTCAATATCAAGCTGAGGGATATCAAGTGTCGCGGATTGCTGTACAGAGAGGCTCGCTTTAAAGTCCTTTATCGCCTCAAAAACCTGGTAGCTATAATTTTGCCTAATAAGGTCATAAAGGCGCTTAAATTTATCTGCTGCAACATCATCCTCAGCCATACGTTGCATGACCGGTGCAGTATATTTATTTTGGTTAAGCATGTAGCTAACGGGCCAATTGATCAGTAAATCTTCGAAATCGCCAAAGGGAAAAAGGGTATCAACAGTGAGTCCGTCGACGACACGACTCCATCGTTCCCCTTTACCCAACAGAGGAAATACTAGCTCTCTAAAGATGATTTGATCAATTTTATCTCCACCAAGCGCAATACCATGGGTAGCCTCAACTTTAAAGGAATCGTCAAGACGTCGCAAAATACTAAAATCCAGGGTGCCACCGCCAAAATCAACTGTCAGCAATCGCTGGTTCTGGCGATCGGACTGGTTGTGTAAAAAGCTGATGGCAGCCGCTGTAGGCTCGGGGCAAAAACTTTGTTCTACGATACCAGCATGACGATAAGCCTCGCTAAGCCGGTCCAGTGCGACAGCGTTGCGCTGCTGTTCGTTTCCCTCAAAATTAACAGGATGGCCAATACAGGCGTGATCGGCCAAATCAGGGATGTCTCTATCTGACATTTGCCTAATTGCATCCCGCAGTGCACCGCGAATGCCAACCAGTATCGGTGTGACTAAAGCCACCAACCTAAACGGCCGAGAGAATATTAATGTCCTATCACTGGCCAGATTACCTAGAAGCCTTTTGGTACCCCGAAACAAGCGTCCAGGTAAGCTTCCATCATTAAAAGCTTGACCATAAACTTTACTTGTTTCACCTTCACCAGCAGGCCCATCTGGTCCTCCAGCACTGGTCCTGGCCTCCCCCAACACCTCAACACTCAATTCAACCTTTCGGCCTTGATTGCCTTTAATATACTCGTCTATCGCCTCCTGCCCAATCTCTGCCATAAAGTCTCGGTCAATGTAATTGGCTGAAGGCATAATTGGATTATGAGTAGTTAGCTTAACCAACTTTACACGCTGGCCATCAAATATCGCAGCAGCGCTATTACTCGTGCCGAAATCTATACCGATGCCAAGCTTGGGGCATGCTGAATGTGATTTTTTTTCCATGAATAAAACGCTAGAAATGAATTAACGGAGTCATTTTATCCGAAAATTAAACGCAAGGAACTAAAATACGTATGCGTGAAGCATAAATTTACGATAATTCAATGGGTATATCTTTTGGCGAATAGCTATAATCGAAAATTCTCCAATGAGAGAGTGTTCTGTATCATTGTTTGGTAACTTTTATTATCTGCGCAGCGTCAGTTCAGGCAAACAATTTAATTAGACCGCTAATCGTTCAACGGAAATTTTATCCATGGATCGTCAACAAGCTTTAGATATACTCTCAGCCCCTGGCATGCCTCTAGAAATGACGAGTGTTGAGATCTATGGGGAAACCCGTCGCGCCTATAAAAATGCACCCCCAAGTCTTCGAGAGTTGTTCACTCAAAACCTCAGCGATGAGACCTTCTTAGTATTTGAAGAAGAGCGCTATAGCTTTAATGACACCTGGCGGTTAGCTTCAGCAATTGGTAACGGGCTAGTGAAGGAATATGGGATTAAAAAAGGTGATCGAGTTGCCCTCTGCATGCGCAACTTTCCTGAATGGATCATCGCCTTTCAAGCAATTACCTCAGTGGGTGCAATCGCAGTGGCGATGAATTCTCTATGGCAGGCGGAAGAACTTATTTATGGCATTAATGATTCTGGCTGCAGGCTTCTGATCGCTGACCAAGAGCGCGTGAATCTATTGCGCAAGACCCGGCTACCCTGTGACGTTTTGGTCGTCCGTGGTGATCCTGGAGATACCCACTCTCGCTGGGAAGATCTGAGAGAACGTCATGGCGGCATTGAGATACCAGATGCAACTATTAAAGCCATCGATGATGTGATTATTTTATACACCTCAGGCTCCACCGGCCGATCAAAAGGCGTGGTCTCTAGTAATCTGGCCGTGGTTAGCGCCCTACTTAGCTGGGAAATCTCTTTGCAGATTTGGATGATGGTTCGCGAAGCTCCACTTGATCCACCTAAACAGCAGCCGGCTGGCTTGCTGGCAGTTCCATTGTTTCACGTCTCTGGCAGTCATGCTGTATTTCTAATGGCCTTCAGAGCACAAACTAAGCTGGTTCTAACGAGAAAATGGGATCCGGCAGAAGCCGCTAGGCTCATAGAGAAAGAGCAGATTAGTTCTTTTGTCTCGCCACCGGCCATGACCAGTGATCTTATTTATCACGCCAAACAAGGAGGGCATGATCTATCGAGTCTTATTTCGGTTGGTGGTGGGGGTGCTGCGCGGGCACCTGAGCAAGTCAAAAGTATCGACACCATATTCGATAATGCTCTACCTAATACCGGATGGGGTATGACAGAGACTAATGCCATTGGCACTGCTATCGCCGGCGAACTCTATCTGGAGAGACCCAATAGCTCCGGCTTGCCTGCTGCTGTGTTAGACATAAGAATAGCCGACGAGGACGGCAATGAACTTTCTGCCGGTCAACGAGGCGAAGTACAAATTAGAGGCACCTCAATGTTTCGTGGTTATTGGAATAACCCACAAGCCACCGCAGAGTCCCATATGGATGACTGGTTCCTGACGGGTGATGTCGGTTACCTTGATAATGAAGGTTATCTGTTCATCGTTGATCGAATTAAAGACATGGTTATTCGTGGCGGTGAAAATATAGGCTGTGGTGAAGTTGAGGCTGCACTACTAGAGCACCCATACGTGCGCGAAGCCTGCGTATATTCGGTGCCTGATGATCGGCTTGGTGAAGAAGTCGGCGCGACCGTTTTTTGCGTTGATAGTGTCGATGAAAATGAGTTACGCCACTTCCTTAGCGGGCAGTTGGCAAAATTTAAGATCCCTCGCTATTTTAATTTCACCGATGCGACTCTACCGCGCACAGCATCAGGAAAGATTTTTAAACTTGAGATTCGCAACCAAGGTTTAAAGCAAATTTTGGATAGATAGCGCTAAACTCAAAACGTTAGTTCAAAGCGGTTTTTAGAGCGATTTTTAACCACCTTATTGGAGTCAAAAATACGCCCATTCATCGCTATATAGACTCCTGAGTCTACTATTTGTAGGGCTCCAATAGCGCAACCGATATTAAAAACCGCATCATTTTCAGCAAAAGCTGCCGGTTGCAACGCACCAGTGAGAATAATTTTCTTTTCACCAATATTTTTCAACCAATTAGCAGTTTCAACCATGCCATCCGTACCGTGGGTAATTAAAATATGCTGAGCATCACTCTCTTCAACGGCTCGGTGAATCAATTCTCGATGCCTATCGGTCATATCAAGACTATCCACACGCATCAGTTGGTTGAGACTCACATCGAAATCCACATTCATCTTGTCTAGCAAGGCCTCAATGACTGGGGCCCCTACCTGGAATTCGCTCGCCGCATCAAAATAGACCTTATCAATGGTTCCCCCTGTGGTCAGAATTACCAGCTTATTCATCGAGTCCTCCTGGAGACCAGTGTTGAACAAAATTCGTTGGTACTTTTAATATTAAAAGTGATTGAGTAGATTGCTGATATAAAACGCGTATAGTGTAATACAAATTCATACCCTACTAGACCTAAATTAAGGCTGATCCAATTAAATATAAGGATCGTAAAAACCTCAATTAGCAAGGTAGTTTATATAATGTTGGGCTTTACAATTAAACTTGTTGACCAAAACGAAGAACCGAGCACGAAAACTGTATTATTGAGTACTGAGAAGCGCTCTGATCAGTGGTCCATGTTACTGGTGTCTGTTGCTGAAACTCGTGACAGACGCGCTTTTAGCCAGCTATTTAGCCATTTTGCACCTCTACTGAAAAGTTTTGCTCAAGCAAGCCGTCATGAAGGATGGTTTCCAGGCTTAAGCGAGGATTTAGTGCAAGAAGTCATGATTAAGGTATGGCAGAAATCGGCAAGCTACAACCCAGAAAAAGCCTCTGCAACTACGTGGATCTATACAGTGGCTCGAAATTGTAGAATCGATATGCTGCGCCGCAAGAGTAACACCCAGCACCTACCTCTTGAGAACGAAGATTTCTGGCATGAAGCAGACGAAGATACCCCCGTCTCTTTAATGAGGCAAAAACGTAGTGAAGACAAGGTTCAGTCATGTCTTGCCCGCCTGCCAAAAGAACAAGACGAGATCCTTCGCAAGGTCTATTTAGAGGGTAAATCACATGCAGAGGCATCCAATGAACTTGGTTTGCCCCTAGGAACGGTCAAATCAAGAGTGCGGCTAGCACTTCAGAAAATGCAAATTCTGGTAGCACCAGAATTTAGAGACGAAGTTTTATGAGTACAGTTAACCACCATCCTGAATCATCAATGTTAGTTGATTTTTCCGCGGGTAATATTGCAACGGCTCCATCCATATGCGTTTCAGCGCACCTACACTTCTGTAGTCAGTGTCGTAATGAGTTATTACGCCTTGACCAGGTGGGCTCGAATTTGATGAGTGAAGTGGAACCAACGGAGGTAGGTGAGCACTTATTTGATTCGGTGATGAGCCAAATCGACCAATTACCTAAAAGTGATACGGCTGAGGTAAGTAGCACCTGCAATATGGCTGATAGCCGCTATCCACTCTTAGTGAATAAACTCATTAATGGTAGTGAATCTGTACCTAAATGGCGCCGCCTGTCCCGCTGGTTAGATGTGGCTCAGGTTACAACGGGCCAAAATGAGTATGAAGTTGCCCTACATAAAATTTGTGCTGGGGGAAAGACGCCACGACATAATCATGGTGGTCAAGAATTTACTGTTGTGCTTAAAGGCAGCTTTTCTGATGAGCAAGCTGTTTATAAAGAAGGTGATTTCTTGTCCTGCCAACCAGGTGACGTTCACCAACCATTGGGGGCTCAGAATGGTGAATGTATTTGTCTTTCAGCCTTAGCTGCCCCAATTAAGTTATCTAGTCCATTCGGGTTTTTGATGCAGCCGTGGCTGCGTATCAACCCAATGTAGTTTGAATTGGAAGCACAAAAGCTGCAATTCTAAAGCGTATGCTTGTCGTGTTGGTGTATCCCTCTCCATTCAGTGCAAAGGCAAAAAAGCATTTTATAGCCGCACATTAATGCCCTGCTTCGCCATAAATTGCTTGGCCTCAGGGACACTGTGCTCACCAAAATGAAAAATACTGGCCGCTAAAACCGCATCAGCTTTGCCGTGGATAATCCCATCAGCTAAATGTTGCAGAGTTCCGACGCCGCCGGAAGCAATCACTGGAACATTAACCTCGCCGCTTACCTTAGAGGTCAAATCTAAATCAAAGCCATTTTTAGTGCCGTCTCGATCCATACTCGTGAGTAAAATCTCACCTGCACCAAGTTCAGTCATTTTTCTTGCCCATTGGACAGCATCGATACCCGTAGGTTTACGTCCGCCATGGGTGAATATCTCCCAACGCGGATTTTCACCATGGGTCACCTGTTTGGCATCAATGGCGACAACAATACATTGAGAACCAAATCGTTGCGCTGCTTCACCAACGAATTCAGGGTTGAAAATAGCCGCTGAGTTAATCGCCACCTTATCGGCGCCTGCATTTAATAAATTACGGATGTCCTGTAATTCGCGCACACCGCCGCCCACAGTCAGAGGAATGAACACTTCGCCTGCCATACGTTCAACGGTGTGTAAGGTAGTATCACGTCCTTCATGACTGGCGGTGATATCAAGAAAGGTTATTTCATCTGCACCCTGTTCGTTATAACGGCGCGCAACTTCTACTGGGTCTCCAGCATCACGTATATCAACAAACTGAACACCTTTAACAACCCGGCCTTTATCAACATCCAGACAAGGAATGATACGTTTGGACAGTCCTAGGCTCACTCGATTTGATCCTCAAAAAGATGGCCTAATTTACCCGCCTTGGTAGAGAGATACTGAACGTTATGTGGATTACTATTGGCCTGCAAAGACTTGCGCTCAACAACATCAAAACCTAACTCTAGCAAGGCATTAATTTTACGAGGATTATTCGTCATTAAGTGTACTTTTTGGGCGCCCAAATGCTCTAGCATAGGTGCACAAATAGAATAATCGCGCATATCAGCGCCAAATCCTAGGCGCTCGTTTGCTTCAACTGTATCGGCACCCTCGTCCTGCAAGTTATAGGCGCGTATTTTGTTCACCAGACCAATGCCTCGACCCTCTTGCCGAAGATAAAGTATCGCACCTCGGCCTTTATCAGCGATACGCTTCATAGCCTCATGCAACTGCTCGCCACAATCACAGCGTAAACTACCTAAGGCATCACCTGTAAGGCATTCAGAATGAATTCTAAGCAACAAAGGCTCATCAGTACCGCAGTCCCCCATGGTAATAGCGATATGCTCTTTGCCTTTGAAGGGATCCTCAAAGCCATGGATATCGAAGGTTCCCCAACGAGTGGGCAACTTAGAAGATTCGATGTAACGAAGCACTGATAACGACTCCAATATTTGTTAACAATAAGGTTGGCATTGTACAACCAACCTCTAGCTAATACAGAATTTTCAGAAATGCTGGCTAAATCAGACTCTTATTATATTTTGGCTGCGTACTCCGGAAAATGGCCTAGCCACTTCCGTACAGACAAGCCAATAATGATAGCTATCAGTACTGCCGACACAATTGCCGCAGTACCTACGCTAAAAATCTGTAATAAAACCATTGAACAACTTAATGCAATTAGTAGCAGTAACAGCAATACTGCGCTGACAAATCGGTGATTAGTCTCCACAACCAAATACAAGCAAGGTATCAGCACCAGCGTTATTGTCGATGCAAAAAGAATTCCAAAGCTCAGGGATAAGGCCATCGGAATAACAAATTGCGCCTGAACACTGGTCTCAAATAGCAGTGGTAACAATCCGACAAAGGTGGTCAGAGTCGTTAGCAGTATGGCTCGAAACCGTTTTTTCCCCGCATTTAATATCGCATCTTCAGTCGATAGATTCTCTGCCTTTCCCCTATTAGCAAATTCAACCAATATCAAACTATCGTTTACAACAACCCCGGCCAACGCGATGATGCCAAAAATAGATAGTATATTGACAGCCATATCAAACAGCACATGACCGACCACAGCTCCTATAAATCCAAACGGAATCACCGACATAATGACGACCGGTTGAATGTAAGATCGCAACGGTACCGCCAACAAACCATAGATCAAGAACAGGGAGGCAAGAAAGCCAATAGCCATCTTCCCGTAATACTCGCTCTGCTCTTGCGTTCCGCCACTCAATCTAAATTCAACGTTGGGATATTTTTCAAGTAACGAGGGTACGAAGTTTTTCCTTACATCCGCTACCACTTCCCCACTTTGTATCCTCTCTGATTCAACTTCAGCAGTAACTGTAACAGTGCGCTTACGATCTAACCGCTCTATGGCAGTGAGTCCGAGGCCAAGAGTTATCTCTGCAACTTCACCTATCGCAATAGCCTCCCCGCTCACGGTTCGAATATGCATGTTTTCTAGGGTGGAAATGGCACGCCTCTCTTCAACGGGGTATCTGACCATTACTTTAATAGTCTCTGAATCCCGCTGTATACGCTGCGCCTCTTCACCATAAAATGCTTGCCGTACCTGCCTCGCGACGTCTGAAAGTCGCACTCCAACTTGGCTGGCGTAGGGTTTTAAGTTAATCAGCACCTCTTTACTGCCGGAGCCCTGAGAATTATAAATATCATATACCCCTGGGAATTTAGTTAAATATTGCTGCAACTCAACACTGGCTATGGTCAATTCATCTGGGTCAGTCCCTGATAACGATAAACTAATGGCCGCGCCAGATGGCCCCTCACTAGAAAAATATCGCTGCTTTCGCACATTTGGCAATAGCCCCACCTCAGCGCGCCATAATCTTTCAATTTCAGTTGCGCTGACGCTTCGAAATTCTGACTTTGTCAGTACTACACGAAAGTTAGCCGTGACGTCACTGTAGATAAAAAAGGCAACATGCTCAACCAAGCCATCGGTGCTTGGGTTTTCAGCGCGATACTTTTTATCCACTTTGTATATTGCTGTTTCTATTTGATTAATTGTCTCGGCAAGGCTCTCCGCAGATGCACCATCTTGCATGATGATTTCCGCCTGAACCGCATCTCCAGGTACCTGGGGGAAAAACTCAAAGCGAGCAATGCCACTATTCACAGAGCCGACGATAATAATAAAAATTGCTAAAAATCCAGCTAGCGTAATATACCGATTGCGCAGAGCCCTTCTTAACCAAGGTTGATAAATTTCCTCAATAATGTAGTCCAATCCTGTGGCAACTTTGCTCTGGAGGTGATTGATCGCAGACAGCTTGCCTGACGGTTTCTGCCCAAATTTTAGGCCCACAAGATGTGCGGGAAGAATTAATTTAGACTCAATTAGAGAAAATGTTAGACATAAAATGACCACGACACCGATAGCCTTCTGAATACCAGCAAAGCTTCCGCCAATAAAGATAATAGGGAGAAACGCTGCCATAGTGGTGAGCACACCTATGGTTGATGGCGTAGCCACTCTTTTAGCCCCTGCTATAACCGTCTCTACGGAGGTAGAATATCCTGAAATAGGAACCTGCCCCGTTGAAAGCTTTAAACGGTAATCTTTTTTGGCTTCACTAAAAACGCTCTCACCAATGACGATAGCATCATCCACGACAATACCCAGCACCATGATAAAGGCAAATAAACTAAGGACATTGACCGTGACTCCCCCAAATGGCATCAACCAAAATGCGCCGGCAAAACTAACGGGGATACCCAATATCACCCAAAATGCCACTTTTAAATTTAGAAAAATACCTAACACTAGTGCAACTAATATACCGCCCATCAATAGGTTTTCAGACATCATGGTGAGCCGGCCATTGAGATCGTAAGCCTGATCACTGAACACACTAATACTCAAACCATCTGGTAGCGACTGTTGCTTGTTTTCTACGTAAGCCTGCACTGCTTTGCTAATATCGAGTAAATTTTGACCCTCCAATGAAAAAATACCAAGACTAATGGCGCTTTTACGATCAAAACGATTATCAGATATACTTTCGGTGAACGCATCTCTTACATCAGCAACATCAGCGAGTAGCAATTGCGTACCGTCCATTTCACTTCGCAGTACAATATTTTCGAAGTCCGCTCCTATGTATGCTTTACCCTCGGTCCGGACCAATACATTGCCTGCTTCTGTGCGAATAATCCCGGCAGGCAAGTCCATAGAAGACGCTCGTACCGCAGATGCGACTTCACTCAATGTTAAGTTAAGTTCGCGAAGTCGGGCTTCTTTCACCTCTATGGAAATCTCATAGGTGCCAGCACCCCAAAGCTGCACTTCTTTGACTTCAGGTAGAGCTAACAACTCATTATAAACTTCCTCCCCTATTACCTTTTTTTCACGCTTTGTCATGTCACCGTAGACCGCAATACCCGTTGCCCAAAGGTTTCGCTCTATTCTCTGTACCATGGGCTTCTCAAGATCATCCGGTAAATTAGTAATACTATCGATGCGATTCTCAATTTGGCTCATCACCTCATTGATATCTTCGTTAGCTTCAATTTCCAAATAGATTCTGGCGTAATCTCTATCGGCGGCCGAGGTTATTTTTTTAATTCCCCGCAACCCTTCAAGCGCGGACTCCATCGGCAAGATAACACCTTTTTCGACCTCAACTGGAGCCGCGCCAGGATAAGACGCGCCTATACTGATCATTCTGGTTTCTGATCGAGGAAACATCTCTTTACTTATATTGAGTAATGATAATGATCCTGCAAAAAACACGAGCACCATGACTAAATTAGCCGCTACCGGATTTCGGGTAAACCAGCCAATAAGTCCTTTGGAGTTCAGGTCCATCATTCTGCACTACCATTGGTGATCGAATTCTTAACTTCGAGTTTGAGACCTTCAATAGGTGTACCTATGGCACTCACAATGACCTCTGCTCCTTCCTTAAGACCCTCACTAACGTAGTAGTAGCCTTCATCAGAAAACACGACATTCACAGAATTAATGCGCAACCTCTGCATGTCATCCACTACAGCAACCTTAGAACCCTGCAACAAAGCACTGCGTGGCACCTTGAAAACTTTGCTTAATGTCTTACCTTTTAATTTTGCCGTCACAAATGTACCCACTAATAGGGGTGGCGCGCTAGCCATCAGGGTTTGATTAAGTCCATAGGGGTCAGAGACACGGGCTACCACATATTGAGAGCGATTAAGCTCATTAACAACGCCTTCAGACCGAACGACCACTGCTGTCCAATCAGATGAACTTCCATTCACCGACCCTGTAAGGACAACCTCATTAACAGCCTCTGGACTTCGAAAAGACATTGGAGCTAGCTGTGACAAATCTCTTTCTGTGAGAGGCAATCTTACCTCGACAAAATCAATCGCAAAGGTTTCACCCAGTCGTGACCCAGTGGTTACATATTGACCTACATCCACAGACTTTATAGATACCATACCCGCATATGGCGCCCGAATAGTGGCTCTTTGTAGCTTTAACTCCGCCTGTTTTACCTCAGCTTTCGCCTGCAGGATATTCGCTTCAGCCTCTGCCAAATAGGGCTGTCGCAACGCCAAGATAGGCGCTTCTGCATTAGGCCGCCCAGTCATCTCCCACTCCTTAGTGGCTTGAGCAGCTCTCGCTTTTTCAAGTTCTAACTGTGCTGTCCGACTAATTAACTGAGCCTTCGCTCGCTGCAACGCCACCTCATAATCCGAGGGATCAAGACGCATTAAAATATCACCGGCCTCAAAACTACCGCCAACGATGAAATAGTCAGAGACTTCAAGAACGGCTCCCGACACCTCCGAAATTAAAGTTGTGCGAGTTCGTGGCCGCACAGTGCCTTGAGATTCAACTGACAAAGTGACCTGAGTACGACTAAGCTTTTGTGTTTTAACCGCCATTGCCGCTTCAGGCACCTCAGCTTTCAACGGCTCTTGTGCAAGCACGGACATTAATATAGCCACTGCTATGGCTCCAAAAACTAGCAATACCGGTACAAATTTTTTCATCAACTTACGTTCCTTATTTCTAGATTAATAACTAATCTACTCGTCTTATTAAGACGCTATTAAACAAATATTAGATTCAGTCCACTTCAAAAATGACCGGGCTACTTATCCTTAAAAAGCAACAGGAGCAGGCTAGGTCACATAATCTATGTTCGCCCAGTAAAACTAGGTCTCTATATCCAACCCAGCAGGTTTAGCAGGCCGATACTGACTGCGGTGGCCACACCAGCGGCTATGTCATCAAGCATGATACCAAGCCCACCCGATATATTTTTGTCCATCCAGCTAATTGGCCAAGGCTTAAAAATATCGAAAAGCCGAAACAAACCAAACCCTAAAATAATTGATGCCCAAGATACGGGCAGCGCAGCCATTGCTATCCACAAGCCGACAAACTCATCCCAGACTATACCGCCATGATCATGCACGCCTAATCGATCTGCTGCCACACCACAAATGTAGACACCTGCCACCGCGCAGATGGCCACAAAAACCAAATAGAACGGAAGAGATAGCTTTGCTAAGAACAACCAAAGTACTAAGGCCAATAAAGAGCCTACTGTGCCGGGCGCTTTAGAGGAAAGCCCGCTACCAAAGCCAAAGGCCAATAAGAGGACAGGTGATTTAAGTAGTTGTGCATACGTTGGATTATTGGTCAAAATGATCAAAGCCTCTTTCTCTTTCCAGTGACTTAACACCGTCTACCAAGACAGCCGGACTATTGTCGCTACAGGGTATTATAGAACCTATCCATGTGGCGTCTAATTCGCCCAGCAAGATCCAGTCGTCAACCATCGGATAATGCTCTGTCGGCACTGTAAAGCACAGTTGATAATCATCCCCACCAAAGAGTGCCCAGTCGACACATCGACCTTGAAAATTTGCCTCTAAATCTGGGTGTATCGGTAACCTTGAAGTGTTTACGGATGCAGCAACCCCACTGGACTTACATATATGGCCTAAGTCTGCCACCAGCCCGTCGGATATATCAATGCACGCAGAAGCCAAAGCTCGTATTTTTAAACCAATGTTAATTTTTGGATGGGGCTTATAAAATGATAAAAGTAAGCGTTCACTTACGGTTTTATCTATACAGTTAAGGGAATTGTCTTTTCTTGCCGCCAATAAACCAGCCGCCCCATCACCTAAAAGCCCCGTCACATAAACTCGGTCTCCATTAGCGGCACCGCTGCGCACAAGACCCTCCCCTAAAGGCACCTCTCCGAGCATGGTAATGGTTATTGCCAATGGTCCAGCCGTTGTATCTCCGCCGATTAAGGCACAATTATAAGCTATTGCGATTTCTGATAGCCCGGCGCTAAACCCTTTTAACCACTGCTCATTGGCTTTTCCCTGAGGCAGCGTCAAGGCTAACGTGAACCATCGAGGAGCGGCTCCCATAGCCGCCATATCACTCAGATTAACGCAAAGAGCTCGTTGAGCGACTTGATAAGCACTTGCGTCCCCAGGGAAATGCACCTCTTCCACTAAGGTGTCGCTGGCCACCACTAACTGAGCTTTAGAATTAAGGGGTAGATTTATAATAGCCGCGTCGTCGCCAATACCCAAAGCAACGCCCTCTTGACCTGTTAAATCTTTAAAATAGTCTGCGATGATTTCAAATTCGCTGAGCCGGGGAAGTTTAGTTTGGGTCAGAGTATTCCGCTCCGTTATCAGCGTTTAGATGGCTTTATTTGCGTTAATTTCAATGGAGCGAAGGTCTATAGCGACACGATCAAGTACGCCGTTTATAAATTTAAATGCGTCCGTGGGGCCAAAGGTTTTTGCCAGATTGACACCTTCGTTTATCACTACTTTATAAGGCACCTCGATTGTGTAGAGCATTTCAAAGGTCGACAAACGTAAAACAGCGCGTGATATTGGATCTAACTGTTTATTTTCCCGATCAAGATGAGACTCAAATGCACCATCAACCTCACCTAAGTTTTTAGGAACACCAAACAATATGTTATGGAATAGCTTGCCATCGACTTTAGTCATATTGTGAGCAGTGTGGAATTCAGCCTCTATAGTCTCCAGGTCAGTACCGCTCATTTCCCATGAGTAGAGCGCCTGAACAACCATTCTGCGTGCTTTTTGTCGCTCTCTAGCTTTAGACATCTATGCGTCACCGTCCATCTGTTTAAATATTGTCAACATTTCAAGAACGGTCAAAGCAGCTTCTTCACCTTTATTCTCAGCATTGTTGCCCGAACGCTCCAACGACTGCTCTAACGTGTCGGTGGTCAGTAACCCAAAGGCAACTGGCAAGTTCTCTGTCAATCCAACTTCTCCGATTCCTCGGGTTGTCTCTGAGCAAACATAGTCAAAGTGGGGGGTGTCACCACGGATCACACAGCCCAACGCTATAACCCCATCAAAACGTCCTGTTTGGGCCGCTCTTTGGCTTGCCAGGGGTAATTCAAACGCACCTGGCACCCGATATATCTCAAGATCATCATCACTGACACCATGACGGCTGAGCGCACGAACTGCCCCCGCCAACAACCCATCAGTGACCTCTGAATTCCAACGTGCTGCAATAACTGCTATGCGCACCGCGCCAACATTGAAACTGCCCTCTTCCGGCTTGTATTCACCCATCTATAATTCCTGTTCTCTTTTGAATTTTCATTATCAATACTATTGGAGACATTAATCGCAATTAACGTATTCAACAACCTCAAGGTCAAAGCCCGAGATTGCGCTAAACTTAAATGGCGCACTCATTAGTCGCATTTTATGCACGCCCAAATCCATCAAGATCTGTGACCCCGTACCTACTTGCTGGTAAACGACGTCACTTGCAGACTGAGCGCCGCCAATACCGGGGTTAACAATCATCTCGATATTGTTGTCGACATCCTCTGCAGTTTCAGAGTGGTAGACCAACACCACAGCACCACGGCCTTCCTTAGCAACGCGCTCTAGAGCACTATGGAAAGACCAGGATTTAAATTTCCCTCCCGATTCCAGAGCCAAGATATCTCTTGCAGAACGATTGATATGAACTCTTACCAGGGCTGGTTCATCTGTACTCACATCACCCATGACCAACGCAAAATGTTTTTCATTACGAGCATTGTCCAGATAGGTCTTTAATATAAATTCACCATAATGAGTGGTTACAGTGCGCTCATTAATACACTGAGTGGTTTTCTCCGTCACCAAACGATAATGAATCAGGTCTGCAATAGTGCCAATTTTAAGCTGGTGCTTTTTAGAAAATTTTTCAAGATCATCACGTCGAGCCATTGTGCCATCTTCATTCATGATCTCTACAATCACGGCGGCTGGCTCAAAACCTGCAATTCTAGCTAAATCGCAACCCGCTTCAGTGTGACCAGCTCGACTCAACACACCCCCTGGCTGCGCTTTAAGAGGAAAAATATGTCCCGGCTGAACAATATCATTTGGTCTGGCATTACTCGCCACAGCCGCCTGGACCGTTCGTGCTCGATCGGCTGCAGAAATCCCTGTAGTCACTCCCTCTGCCGCCTCAATAGAGAGCGTGAAAGGTGTTCCATGACTCGAAGCGTTGCTGTCATGATTAACCATCATCGCCAAATCAAGCTGTTTACAGCGTTGCTCATCTAAGGTCAAACAAATCAGTCCGCGAGCATAGGTAGCCATGAAGTTAATGTCTTGCGGGCGCACCATCGGTGCAGCCATAACCAAGTCACCCTCGTTCTCACGGTCTTCGTCATCCATTAAAATAACCATCTTGCCTTGACGGATATCTTCTAGTAACTCTTCTACTGTGTTTAACACCATGTCTTTTGTCTCTTCCATTTTATGCCTTAATGCCTATTAGTCAGCAGCTTTATCACCAAGTAATAACCGCTCTAAATATCGAGCGACCAAATCAATTTCAAGATGCACCTCAGTGCCAACTTTGTATTTCCCTATTACCGTATGAGTCAACGTTTGAGGAATAATATTTAACTCAAATTCCGCGCCATCAACATTATTGACGGTCAAGCTTGTGCCATCGACGGTAATTGAGCCTTTTTGGGCAATGTATTTGGCAAGTTCCCGTGGGGCGAGAATCCTTAGCCTCCAGGAGCGAGCGTCCTCATAAAAAGCGGTCACTTTCCCAAGCCCATCAACATGTCCAGACACTATATGACCGCCAAATCGATCGCTAGCGAGCATGGCTTTTTCAAGGTTGACACAGGTACCGACGCTCCAACCACCAATAGTGGTCAGGCTTAATGTCTCAATTGACACGTCAGCAACAAATCCTTGGCCAGTTAACTCTACAGCAGTAAGGCAAGCACCATTACAAGCGATGCTGTCGCCCAGACCAACATCACCCAAGCTTAAATCACCCGTGTTAATAGTCAGCCGAACATCGCCACCGCGAGGCTCCAAAGCAGTGACTTCACCGATAGCCGTAATAATTCCTGTAAACATAGATTTTCGCCCTAACTATAAATTTTAAATTCCATTATGACACCCTGCGTGCGGTCTATATTAATAATCTTTGTCTGGGTACAAAGTAATACGCAAGTCTTCACCAATTTGTCTAATATCTTTTATCGACAACGCAAGATGGGCATCGATCGTATTAATCGCCAAATCAAACATAGGTCTTGCATCGCTACCAAATAATTTTGGAGCCCAGTAGCACACTAATTCGTCTAACAATCCCTCTGCTACAAAAGCACCAGCCAAGCCAGCACCAGCCTCAACCATTACCCGATTACAGTTGCGGGCGGCTAACTCAGTCAACAATGCCTGCAGATCAACATGGTTCCCATTGGCTGGCAAAAATACAACCTCTGCTCCAGCATCAATAAGTGCCTGAGACTTTTGCCGTTGACGCTCTCCATCCAAAGTAGCAATCAGCGTAACGCCTGACTGGGCGAGCATTCTCGCGCTAGGCTGCATTTGCAGCTGACTATCAACAACCACTCGTATGGGTTGAATTAAGGGATCATGCACACCCAACTCTTCGCCCGTTATCCTCACCGTCAACGAGGGATCGTCCATTAACTGAGTACCTATACCTGTAATGATTCCACAACTTGCGGCGCGCAATCGTTGCACGTCTTGCCGAGATGCTGGTGTAGTCACCCACTGGCTTTGGCCACTGGCCATCGCTGTGCGGCCATCTAGGCTTGCGGCCATCTTAACTAATACCCAAGGCAAGCCCTGCTCATGGCGCTTAATGAAACCCTTATTTATCTCTCGCGCCTGATCTTCCAGTAACCCGCACTCAACCTCTATACCTGCCTCTTGCAATAGTTTAATACCTGAACCCGCCACAAGAGGATTAGGGTCTTCACAGGCTATAACAACTCTTGACACCCCCGCTTCAATCAATGCTAGGGCGCAGGGCCCAGTTTTGCCTTGATGGCTACAGGGTTCCAGCGTCACATAAACACAGCTATTAGTAGCATCAGACACCTGATTAAGTGCCTCAATCTCTGCATGATTGCCGCCCAATGGGCGAGTAAAGCCTTCACCGACAATCTGGTCGTCGACAGAGATCACGCAGCCTACAGTTGGATTAGGCGACGTGGTATAGCGCCCCTTGGCCGCCAGCGTCAGGGCTCTAGACATCATCTCGCGGTCAACTAGAGAGAAACTCACTGCCCTTCTTCCTGACTAGGTTTTTTGTCTTTTAATCGATTGAGTTCATCTTGAAATTCGCTTAAGTCCTGAAAACTTCGATACACCGAAGCAAAGCGGATATAGGCCACTTCATCTAACTCATGAAGCTGACCCATAACTTCTTCACCAATGATTCGAGAGTTAATTTCTCGCTCACCGGTGACTTGAAGGAAATGTTTTATTTGAGACAGAGCAATTTCAATTTGCTCAATAGAAACGGGTCGCTTTTCCAAAGCACGCTGCAACCCAGCTCGGAGTTTTTCTTCATTAAATGGTTCTCGGCTGCCATCGCTTTTAATCACTCTGGGCATCACCAATTCAGCAAGCTCATAGGTAGTGAATCGCTCACTGCAATCTACGCACTCGCGACGACGACGCACTTGGCCACCCTCAGCAACCAATCGCGAATCGACGACTTTGGTGTCATCAGCATTACAAAACGGACAATACATAACTAAGCTCGTAAACGTGAAGCTCAAAAAATGGAGCGTTATTCTAACACAACAACAGTCGTTATTAGCCTAGCTTGAAATCAAGGCTGATTCATCGGCGTAAGACCAACATTATCACCCGAATGTTCGTAAAGCATACCCCGACTGGCAAATACTATTCGATGCCGCGGCCCAGGCAAAGCGGCATCGATTGCCGCATAACCCGCATCACCAGGATACAGGCAAACTATCTCATCTTGAAACTGACATAATCTAGGCGTTACGTCATAAGGCTTGCGCACCGCAAGCGCGCTACAGGCTAATTCAGCCGTCTCATAATGCGTCAAAAGGCTTAGCGAAAGATAGGTGGGCGGCATAAGAGTTAACTCACCTTGGTGATGCAGGGTAATGGCGTCTTCAGGCCTGATCCATTGAAATTCATGAATCTCACCGTCATCAATAACAACCTTCCCCGAGTCAGCCTCGACGTTGCCAACAAAAAACCAAGTAGCAAAACGCCGCTTTTCCCCCACCGGGGTAGTCCAATTACAAAAATGGATCAAGTCTTGGCCTGGTACATTTAGACCACATTCCTCGCCAATCTCTCGCACCGTTGCCGCCACTGCCGCCTCTTTTTCACTAGCCGCAGCCTCTAACTCATCAGCGTCAATTGCCCCACCAGGGAAGACCCAGGCGCCACCAGCAAACGCCAGCTTGGCGTTACGCCTTAACAACAACGTTTCTATGCCCTTATTTGAGTTTCGCAACAAAACCGCAGTGGCCGCTAAACGGAGTGGCACAGATTGGTCGGACATAGATTTCACCTAGTTATTAAAGCATGCTGTTTTAACACGACAGTTTAGGCTTAAGGAAATCAGCCATAAACAGGAAAGCGCTGGCATATCTCCAGAACCTTCAGTTTAGTCTCTGCAACTACTTGTTCCGACGTGCCATTTTCAAGACTATCGAGAATGTCACACATCCAATGCGTCAACTCGATGGTTTCGTCTAAACCGAACCCGCGAGTAGTGATCGCTGGTGTGCCAACACGTAACCCAGAGGTCACAAACGGAGACCGTGGATCCTTAGGAACTGCATTTTTATTGACGGTAATAAACGCCTCCCCCATAGCACGGTCGGCATCAGTTCCGGTGTACTCTTTGCCAATCAAACTAACCAGCATAAGGTGATTTTCAGTACCATTAGAAACGATATTGATACCACGCTCCATAAAGGTTGCGGCCATTGCTTTAGCGTTCGCAACAACTTGTTTTTGATAAACCACAAAATCTTCGCTGGCTGCTTCTTTAAAAGCAATAGCCTTAGCTGCGATCACATGACAGAGTGGTCCGCCTTGGCTGCCAGGGAAAACGGCAGAGTTACACTTCTTGGCAATCTCCGCATCGTTAGTCAAAATAATTCCGCCACGAGGACCACGTAAGGTCTTGTGAGTCGTAGATGTCACAACATGAGCGTGGGGTATTGGGCTTGGATAAACACCTGCAGCAACCAAACCTGATACATGCGCCATATCAACAAGTAAGTAAGCACTCACTTTGTCTGCAATCTCTCTAAACCTCGCCCAATCCATAATTCCCGAGTAGGCTGAAAAGCCTGCAATAATCATAGCCGGCTTATGCTCGATAGCCAGCGATTCAACTTGCTCATAGTCGATCAAGCCTGTATCGGCATTTAGGCCATATTGAATTGGATTATAGAGCTTCCCAGAAAAGTTGGGCTTGGCTCCATGCGTAAGATGACCTCCATCTGCTAGGCTCATCCCCAACACAGTATCACCACCTTTAATCAGCGCTAAGAATACGGCACTATTTGCCTGAGACCCAGAGTGCGGCTGCACGTTCGCATATTCAGACCCATAGAGACTTTTTAATCGATCAATAGCCAATTGTTCGGCAACATCAACATACTCACAACCGCCGTAATAACGCTTGCCAGGATAACCTTCTGCATACTTATTAGTCATCTTGCCGCCCTGAGCCTCCATAACCGCAAGACTGGTGTAATTCTCAGAGGCAATTAGTTCTATATGTTGCTCTTGACGCTGGTCTTCAAGTTGAATGGCCTGCCATAATTCAGGGTCAATATTTTCAATGGTATGATCTTTATCAAACATGATTAAAAGGTTTCCTAGGGAGTTAAATCGAGTTGCACGTATTAAGCGAAGTTTACCTTAAATGACCCAACCCTTACAGTCTCATAACCGACTTCCAGATCCAAAAACAGCATAAATATTATTTATTTTTCGAACAATGCCATTGCTTCCACATGAGCGGTATGAGGGAACATATCCAGCACCCCAAGGTCTTTTATTTTATAGCCCGCATCTAACAGATACTTTGCATCTCTGGCCATTGTGGCCGGATGACAGGAAATATAGATCACCTGCTTGGCCCCTGATTTAGCGATCCAAGGCATAATATCTAAGGCGCCACTGCGTGGCGGATCAAGCACCACTAAGTCTAGCGATTTCGGTATTTGCTTTATTTTGTTTAGACTGTTTCTCTGAGTGAGATCGGCGGTAAAAAATTGCGCAGTCGTTATCTTATTTTCGATCGCATTTTTTGCCGCGCCAGCCACCAAACTTTCTAACCCTTCAATGCCAATTACTTGATCAAACTGCCTTGTTAAGGGCAATGAAAGATTGCCGGCTCCGCAGAATAAGTCCACCGCAACACCAGAACTGCTAGGCGACACTAGCCTGAGCATTTGATCAACCATTTTGGTGTTAATTTCGCCATTCACTTGAATAAATTGCCCTGGCTCAAAACGAAACTTAATATTTCCCGACACCTGAAGATAAAGCTCGCCAGCACCCTCGCCTAACTGTTGGAACTGGCCATTTTTACCCACCTTCCACCAACATTGGATAGGAGTCTGGCTGAGAGACTGGAGACCTTCCATTAAAACATTAAGCTCATTATCTTTAAGTTGACGACTCGTTTCCAGCGCAATGGCGATGGCATTATCTGCACTGACCAACTCTATCTCATAAAAGGTAATGTCTGCAGGCAATGACTGCAGCCACTGAGGTAATACAACTAAAAGTGCCGCTAAAGAATCATCTAACACAAGGCACTCGGTAATGGGTTCTATTCGCCGACTACCTGCATTACGAAAGCCCACAATAAACTGGCCATCCTTAGCTCTTTGCACAGCAAGCCGAGCACGACGTCGATAACCCCATTGAGAACCATTGATCGGTGTTAGCAATGACTCAGTTATTATATTTAACCGATCGAAACTACTAACCACTTGAGTTTTTTTGAATTCAATTTGTTGCTGGTGGTCAAGGTGCTGCAAACTGCAGCCACCACAGCGTGAAAAGTGCTTACACCTAGGCTCTACTCGATGCTCTGAGGTTACACTCCGGCTACGCATACGCCCTTCACCGTAATTACGCTTTTCATTGGTCACTTGGAACTCCACCGACTCACCCGGCAAAGCGCCCTCGACAAAATAGGCTTTACCGTTAATACGGCCTACTCCTCGACCATCATGAAGAAGATCCACGATGTCGCAATTGAGAACCTGTTGTTTAACCATAGAATGCCTAGATGGAATTGTCGGAAACAGCTTTTAACATGGCAAAGGTTCGTCAGTAAAAACCCTTCAGGTCAATAGTTTACACGCTGAACTATTGGGCGGCTAAAGAAACTTGCATACCGATCACCAGGGTATCGGTTGGCCGTTCCAATCAACATAGGACAACTCGCCATCCACAGCGGCATTATCCATTATCTCAGACAGGCGAGTAGCTACGAAGGCGGGTGAAAAAAGCTTCCCGCTTGGCACAGCAGCCTGAAAGGGTTTGGACAACCCAGTATCTGTTGTACCTGGATGAAAAGAGATTAATTTGACGTTTTTAGCCCGCCGGCCATATTCAATCGCCATGTTTTGCAGGACCATATTTAACGCAGCCTTAGACGAGCGATAAGAATGCCATCCACCCATTCGATTGTCACCGATACTACCAACTCTAGCGCTCATGGTTGCCACCACGCAAGACTCTTCCCCCTTAAGTAATTTAAACAGTAATTTCAACCAGAGGGTGGGCACCACCGTATTGCTCTGAAATATCTCATGCAAGGCGTCAGCATTAATGTCTTCAAGACGCTTTTCTGGCCAGATTGTCTCCGAGTGAAGTAATCCATGACAGATGCATACTCGGGCAATATTGCCCGCATGGCCCTCTATCTGGTCAACCACGGTAGTCATCGATTGTTCATCGTATTCCGTTTGAATCCAGACCAGTTTATTTGTCACGTCGTCTGACACCGACAAGGACAATGGCTGCCCCTTGCGACTAACAGCGATTACCTGGGTAATAGCAGGGTCAGCTAAAAACTCAACCACCAGCGCTGCACCTAAACCACCACTGGCTCCTAAGACCAAGGCACACCTAGCCGTATCTGTCATCATTTTACTGTACTGCCTGCGTCACATCTCTCACAGCGGGGCTTTCCAGTGACGAGCGCAGAGATTCGGTGGCGATATCTCGCAAAAAAACGGTAGCCTATATTGGCAACCTGCTTAAACACCGGCCAGCGAAGAATGCTCACCCATCGGCCTTTACCGACCAGTGTCCAAGAATAATAGGTAACATCTAAACCATATATCATCCCACCATCCTTCCATTGTCCATGCAATATTAGATCGGCTTGCTGTTGGTCAATGTGCGGGAAGCGATCGCTAAAATGAGGGGCATAGATATCCTCAAAGACCATCTTCTTATCGCTATCCAGTCGCTGAATATGGTTAATTTCAGCCGCGCAAAGTGGGCAGCCTCCATCATAAAAAATAGTCAATTCTGTCACGCTTAAAACTCCATCAACATTAGGGTAACCACCACAAGATGTAGGCCAGTGACCAGTGAGGTCAGTGACAAACGCATCCGCCAATACTGCTTATCAACGGGATTAACCAGACGTTCTGCCCATAACAGGCTGATAAAACCCAACATCAGTAAAGTAACCGCAAATATCGTCATTATCGGAGCGACATAAATAAGCAATAGCGCACACCAGGCGCTCAGGGCTAAAAGATTACTCATCAAAACAATAGGCTTGGCTAAACTTAGATTTTCAACCGTCTGCCAGCTTGCCCACAAGGTGCCAGACATAAAACTTAAAATCACCGCACTGTAGGCAATAAAGATATAGGGGGCATAGAGTCCAAACAGCGCCGCACTTTGCAAGCCAGGGCCAAACCAAAACCCATCAAGCATTAGTAATACCGGCACCACGAAGGGTATTAGTCCGACATAACCCAAAATCCGCATTAGGGTCATCACTGAAGAGTTTTCGTTGTTTGTCATAATTAGCTCTCGGCAAGTGCTAGGTTACGGCCTTAAGATCTAATTAGATTACCTATTTCGGTCGAGTGCTAGGCTTTTTTTGTCAGTAAAAACATCAATAACTCTAAACAGTTAAAGGCAATGAGGTGAATAAATTACCCCTAATCAATTAAAAAATTAGACCAAGTTCAGATTAGTATTACACTTGCATTTGAGCGTTTACGTTAGCCCACACAAAAATAGAACCTAACGCAATGGTTGTGTTTGGCCCTATAAGATCGGCCCTGATTGACGATTTCGATCCTGCGGGTTAAGTCTTATAGAAAAGCTATTAAAAAGAGCGTCTAAGCAACGTAAAAGCACTCTTTTTGGCTGCATTAATCGCCCCTGAGCCTGGCTGTTTTTCCCTGAGATATCCCTCAAGACACTAAATAATGTGGGTTTTATGGTCAGCCCAATACTTATCTCGAAGTAGGCGCTTATAAAGCTTACCAGTAGGATGCCGAGGCAATTCCTCGTCAAAATCGACAGATCTAGGACATTTTATTTTCGCCAACTCCTGCTGACAAAATGCCATTAATTCTTCTTCGAAGTCTGGCCCTACATCAGCCCAGTCCATTGGCTGAACCACGGCCTTAACCTCTTCACCAAACTCTTCATTAGGTACCCCAAATACAGCGACATCAGCGACTTTCGGGTGCATAATTAATCGATTTTCCGCTTCTTGTGGATATATATTTACACCGCCTGAAATAATCATAAAGGCTTTTCGGTCTGTCAAATACAAAAACCCCTCTTCGTCAACACGCCCTACATCACCGAGTGTTGTCCAGCCTTTTGCATGCTTTGATTCTTTGGTTTTGTCCGGATCATTGTGATATTCGAACACAGGACCATCCGCGAAATAAATGGTTCCTGCCTCTCCAATAGCAACCTCATTGCCGTCATCATCACAAATATGTAAAACGCCAACCATGGCCTTACCGACGCTTCCCTTATGAGCCAACCATTCATCGGAGTTGATTGCACAAAAGCCATTGCCTTCTGAGCCAGCATAATATTCAAACATCACCGGCCCCCACCAATCAATCATTTTTTTCTTGATCTCTATCGGGCAGGGAGCCGCCGCATGAATCGCAACCTGCAATGAAGAAATATCATATTTAGTGCGGGCCTCTTCCGACAATTTCAACATTTTAACGAACATAGTAGGGACCCATTGGCTGTGGGTAATCTGATATTTTTCAATCAGGCGTAACGCTTCTTCTTCGTTAAAGTCTTCCATCACTACACTAGTGCCGCCGAAGAGCAACGTTACGAGGTTATAGCGCAGTGGAGCTGCATGATAGAGGGGCGCTGGAGACAAATAAATCGTTTCATTGCCAAAGCCGTAGAGTCCCTTCGACAGCAGCACTAAGTTAGAAGACTCATCCCCCACGTTTATGTCTGGCAAAGGAATTTTAACGCCCTTAGGTTTCCCCGTAGTACCCGATGAGTACAACATATCAATCCCGGCAGCCTCATCAGCAATAGGGTGCTGCAACATCTGATCACGCAAGGACTCATAGCTGTCGTAGCCATTTACAGTGCCATTAACCATCAGCCTAGATTCCACGGCAGGCATATCATCCAGTAATTCAGTCGCCAGCTCACCTTTTACAAAAGAACTAATAAACAGCTTTGCGCCACAGTCGTTAATAATATAAGCGGCCTCACCAGCTGTCAGCCGAGAACTAATAGCGGTATAAAACAAGCCGGATCGTGCAGCTGCCATGCAAATTTCGAGAAACCGAGCATTATTTTCCATCAATAGCGCAATGTGATCGCCTGTTTGCAACCCCATCGATCTAAATAATTGGGCAGTCTGGGAGGATCGTTCATTTAATTGCTGGTAGGTGACCGTTTCACCACTGCCCGCCATAATGTAAGCCGCTTTATGGGGTGTCTGTTTTGCTAAGTCGCCAATGTACATTCAAGATCTCCGATAAAGGTTTGATGCAACTACTCAAATTACAGCTGAAGTAAATCATTTTTTGCATCTAAACCGCAAGCAAGGTCGACATCCAGGGTAGTTTTCGCTACTGTCTAGGCCGTTAATGTATTCATTTCGGAGTATTCTATTGAGCCATATTATTACTGACGTTGTAGCCGGCGTTGGACTTGTTACTCTGGACCGCCCAGCGGCCCTAAACGCCCTAAACCTGAACATGATTCGTGACCTAACCAAAACTCTAAACGACTGGCGTGACGACCCAGCCATTGAAGCAGTTGCGGTGCGCGGCTCTAACAAGAATGGTCCTTTTGGTGGGTTTTGTGCTGGTGGTGACATCCGCTTTTTCCACGCTGCGGGCATTTCTAATGATCCTGATTTGGAGGCTTTTTTTACCGAAGAATATCAATTAAATTATTTAATTTTTAACTATCCAAAACCCTATATAGCCTTCATGGACGGCATTGTTATGGGCGGTGGTATGGGTATTTCCCAAGGCGCTACTCTTAGAGTTATCACTGAACGAACCAAAATGGCGATGCCTGAAACAAATATTGGACTATTTCCTGATGTTGGCGGGGGTTATTTCCTTAGCAGATGCCCTGGCAGTAGCGGCGAGTACCTCGCTCTAACTGGAAAACTGTTAGTCGGCGCTGACGCATTAGATGTTGATTTAGCCGATGGCCTTGCAGACAGCGATGATATGACTGATCTCTGGGACGGTCTCACCAACAACCCGATGATGTCTGTAACCGCGCGGATTGGCCGTTTACAGAGTCGCCTCAAGCGCGGCACCTCGTCAGACTGGCTAACACCCGAGATTAACCCAATATTTTGCTTAGATAGCGTCAAGGATATTGTGCAAGCCTTGACCAAGAGTGAGTCCCAATGGGCCGCAGACACCTTGGCAGTGTTACAAAAACGCTCGCCTTTGATGCTCCATGTCACCTTCAAACAGCTTCGGCTTGGGCGCTCAATGACGCTAGCAGATGATCTTAGAATGGAAAGAACACTGGTAAGGCACTGCTTTCAAACTGATCATTTGCAACGCTCGGGAACAACTAGTGAAACGATCGAGGGTATTCGCGCGTTGGCCATAGACAAAGATCATAGTCCAGCATGGAACCCAGCCCGTATCGAAGAGGTCACTTCTGCCATGGTTGACCCATTTTTTGAAAGCGTTTGGGCCACTGAACATCACCCCTTAAAGGACTTAGTCTAAGAGACCCCAGAGAGCGTGATTTATGTCATTTGAACTGATCCAAGAACCCATAACCTGTCCCTTTTGCTGGGAGACTATTACGCTGTTAGTAGATCCTTCAGAATCCCAAATCTACACCGAAGACTGTTTTGTCTGCTGTCGGCCCATTTTGGTGAACACTGAAATACAAGGTGACCATATTCGGGTGAATGTCACGCAGGAAGATCTGGGCTTTTAGCCCAAGGTGTTTTGGTTTTTAGATTAAAAAACTAAGGACATAGGGTCACATCAATAACTCAACCCGTGCCCAAAGATAAAGGTTGGTGCCACGGAATCATCTGGAAGGTCTTCTTTTTGCGCCATCACTGCGGCCATAGAGGAAGGTATCTCAAAGGGTAACTTTCCTTGCGGGCTAAATTGACCAAAAATCATTTCGAACAGTACTGAATCATAAACACCGAAGGTGCCAATCAGACCATCACTGATTTGGTTAAGCTCGGTCAAAATAGCAGGACGATTAAGGTCAACTACAGTGATTAAAATAGCACTCTCACTGTAAGCCTTTGCCTTCTCTAACACCGTGGCGTTAAACGCCAGGTTGCCATCAGGTAAAATGCCACTTAAGAGCTTGTCGATAAACTCATCTGAACCTGGCGCTTGATTGCCGTTGAAAATCGTTGGCAGGTAAAGAATGATATAGTCCGCCTGATCAGCACTATCAACCAGCGTTGCGAAGGGTTTCGCCTGCTCTGGATCTAAACCATCAACAAATATTTTGGCCCCCGGGGTGATCGGTAGTGTTGGTGCATCAGTTGTTTTATTATTGAGTAATACCATCGATTTGCGCTGTGCTTCCAGTCCAGCGGCAACGTATTCTGGGGTCTTAACCTTTAAAGGAATGGCTTGCTCATCAACCAAGGAATTTTCAAATAAACCCATTTCAAACTTATTTCGCAAAATGCGTCGTACTGACTGGTCTATGCGCGCTTCGCTCAGTTCCCCTGACATCACTAGATCAATAATATGTTCAGGGTCACTCTCACCACCATATTGATCAACACCAGCATCAATCGACTTTTTATACCGCTCGCGAATCGATAAACCCTCGACACCCCAAGCTCGACTCGAAACAATGCCCCAATCAGTGCAGACCACACCAGTAAACCCTAACTGATCACGTAATAGATCAGTGAGAATCATTTTATTAAAACCCATGGCGACGTTTTCATCGGTCTGATCGATGGGAATACCGTAGTACGGCATGATCACCCGCAGGCCGTTATCAATAGCTTTTTTAAAGGGCTCCACGTGGTAATCAAAGTTACCGCCTGGGTAAACTTGCCGCTTACCGCTGGGCAAGTGTGGGTCAAAACCAAATTCTTGAGGCCCGCCGCCGGGGAAGTGTTTAACCATGGTCATGACGCTGTCCGAAGTCAGCGAGGCGCCTTGAAAACCAAGCATATAGGCATTGGTAAGTTGGCTAGATAATTCAGCGTCAGAACCAAAGGTGCCAAAATTGCGCGACCAACGGGGTTCTGTTGCTAAGTCTGCCATAGGGTGCAGCGCAGTGCGCAGGCCAACAGCACGGTACTCAGCTGATGCAATTTCACCAAAGCGTTTAACTAGATCAATATCTCGTGCCGCGGCAAAACCCAGCTGTGATGGCCAACCAGAAAAACCTTTTACGGAGAACGCGGCAATGCCACCGCTGGCCGCTTCATGTAAGGGATCGGAACTAATAGTTAACGGAATCCCAAGTCTTGTTCTGGCGGCGATTTTTTGTAGTTCATTGAGCTTTTTAGCAATTTCCAAGGGCGTTGGTTTGCCATAGAAATTAAAGTGAGAGATATGTTTATCCAATACTTCCGTCGCATCAACATCCACCCGTCCCATCGCCAAGTGAAACGCTAATAAAGCGAAATTTGGCTTAATCGTGATCGCTGGGTGCATCATCTGTCCAACTTTTTCTTCGAGGGTCATCTGGCCAAGCAGATTATCCACGCGCAATGCAGCTGGTTGACGAACATCTTCATAAATATCGAGCTGTTGGTTTTTATTAAGATCGCGATAGGTGAAATCATCGCTAATCAGCACCTCTGGCTCAGGCCCTTTACTCACATAAATACGGATATTGTCATAGGGCTGCATAAGCAGATTAACCACCCATAGAGCGGTCACAACAAGAACAGTTAGAATGGCAATACCAGCATACTTAAAGAATCTTTTCATAGGGCTTCTTTTAATTTTTATCGTAATGTCGATTAACGTATTTTAATCGCTACGTTTTTAGTTTGCACATAACTATACAAGGCTTCTTGACCTTTTTCACGACCAAAACCTGAAAGACCCGTACCGCCAAAGGGTGTTTCGATACCGCCAGCGTACCACTCATTAACAAATACCTGCCCGGCCTTTAATAATTTGGTTCCGCGCAAGCAACGGTTGATATTAGTACTAAAAATACCGGCCACTAGACCGTAATCAGTGGCGTTAGCTAGATCCCAAGCCTGCTCTTCAGAATCAAAAGCAGTTATAGCCAACACTGGACCGAACACCTCTTGCGTAAAAATATTGGTATCAGGGCTCACATCGCCAAACACAGTGGGTTCAACGAAGTAACCTTTGTGCCCAGCAGGTTTTTTACCTCCAGTTATTAGGGTTGCACCCTGCTGTGTAGCCTCGTCACAGTAATGCAGCACCTTTTTTTGCTGTGCTGCAGACATAACAGGGGTAATATCGTTGTTATGTATGCCCGGCCCTATTTTAAGGCCCTTAGCAAAGCTCGCAATACGCTCTACTAACTGATCATAAATACTACGCTCGACTAGCAGTCGCGACATGGCCGAACAGACTTGGCCTGCATTAAAGAAAATACCCCAATTAATACTGTCCATCAACTGCTCTAAGTCTGCATCGGCAAAAACCACCGCGGCGGATTTACCCCCTAGTTCCATCACACAGGGCACGGCACGTTCGGCGGCGGCATGCAAGATCGCGCGGCCTGTTAGCACGGAACCAGTAAAGACTATCTGATTTATATCTTTGTGGGCAGCTAGCGCGGCGCCAACGTCAGAGCCCATACCACAAAGCATGCTTAGAGCACCCTCTGGCAAACCAGCACGTTGACAGGCAGTAGCTATCCATGTCATCGCTAGTGGAGTCAGCTCAGGTGACTTAACAATCACAGCATTCCCTGCTGCGAGCGCTGGTGCTAGAGACCGAGCACAGATCGAAACAGGAAAATTCCATGGCACTATTTGTGCAGAAATGCCAAAAGGTTCATAAACCGTATAATCAATATAATCACTGCCAAGAGGGATAGACACGCCTTCAATTTTATCGGCCATACCGGCGTAATACTCAAAGTAGCGAGCAGCTTCGTTAAACTCGTTTTGGGCATCGCTAAGACGCTTACCATTCTCCAATACCGCTAGCTCACTACCCTGTTGGCTGATCTTTCTAATTTCAGTAGCGATGCGATATAACAAGGCCGAACGTTCAGCGGGCTTACAGTCGATAAGCACACGAGAATTAACGCAGTCTCTGGCTGCGGTGACAGCCGCTTCAAGATCATCCAAGCTAGCTTTTGCTATCGTTGCAAAGATCTCGCCTGTCGCGGGGTTTTCAATATTAATGCTACTGTTCCCCGAGACCCATTTTCCGCCAATAAAATTGTGCCAATCGCTCATAGAATTATCCCCTGTTAGGTTGTGCTCGCACTATAACGCTCAGCAACCCATTGGTGGAAGTGATGACTGGGGACATCCATGACAGGAGAAAACAGACCGCCACTAAACCCGGGGGAATGCCTTGCTTTCTGCATACCCTCAAGGGCAAATACATCCTCTCCAAAGACCTGACGCCAACTCTCTAAGACAGACGACCTGCATGCTTGGTAACGATCATCCAGGGCCTTTTCTCCAACATAATAAAGCTGCACTTTTTCAAACGTACTCTCGCAAGACTGGGGTTGCAAAATCATGGCAAAAGCATGGTCGATTTGAAGGCCCAGTAAAACATTTGGATATAGCGAGATATATTCTGCATGACGTATTTTATCTTTTGGCCAGTCTTCAAATTGAGGTAACTCTGTCCCAGCTACTTCTGACAAGGTATAAACATAGGTCCCCTGTCCCGACATATCGTCAGTAAAAACGATATTGTAATGCTCACTAAGCGGAGAGTATTTATTTAACGATGGGTGTACCCAGGGAAGATGATAGGCCTCGCAATAGTTTTCAACGGCCAGCTTCCAGTTCGCCTTAATGGTGAGTTCCATTGAACTTTCGGACGTAGAAACATGCAATTGATCGAAACTAGGACGACTTACAAAGGTCTCCCAACGTTGCGCTAAAGGTGCAATGAAGTGTTCGAAGTCTGGGGCGTCCCCAGATAGGTTAACAAAGATAATACCCATCCAAATATGAGAGCGAACTGACTTTAGTCCATTGTTGTCACACGAAAACCCTTTCACGTGATTCACGCCCACACCACCGATAAAGGGCGTGGTTTTAAGATCACCGTTAAAGTCATAGTCCCAAGAATGATAGGGGCATCGAATGCTGCGAGCCTGTGGCTTGGGCTCACTCACCAATGTCATTCCTCTATGGCTACACACGTTATGAAATACATGAATACTGCCTTGACGATCACGGGCCATTAAGAGCGGTAAACCCATGAAATCGGCTGGAGCTAAACTGCCATTGTTGACTAACTCAGATTCAAACCCTAAACCTGCCCATGTCTTACCTAAGACTTGGTCTCGCTCAAAATAAAAAAGAGCCTCACTAGTATAGGCTGATCCAGGCATGCCCTTAGCTTCAGTTATAGGCTTGCCCACCGCGTCCAGCTCCGTTAGTGGGATAGTTTCCTGTAGATTTATAGTCATACTGTGTTCCTTATTCGATCTGATCACTGTAGACGATTTAATTGGTTTTGGAATATCCATAAGCGACTTATTACTTAATGATTAGCTTTCCTTATGATGATTGACGAGTGTTTACAGAGGGGCCACTATTAGCGTCAATTAAATCAATTTCTAAGAGCTTTTTCGATGTCTACAATCAAGCAATCCCCTTACGTTATTGTGGGTGCTGGCATTCATGGCCTAAGTACCGCTTACCATTTAGCGCAAGCCTTAAAATCTAGCGGTAAGGGGTCCGGAAAGGATATCGTTGTTATCGACAAAACTGAGATTGGGGCAGGTGCCTCAGGTATCGCCTGTGGAGTGATCCGCAATAATTATTTTCAGCCTGCCATGCGAGAACTCATGGCACATAGTGTCAAAGTCTGGGAGACAGACCCAGATGCTTTTAGCTATCACCCCGTCGGTTATATGCAGATTAGTTGCGAATCGATGCATGAAGATGTCGCGTCTATCTATGCGCAGCAAAAAGCCATTGGCTATGACTCAGTCTTTATTGAAGGTCGTAAGGATTGCAAAGACTACATGGTGAATATTTTTCATGACTGGCAAGCACAGGGAATCACTTCGGTACTTCATGAGAAATCAGGTGGCTATGCCAATAACAAAAAGTCACTACAAGGCTTAGCGTCCAAAGCCAAGGCTGAAGGAGTACGTATTATTGGTGGCGTTACGGTAACTGGGTTTAGTCGGGATAATAAAGGTGCCATAAAGTCAGTTGAAACAGATAGAGGCAATATTGACTGTGATTACATCGTGGTTGCCCCTGGTCCTTGGGCAAAACAGCTGTGGCACATGCTCGAGATGCCCAGCACCGTTAGTATTAAAAACCCTGATACAGGCACTATTAGCCACGATATACCCATGTGGGTATATTGGTCCCTGCAGGAGGGAACACTTGGTGTTGACCCCAATTTACAGCAAACCAATGACGGTAAGATGCCGCCGGTCATACACGTGGATACCGATGCATCGCTATATTCCGATGTTGATGGTTCATTGCTCTCCGATAAAATGTGGGGTATCTATTACAAGCCGGACTTTAATTTCGGTGGTATCCAAGGCGGTGCCGCACCTTTTATCATCGACAAAAAGGCAGACTTGGTAGCGGTTGACCCCTACGGCCCGGAGTCGCCGGAATTTATTGTTGGTAACGATTTCTCAACCATGTGGGTATCTGCTTTGGCTCATTGCCAAAAACGGTTTTCAGGGACCATGGCCCAGTATAAAAATGAACCCTCTGGCGGCATTGGGGCCTTCACACCAGACAGCTTCCCTGTGTTTGATGTGTTCCATGGTAATTGTTATATGATCGCCGATTCCAACCATGGATACAAAATGATCGGGGTTGGTAAACTGGTAGCAGAAGATATATGTGGTCAGAGCTCAAGCTTGCTGGATCCATTTCGATTTTCCCGCTATGCCCAAGGAAAGCTGCATCCCGTCTCTAACAGCCCTTTCCCTTGGAGCTAAGACAGATAACTAAGTTTCTGATAGGACGTCAGTGATTTTGACCCATAAATCTATAATCAACGTATAGCAGTTATAATCAATACTAGCCTACAATTTGATAATCTTTACTGAGATATAAGGGCCAGATCCCCCTGAAAAAAATGAGAACACAACTGTAAAAAAGGACTCCTAGTGAAAAACTTCTCAATGAAATTATTAGTCATCCTTTCAATCTTTGGGTTAGCGCTTGCTGGCTGCGCGGAAAAATTTAACCCCTCAGAGACTCTAAGCCTGGCCGACAAATATAATGTTGTGATCGAGCGGGACCACTTAGGCGTACCCCATATTATTGGCGAGCGAGATGTAGACGCGGCCTTTGGCTTTGCTTATGCACAAGCTGAAGACAGCTGGAAAATTATCCATGACAGCGTCCCATTTTATCGGGGCACCAATGCCGCAATTAATGGTAAAGAGGCTGCAACAGTCGACTTTTTGGTCCAATGGTTGGGTATTTGGGATACGATTGAATCGGATTATGAAACCCAATTAAAACCTGAGACTCATGCTTGGATCGATGCCTTTGTTGACGGCATAAATTACTACGCGGCCTTGCATCCAGAGCAGACCGATCAATCGGTTTTTCCCATCACGGGCCAGGACGTTGTTGCCGGCTATATGCTGCGTCATTTGCTGTTCTACGGGTTTGATGCGTCACTAATGGAGTTATTTGAACCTAAACGACAGCGTGCTATTAGTCGTGGTCCTGCTGACCGAGATCATCAGGCGCGGCCAATAGCTGAAGGCGTCACTATCGGTGACCTGCCTGTGGGTTCAAATGCGATTGCTGTCGCAGCGCCTTTTACTGTAGATGGAGCGACCCGTTTGGCTATCAACTCCCACCAGCCCACTACCGGCCCTGTGGCATGGTACGAGGCTCACATTCAAAGTAATGAAGGCCTTGATGTGATGGGCGGACTGTTTCCTGGTAGCGCCACTATCGGCGTTGGCTTTACTAAAAATCTCGGCTGGGGTGCTACCGTTAATAAACCTGACTTAGTCGATATCTATGTCCTAGATATGGACCCCAATGACCCCATGCGTTACAAGTTGGACGGCCAATGGAGAACATTGGAAGCGAAAGATATCGACATTGAGATTAAATTGTTCGGTTTCCTTCCTTGGACGGTGACTCAGGTCGGCTTGAAATCAGTTCATGGACCTGTGATTCAAAATGATCACGGCACCTATGCAGTGCGTTATGCGGGCATGGGTGAAGTGCGTCAGTTGGAACAGTGGCTCGCGATGAACAAGGCGCAAAATTTTGACCAGTGGCGCGATGCTTTGCGCATGCAGGCCTTTGCCAGCTTTAATTTTGTCTATGCCGACCGCGAAGGCAATACTATGTTTGTGCATAATTCCCTGACGCCTAAACGGCTGCCTAGTTATGACTGGACACAATATTTACCGGGTGATGATAGCCGTCTGATCTGGAAAAACTATATGGCCTTTGATGATCTGCCACAGGTAATTAATCCAACCTCGGGCTATCTGCACAGTGCCAATCAAACGCCTTTTCGTGTTAGCGCGAAAGCTGACAATCCCAACAAAGATGACTACCGTATTGAGGACGGCTTTCCGACTAGAATGACCAATCGTGCCGACCGTGGGCTAGAGCTGTTGGCTGCACTCGATTCCATCTCAGAACAGCAATTTTATGACATCAAACACGATAAAAAATACAGTGTTAACTCTCGTGCTTACGCTTATTTGCAAAAGGCAGCGAGCGCCGATCTGAGCGATATAAAGAGCGATACTTTACATAACTATCAAGCGGCGCAGGGTCTCATTGCCAACTGGGATCTGTCCACTGACATCAATAACCGTGGTGCGGCACTTAGTGCCTGCGTTTTGGGCGGTGAGTGGTTGTCCGAGCAAAAGGGTGACTCTGCTCCCAAGGCTCTGGACGAGCTTATTCGCTGTACTGATTTATTAATCGAGACAACCGGCCATATTGATCCACTTTGGGGTGATGTGAATCGACATGTTCGCGGTGATCTTAATATTCCAGTGGCTGGCGGCCCAGACACGTTGAGAGCTATTTATAGCAGGCGTATGGAGGGAGATAAATTCTTAACCAATGTAGCCGGTGATGGACTTTATTACCAGGTTTCTTGGGATGCCCAAGGAGAATTTAAGGTGCGTGGGGTTCACCAATACGGTTCAGCCACACTGGATGAAAACTCACCTCACTATGCTGATCAAGCCGAAGATTATGCCAACGAAATTCTTCATGATCCTCTATTTGATTCGTCCCTACGAAAATCAAAAATAGAACGCCGCTACAGGCCTGGTGAATAAGCCTAGACTCTGCTTTTCCTTCTCTCAAAGCATCTAATCTAACCCTTATTGGTGAGTAAGGCTTGCTTTTGAAGGGTGACACCACGAAAATACTCGTCTTCCCAAAGAATTCGCCGTAGATCAAAAGAGTTAATCATGTCTATCCAGTGGTATCCCGGTCATATGCGCAAGGCCAGCAACGAGATGATCGAGGCTCTGCCTCTGGTTAATGTCGTGATTGAAGTTCTAGACGCTCGTATTCCATTCAGTAGTTCAAATCCGTTTATTCAAGAACTGAGTGCCGATAAGCCGCACATTAAACTACTTAATAAAACTGACTTGGGTGACCCTGATATTACCAAGCTGTGGCAGGACTATTTTGAGGAACTGGCGAACACCAAGACCTTGCTATTGGATTTAAAGAATCATGACCCGAGTAAGCAAATTATTGACCTGATTAACAAGCTGAGTCCACAGAAAGAAGGTCGAAACACTTTGGTCATGGTGACTGGCATCCCCAATGTTGGTAAGTCATCGTTAATTAACTGTCTGGCAGGAAAGCACATTACCAAAACCGGTGACGAGCCAGCAGTGACCAAAGGTCAGCAAAAGATTAACCTTCGCAATGGGATCATGCTGCTGGATACCCCAGGTATTCTCTGGCCGAAGATAGAAAATCCTCAAGGTAGCTATCGTCTAGGCACTACTGGCGCCATTAAAGATACTGCGGTGAGCTATGAAGATTTGGCATTTTTTGCCGCAGAATTCCTGCTCGAGGCATACCCTCAGCGTCTGCGAGAACGATTTAATGTCGAGGAATTACCGCGAACAGAAATCGCGCTGTTGGAGATCATTGGTGCTCAACGCGGCTGTCTTAGAGCGGGTGGACGTGTCGATTTAGAACGTGTCTCAACCATCTTTATTAATGAATTACGCGCTGGTTTGTTAGGGCCTTTGGGGTTTGAAACACCTGAAATCATTGAGGCAGAGATGCAGCAAGTGGCTGTGTTAAAAGAAGAGAAAGCAGAACGTGAAAAATTGCGCTTAGACAAGGCCGCAGCGCGTCGTAGAAAAGCTAAGTCAAACCGCAAATAGCGCTATACGTAACACCCTGCCGCATAACCAGAAGCCCAGGCCCACTGAAAGTTATACCCACCCAGATGACCAGTAACATCAAGTACTTCGCCCACAAAATAAAGACCCGGTTGGGTCTTACATTCCATGGTCTTGGATGAAATGTGATCGGTGTCAACACCACACAATGTGACCTCGGCGGTGCGATAACCCTCTGTACCAGACGGCTTTAATTGCCAGTTACTTAATGTATCGGCAATGTACTCCAACACTCCGTTAGGAATTTCTGCAATCGCAGTATCAGCATAGGTCGTCCAATAAATACTTTCCAATGACTGAGTGAGTCCTTTTGAGACTAGAGGAGCCAATAAACTTCTCAACAGACTCTTTGGGTTAGATTGTTTAAGCTCCAGCAATAGCGCCTGAGCATTTTGATCAGGTAATAAATTCACGCTAATAAATTGCCCCGGCTTCCAATAACTGGACAACTGCAGAGCGGCCGGACCACTGATGCCGCGATGAGTAAACAGTAAATTCTCTCGAAAGGTCATGCCATTGACTGACATTTCAACATCGACGGACAACCCAGAGTTGGTCTCGCTGATATCTTTTACCCAATCACTGAAAGTAAAGGGCACCAGTCCAGCAGTGCGCGGCAGTAAATTGAGCCCGAATTGTTCGGCGATGTCATAGCCGAATCCTGAAGCCCCTAAAGTTGGTATGGATAGGCCGCCAGAAGCAATAACTAAAGACCGACACTGGAAACGTTTTTCCTTCACTGACAGGGTAAAACCACCCTCTTTACAAACTTCAACTTGGCTAATCATCGACTTAGTCTCAATGACTACCCCGACTGCGGCGCACTCATCGAGTAACATTTTTAGAATATCTTTTGATGAGTTATCGCAAAATAATTCACCGTGGCTTTTCTCGTGATAAGGAATCTGATGTCGCTCAACTAAATCGATAAACTGCCATTGGTTGTAACGGTTTAACGCTGAAATGCAAAAATGTGGATTGCTAGAAAGGAAGTTTTCAGGGGTTGTATCCAAGTTGGTAAAATTGCAGCGGCCACCCCCAGACATCAGTATTTTCTTGCCCACCTTATTGCTGCTGTCGAGCACTAATACAGATTGACCTCGCTGCCCTGCGGTAAAAGCGCAAAATAATCCCGCAGCACCGCCCCCAATAACAATGACATCGTAATCTTTCACGTAGTAACATCCCCCGCTATATTCTTCCAACGTCGCTCAATTTCCTCTCGACCAATAGACTCAAGAATACTGATGTTTTTGACCGGAATGGTCTCCGGATTAGAAAAACTACCCAAGGCGCGAGCTATCATGTCTTCGCGTAAAAAATGAATCAACGGATAGGGAGAGCGGTTACTGAAGTGACTGGCAGACTCGGCAGGCTCTTCAGCAAATTGATAGCTCGGATGAAAACTGGCCAACTGGATAATACCTTCTAAACCCGCATCACTTAAAAGTGTTTCAGCGAGATCAATAACATCGAGATAATCGTCAAAGTCACTCAATGCATTGGGGATGACCAATAAAGTAGTGGTGACATCCAACTCTGAGGTACTCTGAATAAGATCCAACTCAGCCAGAAAAGTTTGCATAATCTGTTCTATGTCAGTGGACTCGCACACTTTTATCCTCAGCCCGTCAGAGGACACCACGGGTGCTGCAAAAGGGCATAAATTGAGCCCTACAACAAACTGCTCAAGCCAAGCCCTAACCTGCTGTTCTATCAACGACCAAGCCACTGAGGCCATAGTAAATCCAAGTTGCACAATAAGGGGTGCAGGATACCGATTACCAAGAACCGGAACAAGGACTGACTGAAAGGCAGGGAGTCGGGTTATAGTTAATCAGTGGGTATGCTCTTTAAATAGACTTTAATGGGCAGGGCCAATTCGTCGCTAAACCAGCCTTGTTGAAGCTGTGCATCTAACTGCTGTAAAAAGGCCTCGCGGCCCTGTTCCTTAAGCAAGTCAAAGGGTCCTTTTGACACACTCATGCCAACCTTCCATGCGCCGTCAATAACCTCTGGGCTAGCTATCTCATTAGCCGCTAATTGGAGGGCATTTTGAATTAAAGCGGAACACAGGAGGCTGGCACTTTTATCAATACGATTTCCCTTTGAGGACTCTATAAACCCTTCAGACTGATAACTAGGCTGCGGATACTGATAAAACCCTTTCATGGATTTTGCACCCAACTCTTGCCGGTCAATATAGGGCTGGATTAAGGCCATCACATCTGCCTTATTTTCTTCATAATTCGGTGTAGAACGCGGCTTTTGCCAGCTATCATAAATAACATTAATGCCAAATAAATCAATTAAACCGAAGGGGCCAATTGGCACCCCCTGCTGAATCATCCAAGCACGATCCACCTCCTCTATGCTTGCTTCGCCTTTCTGTCTCATCAGCATAGCCGTCGCCAAAACAGGCCCCAGCATTGCATTAATAACATAGCCTGGATTCTCTTTCTTGAGAATTAAGGGCACTGCATTCAGACTCAACACGTAGCGCTCTAGAACATCGACGGTATCCTGCGACGTTCGCACACCACCAACAATATCAATGAGTACAGATCCAAGATGGGAATGTAGTGCCGCAAATAATGCACCGCGATCATCAGACATCACATCTTGAATTTCAGAGACCATAATCGAGGAGGTATTGGTGGTAATAATCGTGTGTGGCGGACATACCTGATCTAACTTAGCATGCACCTCACGTTTTAGACCCACACTTTCAAAGACCGATTCGCTTACTAAATCCGCATCGCTGGTGGCGTTATTAAGATCATCTGAGCATTCAATTTGACTGATGACATAATCAAACGCAGATTGCGAGCAAATATTCTGGGTGACAATGTAGTCACCTATATCCTTGAATCGACTCGGGACTAGATCAAAACTGGCTTTGCTAACATCATAAATAACCACCTTGTAGCCTGCCAAACCAGCGACTACCGCATTAGCGCATCCCATGGTCCCTGCACCAACAAAACAAACCTTGTTAATTTCAGCTATCTTCACGCGTATTATTTCCTTATTTCAATGCTCTGGGGAGGCGATCTGATACAAACAAATTAGCGCTGCCCTTGGTCATAATGGCGGGTAAGTACTCAATAATCGGCAGGTCTGCCATGGCATTAGCAATATGATACTGGGTTGGATTTTGCTCCCAAGTTAGGTGCTTCCAGTTGACTTCACCGGTTCCTATTTTCACATCGATGAATTTGTTTTCAGATGGAAATAATGTCGGCTGGCCAAAACCTGGCCCCCATCCACCGATAGTTGGCATATATCGGTAACCCATGGGGTTATCGGTTGCTTTGTTAGCTTCCTGCTCTGCTAGCACCACATCTAGAGCAACGGGAGTTAATCCCGTTAACGACATATCCATAATGTCATGACCGAAATGATGAGCCTTAGTGCGCCAAATGCCATCGCTCATATGATGCTCTGGTATATCAGCATAAATTTTGGAAATACCCTGCATCTCACGACCGGTCAAAATAGGATCAGTTAAATTTTCCCACATAACCAAGGTGTAGCTGCCGACAATTTGCTCTTTATCGCCTTTGTAAATAACCGAGGCATGCACTCCAATTAAGTTATAACCATGACCCGCTAACCAATCAATGTCTTTATTGCCGGCATAGGCTACTGTAATTACCGCCTGCTCAGGCACGTCAAAGCATTCGGGCAATAATTTCAGCAATGCATCGCGATCAGTGACATAGGACACCATCATGGTGGTCACATCGTGGTACCAACCTGATGATTTTTCACCGGCATATCGCGGGCCGAAATGTGCGGGCATAAGGTAATTTTGATTGGGGTCTAACTTGTTCATCTTGAGATCCTTTGTAGCGTTAATAGCGTTTTATCGAGAGATTATTCAGTACCCTTAACTGTAAGACACTAATCGGCCTCCACTAAACCCATATAACAACGTTCTTAATGACCTTAAACATCTTTATTGGAAAACATACCGCCACTAAAGCTGCTTGTCAACAGGTTTAGCAGATGCCGCATGGTGGCTGGTTAATCGGCTTGACGAAAGAACGTACCTAGACATTAACGATTGAAGTCCTATAATTGTGTCAATTAACTGAGCGTACGCTATGAGTATAATTCAGCCTAAAGAGTTACCCGCTGGCCGAGTTCGCCGAATCCAAGAGCGCACGGAAGTGGCTCGCGCCAACTTAATCACCGCTGGGGTACCTCTTTTCTCGGAACGAGGTTTTGATGCCGTCTCTGTCCGCGACATAGAAGTTGCTGCTGACGCTAACCGCGGCATGCTGGCTTATCATTTTGGCGATAAAGAACACCTCTGGAGAGCAGTTGCGGACTTCACCTTCCAGCAAATTGATGCTCAGCGAGATCTGCGCTTGGATATGATGAAAGATATTTCTGATCGCGAGGGCCTAGCGTTAATGATTCGATTTTATGTGCGCTTTTACGCAGAACATCCGGAACTGAGTCGCTTAATGGCTCAAGAGGCGAGGCAGGAAAGCTGGCGTATTGATTATTTAGTTGAAAACCATATTCGTCCAGGCAGTTTACAACTTGAGCAACATGTGAGAAAAATTCTCAATCTCAGTGCTAGAGAATTCGCTCACTGGTACTATATTATGGTCAGTTCAAGTGCCACTATTTTTTCTTTTGAGCCTGAATGTAAGCGCCTATTCGGATTCAATCCACGCAATGAAGATGTCATCGAAACCCATGCAGACATGCTGGTGAATATGCTTTTAGGGAACGCAACCTAGTAGAGAATACCAAAACCTGTCAGGTCCAAATTCGCAACTAATAAAAGAAACTTTTAAACGCCAAAAGCAGCTCAAATTAGCCTGATACATAATTTCCTTTTTTCTCTAATAAAAGTAAAAATAGTGCTTTGAAATAGCCATTATTAAGAGTACATTGGCGCCAAATTAATGGAGCCATTTTTAACATGCCCCTTCGAACCGTTGTTGCTATCTGGCCACTCTTTGTAGGCCTCTCTCTTATTGGCCTAGCCGTTGGCGTACAGGGCAGTTTGCTGGGCGTGCGCGGGGCATTAGAGGGCTTTGATGACATGTCCATCGGACTGCTAATGTCATGCTATTTCGCGGGCTTTCTAGCCGGATCACAACTCACGCCAAAACTGATCGAACGGGTAGGTCACATCCGTATTTTTGCCGCATTATCGGCCGTCGCTTCGGTAACTATTTTAATCCATGCATTGTTTGTTAATCCTTGGGTATGGGCAGTGATGAGGCTCCTGACTGGATTTGCTTTTTCAACCATCTATGTGGTCTCTGAAAGCTGGCTGAATCAGTCATCTAACAATGCTAATCGTGGTCAGATCCTGTCAATTTACACCACCATATTGCTGGCGGGTATCTGCGCTGGTCAGTTTATGTTGAACCTTGCTGATCCAGCTGGATTTACCTTGTTTATTTTGATCTCGGTTATGGTTAGCGTCGCGGCCGTGCCTATTTTACTTTCCATAGTACCGACGCCGCCCATTGAAGAAACGGAGCGGGTTACCATGAGTCATCTTTGGTACCGTACCCGTGTCGGCGTGATTGCTATTATCGTCTCACAATGGGTGTCCAGCATGCTGTTCGGAATGGGTGCCGTGTATGCCACAAGACTCGGCTTTACCATTGCTGAGGTGGCAAATTTTATGGGCTCTATGATGGCAGGCGGGATGATTTTGCAATGGCCTCTGGGTAAACTTTCAGACATAATAGATCGTCGATGGGTGATCGGCTTCTCATGTTTGGCTGGTGTCTTTATCGCCTTACTAATCAGCTTTATTAACGAAGCCTCTCTATGGTTGTATGGATTAACGTTTTTATTTGGCGGCTGCTCTTTATCTCTTTATTCCATCGTGGTCGCGTTCACTAATGACCACCTGCGGCCAGCCGAAATCGTACCTGCAAGTGGCACTATCGTTCTAATCGCCGGGCTTACTTCAATTACCGGCCCGGTAACAGCTGTATTTTGGCTTCAGATATTTGGCCTAAAAAGCTTTTTCGTACTCCTGGCCGCCAGCCTTTTAGGCATGGGTGTAATGAGTATTTGGCGAGTATTGACTATTCCTGCCCTACCCGCTGAATACAAAGTACAAAGCACATTGCAGGCCGCAGCCTTGCCTGTCGGAACAATTTTGCATGCGGAAGAAGATATCGCACCAGTCCACTAAATGGACTAACGGACATAACCAATTATTGCAATAAAATGAGCTGTTGAGCCGGCCAATACAGCAAAGTGCCAAACCCCATGGGCATGCTTTAGATGCCAGGTTTTATCAACGACATAAAAAATAACACCTGTGGTATAGGCAATACCTCCAGCCACTAACCAGTTAAAGCCGACAACATTCATCGCTGCTTTAAGGCCAGAGAAATCCAAGGCACAGGCCCAACCCATAGCCAAATACGTGGTCAACTGAATGACTTTTACCCGACGACCTGATAGAAATATTTCGGTCAAGATGCCGACTGCCGCCAACGCCCAAATGATGCCCATGATCCACCAGCCACTGCCGTCCCGCATACTAACTAGCATGAAGGGCGTGTAGGTGCCTGCAATCAATAGATAAATTGCGATGTGGTCAAATAGCTGAAATAGGCGTTTTAGTTTGGCTGGTCGAAAACTATGGTAGAGGGTGGACATGGTATACAACAAGACCAACGAAACGCCAAAGATACTGAAGCTGGCGATCATCCAGGGGTCTGCAGTCTGAACGCTAACCGTTAAGAGTGAACCTAATGCAACTAAGGCCAATGCTGCGCCCACTAGGTGGCTAATACTATTGAGCCGTTCTCCGTAATACATAATTTTCTCAATCTATTGGTTAATACTGAGTCTCGCGCTGGAGTCCGAAAAGGTCTATCGATTTCATGTGAGAGGTAATCCGCGAAAGTAATTTTGGCAGAACCTCATCTGGAATGTTGTGACCCATCACTGGGAAAATAACCAACTCAGAGCCTTTGATAACCTCCGCCGTATGCTGCCCATGTAGGGGCGGTATCAGGCCATCTTCTGCACCGTGTATTACCAATGTCCGGACTTTAATGGTTGACGTTTCCGCGGTGCGATCCCCTGCATCTAATATCGCCATATACTGCCGAGGCATTGAATCCAGATAAAAGCCACGCTCACTCAACGCTTTGGCGCGCTCATCTGCCGCTGCACCAGATGCCAAGCTCGCCAATGCCTTTCGAGCCTCCTTGGTTGGTTGAGGGAGATGCTTGGCACCGGTCGTTGACATGACAGATGTTAAACTACGCACTCTTTCGGGATACTGCGCTGCCACCTTTTGCGCGATCATACCCCCCATGGAAAACCCAACAACGTGCGCATCTTTATAATCAACAGCATCCATAAGACCGACGGTATCTGCTGCCATATCGTCCAGTGTATAGGGTGTATTAACCCTTAACCCCAGTTTGTTTTTCAGCAATTGTAACCATATGGTAGGTTGCCCCCAATCATTAAATCGAGTTGAACCACCCGTGTCTCGATTATCAAATATTAAAACGTGGTAACCCGCTTGCTCAATTCCTCGCACTAAATAATCACCATGGACCCGATTGGAGGCTCCCAGACCCATAATCATAAGCACCTTGGGGTTTTCTTTTTGACCTATTTCTCGATAGGAAATCTCAATATTATTTGCAGTAACCGTTTTAAGTGGGTGCTGATCAATATAAGTATGCGGAAAATCAGCATAGGCAACACAGGTAAAAATTATAAGTATCAGGGATGCAACGGCCTTTCTCATGGTTATTCCTTTGGCGAACATGCTAGTTGGCTTACGATGATTACTGTATGTCCGCATCATTTTTCTAGATAATAATCTTATTAGGCCTAAGCCAACAAATCTATATCACTATACACTCAATTATTGACCCTCTAGTCACTGTCATAAAATGAATTTTTTATTAGTTTAATGAAAAATAGTTAGCCCTGTCTGTATAGACATTATTTGGCAATTCGCTGTCAATCCCTTTGATATTTGTGACGCCATGAAGGTACGACCCATAGTTTATCCCAAGATTGCTTGATCCCTTGCCGACAAAAGTCAAAGCGATTACCAATATATATTAACAATCTGACAAATAATTTTAGTGTTTATGGGATCACATTCAGGAATCATAATCGGCCATTTTTTAGGTGTAGTTAACTTGGTGAGTGGAACTCAATCCTTTTATTAGCAATAACAATGATACTAATGATAATGATAATGATAATGAGAACTACTTGCATTAAGGATAAAACTGGGTAAAATATCTGTGAAGCGCACAAACGTCTCTTCAGACTGTGGTTTGTAGCTTTTTATCATTAACAAAATTTCAGTTTTAGAGAATGAATATGTTTAAACACGTCAGTATTTCACTTATTTATGTGGCAGTAATAGCCTCTTTTAGCATCTCGTTTACCTACGCAGATCACGCTGAAAAATCAGAATTTTTTGAAGAGATAACTATTGTTGGCAATAAAGATCGAGCCAGCACAGTGGCTGGTTCTGCTCACTTTATTTCTGACGCAGAGCTAGAAGTATTCAACTACGCCGACATACAACAAATCTTGCGCCAGGTACCTGGTGTTAATTTGCAGCTTGAAGACGGTTATGGCCTGCGACCTAATATTGGTATTCGCGGAGTACAAACCGAACGCAGCGGCCGCATTATGCTGCTGGAAGACGGAGTACCTATAGCCCCAGCACCTTATGCCGCATCAAGCGCGTACTATTTTCCTACAGCCGGTCGTATGTATAGCGTCGAAGTATTGAAAGGTCCTGCCGCAATTACCGAAGGTCCCAACACCATTGGTGGTGCAATTAACATGATCTCTACACCTATCCCAGAGGAAACTGAAGGTAAGGTCGTTGCCGAAGCCGGTGGCAATTCCACAACACGAGTGCATGCGGCTTATGGTTCTACTAATAGTGATGGTTTTGGTTATTTGATAGAAACTCATCAGTGGAAGAGTGATGGGTTCCAATCAATTGACGGCAGTAACAGCGGTACCGGTTTAGATATCAAAGACTACACCTTGAAGTTAGGGTACGCTCCCTTTGATTCTCGCCATGCATTTGAACTGAAATATCAGTACGCTGAACAAGACTCTAACCAAAGTTATTTAGGCATTACTGATACTGACTTTGATCGAGACCCTTACCGTCGTTACTCCGTATCACAAAACGACTTAATGACTACTGAGCATAAACAGCTGATATTACGACATGATTTCTCCATAGGTGATAGTTTAAATATGACCACTACTGTCTATAATAATGATCATGCTAGAAGCTGGTACAAGCTTGATAAATTGGGTGGTGTCGGTCCCGAGAAAATTATTGCAGACATTAATAAGGGGACTACTGCATCTTCTGATTTAGCCTTGCAGGCTATCTTATTGGGCGGCGATAGTGCTGCAGGCGACGTAGTCATTAAAGATAATAATCGCAATTATTATTCACGTGGTGTGTCGGTCAAATTTGATTGGTTACTAGACGGCAATTTAACGTCTCACGATATCGAAGTGGGTTTCAGGTATCACCAAGATGAAGAAGATCGTTTGCAACGCTCCGACAAATACACTCAGGTCGACCAAACCTTAATCTTAGACTCCATAGGGGTGACCGGTGGCAATAAAAGCAACCGTGTTGTCCAGGCAGAAGCATTAGCTATCTACATTAAAGATGATATTACCTTTGGTAACTTTATTGTGACGCCCGGTGTGCGTTTTGAAGATATTAAACTTGAGCGTCGGGACTGGAGTTCTCTTCCCCGCAATACAACGCCTAGCCTAAAACAGAATAGTGTTACCGCTGTATTACCTAGCATAGGTGTGTTGTATAACGTCAATGACAATCTGTCACTGTTAGCTGGCGCTTATAATGGATTCGGCACACCAACCACCACTAGCGGTGTTGATGAAGAGCAGGCACTTAATGTCGAGCTTGGTGGGCGTTATCAGCAAGCTGACTTGATGATTGAGTTGATCGCCTTTACCAGTGACTACGAAAATTTAGTGGGTGAATGCACCGCATCTTCAAGCACGAGTGATTGTGATATTGGCGATCAATTTAATGGCGGTAAAGCAACCGTTCGCGGACTGGAGTTTCAATTAACTAACAGTTTTCAGCTAACTGACAGCACTACTATGCCCGTATCGATCGCCTACACATACACAGATGCAGAGTTTGACAGCACCTTCGACGGCGAGTTTTTCGGTGACGTTAGTAAAGGTGATCCGATCCCTTATATTCCAGAAGCTCAAGTAACTCTAGCGTTGGGTTTAGAGAATGGTCCTTACCGCGTTAATGCAAATCTTAATTATGTTGATGCAGTTTGCGTAAAGGCAAGTTGCGTTGATTTTGAAAAAACTGACGATTCCACTGTGTTAGATCTGGTCGGTAATTATCAAGTCAATGACAACTTAGGTGTATACCTAAGACTAGAAAACATAACAGATGAAGCAGATATCATTGCTCGCCAACCTAAGGGGGCTCGCCCTAATAAAGCACGGTCCGCAACGATCGGTATGCGATTAGTGTTTTAGCCTTAGGGGATAACACTGACAATTTAGATGTATCTATTGGGAGCTGGTAACAGCTCCTTTTTTATTTCATTAGAAGCGGCCTATAAAAACCCAATACCGACACCATTTGCTCTGGCAACCTATAAATCGTGCTGATCAATATAGCTCCGGGGAATGTTCGTACTCGTAAATGCTGTTATTAGAACTGCTAAAAACATTTCATTCTCATTTAATCTTCCTTGCAGTAAGAGAACTCGTTAACAAAATTCAATTCAGTAGCCTCTCCGAGAAAAACAAACGCTTGTATATTAGATTTTACTAATGTAGTATAATCTAATATTAATCTACTGGTCACTAAAGTGCTCGATATTCAATCGTCAGAACTTCAAGAACACGCCAAGGAAGCGGCGGATCTACTAAAACAGCTGAGTAATGAGAACCGCTTGATGATCCTGTGCTCTCTAATCAATACCGAACTATCTGTTAGCGAGCTTAATGCCATGACACCACTCAGCCAGTCGGCTCTATCTCAGCATCTTGCATCGTTGCGAAGCGCTGGGCTAGTACTAACACGGCGAGAAGCCCAAACCATTTATTACAGCCTTTGTGGCGATCATGCAATGCAGGTTATTAAAGTACTTCAGTCTATTTATTGCCCGGAGCTAGAGGCCTAACATGAATCAATCAACAAGCAATATTTCTGCACACGCATTTAAACAACTTCGACAAGAGTCTGCAGGTAAGCTACGTATTATTGATCTGCGCACTTACGCTGAGGTCAATACTGAAAGTTTAGACGGTTGCGCTCATTTTCCTGTTCAAAAACTTAAAGCCTCAGAATTGAAGATCTACCTTCAGCAACAAAATCATGAGCCAACCCAACCTATTTATCTGCTCTGCGCTAGTGGGCAGCGCGCGGTGCGGGCCGCCAATCAGCTGCAAGACGACCTAGATTTTAAGCTAATCATCATTGAAGGTGGCCTTAATGCCCTAAAACAACTCGGCACCTCTGTCACTGAGGGCGACAATACCGTGATTTCTCTAGAAAGGCAGGTCCGTATTGCCTCCGGTTCTCTAGTAGTAATAGGCGTTTTGTTAGGGCTGCTCATCCACCCTTGGTTTTATGCCCTTTCCACTTTTGTAGGCTCTGGCCTAGTCTTTGCCGGTACGACCAACAATTGCGGCATGGCCTTGGTGCTAGCAAAAATGCCCTGGAATACAAAGACCGGAACTAGCTAACATGGGTGTTTTAATCGGGCTCATAATAGGGTTAGCATTTGGTCTCACAGGGGCTGGCGGTTCCATTTTTGCGGTACCTCTCTTAATTTTATTACTCGATTTGCCCATTAATGAGGCTATTGGTATTGCTCTGGGAGCAGTAGCCGTTAGCGCGCTCATCGGCACAGTCAGCAAGTGGCGGACTAAATCTATTTTATGGGTTCCCGCCATAGCGCTGGGTGGAGGTGGTGCCATGATAGCCCCCTTAGGGAAAGAGCTTGGCAGTCAAATGCCGCCCGCATTATTACTCATAGGTTTCTGCGTCATTGCCAGTTTTGTTGCTTTACTTATGTGGAGACAAACCCTGCACTCCCCAGAAAAAGACAGCACATCGCGGTCAAACAACATCAGTGCTCAAGACCACCAAGATTCACTATGCCGGCTAAATCCAAATGGAAGGTTCAATTTAGCCTCGACGTGTTTTTTATGGCTGATTATTTACGGACTATTGGTCGGTTTATTGAGCGGCCTATTTGGAGTTGGTGTCGGATTTTTAATTGTGCCCGCGATCTTATATAGCACCCGCATGCCTATGCAATATGCGGTAGCGACGTCGTTATTGATTATCAGTGTCATTAGTACCTCAGGATTTACTCGCTTTGTTATAATAAATCCGGGCTTGGATTGGGCGCTACTCTCAAAAATCTGCTTAGGCGGTCTGTTGGGGATACTTGGTGGACGTTTGGTGGAGAAAAAAATTGCCGGTATTCAATTGCAAAGGACCTTCGCAGGGGCATTGCTAGCCATGGTCGGCGTCACCCTGGCTAATGGACTATCCTAAAGGAGCGGTATAGAGATGATATTTAGGCAGCTATTTCACAGTGAATCATCTACTTACAGCTACCTGCTTGGAGATAACGCCACCCGACAGGCTCTGCTCATAGACCCTGTTCTGGAAAAAACCCAAGAGACTCTGTCGTTAATTAATCAACTGGGTTTGACGCTAGCCTTAGCTATAGATACTCACACCCATGCTGATCACATAACAGGCTTAGGTGCTCTAAGAGATAAAACCAACTGTAAAACCATGATGGGTACCCAAACTTTAGCTGACTGCGTGTCTGCAACCTTTAGTGACGGTGACCTAATAGATATAGGTGACATTCACCTCGAGGTGATTTACAGCCCCGGCCACACAGACGATTCCTATAGTTTTTATGTTTGTAAACAAGGCATATTATTTACTGGGGACACCTTGTTAATTCGTGGTACTGGGCGCACAGACTTCCAAAATGGCGATGCTGATGCTCAGTATGATAGTCTCTTTCAGCGCCTGCTCACCCTGCCCGAAGATACAGTCGTGTACCCAGGTCATGACTATAAAGGCTGGACAAGCAGCACCATAAGAGAAGAAAGAGAGCATAATCCACGACTTCAACTCGCGGACAAAAATACCTATGTAGCCTTTATGACGAACTTGCAACTGCCTAGCCCAACGCTAATGGATATTGCCGTGCCAGCCAACCAAGCCTGTGGAAAGCTCCCAGCTCAATAAAAATCTACTTTTTTGTCAGTTTTTTTTGCAAAGCCATGGTTTGTTTAGTGGCTTCAAATACCGTTAACCCGAGGTCTGGCGAACCAGTTCGACCGATCGCATCGATCTGGCCATAGTACCAATACTGCACAGCAAAACCCGCCATCGCTCGCAATAGTTTAAGGTTACCCAACCATCCCAGCCATTTGGGAAATAATGACAGTGATGCCTCATAACGCGGCAGTTCGGACAACCCTGACATCAATTGGTTTGGTGCGTCGGTCATGACACACATCGGACGACCTATACCTATCAGATCAGCACTACCGCTCTCGATCGCTTGTTCCATTGCCACGCGCTGCCTAAAACCCCCAGTAACCATCAATGGCACACTTACCTTTTCACGCATAGCAATTGCAAAATCAACAAAGTAAGCCTCACGCATCATTGTCGATTGCGCCACATTCTGTTTCTCTTCTTCTTCCATGCCAGCGAGCCCTAACAATTTTGGTTGTTCGTAGGTACCCCCAGAAATTTCGATTAAATCAATGCTAGCTTCTTGTAACCACTGAGCAACCTGTAAGCTCTCTTCAAAGGCAAACCCTCCTTTCTGAAAATCTGCACTATTAAGCTTTACCGCCACAGGAAAATCAGGCCCTACTGCCGCCCTTACCGACGCTACCACTTCCAATAAGGCGCGCGCACGATTCGCTAAATCGCCACCGTATGCATCAATACGCTGATTACTTCGGGGACTTAAAAACTGAGACAGTAAATAACCATGGGCGGCATGAATTTGTACGCCCGTAAACCCTGCCTCTTTTACCGCCGCTGCACAAACGCCAAAACGCTGCACAATGTTATGAATCTCATCAATCATTAGAGCCACTGGCTCACCAAACTGCCCTCCTGGCAACCCCAGTTTGACCGCAGATGGTGCTTTAGGATTCTTATTCACCATTTTTTGAGTCTGTCGACCAGCGTGACTTATCTGCGCCCAAAATTGGTTGCCATTGTGGGTTGCAGCAGTTGCCCAACGCACCAACGCATCATGCATTTTCGGGCTGGGTGGCCTATCAATAACTACGTTGCCCGGCCGCTCAAGATGGTCTTTATCAATGATGATATTCCCCGACAGCAACATGCCGGCACCACCATCACTCCACAACCTATAAAGACGCGCCAGCTCAGCGGTTGGTATTCCTTCAGCCGTAGCCAGACCTTCTGTCATTGCTGCCTTTGCGAAACGATTTGGCACGAGCGCGCCACAGGGTAATTTTACAGCTTGAGAAAATAACGTTGTCATAGTTAACCTTTGAAGGTGGCTTTTTCTAGCCAGCATAAATGTATTTTTGATTGGGGAGTGTATGAAAAACATGCCTCGAGGTATAGTTTTTGTACTGTTTATTGTTATCCTTCCGTTCCTCATATTTTTATTCATCACGCAAGGCCAAAAAATGGACTTCGAGCATTACCAAGATAAAGTAAAACAGGTTTCAACATTCCCTATTGATAGTGAATGGGGTCAAGGTAGAAGTGCTTTTGGAGGTCTTACTGCGGCCCTTGTTTTAACTCATATAGAACAACAAACAGGTCTCACCGACCGTGACCTTAGAACCATCAATATCCATTTTTGTGGTGCCGTTATTTTAGATCAACCCTGCGTATTTACTCATCGCGTGCTGTCTGAGGGGAAATCTGTCTTTCAAGTTGAAGGTCAGTTACTACAAGATGGCCAAGTAAAAACTCAAATAGTGGCCTGCTTTAGTGCACAACGACAGTCGGCCATTCAGGTTGCCCATAAACCCGTGTTCGCTGAGAAAAGTTTATCTGAAGCTATGCAATTTCCATTTATTAAAGGCTTGGCACCAGACTTTGTACAATATTTTGATCTGCGTATTACCGATGGCAGCTTGCCTGGTAGTGGAACCAAACAATCAAGACTGGCTGGATGGATGCGCTTTAGAGAACCGTCAAAACCACTTGATGATAGCGCTATGCTCTGCCTCATTGACGCATGGCCTCCGGCAGTAATGCCAATGTTAGACAAGCCAGCGCCGACCAGTTCTATTACTTGGAACCTTGAATTTATTCAACCGCGTGAGCCACTGGATGCCGAAGATTACCTATTTTACGAGTGTGATGTGATACAAGCTGATTTTGGCTACGCTCACACTGAGGCGAAAATATTTCACCCCAACGGCCAACTGTTGGCCTTGAGTCGTCAGTTGGTTGGTGTCTATGACAAACGCGGGTGAGAAGTCGCGAATATAATAGAGGGAAGCCTCACCTAGAAGATGCTGGTTTTCTCAAAGCGCTTGAAATACTTAAAGCCGCTGACATATCCTGCGCGCACTGTCACCGCCATGATACGGTCATGGACAATATGTAAATACAATCCTTCGCTGCACTAGGAAGCTACTGACTGAAATACTGGACCGACTCACCGTGCCCGCACCGCCAGTACAGTTTGCAGATATTACTGCCTCGGCTGCGCACCGCTCCTTTTATCTAGCATCTCGATCTAAGGCGCGACACGCCTTGTGTAACAACATTGCAGCTGCGTCGCTATTTACTTTTCCTAGGCTTTGTAGCACACACTTGGCAACAGCTGGCGTCATTTCCTGCCCTGGCGCCATCCCAATTATGCCATGCATGCCATGCGGTTTACTCATCCTATGTAACCCTTGCATCGGCTCTCCATCCAGTATCATTACGTGCGCTTTTTCGACTTCAATGTTCCCTTCATCATCGACCAACATCTCAACGTTAACATTCCCGTCAGTATCGACATTCTCATGGACCCGAAGCATCAGGTCTGCGAGCTTTTTAGAATCTAATTCACCGTCCGCCTGAATGATAATCCGTGTTTTCTTGTCCCCTTCATGATGGTCCGCTATCGATAGTGAGGGCAAACATAGCAAGGCGAGCATTATAAATTTTTGCAGCGTTTTCATAATCTATCCCTTTTTATTTTATATACTTTAGGTTTCCAAGAGTAAGGCGAGTTAAGTCGCCCCAGTAGATTCAAATAGTTTTAATTCTTCCCATTTACATCCTGCTATAGGTTCACCAGTGTCGAGTAAATGAAACCGGCCCCAGAAAGTAACTTATCGAACTAATTGAAAGATAATCCATTGACCTTCATGACGAAAAAACTAGCAGCGAGAAACCGAATAAACGTATTTAGGGCCTGTCGATCTCTACATATTTCGCGGATACGTAATAGCCATCTCCCCCCATCTTGCCAACAGAATCAAGACGCTCTTGGTTGATCATACCATCACTATACAAATCATCACGCACATAAACTGAGGTTACGTCTAGTAACACAACTGTACCGCTCCCAGCTGAATCTCCAATAGACAGTGTTTCTCTCAACCTGCATTCATAACGAACAGGTGATTTCTTCACCGACAATGCTGATACTTTTTGGCTGACACAATACTCGACCCCAGCATGAGAAAACTCACTTTGGTCAATAGGAAGGCTGGCGCTGGTAGCATTCATTATGTCCATTAGGTCGCTATTAACAATGTTGACCACACATTCACCCGTTTCTATGAGGTTTTTGAAAGTATCTTTGTCAAGGCCGGCTCTTGGCGTAACCTGTGTATAGAGGATTACGGGGGGATTGCAGCTGGCCACTGTAAAAAAAGAATAGGGTGCAAGGTTATCGACCCCGTCTTTGGATCGTGTACTAATCCACGCAATAGGTCTGGGTGTTACGCCACCATTAAGTAATCGGTATTTTGCTTGATTTCCTAGGGTTGAAATATCAAAGTTCATTGATTGTCCGCTTAAATAAATGTTGGTCAGAATTATACGAACAAGTATAGATTGATAGGGGGATTTAACAAGCCTTAGCTAGCCTACAAAAACAACCAATCATTTTGCATCCATTGTCGAGCCATTTACTTGACTTAATCTATCCACTTTAGGTAATCATGGCCTTCACCACCCGTCCAACACCCACTAAAGATTTATAGCTTTACCTATGGCAATATAGGGGCGTATCGCAAACATGACTTACCCGCCCTTAGAGGTAAGCGCAATAACAACAAAGACTCAGGTCTGTAGATGGGTAAAGCCTTATTTTATAACTGCCAAAATGGTGCTTGGATAAGTGCCTGGGGGTTTTTATGTGCTGGTCTTTTATCGATGTCGAGCACCTTTGCTACAGAGCCAGACATTCAGTTGCGCGACACCTGCCCGCCTAGCTTTAGCTTGAGCGACGACAACCGTTGCTCTCTTCGCCATATGTACCAACTTTACGATTCTCTGCAAGATAGCGGAATTGGTGGACTGAAAACTGCCCTGCCTAAAGCTCGCGATGGCTTTAGCCCGCAACAGATTGATTTAGGGCGTTTGTTGTTTTTTGACCCCATATTGTCTGCCGACAACAGTCTTTCGTGTGCGACCTGCCACAACCCCAAGCAAGGATTTAGCGATGCCATGGACCGTAGTGTTGGGATTAACGGTCATGTACAAAATCGTTCAGCGCCCACACTGTGGAACAGTGCCTTTTTGTCGTCATTTTTTTGGGACGCCCGCGCCCAGAGTCTAGAGGAACAAGCCCTAGGCCCGCTATTTAGTGCCAATGAAATGGGTAATACGCCCGAGCAGTTAGTGGCTAGCTTAAATAGTGCGGTAGTCTACAAGAGATTGTTTAAGCTGGCGTTTCCGAATCAAAAAACGGCTTTATCCGTTAATAATGTGATTACGTCTTTAACAGCTTTTCAAAGCTCGCTGGTGTCACTCAATAGTCGCTATGACCAATATGCCCACGGCTACCATCAAGCTTTAAATGACAACGAGATAGCCGGCTTAAATGTGTTTAGGTCGTTTGTTGCACGTTGTTCCCAATGCCACACACCCCCCTTGTTCACTAACCAACAGGTGGCAGTGATTGGCACCCCCGAGCCTGAAGGGTTAGCCCGAGATGTTGGTGCAGAGAAAACGTTTAATTCAAAGGTATTGCGCGGCGGCTTTAAGGTGCCGACCCTGCGCAACATTGCCCAAACGGCGCCTTATATGCACTCTGGGCGTTTTAAGACCCTGCGTGAAGCAGCCGAGTTTTACACCGGTGGTCGCGGTCATGCGGTGCCTAAAGGCGAAGACTTGTTGTTACACTGGCATATATCAGAACCTAATTTAACCAGCAATGAAATTGACCAACTGGTAGACTTTATGAAAACGCTCAGCGATGAAAGCTTTACCCCAGCAACACCCAAGCAGGCACCCTCTGGCCTGCCGTTTAAACACATGGAGAATGCTCATGAAAAAACTTAACAGTCTAGCTATTGGTCTTGCACTGATTACCTTTGCCGCCGGTTGGTATTTAGGTGGTAGTAATGATGCACTCACGATCACCAGCAGTGCCGGTGGTAAAAGCTATGCTGGCGGCTATGTGAATGAACAGGCGACAGAGGCTGCATCAAGCCGTGCGGTTAAACTACGAACCACTGAGGGAAAAACTCACGTGGTAAACCCAGGTGACTTGATTCAAGCCGCGGTTGAATTAGCCGTGCCGGGAGACACCATTCAGGTTATGCCCGGGACATACTCAGAGACCGTTTATATCGACAAAGATGATATTCACTTACGAGGCGTTATTGTTGAGGGTGAGCGAGCAACCCTTGATGGTCTAAAGACGCTTAACGATGCCATTCTGTATTCTGGTAACAATATTATTATCGAGAACTTCAAGATAATCGACTACAAAGGCAATGGCATTATGAGCCAAGCCGGCAATAATTTTGAGATTCGCAACAACCTAATTATTGATACAGGCATTTATGGCATTTTCCCCCAACTGGGCAAGAACGGTCTAATTGAACACAATGTAGTGTCGGGCATTGCCGACGCGGCTATCTATGTGGGCATGAGTGATAATATTCATGTGGCTTACAATGAGGTGTTTGACAGCGTTGCTGGTATTGAAATAGAAAATAGCCGGCATGCAATTGTTGAGCACAATCATACTCATCACAATACTGGCGGTATTTTGGCGTTTATCACCCCAGGACTACCCGTCAAAGATACCTATGATGTCATTATTCGAAATAATTTTATTATGGATAACAACACCCCCAACTTTGGCGCCCCAGGTTCGACGGTTGCTGGGATACCCGCCGGTACGGGTATTTTAATTATGGCGGCCGATGATGTGGTGGTGGAAGGCAATATTATTAGCAACAATAAAACTGCCGGTATTTTAATTACCGACCACGGCAATGCAGATAATCTAACGTTAGACCCTGAATCTGACCCCAATGCAGATGGCGCGATGATTTTAGATAACGTCATGCTGAATAATGGCTATGACACTATTGATGCGGTGAGGGCCTTTGCCTTAACGGAATTGCATACCGGTGATATTGATATCTTTCAGATAGGGCCAACCGAAGGTAGCTGCATTATTAACCGCCACCGTTATAAAACTGTTGGCATCGGCGATTTTACAGATTGCGACTTCACCAATACCGATGATATCGACAATTACCTGCTGGCCGGTGGCGCACAACCACGGGTGATACACCCCTCTGAGCGTGGTGAGATTGCCTATTTAGGCGTTTGCACCGGCTGTCATGCCTATGCAGGTAGGTTAATTGGTCCGTCAGTGGAAGAGATTCAGGCACTGTACGCCAATCGGCCCGAAGCGCTGGTTCAGTACATTAATGCTCCAACGCCTATGCGCGCTGATTACCCAGAGATGCCAGCACAAAACTATCTGGACGCAGAAACCCAGCTGGCCGTGGCCAACTATATTTTGCAGGTAGGAAATTAAGTAACCGCGGAGTTTATTCTGCTAAGCAATAGCTAAAGTCATCGTACTTTAGCTCTAGTAGCTTCGTGCCCTAGTTTTCGGCTGTATCTAGGTATGGCTCAGCCCCTGATCGCATTTCGGCAGTCATGGGAATAGCTTTTCTTGCATTCAAATCAAAGAAGACACTAGTGCTTTCTAATGTTGCCGCGACAGTCCCTTTGCCAATATTGTGCATAGTGTAAAGTACTGTTACCGATTTATTACCCAGCTTAGTAAGAGCGCCGGTAATTTCTAGCAAGTCACCCTCGGCAACCTCATCTTGATACTCTATGACGTGTCGAACGTCTGCCCAACCTTTTCCTGCCGCTTTAGCCTGGGCTCCAGTCCAACCAAAGACGGTATAAAGCAGGTGATAGGATGCATCGTCAAACATAGCCACATAGTGACGTGTCGTCATGTGGCCCATTACATCGCAAAGTGAAGGGTGGCTAATGCCTTTGTATAAGATCATAGGAATGGGTCTCTTTTATCTGTTGGTTTTATGTGGGCGACAAAAATTCACACAGTGGCTGACTGGGGTGCTCCGACGAGTAAAGCGTATCACCAATAGATTGGATTTTTCTTGCGTCACTTTTAAACGGAAGCCAAGATTGCAGGCCTGACTGATTAGGATTGCCGTTGGTAGCAAAGTTTACCCAATAACTCTGCATGGCTTTAGTGAGCCTATGGTCAGCCTCAACGGTGGGCAACCAAACATCATGGGTATCAAAAACATAGGGCAGTTCTGCCCCATGATATGCGCCCATCGTCGCGGCTAAATCACCCTCGCGTTGACGGGTAAAGTGATATACCCAAGCTCTTCGTCCAACATTGGACACCTTTTGGGCAAGTACCAGCGAAGGACAGACATAGTATTTTGCGGTGCGCAATAAATCCAATTTTCGCCGGTCATCGGTTTCAGCTGCCAAAATCGTATGTAATGTATCTACACTTGATGGTGCAACCTCGGCGTCCAACCACCCTTCGATATCAGGTTGATCACCCGTATACATTAACCATTCATCATCGTTTGACCCTATTAACAAATCAACCGAATGTATTTTCCCATCTCTTAGGGTGTCCATAATGGACTCCCTTACACTGTGTCCATCCACCACTGCATCAAAATAATGATTCTTAAAAACTGTGTCGGCGGCCTGTAAAATAGTGTCAGCAGGCAGTCGTCTCATTGCCCGTATAGGATCATCGACGTCATCGCCTACTGTCTGTTGAGCAAAAACATGGCCCAATGCCAAATGAGCCTCTCTAACACTGCGGTTGGTCAAAGAGGAGCCTCCACTTTGATGAATTACTTTAGAAAAGAGACCCTTACTAGAAGGCATGACCATGAGGTAGTCTATATTGTTGGCCCCTGCTGACTCGCCCATCACCGTAATTTTTTGTGAATCACCACCGATGTTCTCAATATTGTCAGTGACCCACTGCAGTGCAGCAACTTGGTCAAGCAAGCCAAAATTTGCCGGGACGAGTGAGGGGTGAGAGAAAAACCCAAACACGCCAACACGATAAGCGATAGACACCACAATAACACCCTTTGCGGCCAAGTTATGACCAATATAATTAGGCTCATAGGACCAGCCTGCTTTATTGCTTCCACCATGGATATATACAATCACCGGCAGTGCCTGAGGATTTTCTTTATCTTGCACTGGCCGCCAAAGGTTAAGGTATAGGCAGTCTTCGCTGACCTTGGGTTGCTTTATTAGGGTTGGATCTCCGCCGAAATCAGCGGCTACATTTTGATACCACTTGGCAATATGATCCCCTTGCATGCATGCGGGTGCAAATGTATCAGCTTGATAAATACCTTGGGTCATTTGTAATGGTTGTGGTGGTGCCCACCTAAGCGCACCCACTGGTGGCTGCGCAAAAGGCACGCCCAAAAATGACTCAGTGATTCCGCTCTCAGATAGTTGCCCCTCAAAGACTGAAACATCGCTCAAGCGCAACAAAGGTCGCTCAAGGGAGTCCGGTTGGGTACTCACATTACAGGCGCTAACCGTCACTAGCAGGCATAAAAGCAATAATGTAGTCCATAGTTTCTTTACTGAGATCATTGGTGAATTACTCCATAGAAATCACGACACAACCGCCAAATCCACCTTGCTCAATAAGCTGATGCCCCTGACTTAAACTATCTAAAGGCACTATGTGGGCTATTCTGTGTCGCAGCGTTTCGGCTTTTAAGGCGGCAGTAATATCGTTTATTGCCAGTACTTTTGCCGGCTCAGGCATGGCGTAAACAATAATCATACGCAGTGTAAGGTCCATATACATCATATCTAAAAAAGGAATCGAGGGTTGCTGTACCTGCGTGGATGAGTAGGTTGCAATAACCCCATTGGTGGCAATGCATTTTACGACTTCGGACAAGTTGGCGCCAAACTCAACATCAATAACACGATCAACTTTTTTACCCTCTGTTGCTTGCAACACCTGCTGAGCCCAGTTTGCCTGTCGGTGGTTCACCACCTGACTAGCGCCTAACTCTAGACACATGGCTTTGTCTGCTGTATTACTCGCAGTTGCAATAACCGTTGCTCCGGCCATCCTCGCCCACTGTATTGCATAATAGCCAACACGTCCTGCACCACCAGTTACCAATAGTGTTTTGCCTCTAACATCACCATCAGCGTGAACGCACCTGTGTGCTGTCATAGCAGGAATACCTAAACAGGCACCAACGCTAAAGTCTGTATTGTCAGGTAAGGCTACGGCTCGATTAGCGTCTAGACTAATGTATTCTGCGGCAGTGCCCAAGAGGCGTCCATATTGGGCTTGATAAACCCACACTCGCTGGCCTACTCGGCTCGCCGATACACCTTTGCCAACAGCCTCAACGGTTCCAGCACCATCACTGTGAGGAATCACCAGCCCATTGTCGAGCAAGTGAGGAAATGCGCCGGCGCGCTTCTTAACGTCCGAAGGATTCACTCCACTGGCCGCTAGTTTAACTAAAACTTGCCCCACCCCGACTGTCGGTTTTGGCTGCTCACCCACGTGAATAACGTCTTCTGCAGCACCAAACTTTTCGAACCATCCTGCTTTCATAAGTCTTTCCTAAAAATAATGTTGAGTTCCTTTGCAGATCAATCCAACCAATTGGATAAACCCTCTGTGTGTCCGTCTATAGGGATTGCCTGCCCCGTTATATGTTGCGCTGCTTTAGAGCATAGAAAATCAATAGTTTCCGCTATATTCTCTGCTTCGACAAAGACTCTCAGTGAATTCTGACGTAAATAAACATCGCGAATTGACTGCGATGAGACGCCTCTGGTCTTTGCATCTAAATCAATAACGCGGTCAATACGCGGGCCATTGACGCTCCCCGGGCAGATAGCATTTACTCGCACACCATAAGGGCCGAGCTCCATGGCCCAGGTTTTGGTTAATCCAATAATCGCCCACTTTGCAGCAGCATAGGGAGAGCGAAGAGGCATGCCAAATAACCCCGCATTGGAAGACATATTAATCATGTTGCCCTTGGATTTTTTCAATAAGGGGACTGCTTTGCGAGTGACATAAAAAATACTGTTTAGGTCGATATTAATCGTAGTTTCCCAGTCTTCAACGCGAATATCTTCAACCGCTGCGGTCGGGCCGGCTATACCGACATTATTGACTAATATATCAAGTCCACCATAAAGTCTCTGGAGGTCATCAAATACTTTGTCTACTTGGGTTACTTGAGAAACATCGGCACAGGTTGCCGTAATATCAGGAAGCTCAGATTTCAAATCATCTATAGCTTGCTGTGCTATATCGCAAATATGTACCCTGCAACCTTTAGCTGCAAAATGCTTAGCGATAGCAAGTCCTATTCCCGAACCACCCGCAGTCACTAACACTATTCTCGACAAATCACTCATACGCCTGCACTCTTAAATTAAGTCTAATCATTCTAAAGACAAAGGCTAGATAACCTCAACACCAAACTTGCCCACTAAACATAATAAATCGATAGCAAAGATATGCAAACCTACCATGAATTTTCGTATATTGGCCCCTAATTCTCACCGCGACGTTTAAAAAACCTTTATGCTTGCGCCCAGAATATTGAATCCACCGCGGTAAATCTTTTTTAAAGGATATTAGAGACCAATGACTAGGCCTATTTTAGAGACTAACAATATACATCGCAGCATTCAAAAGGTCGTAGCGGAAACTCACCAAGATATTATTATTGAGGTGCAGACAGCCGTTACCAACAATGACATTGTTGTCGTCGGTATGGCACAAAACCCTGCACCTAAAAGAGCTCGAAAGGCGCTAGATGAGATCAACCTTGACTATACCTATCTTGAATACGGTAGCTATTTTAAACTATGGCGGCGGCGCAATGCTCTTAAAATGTGGTCTGGCTGGCCCACGTTCCCAATGATATTTGTCAAGGGTATTTTAATTGGGGGATCCAGCGATCTAAGGGCCCTCATAGAGACGGGAGAGCTACAGAGTATGCTTAACTGATCTGTTCTAATCGTCAGGTTGTTGCGTTAAACCAGAGTCGTACTGAGCCAACTTATTGATTCGTATGACAGCCTGAATTTCATGGACATAGGCTTCACGAAGCTCTGAATATTCGATCAGATTTTCAGCCAACAAATGGCCGCTCACCGGCTGGTCCTGATCACGCAAAGTGGCTCGGTGCAGCCGTAAATCACTGTAAGCTCTGTGGGTATTAATATTGCGAAGGTAAGACTTAATAGCATCACGCACGCTATCAAATTTTGCCACCTCGTGTTTGGTTCCGGGGTTGCGTCTTAGGGGAACAAGTCCGCAGCCCTCTTGATAACACCATTGTCCAAACAAATTATTCCCTTGCACCGCGAACCGTGACGTACCCCAAGCAGACTCCATGGCAGCTTGGGCCAGGGCCAAGGACGCAGGCACTTGATCAACTCTCAATACTAGCGCATCAATAACTGTCTTGTTAAGCTTCTCAGTATCAACTTTGTAGTACCCAGCCAGCTCTTTAATGAACTTCTGGTCAGCTTTTTCCTGGGTTTCAACCGTTGTGCCAACCAAACCCAGAAGCCTACCTCGATGGCCTTTTATTAGTTGATTTTGTTCTTCAACCAGCGGAAAAATATAGCCAAAAAAAGCGGCTTTTTTCTGCTTAACGTCTGTGTAAATACTGAAATCTGGCAATGGATTAGGATCACCCCCGCCAGTACATGCGCCAACAAAAAGAGCTGAAAATAATAAAATTGCCGTTAAAGTATTGTTTTTTAGTGTATTAATCATAGATCTGCATTACCTCCCAACCTTCGTTGGGCTTCCCTTATTTAAGATTGTCTACAAAATTAAACTTGCTGTCAGTAGGTGTTCGGGGTTTATATCAACAGCAGTGCGTCAATGCCGAGCAAGACAAACATTCCCCGCATCATTAACTTTGAACGCCTGTCCAGCTTGTCATATTTTCGGGCTAATTTATCAATCTCTTCTTTGGCGGCAACGCCGCTTTGCTTAACCTGGGACAAACTCGCAGACATTACAGTCGCCGTGGTGATACCTGCCGCGCCTAAGCCTAGCTTTTTTAGAAACTGTCGGCGCTCTACTAAACCTTGTTTCATTCTATAACTCCTTTTATCTAAAATTGCCGCTGCTACCCTGAGGTTACTACAAAAATCGAACAGTCGCTGCGCCAGCTCTTAAAGCGGGAGCAGGTTACAGCTATTTAACCTCAATTTCGATGACTTCAGACATTACCGCAGGGCTGTGGGGAATATGGACATGATTAGCCAATAGCAACTGCAACCTGTGTTTGCCGGGTGGCAAACTAATCTTAGTACTAGTTTGGCCTTTACCAAAATGCCGCACTTGATCGGTGGCGGGTAAAGGCAGATTCAGATCCGGCAATTGATCCATGTTAATCAACAAATGATGATGGCCAGAATTAGGCACTACCATGCCAGCGGGTGAAACATCCATACCCGTCAAACCGAATATTATTTCCACTCCACTATCATCCATTGTTTCAATGACCTGACCGTCTGCGGGCTGAATAAAGTATGCCCGTGCATCACTAGGAGCAGAAGAAATAAGTTCTTGGGCGCTGGCAACTGAGATGAACATCAAACCATATATAGCTAAGATCATCCGCAAAACCATAGGCCCCTTAACATCAACCAACATTTGAAAACTCCTTCTGACATGAAATTGGGTATTAATATTTAAGTTTAACAGTAAAAACAAACAATACGGAGGAGAGGTGTCAGATAACCCTGCCGCATGGAAATATTCATGCGCTAGCTGTGCTCATTCTCTCCTACTAAGATGATATTATAATGGCTTGGCAGCAACAGATGTTTTTAGCTCGTGATTTAATTCAATTAAATGCTCGATGATAGAACGCAAATTAATTAAAAATCTTACTATTACTAAATACAGGCTTAAATAATGAGAATAAGAACGTCCTTACTGGCCATACTAATACTCACCGCAACCTCTCTTAATGCAGCAGACTTAAAAATGGTAAAGCCCGAATATGTGGGCATGTCTAGCGATAGACTGGCGAGGATAAAACCTTTGATGCAGAGCTATGTAGATGAAGGGAATTTTGCGGGTGTTCAAACCCTTATTGCGCGTAAAGGTAAAATTGTTCACTTTGAACAGGTAGGGAAATTAAGCTTAGACACTGGTGCCAACATTGAAAAAGATTCCCTATTTCGTATTTATTCGATGACCAAACCGATTACTAGTGTTGCTGCCATGTTGTTATTTGAACAAGGTAAGTTTCAATTAGATGAGCCTATCGCCAATTATTTACCGGAATTTTCCAATGTAAAAGTATTAGTAAATGACGTCCTTGTCGAACCCGATCATGCGCCAACCATTCGAGAATTAATTAGCCACACCGCAGGATTGACCTATGGCATTTTTAGTAACACTGAAGTCGACAAGCGTTACAGAGAGGCGCTCTGGGGGGACCGCGGCGTATTGGATTTAACCAACTACCGTGGTGACTCAATTCAACTCAAAGTAACCAATCTCGATGAGATGTCGAAAGCCATAGCTGATATTCCGCTACTCTATCAACCTGGCTCACGGTGGGTATACAGCGTTTCTGTCGATATTTTAGGTCGCCTTATCGAGGTAATTTCAGAGCGCCCGCTGGACGAATTTATGCAACAAGAGATCTTTGACCCTCTACAGATGAACGATACTTTTTTTGAAATTCCCGCAAATAAAATTGCTCGATTTGGAACCAATCATATCGTAGATAAAGATGGGAATTTGATCGTAGTCGATCGACCAGAATCGAGTGACTATAGTAAGCCTGTGTCACTCTTCTCCGGTGGTGGTGGTCTAGTTAGCAGTACTATGGACTATTTGCGGTTTGCCCAAATGTTACTTAATGGCGGCGAGTTAAATGGCGTGCAACTCCTCAGCCCAACAACGGTCGCTCTGATGCAGCGCAATCAACTAACCGATACTAGTTCTAGGGGATTTTCTGACCGCCCCAATACTGCTGGAACGGTTGGCTTTGGCCTAGGCATAGGCATAGCTACTAGCGAACAAAAACTATCTGCAACTGAGGTTGGCGCCTATAGTTGGGGTGGCATGGCCGGAACATTATTTTGGGTTGATCCAGAACATGAGCTAGTTGCAATATTAATGGTACAGCGGATATACAGCCCCGAAGCGATCAGATCCAAATTCAGAAATTTGACCTATCAAGCGATTACCGAAATGAATTGAGAAATAAGGCTCACTAGCTACGAGCCAATTCTTCATTACGTTTTTCCGCTGTTGCCCAATCTTTTGGTAATACACGGGCAACGACCAAAAAGCTGATGATTGAAGGAATAAACATACAGGAGGTGACTGTCATCGCATAGCGCATGGACTCCAGATCAGGATTGCCCTCTTTAAATACATCGATCAGCCAGCCAGTAAATGTCGGTCCGCCGCCCAACGCCACCATATTCAGGATAAAGAAGAATAATGCTGTGGACATAGCGCGCATATTGACCGGCGCCAAGGTTTGCGCGATAGCGAAACTTGGTCCCAGATAAATACCTAAAAACAGTAAGAAAACTGTAGTGCAGGCCAGATGAGCCCAAACTGATGCCACCCAAAAACTGAGTATGCCAATTGGCATACACACGGCTATTGCGATGGCCGGCAGCCAACCATAGGCGCGTATGTCTTTGGCGCCCCATTTGTCAGCTAGTTTTGCGCCGAAGAAAGCACCGCCGGCATAGGTCGTGCCGTTAATAACACCTAGAACAATAACCAAAGTTTGGAAATCAAAACTGGGATCAAGAACGACCAAATATTTGGTTTGAAATGCCGAGGTAGCGTAAGAAACAAAAGAGCCAAAAGCGATTCCAAAACACATCGCCCACCAAGCTGGAATCTTAAGTAAGGTCTTCAGAGACTCGCTAAAAGGTGGCTGAACAATATCGGTACGATTATCAAACTCCATTGCCCCTCGAACCGGCTCCCGCAAAACTAGCCTAACAATGACCGCTAAAAAAACTCCGGTGACGCCAAGAAAAATAAAGATGCGACGCCAATCAACATCCTGACCGGAAGATCCCATCAATGATGCCGTGGCAAAATAGGCAGCCATAATACCCAGCGGAATACCCATTGCGTAGACGCCTAGTGCTCCAGCACGCTCTTCTTTAGGGTACATATCAGAGATGATTGAATGGGACGGAGGGCTTCCGCCAGCTTCACCGATGCCGACCCCCATGCGAGCAAAACCCATTTGCATGAAATTACCTGCCATGCCTGTCAGTGCGGTAAAACCACTCCAGGTTGCCAGTGCAATAGACAGAATATTGACTCGATTATAACGGTCGGCCAACCAGGCAATGGGAATAGCAACGCAAGTGTAGAAAACAGCGAAGGCCAACCCAATTAACAGCCCTAATTGGGTGTTTGTGAGACCAAGGTCTTCTTGAATAAAGGGCGCCAAAATACCCACAATTTGTCGGTCAATAAAATTAAAACCATAAACCACAGTGAGAAGTATTAAGACAAGACTACGATAATTTTTGCTCGGCGTTTTTTGATCTTCCATTGAAGTCCACCCGTCCTATTATTTTGCGCGCTGTTCGCGGTTACTGTCACGACAACGCTTGTTATTTTAGTAGGGTAGTATACATAAGAACGCCGTTATTAATTATCTTATTGGTAACTAACCTTTGATGTTTTATTTGAATATTTTAAGGCGACGGCATATGTTGTAAGGGCAGTCAATTTAGCTGGAACCGACCGCCCCACAATGCTATCTAACTATCACAGTACCCAAGTCTGGCTGAATGAGCTTGCCGGAAACTGCGGATAAGGGATGAGGTGCATCAGTTGGAGTTTTACCAGTTAAACTATATGCAGAAGCAGAGCCCGAGGGGCAAACGCCCGTTTCGATAAAGCCAAGTGCGGCTGATAGTCGACCTTCACTGGCATCACCTAAGGCATGAGAAAGGTCATCATCGACTAAACAACCCGTGACTTCGGCACCTGAAAGGTCGGCGCTGGCCACAGGTAAAAAGCCATCACTATAATCACCAAACCCTTTTTCATTAGAACCTTTAAACTGAATAGTGCTGTAGGTAGTTCCACAATTATCAAGAGCATACCATCCGTAGGGCTTTCCGCGCGTTGCTCCTCCGACAAGAATGACCTCGACATCGACACCACGCAGGCCATTAATTAAGGCTTCACTGGCTGACGCCGTACCACCACTGGATAATACAAAAACTCGGCTCAGGCTGAGACTAGGCAAAGCGGCTCCTGCCGGTGTTGGATTAGTGGGCGCATCAAATCCTGCCGCCGTGGACTCAAACCTAGAAGGCTCTAAGATGTTGTTATTAATCGGATCTCGCACGGTATATTTGTCATTAAAGGTTAATTCATCAAAAATTAGACCTTCCGTCAGAGGTCCTGCGACCATGTAGCCAAGCTCTGCTGCAATAGTAAGATAGCCGCCACCATTGTAGCGCATATCTAGAACCAGTTCTTCGACATTGCTCACCTTAAGCTGGCTAATAGCATCAATAAGCTGGGTTTCAGCAGGTTTGATGTGCGCATTGAATGTTAAGTAACCCACTTTTTTCCCAGCCACATCAAATGTAGTAATATTTTTTACTGGCACTGAGGTTGTCTCTGCGCTGGTCATTGTAAAAGTGCGATCTTCTGTGGCATTTAAATCTCTCACCACAAACGTGTGCGTCTCGCCTAGAGTTTCAGGGAACAAACCGGCATTAAGTGCATCGACATTGTTACTATCTTCGATCGCCTCTCCATCGATTGAAATAATCTCGGCGCCACGTGACAGGCTACTTTCTGAAGCAGGAGAATTAGGTTCATTGTAGCCAACAATAATTTTTCGCGGTGGGCTACTAGCCATAATAAAAAAACGCACACCATAGCCTGCGGATACCCCAGAGTAATATTGGTTGTAGACCTCAGTATTTTCACTGTAATGGAACTGATCTTTTGCGTTACCCGTGGGTGACAAACCATCGGTCACCATTAAATTATAATAATCTTCAGTACTATCGACTGTACCCGGGTCAATATCAGGCAGTTCAGAATACCAAAGGTAAGTATCGTTACTGTACGATCGAATCCAGAAGTTTTCGTCAGTCACTGAGCCTTGAGTGTCGCTGTAACCGCCAGTAGTGCGAGGGTTAGAGCAAATATTACGCATGGAATTCGAACGCCAATCCTCATATTGCCCAGCCACCCAACCTGAACCTGGATCAACAGTAACTGGCGGCACAGCAGTGTTCCCACCACCACCACCGCAGGCGGCAAGAATAATCGCCACAATAGAAACAGTAGCTTTTTTAACATGAAGGCTTAGAAACCCTGTTACTTGTTGATTTGACACTTCCATCTCCCATTCAAAGAATTTCTATGCACTATACCAGAGCCCACACTCGGATACTGTTTATACGAAAACGTTTAGAGGGGAACTAAAGCAATAAATTGACGTACGCGAACGAGCAATTAGTCAGGCTAGAGCCTAAAGAAAAATCAGCCAACCAAATGGCTATTGGATCTATTTCTGAGGTATAGCCCCTGCACCATCTCTCCGAGTATCAGAGGCACCCATTGTCGCGCCGTTAACGCCCTTGTGAATCGTTTGAGTGGAACCAAGAATACGCGCTTCCTGCTCTAGACTGTGTCCCATTTGGGTTAACAAATGTAATGTATCTGGCGATATTCCTGGCTCATATCCCATACGGTCAGGCAACCATTGGTGGTGAACCCGTGAAGCCGCCGTGGCGTCAGCGATGCCCATATCAAATTCCAAAACATTCAGTAACACCTGTAAGACAGCCGTGATAATGGTACTACCTCCAGGACTGCCAGTGGCCAGTATCGGAGCGCCTTTTTCATCAAAGACAATGGTGGGAGTCATAGCCGAAAGTGGTCGCTTGCCAGGCTGTATCTCGTTGGCAATTCCACCAATCAATCCATAACCATTGGGTGATCCGGGTTTTGCTGAAAAATCATCCATCTCATTATTGAGCAAGAAACCAGCGCCGGACACTGTAATACCGCTACCAAATGAGAAATTTAAGGTTGTCGTCGTACTAACCACATTACCCCACTGGTCCCAGACTGAAACATGGGTCGTTTCAATACTCTCTGCAATAGCCTTTTGGGCGCCTTTACTAAGAGTATCTGGGTCGATAGGTAATCCTGGTAATACATCATCGGAGGAACTGGCCTGTTTAAGATCAATCTGGCGACGCAATGCTTTCGCGTATTTTTTGTCGATAATCTGACCGACAGGAACCGAGTAAAAATCTGGGTCTCCAAGGTAGGCACTTCTGTCCGCATAGGCTCGACGCATTACTTCCACTAATCGATGGATATAGGCAGCACTGTTGTGGCCAAGGGCTTTAAGATCCCAAGGCTCAAGAATGTTTAACATTTGTAAAAGATGAATACCCCCTGAGGAAGGTGGTGGCATTGAGCAAATTTTATTGGCTTTAAAATCAGCACAAACCGGCGCCCGCTCCACAACGCGATAATTTTTAAGATCATCTAAACTAATTAGACCTCCCGAATGCTTCATTTGATCAGCAATGAGTTGCGCCGTTTTGCCTTGGTAAAATCCGGAACGTCCATTAGTGGCTATCCTGCGCAGAGAGTCCGCTAAATCAGACTGCACTAATTTATCTCCAAGCTCATAAAAGGTACCGTCCTCTTTAAAAAAATATAGTCTAGTTGCAGGATCTCTTTTCAACCGTTTAGCGCGTGATTTGATAGAAGATGACAAATCCACATTTACAGCAATACCTTCAGCCGCGAGATCAATTGCAGGCTGGATAACTTGTTTCAATGTTAATTGGCCGTACTTCTCGTGCGCATACAAAAGACCGGCAACAGTGCCGGGCACACCGGAGGATTTAAGGCTGTCTCTGGCTAATTGATTATCCACCTCTCCATTTGATTTCAAAAACATATCTCTGGATGCCGCAGCTGGTGCCATTTCCCGATAATCAAGGGCAATCGTTTTGTTCTCTTCGGCTAGATGCACCATCATAAAGCCACCCCCGGCAAGATTTCCCGCTCTAGGAAGAGTCACCGCAAGTGCAAAGCCTGTGGCGACCGCTGCGTCGATAGCGTTGCCTCCTTGACTCAGAATATCAGCGCCCACCCGACTAGCGACGATCTCTTGAGATGCAACCATACCAGACCTACCATGCACAGGATGGAAACGGGATTTCGGATCGATGATGGCAGTTTCCGCAGCCATTACTGCCGGCTGTATTCCCCCAAATACAGCCAACACCAAACTCCACTGAGCTAGAATCCGAAGAGTTCTTTGCGATTTAATTATCACTGTAATGCTCCATTTATATTATTTATTCCCAAAACGGTTTTTCGCTTTCCTTAGAGTCGTAATTCCCTGCCATCTCTAGTTGTATGAGGCCATTGAACAAACCTGCTTTGCGCTGGCTGTGCCTTCCCAGTCTGGATCGGCCTCGCCCAACAAACTACCTTGGTCACCCGCAATAACATGCACGCGGCCAAATGATGCCGCCGAGTCGACCTCAGAAACCTCAAACCCCGCAGACCGCCAGTAGTTTAAGTCTCCATTTGCCCACCTTGGACCACTCATTTCAGCGTCAAAGGCCCTTAATCGAACAACACGCTTGTTATTACCGTTAATCGTTGCCGAAGGGTGCACCCTAGGCGCAGACAATGCATCAGACAAGGTCTTTTCCTGATCAATATATCGCGAGATAACCTGCACAATGGCTGAAGGAATTTTAATGCCTCCTGCGGCACCTAACGCCAAAACAACGTTGTCATCTTTAGTGACAATCACCGGTGCAATAGCCGTCCTTGGGCGCTCACCCGGATTTTGCGGACCCGTTCTAAGATAACCTCCCATCGTCGCGGCATAGGCAAAGCCTAATTTAGATGTGGCCACCTTTGCGCCAAAAATTGGGCCATTTGTCTGAGTCATTGATATCGTCAGCCCACTGCAATCTGCTGCGACAAGATGAGACGTGTGTGCACCCGCGACACCTACCCAATCCGTTAAATTCGACTTCTCTATCGTTTGCTGAGCTATTTTGGCTTCCTTAACAGGTACCGGTACATAAATTCTTTTTGACTGCTCTATGGCCCATGTTTTATCGACTAACCCGACCAAATCCTTTTCATAGTAATTGCCAGCCATTGATTCAATACTTAGACCTAACGCCTGACTCACCAATGGAGCCCAGCGGCGGTCTTCGAGACTAGATAGATCATAGAGACCAAGTAGCATTAACGTTTTAGCCACTAGGCCACCACCACCGGGGGCCGCCAAGGTATGCACAACATGGTCTCGGTAAGGAATGCTGATGTAGCGACCAGGGAGCACCTGATAATCTTCAAGGTCTTGCAAGGTGACGTAACCGCCATTACTCGCCATGTCTTCACTCATTAATCGCGCAATTTTCCCTGTGTAAAACGTGTCAGAGCCCTCTTGGGCGATTGCCGTAAGGGTCTTAGCCAATACTGGCTGTTTTAGTGTTTGACCCGCTTTTAGAGTAGAGCCCTCATCTTGCAGAAACGACTCGGTCATACCTCTATTTTGATTGATTTTATTTATCGCCGATTTTTGCCGCGCAGCCTCCCCTGGCAACACAACAAAACCATCTTCCGCATGCTTTATAGCAGGTTTCACAAGCTGGGAAAAAGGTAACTTACCGTGCTGTCGATGCATTTTTCCGAGCATCGCAACTAGTCCTGGGGTTGCCACCGTAGAGTAGCCAAAGGCAGGCATGTTGTCGGCTTTAACGAAGCTTTGTGGTATTTCTGTCATACCGTTATAGCCGTAAAAATTTCCACTTTTACTGCGAACGAGCGCTATGGCACGGCCACCTAAACCACTCATAGTAGGCTCAACAACTGAAAGGACTAATGACGCGGCAATAGCAGCGTCAACACTGTTGCCACCCAGCCGATAAACATCCTCTGCTGCTTGGGTGGCTAGAGGATGCGCCGTTGAAGCCACCCCAGCGCTGTCGAGATTTACATGCTCCGACGTCATCGCTTGAGCGGAAGCCGCCAATGTCAGTAAAAATACTGATAAATAAAACATTTTTAAATACCCGAAACTCGAATTAGACGCCTAAAAAAAGGAGCTTGGAGCTCCCTTTTTTAGGCTCATATTAACTACATATCAACTTTTAGACTGAGGTAATAATTTCTACCATAGTCTTGGTGGGCATCAGCAAAGAAACCAAAGAAGCGGTCCGCTGTTGGTGCTCTTTCATCGTTAAGGTTTTTCACTGCAAATTTAACTCGGGCAGAGGTATCGCCCACTTTAAATTTATAATAAAGAGAAGCATCCATAGTCGTCATGGCAGGAACATTATATTCAGTTCCATCGCTTAAGGTTAAACTGCTTTGAATAAAGTCACCTTTTTTCAAGGCGGTAATAGAACCACCCCAAGCGCCTTTTTTCCACAACAACTTCATCGAATGTTTCTCATCATAGTTACCATTAATACCTAATAAGTCACCAAATCCGACGAGATTAATATAGACAGGAATCGCGCCGGATGCCTGAGCAGCTTGAATAGTGCTAAATTTTCCAGTGGGAACCTGACTAAAGGTGTCGGTAAACGTTACGTTGTAACGCAAACCAAATTCACCGAGCTTTGAATCAAAGTCATAACGAACACCCAGATCTTGCCCTTTTAGGGTTCGTGTCGCCATGTTGATATACTCATCAACGACTCTGTAAGCTTGCCCCACAGGGCATATTCCAGCGGTGGCGAACAAGGCCAGAACACCATCATCAAGCTCATCGGTGTCTCTCAAGACCGCAGAATTACCCGTAAAGGAGTCACAATTATTAGTGCCATTTTCAATTAACATCGCTAGATCTAAGACGGTATTGTTGTCTCGACCAAACAAGCCAATCGTTTTATCTTTTTCAATTTTCCATGCATCATAGGTAATAGTTAGCCCTTCAAGCTGGGTGGGCTGAATTACAAAACCAATGGAAGAGTTGGTAGATTCCTCTGCCTGCAAATCTTCGGCGCCCATAGCGAAACGCTGAATGGTGTACTTCGAATCTTTGTCCATACCCGATGCAGTTGTTGTATTATTTTCAGTAATATATTTATACACTGCGTCAATTCGAGAGCCAAAACGTGCTACCTGGGCTTGATTTACCTGCACTAAATTAGGTGCTCTAAAGGCTGTTTGCGTTGAACCTCTTAGTAATAACCAATCGGCAACATCCCAACCTACTGCAAACTTACCCACGGTGGTAGTACCTGAGTCAGAAATATTTTCATGTCGAACCGCTAGCTGTGCGTGAATGGTATCAGTCACAGGTATCTGGAATTCTGCAAAAATAGACGCTGTCTCCTTACTGCCCACTGAATCTGTGGTTGGGCTAGAGCCCAATACGTCAGACACAAACGGAAACTCTGATCCATTTTGGGCAACGTACTTTATGGTACCGTCTAACCTTGGGTCTCTATCATCAGAGTAACTCTCTTCACGATATTCAAACCCAACCAACATACCTACAGGACCTGCTGGCAACGAAAACACATTGTTGTTGCTCGCTTTCATATCAAAAGAGGTTAGCTCACTTGTATCATTTCGATAGACGTCAACTAGTGCTCGTTCAATATTGTCTGCGTTAATGGAAAAAATATTGAAAGCCGCTGCTGTAGAATCAGCTAAGGCTTCAGTCAGTAAGTTATTAGATATGCGATTTTCTGTGAGATCGTCAGTAGTTGCTTTAGAGTGCAGTATGGCGGTTTCCCAATCCCAATCGCCCTGAGTACCCCTTAAGCCAGCAAGGAAGCGAGTAGTCTCTTTATCGGAATGGACAATTCGTCCATATTTTGGATTACGCATACCGTCAAGCTTGATAGCGCCGACGCCCGCAAGAGGATTTGTGCCATCCTGTTCTAACTGGTTGGTGTAGTAATAGTCTGCGCCAATAGAGATGGGTGCAGAAGACGACGTTCCAGCTGGTTCAATATGTCTTAACGACGATGAGCTATAAAACCCAACCTCAGAAAAAAGCTCTACATCATTGCTCAACATGTGATTGAAGGTCGCAAAAATATTTTTCCTTTCCACCGCACTTCGAAAATCACGATATAAACCAGGATTTAGGTAGTAATTATCAGAGGTTGTGTCTGGTACTAAGCAGGTTCCATAACCCGTATCGAGCGCTTTAGACCCTGCACACTTAGCATCGTCACTTGGTAAAATCTGCATCTCACCGCTAGAATCAGTAAAACTGTTACGGCCAGATTGATCTAATTGGGCATACTGGTAAGAATAGAGATTCCTAAAAGCGGTACTGGTCTTCCACGGTGAATCATCTGGCAATATCTTTCGATGGTCACCGACACTCCAGCGCTCATCTTCCGTAGCCTTAATACTGTCACGATCATAGTAATCAACAAGAACCGTTACATGGGAGTCCCCGTCATTAAATGCCTTACCAAACTTAGCACTAAAGGTTAAATCTTCGGCTTCAAAGTGGTCGAAGCCAGTTAGCTTAGTGCTAAAGCTAAAGCCTTCATAGTCAGTGTCTATAACATTATTAACGACTCCAGCTACTGCGTCGGCGCCATAGATTGCAGACGCGCCATCTTTTAGAACCTCTACTCTTTTCATACCTGACGTAGGAATCACGTTAGAGTTGACGCTTAGCGTTGGAACGTAATCACCGCCAAGCAATTCTGTTTGGTAGCCGGCTGCATTAACCAGCCGTCGACCATTAAGAAGAACCAGTGTGTTGCCTACGCCCATATTCCTTAGGTTATACGATCCAATATCACCGCGTACAGAGTTAACTCCGCCGGAGAAAGCCTCAGCCTCTGTGAAGTAGTTAAGGCCCATTTCAGGCATATTTTCCAATAACTCTTCACCTGAATCTAATCCAAGAGCGTCAATATCGTCTGCTGAAATAATACTTACAGGTAGAGCAGTATTAATCGTAGCACCTTTGATCTGCGAGCCTACAACCACCACCTCTTCCAATTGTTTTTCTTCTTGGCCCATAGCCAATGCGCTTGCCGTTATCGCACCTAAAACGACAGCCGTTTTAATCACAACTGACATATTACTTAGCTTAAACATACCCACTCTCCCGTTAATTTTAATTCCCCACAACCTACATTAAATAGTTTTATTCTTTATAGAATACACCAACTCTATCAACTGTCGGGATTAAGGGCACAGCGATATTGTTCTAATTTGTAAACCAATTGTTAACAGCATTTACCAAGAGGGATTAAACAGCTTTCCTTTTTTATGTATTTGACTCGGCATGTACGCCACAACAGCCACCTAAGCGGCGGCTAACCCACTTAGTGGAAATCGGCTGTGATCTCAGGAAAAGTCGACCTAGTCTTTCTTGCCAACCATTACCCCTTGATTTAGACTGAAAATAGGTCGCCAAGTGTGAGCCGGCCGGCTAAAACGGATATAGCTCATCTAATAGCGCTAGACATAATTAGCAATCGTGGGGCTTATGGAAGCGGAAAAACAATCTGCAGTACTTATTGTCGAAGACGAACCAGCTAGCCTTAACTTACTAGCCAGCTACTTTATGGCCGAAAACTATTTAGTCTATAAAGCCAACTCTAGCGATCAAGCAGAAAAGCTCTTTTCTGAAAAAGTGATCGACATTATATTGATGGATATCAAAATTCCTGGGAAAACAGGTCTTGAATTAACACGCGAGTTTCGCAGTCGATCAGGGGTAGGTATTATCTTAGTCTCGCAAAAGAATGACGACATCGATAAAATAGTTGGTCTGGAATTGGGCGCCGATGATTACGTCACCAAACCCTACAATCCTCGAGAGCTTACAGTCAGGGTTAGAAATCTTCTCGATCGTGTTAAATATAGGTCTAGCGCTGGCAATAATAATTTTGGTGACGTCAAAACAGTACAATTTGGTGAGTGGACTCTACAGGTAGGTAAGCGAGTTTTACGCAATAGTGATGGAGATGAAACTCGCTTGACGGAGGGAGAGTTTCAGTTAATCTCAACTCTCATTCAGCATGCTGGCTATGTGCTTAATCGAGATCAGATTATGAATCAAATGAAACATCGTGATTGGTTTCCTACCGATAGAACAATAGACGTAATGATCGCAAGAATAAGGAAAAAGCTGGGTGATGACCGTACCGACCCAAAATTTATAAACACTGCGCATGGCACCGGTTATATTTTCGTTGCAGATGTAGTCTACAACTAAAAATATTGTAGCGAGATGCATAATTATAAAATTCCACTCAGAAAAAGCCTTTCCTACCGGCAAACTAAAGCCGCAGTTATAGCTGCTTTTTTAATCGGTGTCATCTTAAGTAGCGGGCAAATTTATCTTGATTATTTCTCTCAAAAAGGGGAGCTTAATGAACTCATTGATGACGTATTAATTACGGCAAATCGCGCAGCATTTCACGCAGCTTACAATCTTGACAGCAATGGCGCGGAACAAGTGAGTGAAGGTTTAGTGAGCAATGTGTCTATTGTTTCTGCAGCTATCTATGATGACCGTGGAGGCCTTCTTGGGTCAGCAGAAAAACCCTCAACCTCACGGAGTACACCCTTTAAACGCTGGCTTTTCGGAAAGCCTCAAACTATCGAACAACTGCTGCATGATCCCGTTATTTACCCCCAGTCAGTTGGTCAATTGTTAGTTGTGGTAGATCCGACATTGGCAGCAGATACGTTTATTAGGCGATCTGCTGTGGTTTTCACTTCAGGTATTTTACGGAATTTCGCGCTGACGATCTGCCTGATATCATTATTTTATTTTACCTTTACTCGGTCAATACTAAGAGCCAGTCAACCTATACAACAGGGCCTCACCGATCAGCGAATCCCCATGCCAGAAAACCACCAAGACGATGAAATTGGTGTCCTTATTGGGGCCTTTAATGATCACCTTGCGATTATTCGCATGCAGCATCAACAAATCAAAGACAGCAATGAAAACCTCGAACGAATGGTTGAAGATCGCACCAAAGAGCTTGAGATCGAACGACAAATAGCCATTGATGCTAGTCAGGCAAAATCGGAATTTTTGGCCATAATGAGCCATGAAATACGGACGCCCATGAACGGTATTCTCGGAATGTCTGAACTCCTAAAGCACAACCCAAGGCATCGAGATAAGGCTGAGTATGTTGATGCCATTTATGATTCTAGTAAGTCACTTTTGGTGATGATGAGCTCTGCGCTAGATTATGCCAAATACGAGCAAGGCATCTTTGAGCTAGAGTCTATCTCCTTTAACTTACACGGCCTGATACACGGCGTTATATTTTCTGTGAACACAACTGCTGAAAAGAGGGGTATTAACCTCTATGAAATTATTGCTGACGATATTCCTGCAATGGTTTGCGGCGACCCAGAGAAATTACGGCAAGTGTTTCTTAATCTTCTTAATAACGCTTTGAAATTCACTGAAAGAGGCTCTATTACACTGACCGTCGAGCGTCGTGATAGCGGCAATGAAGATGCTATTAATTTAAGATTTTCGGTGATTGACACAGGTATCGGTATTGCCCAACAGTCGCAGGGTCAAATTTTCGACCCCTATAGCCAAGAGGATAGTACTGTTGCCCGGCGTTATGGTGGCACCGGTTTGGGGTTAGCTATCTGTAAGGAAATTATAGAGAAGCAAGGCGGCACCATTGATTTCAACAGCGAAAAAGGGGTTGGCAGTACTTTCTGGTTCGATCTAAATTTTAATGCTGGCGACCCTACGATAACCGAGCAGACGGCGGCTCCAGCGGCAATCAAAACTAAGCATAAATCATTAAATATTCTCGCTGTTGACGATGTCGAAATTAATAGGAAACTACTTAAAGGGCAGCTCGAACAGCAGTCTTGGCGAACATTCCTGGCTGGTAATGGACAAGAAGCCCTCGATATTCTGTATAGTGAAAAGATAGACTTAGTGCTTATGGATATACATATGCCGGTAATGGACGGTATAGAAACAACACTGCGTATAAGAGAAATGCCAGAATATGATGACATGAAGATCATCGGTAGCTGCGCAATTCTTAGCGCTGAGATGCGTGGAAAATGCCTGGCTGCAGGTATGAATACGGTCGTCGAAAAACCCTTAGATATGAGTAAACTTTCAACCTCTATCGCGCACCTGTTCCCGGACATTCAGGGTAGTAGTTATCAAACTCAGGTAGTTAATGACAATGAATTTATTGCAATGAACATTGTGCATGATCACTGTGCAACACTCGGCGTAGAAAAAGTTCGTAGCCTCTATGAGGAGGCTGAGGTTTCAGCCAGACGACTAGTGAACCAAATTTGTGCGGCCTCGCTAGATGATCACCAGCTAATTAGTGGTGCTGCCCACGCCTTAGCCGGACTCTGCTCAAACTTTGGATTTATAGCCTTAGGTGATAGTGCCGGCCAGCTCCAGCAGAGAGACCTCAATAGTAAAAATTATACAGCTCAGTTGCAGACTAATGTTCAGCAACTGTCTGAATTTTGTGAAGACACCTTTTTATACCTGCCCAATGTTACCTCTAAATTCTAAGGCGATGATAAGCTACGGCAGACTCCTGGCTTTTATGTTCATGGCGATGTTCTCCACGACTATTAAGGCCGCTGAACCGCCTATATTACTGCTGGCCGAAGCCTCTCCCTTTACTCTGAAAGCGGATGACTCTGGCAACGGAGGAGAAGCCACCGGCTTTGTCGAGCATTTACTGGACGATGCTGAACTGGACTATCAGTTGAGATTTGAACCATGGAAACGGGCGTATCTTAAAGCCCAAACCAGCGCTAATGTGCTTATCTACCCCATCGCAAGAGATGCCAGCAGGGAAAAACAGTTCCAGTGGATAGGGCAGTTAATTCCAGTGACCTATTATCTGTTCCGCCTAACAGCGAGAACTGATATTAGTATCAACAGTTTGGAGGAGGCTAAAAAGTGGCAAATTGGGGTGGTCAATGAGCATATTCACCATCAGCACCTCAAGGACAAGGGCTTTACGAATTTCCAGCCAGTGAATAGTAATCATCAAAATGTACAAAAAGCGTTACTTGGTCGCATCGATTTATTTCCAATGAGTGATGGAGGCATGATGCAACTTTGCAGTCGGGACGATTTAGACTGCTCATCTTTTAAACCAGTATTAAAACTTGAAGGTGTTTCCAATGGTTTATATCTGGCGGCTAGTAATGACTCTGATCAAGTAATGATAGAAACCTTGATCGCTAGTTACCAAGGTTTGGTGGGCAGTGGTCAACATGAGAAAATTCTTCGACAGCGCTTACTGCGTATTGAGGAGTTTAACCAGCGCTGGCCTAACTAATCTCAAAGACCAATGGCGCCCACCACAAAGCCACTGCGGTCAGCAGCAACATTCCGATGCAATTAAGATAGAATCCCGCCCGCACCATCTGAGGAATGGTCAGCATGCCTGATGAAAAAACCACGGCGTTGGGCGGTGTCGCCACTGGTAACATAAAGGCGCAACTTGCCGCCAAAGTCACTGGAACGCACAACATCATGGGTGGAATTCCTGATTGGATAGCAATGGCCCCGATGACAGGTAAAAAGGTAGCTGTCGTAGCGACATTACTGGTCAATTCGGTTAAAAATATTACCAGTGCTGTTGCGCTGATCACTAACACCGAAATTCCAAGAATCGACAGTGGCGCAAGACTCTCGCCTAACCACTGAGCTAATCCACTGCTCGCGATAGCTGCGGCTAAACTGAGCCCGCCACCAAATAATATCAGTACCCCCCAAGGTAAACGATCTAAGCTCGACCACACCATTAATTGCTTTTGATCTTTATCACCGCTTGGCATGAAAAACAGCAGTAACGCGCCCGCCATCGCAATGGCAGTATCTGACAAACCAGAAAGGGACAGCCCGGAACTTAAGGGGCGTCGCAAGACCCAGCCAAGCACAACTAGTCCGAAAATAATGGCCACACGTTTTTCGGGTGTTGAAATTTTCCCTAGACCTTCTCTCTCTTGCTTGAGGTGCTCACCAATCGCTTGATTTTCAGCGATATTCACCGGGAAAGCCCAGCGAGTTAAAATAATCCAAGCTGTGGGAAGCATCACAGCCGTTAACGGCACCCCCACCAACATCCAATCAAAAAAACTGATTTCAATGGCATAGTTTTCTTTCAAAAATGCCGCCAGTAGAGCATTAGGTGGGGTACCGATCAAAGTTGCTAGCCCACCAATGGTTGCCGCAAAGGCCAGTCCCAACAACATCGCAACTTGAAAGTTGTTTTGACTCTGCTTATCTACATCTTGCACATTACTCAATACAACTGTAACAACAGAGATGGCGATAGGCAGCAACATCATAGTAGTGGACGTGTTCGTCATCCACATCGACAATAGCGCCGCAACTAACATGAAACCACCAATCAAGCGCTTCCCATCAGTGCCAGTGCGAGCCAAAATATTAAGAGCAACACGCTTATGTAAATTCCAACGCTCTACGGCCAATGCCAAAATAAAGGCCCCAAGAAAAAGGTAAATGGTGGGGTTGGCATAGGGCGCGGCAGCTTCCTTAACCGACGCAATACCCAAAATATCAAAAGTGACAATGGGTAAAAATGCAGTCGCTGGAACAGGTATCGCCTCTGTCGCCCACCAAACTGCCATCCACAGACCCACTGCAGCCGTTCTCCAAGCGTCAATGGACATGGTTTGTTGATAATGACTAAAAGCCAGCATGACTAAGAATATTGCAGGACCTATGAACAATCCTATGTTTTGGTAACCTGCTCTATCAGAATCTATTCTAGTTATTGTTGACTCTGTCATTATCTTCTCCGCCGATATAATTTTACTATTACCCAATTCATCATTTCTAATTCAAACAACATTTATCCATCTACTTAAAAAATTCGGCAACGGTTGCTGTCGCTATTTTTTGTAAAAAATCCCTGTCCTCATCCGAAATAGTATCAAAATAGTTGTACTCTAATCCGATGGGGGAGGTCTTAAAGAGAGTGGCAAAAACAACATTGGCCGCTAAATAGGTACCAAGAAGGCTAGGATGACTGCCATCAAATTCTTTATGTAATTTAATGCCTGGCTTAATTCGATAGGCCATTTCAAAGGCCAAACCAACAGGTATTACTAAAGCCTTGTTATCGTTTCCCGCCTTAATATATGTACTTTTTATGTCATTAATCATTCCTGGCGCATATTTTTTATGAGGCTTCACATAGGCATGCGTCATATAAAGTGCAGCCTTACCACCACTAGCTGTTATTTTGTCGATCATTTTTCCAGCTTGCTCATGGAATTGTCGTCTGGATTTCTTTGACAGAGGCTCCATGCTGCCGCCTTGGAGAATAACAAGTTCAAAATTTTTCCTGACACCAATATTTTTCGAATCCAACAGGTGATCAAGATTGTGGTGCGCCAAACGTGAGCCACCAATAGTGGAAGATTTATAGCTAACTAGCTTAGCTCTTTCAGGGAATTTTTCTGCAGCCATCCTCTTCACATGGTTATGCAGGCTATCGTTGTAATAAAGATAACTATTTCCAACAAACAGGATTCGGTTTGGCTTTAGGCCTTTCAAGGATTTAACCTGGGGCCCTTCAGATGCATACGACCCTGAGGACATAAATAAAAAAACGACTAAAACAAGAATTCGTTGAATAACACTTCTCATAAAACCACCTTAATCAGAGCAAAATGTCGCACTGCAGAGTTTGCACGGAAAAACAAGGCCTCTAATAACTTCGTTGTGATCGTAAACCTTGATCAACGCAAAATAATATTTTCCCGAGGAAGATTTTAAATTACAAACATTCAACCAAAATAGCGGTACCACTTCCCGCTGCTCCGCTTGCCGCAACAATACCGGTTGTACTTTTTCTTCGCTCTAGCTCATCCAACAGAGTCCCCATCATAATCCCACCTGTCGCGCCCATGGGATGACCTAGCGCTATACAGCCTCCATTCACATTTAACTTTTCATCGCCAATACCTAAAGACAGCTGACATTTTATACTGGTTGCGGCAAAAGCTTCATGGAGCTCAAACAGATCGATGTCTGATGCTTTTAGACCCTGTTGACTCATTAAGGTAGCGGTGGCTTTTGCACACCCTGAAACCACTTCCAGTGGGTCGTCACACGCGGTAGCCATGGCAATAATTTTAGCGCGTGGTGGTTGACCTAATGTGTCGGAGAGCGACTCATCGCCAATCAAGATAAGGGACGCCGCATCGGCCATAGCAGGGGAATTTCCCGCGGTATGTACATGTCGAATAGTCTCTAGCTCCGGGTGTTCTTGGCACTGCAGAGCATCAACACCTTGGGCACCTATGTCAGCAAAGAAGGGTTTCAAAGCGCTCAATTCCTCCATAGAGGCTGTCTCTCTAATGCACTCATCCGCGCTGACCATAATGCCTTTAACGGGGTTAAACACAGGAATGATAGATGAAAACCGTCCTTCAGCTCTGGCATGGGCGGCTCGCTGTTGACTTTTAAAGGCAACCTCATCGACCTGCTGACGACTCATATCGAAAAGCGAGGCGATAAGATCAGCGCCGCTGCCCATCATTAGCATGCGATGACGCAAAGCCTGGGCTGAATCTGAAAATAGGGTCGCCTTATCTGACAACATAGGCACCCGAGACATCATTTCTATGCCTCCGGCTATAGTGCACTGTGCTTGCCCGGTCATCACTTTCATGGCAGCGATATTAATGGCATCGATTCCCGACGAACAGTAACGATTAACCGTTAAGCCTGGGACATGATCGGGCCATCCAGCATAAAGTAATGAGGCTTTTGCTATATTACCGCCTTGTTCACCCACCTGTGTTACGCATCCGAGCACTACATCCTCAACGCGATTTCTGTCTAGGTGAGTACGCTGTTCAAGGGCATCGTAAAGTGCTTTTAGTAACTCAAAGGGGGTTAAGTCTGCTAGCCCACCATCGGCTTTGGCCCTACCTCTTGGCGTCCTGATCGCATCATAAATAAAGGCCTTTTTCATGAATTAACGCCGACAATAAAACTTACGCAGGTGGTGGTGCTACCTCCCAAATTAAACGTAGCCATGTTCTTTGCCCCAGCAATTTGATAATCACCGGCCTGACCTGTCACTTGCTTTGCGCAGTCCAATAACATGCGTACGCCTGTGGCCCCAACCGGATGGCCTAAACCAAGAAGGCCTCCACTGGGGTTAATCGGGAAATCACCGTCCATTCCAATGCGTCCCTCCTCGATGGCTTTCCAACTCTCTCCGGGTGCTGTCAGACCAATATGATCTATCGCCATATACTCTGTAATAGAAAAACAATCATGTGTTTCTAAGCCGTCAAGGTCTGTAATGCTGGTAAAGCCTGCTCGAGCCAAGGCATCAGTCATGATTTGATTAACATGGGGAAATATAAAGGGATTACCAGCACTCAACTTTAATTTACTTGCCAAACTAATTGGCGCAGACCTATGGCCCCAGCCCTTGATAGTCGGTATATCATCCAGCTTTAAATTATGTTCAGCAGCATAGGTCTTGGCGGCTTTTTCGCTCGCTAGAAAGATACAGGCTGCACCGTCAGTAATTTGCCCACAATCCATTTTTCTAATCTTACCTTCAATCACTGGGTTGTATTGATCATCGTCGCTATAGCATTGGGGTGGGAAATCCCAGTTCCGAGTTTGAGCATTGGGATTACGGCGAGCATTATCAAAGTTTATTTTTGAAATAGATTTCAAATAATCGCAGTTAATACCATAACGCGCATCATATTCATCGATAATCTGACTGAACATATAGGGCCAAGGATATTCACAATTGGTGGCCTCTCTGCCTTTCCATGTTGCTGCGCCAAGGTACTCAGCACCCGTTTGACCATTTACATTGCGCATATATTCCAGACCCAAAACACAGGCTAAATCATAGTGCCCGCTTTCTATGTCCCGCATCGCACTTAAAATGGCAATCGACCCTGAAGCACAAGCGGCCTCATGTCGGCTTGTTGGTATGGACGACAACTCAGGGTGCGCCTCGGCAAAAAACCCGCCTATTAGTCCCTGACCTGTAAAGAGATCACCCACAAAATTACCCACATGCCCGACCTCAATTTGATCTGGGCTAATGCCCGTTGTGGTCAAAGCCTGATCAAGAGTCTCTCGAAACATATCGTAAATAGACAGATCTTCTCGAACCCAGTTGCGAGCAAAGTCGGTTTGGGATCCCCCCAAAACATAGATTGGTGCATTCATTACTTAAACTCCTCATGTCTTTGGCTAACTAGCTCTTCCAATATGAAACGCTGAACCTTGCCAAGAGGGTTTCGAGGTAAACTTTCGAAAAATTCGATACGTTCTGGCAACTTAAATTTGGCCAACCCCTTATCAAGCAGAAAATCAGCTATATCCTGTAAATTTAGGTCATCGGCCTCTGGGTTGACTACCACACAGGCGCATACTTTTTCGCCGAGCTGATCATCTTGGTAGGCGCACACAGCCGACTCAACAGAAGAGGATAAGCCCTCAAGTAATATATCGATTTCTACCGGCGATATCTTCATACCACCACGGTTAATAATGTCTTTGCTGCGCCCTGCAATGCGATAGAACCATGGAGGATCACCACATATCTCAACCAAGTCGCCGGTATGGAAATAGCCATCGTCACTAAAAAGTTCTGTGTTGTCAGTACCCAAGTACCCATCAAACACTGTTGAGCCCGCAAATAGTAGTTCGCCTACCTTGCCAGATTCAACGATGACGTCTCCCGTCTCCGTGTCGACCACCTTACTTTGTAAAGCTGTGTTGGAGTAGGAATCAAAATGATCTATACCGCAGCCCACCCTTGGAAACATAGTCGCTCTAACCTCAGCGTCAGCGGTATGTAAAGGCGTGCAGGACAGACTAATACCCTCATTGGACCCATAAAAATTGATAACTTCTAGACCATATTTTTGATTGAAAACCTCGATCATCCAAGGAGCTAGAGGGGCTGAACCAGACCCTATTGAACGCATGTGAGAGAAATTAAATTGGCCCCACATGTCTGCTGATTTAGCGAGCTGATTCAACAGCGCCGGTGGTGCAAGAGTAAAGCTAATCTTTTCATTCTGTAACTGCGCTAAATAAAGCGCTGGGTCTAAAGGGTGGTGCAAAACAATACTGCAGCCCAGTAATAACGCGGGAAACAAAAATCCGCCTATAGAGGCCATATTAACCAAAGGGAAGATATTTAAAAACCGGTCCCCCGCCCGATAATCGCCAGCCTCGACGCAAGATCGAGCCGTCGCAAACCACATGTTATGCGATCTTGGCACCCCTTTTGGTGTTCCCGTGGTACCCGATGTCCAGCAAATGGTCAGAATATCATCAGCGTCTGAGGGATGAGTTCTCTGGTAATTACTGAGTTGTTTGTCGCTGCCTGGATCATTTTCTGTGGTAAAAATTAGATCAATTCCAAAGACTAATAATTGGACGTTATCCTGCTCAATCGTTGCTGCATTTTGAGCTAACTCTGTGGTGCCAAAGTGATCTACGGTGAGTATTGCCGCCGGCGAAATCGTTGTACGAATATGATGTAATTCGTGGCTGCCATATTGTATCGGGACTGGCGATATGATGACCCCGATCTTACTGGCCGCCATATAACAAATCACAAGCTCTACAATATTAGGGAGTTGTACGATAATCCTATCGTCGGCACCAATACCTTTATTAAGAAGTTGGCAGGCAACCTGGGTGCTCGCTGCATGAAGTTCAGCATAGCTGAGCCGTCGAGGCTCATCTCCGGTTAGCTCTTTGCGGTTTGGTTGGTCGGCAACCGCTAGTAAATCTGGATTCTCTCGTGCATGTAATTCTAGTTGTCCATGCAAGGTGGCATCACCCCACCATCCTTTCTGGCGGTAAAGATCAATCCGTTGTTGAGAAGACGTCTTCATAAACAGCCCCTATATTCTTGATCTAACTGCTCTACCACTTCCGCGATTGTCTGCAAGCTAGCGCTGGAACCCACGCTTTGTCCAGCAGCCCACACGTCTCGCCAACGTTTTACATCACTAGCGGCCTCTAAAAAGTTAATCGCTCCAGGTGGAGGCATGCGATCAATATCGTACCCTCCTTTAACTAGACTGCCCTTGAGCCAATTGGCTTTGACGCCAGTAATTGAGTCTGAGGTGACTATGTCAGAACCACTGGCTTCCACCACCATCGCCTTATAATCATCCTGAGCCAAAGATTCCTCGGTGGGAATAAATCGCGTCCCCATATAAACGTAATCCGCACCAAGAATCTGCGCAGCGCGAATGGCGCGGCCATTGCCTATAGCGCCTGAGAGAATTATCTCACCCTTGAAAAATTGCCTTACCTCCTCAACAAACGCAAAGGGCGATAATTGTCCTGTATGGCCACCTGCACCAGCACAAACCAATGCCAGGCCGTCTACACCTGCTTCTGCCGCGCGACGAGCAAACTCAATAGTGGTGACATCAGCATACAACTTACCACCATAGGCATGCACAGCCTCGACCGCTTCTGAGGGGCTTCCTAGCGCGGTAATGACAATAGGTGCTCTGTATTTTGTCGCTAGCTGCAAATCATCATGACGGCGTGGATTGGAGCGATGCATCACCAAATTTAAAGCCCAGGGCGCCGCTTGCGGAGAGTCTGCGAGCTCATCAGTAATCGTCCGAAGCCACTGATCTAGAATTTCGACCGTCCTAGCATTCGGTGAAGGAAATGATCCAATAATGCCAGCTCGACAACTGGCTATGACCATTTCAGGCCCGGAAAGTAAAAACATCGGTGCCTGGATCACAGGCAAACGAAGATTGGTAAATGACATTAGCGTTTTTCCATATACTGGAGTCTCACTTTTATAGTTAGACCAGTCAATGCCCAAATACTAACCAACTGGTTAGGTACTGGCAAATATCCTCTTTTAAATCCCGCTAAAACGGGTCTTATACTTGCATAAATAGACCATTGTGAGGCATAGTTTGATCAAAGACTAGTAGGGTTAAGTATTATGAGCAGCAGTTTCTTTGAGATTACTGAAAAATGTATCGGATCAGCGCCGCAATTCCATAATACTCAAGATTGGATTTATGAGTTAGATAATCCTTATCTTCATGGCGCCTATGCACCAACAACCGACGAAATTGCCATCGACGACCTTGAGGTGATTGGCGAATTACCCGATGATTTATTTGGCGCCTATTATCGCAATGGGCCCAATCCTGTTTTTAAACCGAAAAACCTCTACCACCCGTTTGATGGTGATGGCATGGTCCATGCCGTCTATATCAGAGACGGAAAGGCCTCCTACCGCAATAGTTATATTCATACCGCAGCTCTGCAGCATGAACTGGCAGAGCACAAAGCTGTATGGCCGGGGGTTATGGGACCCTTTGATTTTTCTCTGCCCGACTTTCCTATTAAAGATACCGGCAATACCGATGTCATCGTTTTTAATGGCAAGCTCATACCAACCTGGTACAACGCAGGCGTTCCCTATGAAATGAACCCCCTTACCTTGGAAAATCAAGGTGTTTTCGATGTTAAGGGTCGCTCTCTTCGTAATATGTCAGCCCACAGTCATGTGGACTGGAACACCGGCGAATTAATTTTTATGGACTATGGTGATGAAGCGCCTTTTATGACCTATGGCGTGGCCAATCCAGATGGAACACTTCGACATGAAGTAGCCATAGATTTACCCGGACCAAGACTTCCCCACGATATAGGTTTCAGTGCCAACTACACCATTCTGCATGATTTGCCTTTTTTCCATGATCTGGATGTTTTACGCAACCACAATATGCGCGTACTGCGCTTCCACCAAGACATCCCAACCCGCTTTGGCATCATCCCGCGTTATGGACAAACCGCTGACGTTCGTTGGTTTGAATGTGAGCCCTGCTTTATTTTACATGTGTCAAATTGCTGGGAGGAAGGCGATTGGGTCTTTATGGACGGATGTCGATCTACTAACCCCATGCCTACTGCAACAAATGAAGACGGTGCCTTGTCACATATGTTGGCCTATATGAGATTGGAGGCTAACAACTACCGCTGGCGATTTAATTTAGTCACCGGAGAGGTCAGGGAAGGTGACATTGATGATTTGAATACAGAGTTCAATAAAATCAACCAAATTTATCAGGGCGTTAAATCAAAATATGCCTACCATCAGCGAATCCCGCTGTTAGAAGAAGGCGGCCATACCTTGCGCTTTAATGGCGTGGTCAAATATAACAATGACACCGGTCAATCTACGCAATGGGACTATGGGGATGGTGTTTACGGCAGCGAAACGCCTTTTGCCCCAGTTAAAAGCGCTAACCGTGAGAGTGCCGAGGACCATGGGTACATAATGTCGCTGGTAACCGATAGCCACACATGGGCATCGGAACTACAAATTCTTGATGCCCAAGATATTACTCAAGGGCCTATTGCGCGAATAAAAATACCCCATAGGGTCCCCTCTGGATTCCATGCCTGGTGGAGCCGCGGCGAGGATCTCTGGAAATAAGCTCTGGGCACCTGCCTTTATGAAGAATACTCTCAGCACTAAAGCTAGCTCGATAAATCGTGCTCTTGACGAAATTGGTGACAAATGGTGTCTTTTAATTATTCAAGAAGTGTTTTGGGGAATTAACACCTTTACTGAAATGTTATCTGCTACTGGGGCCTCCCGAGGGGTGTTAAGCGACAGACTCAATTGGCTTCAATCGGTCGACTGTCTGCGAAAAAATCAAGCTAATCCAAGCCGACCCACTTACCACCTGACCAAAAAATCTATTGAGCTTTACCATAATGGCTTAATGGCGATGAACTGGGAGCGTAAATATTTCTCGACGCCAGAATTGGATTCTGTTGAACTGATCCATAGTGGCTGCGGAAAAGTCTTTTGGCCTACTATGCAATGTGCTTGCTGCACCCAAAATGTGCACTGCGAAGATGTGGTTTTTATCCCAGGACCTGGAGCAGAAAAAGATCAACGAGTGACTAAAACTCGCCGCCGATCGAGCTCAATTCAAAGAGACGGCCTAGGCAGGACTCTCTATAGAAATCTTATAAATTTACTGGGCGATCGATGGACAGCAAACCTCGTCGCTTTGGCTTTTCACGGCTTAAAACGATTCGACGATTTTCACAAAGAACTGCCCGTTGCTACTAATATCCTTTCCGATAGACTGAAGTTGTTGGTCAATGAAGGCATATTCTGCCAACAACCCTATAAATCCAGTCCCTTGCGTTATGAGTATCACCTGACCGACAAAGGTCGTGACCTTTTCCCTTATTTTGTCACTCTCTTAAGCTGGGGTAATAAGTGGTGCCAAACGGGAAAAGGCGAGCCAATGTTGGTCAAGCACAGTCCCTGCGGTGGGAATTTAAAGGCCGAGGTACGCTGTGATCAATGTGGTGACAAGCTGATCGCAACACAGGTGGAGTTCAATCTATAAGACCGCAGTTCCCCAATAATTGTAACCTGCAAATTTTGGTGTGCTGGGCAAATACATCTCTTCCAACGTTTCTATCTTAAAGCCTGCGGACCGAATCAATTCAGGGATATTTCTATTTAAATGGCAGCCGCCGGCTATCTTTCCCCAAAAAGGGTCTATGCGGCTCTGCCATTTTGATACATTGGTATCGGGTGCCAGGCCATGTTCACAGAATATAAGCTTACCACCGGGTTTCAATACTCTGAGCATTTCCTTGTTAGCGCTCAAGGCGTCAGGAATTGTGCACATGGTATAGGTGACTAAGACCGTATCTACATGGTTATCAGGCAGCGCCATATTTTCTGCACCACTCAGCATAAAGTCAACGGGCAAGTTATGCTTATCGGCAACCTTTTTTGCCATCGCGTTAAGCTCGGCAGAGGGATCAAGCCCAATCACTTTTTCAACTTTGGATTGATCATAAAACGGAATATTAAGTCCAGAGCCTATACCCACCTCTAAAATTACCCCTGACGCCTGAGGAACAACCTTTTGCCTCTGGTAATTGATTGGTTTTGAGCCACAAGCGCAGTTCAAAAAACTCGGCAAGATGTATTTATCGTATAAGCTCATTGGTCAGCCCCCTTTTTTAGATTACCTATTATTAGTTTACGTCATTTGCATACTTACGCAAAATTCCTCTAGGCACAACCTTAAGCACGGGACCATTCCATTTATTAAATAGGTTTAGCGGAACAATAATGAGATAAGAACTGCTGGTGTGAAGGCAATTTAGACACTGACTGCTGAACCGACGTACTAATATTCTTAAGGAATCTTTCTAGCTCGTCATCGCTCATCATGTCAACGATCGGATGATAATGTTCAGGCATCAAGCCTTGCCCTAACATGACCTGAGACCAACTATTTTCGGCAAAAACATCGCCGGACTGTTGAAATATACGACCCGTTTTCTTAAACAAGTCTAGTCGGTGCTGAAGGGACTCTGGAATCGCCATAGTCTTACACTGCCGCCAAAAATCCGTATCAGTCCGATTTGTTAAATGGTAGTGCATGACAATAAAATCACGAATAAAATAAAACTCGTCTTTCATTTGAGTATTAAACTCTTGGACGTCTGGCTCAACAACACCATCAAAAGGGAACATTTGCATCAGGCGAATGATGCCTCTTTGGATAAGATGGATACTAGTCGACTCTAAGGGCTCTACAAAACCACCCGCTAAACCTAGGGCAATGCAGTTACGGTTCCAATGTTGCTTGCGCTGGCCGGTGCGGAATTTAATCACCCTTGGCTCAGTGAGTACTTTACCTTCCACATTATCAAGAAGCGTCTGCATTGCTTCTTCATCAGATAGATATTTACTACAAAACACTAACCCATTACCCACTCGTGACTGCAGCGGAATGCGCCATTGCCAACCCGCCTCTCTGGCGATTGCACGCGTATAGGGAATTGGCTCACTGACCGATTGTGTCTGCACCGCTACCGCGCTGTCACAGGGCAACCACTGAGACCAATCTTCAAATTCGGTGTTCAATGTTTTTTCTATCAGTAAGCCTGCAAACCCGCTGCAATCTATAAATAAATCACCTTCAACTATTTTTCCTGATGCTAAGACCACGCTCTTAATATCACCATTGTCATGTTGATTAACGACCGTAATTTTACCTTCTACTCTTTTTGTGCTGTGTCTCTCTGCTAATCGGCGTAAAAACTTTGCGTATCGACCAGCGTCGATATGGTAGGCATAATTCAAGCCATTATTGGGTAGTACAGCGAACTTATTCGCTTTTGCAGCCTGTAATTCGACGCAGTAGTCGCCAAATTCTTGACTAATACCTCGCTCTTTACCTTTCAGCCAAAAGTGTTGGAAGCCGGCAGCCCAACAATCTTGGCCGGTAAAACCGAAAGAGTGAATATAATCGTGATTAACATCCTTCCAGTTTTCAAAGGAAATGCCCAACTTAAACGTGGCATGGACCTCTGCCATAAACTCCTGTTCGTTAATCTTTAACAATTGATGTAGCGTCATCATGGTAGGTATGGTTGCCTCACCCACACCAATAGTGCCAATTTCATCGGACTCAATTAATGTAATATCAAGATTTTTGCCAATTAATTTGGCAAGAGAGGCTGCGGTCATCCAGCCAGCTGTTCCACCACCTACGATGACAACTTTTTTTATCTTTTTAGATGTCAAACAAATGTCCTCTTGCTGTTTTAGTGTTTCAGTTTATTGATAAGGAGATCACGCAGCTTTGCGGCCGTGGTCTCATCAATTTTATTAAGAACCCCTCTAGCCTCTTCAGGTATATGGGCCATATTCTCGTCAGATGGGTTAAATATGTAATGCTCAAAAATATCTCGCCAAACATCTCTCTGCTCTGGAGGTAAGTCCCTTAATCCCAGCATGGCATGTTGAAGCACATTTAAAGGGCCACCTAAATAATAAGGCGTGGTGCGCCACCAATAATTAACTAGCACATTAACATCGCTAAGCGACTCCACATGGTGCCACCACATACTGGGCACCAAAATAGCATCTCCCGGCTCGAGCTCGATGGTTTGCGCTGTTTTTAAGGCATCTTTAAAGCGTGGGAATTTCTGATAATCGGGGTTTGAGAAGTCAACCATACTGATTGGTTGGCCTGCAGGAGTTACATCAATCGGCCCCACGTAAAGATTATTTAATTGATTAGGAGGAAACAGCGTGAAACGACGACGGCCAGCCACAGAGCAAGCAATATTAGTAGGAAAATCATAGTGGGCGGCCACACGACTGCGGTTGCCTATCCAGACGCTCGCCATAGGGCTGTAGTCATCTAGCGCTAAATCATTTTCTTTGCGAAACCCCGGCAACCAATTATCAATATTAGTTGAGCCGACATACACCATTGGTGGTTTATGTTTTACCTGTGAATCTCTTAACCGAGAGAAAACCTCTTGTAAGTCTATTCGAGCATAGTCAAAATTAAAGCCCGTTAAATCATCATTGTAAAAAATCCTGCCCTCTATTTCTGGACAACCCAGCATAGCGGTTAAAGGTCGCCCACTATCAAACTGCCCTAGGTAATCTAAGGCATTGTCTGATGACTTGTTTGCGGCCTTAACCATGGGCCAATCAGCGACTAGCCCTCTCATCACCAGTGGTTGGGTAGACAAAAGTACCTCTTCAGGAAGCCGCCCAGGAAAACAGCCCTCTATCTCCTGAACCTTCGTGTCGACCTTCAGCATAGTTATTTATCCTTTGGCACAATGATAAAAATATCACCAATATACTAGGCGAGTATGGCATTCTGTTTATCTATCATAGGCCGAATACGGGCGAAGGAGGCGACCGTCATATAAATTGCCTGCAGAAACCCTTGGGAATGCAAGCTAGCTAAAGCCTCTGCACCTAGCTTATGCAACTTTTCCTCATCAATGGTGTAAAAACCCGAAAGCTTGTTGTTAGAGCCGTTATTGAGAGTGATTTCTAAGGTAAATGATTGTAATAACTCATTTTTGAGTAGTGTTTCAATAAAGAGCTTGTTGTGCTCATGGCCACGGTGTATCGCCTCTAATCTGGCCATTGACTGCTTTAGGTATTCACTAGGCTCGCCACTATCAGTAAATAATGCCTCACCTTCAGTCTGACTAATACGAGGATTATCCATATCGATTGAAATAATAGGTTTTTTAGCCCCTTCGCCTTTCTCTGGATCAGCCTGAAAACCAATTAAAAATGGATGCCGTTTAATCATCATCGGAATATAGCTGGCCTCCCAACTATCGCCATTGAGAAACAGATTTTGATCTTTCTCAAAGCCAAACAGTGCGGTCGGATACAATTGCCCAGTCGCTGGATCCTTACAGAAGAAGATGGGATAACAAGATTGTACATCACGAAATTCCGTAGGAAAGGTCATGGCGTGCATAACATTACTGCCATAGGCCTCACCTGTCTTGGTAATCACCTTTAAATCTTTATGAATAGCATTGTTGAGTATGGCGGAGTTACTCATTTTTTCTCCCGTAATATTTGGTTTCTACAATTAAAAAACCACTAGTTTATATTTTTTGAAAACCGTAAGTGCTAATTTTATCAATCAGTTCTCGATTGCTCGGTAACATACCAACCAATCGTTGCGTTTTGTCCGCGTTCTCTTGGAATAATTGCATGCCTATATTGGCAGCCTCTCGATCGGTGCGAGACCCTAAAGGGCTCTGCTGAGTGACGAAACCCATGCCATAGAGCACATATTGAAAACTGGCTGAAGGAAACATTTCATCTACATGGACAGCATCCCTGTGCCAGGGACATTGGTGCCGCCAGATCTCCAGCCTTTCAGACAGACTTTTGGGAATCGTGCTCAGGTCACAATTATCTCGCCAGTAAGCGGTGTCTCGTCGCTCACTCAAAACATAGTGCAATTTCAGGAAATCAATAATGCGGTCCCATCGGTATAAAAACTTTTCATTAAACCGCTTAGCCACAATATCCATTATGTGCCGATTCGCCGGTAGTTGATCGGCTATCATAGCCGCTGAAAGCTCCACCAATACAAGCGCTGAGGCCTCCAAGGGCTCAATAAACCCTGCCGACATACCTATGGCAACACAGTTTTTGTGCCAAAACTTAGTTCTGTGGCCAG